>Ga0256865_1000540_pt1 | contig 12608 bp, 14 predicted proteins | sample RVTome_14_FD_187337 | JGI IMG/M metagenome (GOLD analysis project Ga0256865, IMG submission 187337) | Soil microbial communities from uranium-contaminated site in the Upper Colorado River Basin, Wyoming, United States - RVT145D125 HiSeq ... | reverse complement strand
GCCAGCCTGCTCGGCCTCGACCTGATGCACCTCGACGAGACCCAGTCGCAGGTCGCCCACGGCGAGACCGTGCGCGAGACCGCGAACATGATCTCGTTCCTCACCGAGGCGATCGGCATCCGCGACGACATGTTCATCGGCGAGGGGCACGAGTACATGGTCGAGGTCGCCGGCGCGGTGGGCGAGGGCCACCGCGAGGGCGTGCTGCTCCACAAGCCGGCGATCGTCAACCTGCAGTGCGACCGCGACCACCCGACCCAGACGATGGCCGACCTCCTCCACTTGGTGAAGACGTTCGGGGCCCTGGAAGCGCTCCGGGGCAAGAAGATCGCCATGACCTGGGCCTATTCGCCCTCCTACGGCAAGCCGCTGTCGGTGCCGCAGGGCGTGGTGGGCCTGATGACGCGCCTGGGCATGCGCGTGGCCCTCGCCTACCCGGAGGGCTACGGCCTGATGCCGGAAATGGCGGAGATCGCGCGGCGCCAGGCCGCCGAGTCGGGCGGCGCCTTCGAGATCGTCCACAGCATGGACGAGGCCTTCGCCGGCGCCGACGTGGTCTATCCCAAGAGCTGGGCGCCGTACCGCATCATGGAGCGTCGCACCGAGCTGTTGCGCTCCGGCCAGGCCGACCAGCTCGGAGAGCTCGAGCAGGAGTGCCTGGCGGCCAACGCCGACCACCGCGACTGGGAGTGTACCGAGCAGCGCATGGCGGCCACTCGCGACGGCCAGGCCCTCTACATGCACTGCCTGCCGGCCGATATCTCGGGGGTGAGCTGCAAGGAGGGCGAGGTGGCGGCCAGCGTCTTCGAGCGCTACCGCGTCGCCACCTATCGCCAGGCCGGGCACAAGCCCTACGTGATCGCGGCGATGATCCTGCTGAGCCGTTTCCGCGAGCCGCACCGCGTGCTCGCGGAGGTCCTGCGCCGCGGGCGTCCGCGGCGGTCGGACTGACCATGGTAGGGTAAGACCAGAACAGGGAGAGGCAAGACCCATGAAGCTGAAAGTAATCGTCCACGATGCAGAAGAAGGCGGCTACTGGGCTGAGGCCGCCGCCCAGACTAACGACGCGACCGATCGGCTCGCGCACCACGAGGTTCCCGTATGACCCTGACCGAGGTTCTTCCGACGATCCAAACGCTGCCACGGGCCGACAAGCTTCGGCTGATTCAACTCTTGGCCGCTGACGTGGCCCAAGAGGAAGGAATTGCGCTCGAGATCGAGAACAAGACCATCCCGATCTGGTCGCAGTACGATGCCTTCCAAGGGGCTGCCGCGCTGATGCGTGCGCTCGACGAGGAAGAAGCGACATCGTGATGGAGAAAGCTCAACGATTCCCATACGTCGAAATCGACCCGTCACTAGGTCATGCGAGCGCATTGCCCTACGTCCCCATCGAGTTGGAGCTCGGGCAGGTCGTATCCGTGTCGGCCCTGCTCGACAGCGGTTCTACGCTCAGCGTCCTTCCTTACAAGGTGGGCCTTCAGCTCGGCGCGATTTGGGAACGACAGACGATTCCCGTTCACTTGACGGGAAACTTGGCTCACTTCGAGGCTCGGGCGATTCTCGTGAACGCAACGGTCGGCAGGTATGCGCCGGTGCGTCTCGCGTTCGCCTGGACGCGAAATGATCAAGTCCCCGTCATTCTCGGACAGATCAACTTCTTTACCGAATTCGACGTCTGCTTCTTTCGATCGCAGTCGGCGTTCGAGATCAAGCCTAAGAAGCCATAAACATCTGAGACATCTGAGACAATAAGTTCGGGTCCGCAGCCTTCTCCAGCCCCCTTTACGCCCGATTTTCACCTCAGACGGCCCCGTTGAGCTCGTTCCCCACAAGACCTGCTCGTGCCACGAAGCTGGTGCTCATCAGGACAGGCACCCACTCAGACCTCTTCGGAGAATAGGCCCGAGGTTCCTTCGGTACAATGGACGGATGGATCCCGGCGACGCACTGCGGCGGGCGATGGCGCGGCAGGACCTGAGCCGCGAGGAGACGGAAGAGCTCTTCGGACTCCTGATGGACGGCCATCTCGCCGACGCCCACAAGGCAGCGCTCCTGGTGGCCCTCGCGATGAAAGGCGAGACGGCGGGCGGGATCGCCGGCGCCGCCGCCGCCATGCGCCGGCGCGTGGTACACATCCCCCACCGCCGCGAGCGCGTGGTCGACACCTGCGGCACCGGCGGCGACGGCCGCGGCACCTTCAACGTGTCGACCGCCGCGGCGCTGGTGGCTGCCGCGGCCGGCGTACCCATCGCCAAGCACGGCAACCGCGGTCTCGAGCCGCTCGGGATCGGCCGACGTGCTCGAGGCCCTGGGCGTGGCCATCGACATCGACGCCGCGACCGCCGGGCGCACCCTCGACGACGTCGGCATCGCCTTCCTCTTCGCGCCGCGGCTGCACCCGGCGATGAAAGAGGTCATGCCGGTGCGCAAGGCCCTCGGCGTGCGCACGATCTTCAACGTCCTGGGCCCCCTGACCAACCCGGCGGGCGCCCGCCGCCAGGTCCTGGGCGTCTACGACCGCTCGCTCGTCGAGATCATCGCCCAGGTGCTCCTCGAGCTCGGCTGCGAGCACGCCCTGGTGGTCCACGGCAGCGACGGCCTCGACGAGATCACCACCACCGGCACCACCCTGGCCGCCGAGGTGCGCGACGGCGCCCTGTCGCTCTACGAGCTCGAGCCGGAGGATCTCGGAGTCCCCCGTGCCGCGCCCGAGGACCTGCGTGGCGGCACGCCCGCGGAAAACGCCGAGAGCCTGCGCCAGCTCCTCGCCGGCCGCGACGGCCCGCTCGCCGACGTCACCGCGCTCAACGCCGGAGCGGCCCTCTACGTCGGCGGTCTCGTCGAAGACCTGCGGACGGGATACGCGTCGGCCCGGGAGACGCTGGCGTCCGGGGCCGCGGCCCGCAAGCTCGAAGAGCTGCGGGGACGGTAGGGTCGGGGCGCGACGACGAATTGGTCCATAGGGCCATGGCGTACTCCGTGCAAACCGGTCAGCCGCTTGCGGACCTGGTGGCCGGTTACTTCGCCAGACTCACCGCCGAGCCTGCGAGAGCTGCCGAGACAGTCCGGGACTCGTCGGCGAGCTCCGACTCGCGGCGAGCTCCCGGACGGCCGCAGACAGCGACACCGCGGGCCGGTAGCCGAGCAAGCGCGCCACCTTCCGGCATGCCCGGCTTCGAAGACATCTTGTTGGGCCGCGACTTCCTCTCCCACCATGACCTTCTGGTAGTCATTGACGGGCAAGAGCGGAGCTTCTCGCTCCTGGCTCCCGCAGACGCCAATAACCGGCGCCAGCGGGTGGACCTTCCCGCGCGGCGGCCTGGTGGCGGGCTCGGATGCCAAGTTCGTCATCGGACCTGAGAGCGGCCGCAAGCCCGACGTGACGGTGTACCTACCCGGCAGCCGGCGTCCGCTGCGGCGCGGCCTCGTCCGAGTCCCGCCCGACATCGCCGTCGAGATCGTTTCGCCGCAGCCCCGGGACGGCCGCCGCGACCGGGTCGAGAAGATGGACGACTACGCGCGTTTCGGCGTGCGCTACTACTGGATCGTTGATCCCGAGCTGCGCAGCCTGGAGATCTTCGAGCTCGGCGACGACGGCCGCTACGCCCGTTCGCTGGGAGCGAGCTCGGGGACGCTGGATAGCGTGCCTAGCTGCGAGGGGTTTACGCTCGACCTCGACGCGTTGTGGGAACCTATCGACGACCTGGAAGTGTGACGAGCACGTCGCCGAGGTACCGAATCACGGATTGATCCAGATCAGACTCGGAAGTCGAGGTTATCAACACCATAGAGCTCACCCAGTGCTCGTCCGACCTTCTTCAGCTCGCTCTCAATCCAGGAGTATGTGTAGTCACGAAGCACGGTTAACCAAGGCCGAAGGCCCAAGTCAGGATAGTGGCGCAAGCTGCTGCCCAGTATCTCGCTTGCGTAGGAGTCTCGGGCCAGGACCCTCCTGAACAGGCGACCGTCGATCCTGACTTTTTCCTCGTCCCAACTGTCGCTTCCGACCAGGCGCGAGTACTCTACGGTCTCGATGCTACTTTCGTTGAGGGTGAAATCAAATGGCGCCAAGAATTCAGCGACAATTCTCCTGTCCCCCAGCATTGTAACGTCAGGGGCATCGTCAATCGCAATTCGCACGAGTACCGGCAGCTCTCGGTAGAGAGTGAACTCATGTCTAAGAGTAGGAAAGTTAGTGCCGATAAGTCGCTCGTAGTTGGTGAGAAATGTCTGCATGAAATGACGGTAGTACTCAAGAAACTCAGCCCCTTCTGCGCGGTGGCCCGAGGGGCGTCTCCAAAGACTTTCTGCTTCGACGAAAAGCGGACCTTCGACAACCGCGTCACCCTCGAGCCAGGACACGGCCTGCTTCAGCCGATTGGCCAGGTCCTTGATGGCAAATTGCTGCTTATCGATTTCGGCTCCCCTCGCGATCAAGGTTTCACAGCGTTGACGAAGTTCTCGGCGCTCCTCCTCTTTTAACGGCGGTTCTGTATAGCTGATGTATGCGCCCTCACGTCGAACCGAGATCTCACCCGAGGAGATCTTCGATTTAATCAGCTGACGTTCAAGGCGCCGCCAGTGTTGCTGAAACAGAAGCCAATGCCTGAGTCGACCAACGTTCAACGGCAAGCTTTCCTTGCCGGGTCCACATTCGGGCTCGTTTAAGAGCTCTGGTTTCGAGAGCACGGCAGCAGCGAGTAGCTCTCGCGAGAGATCGGGTGTGGCCTCCTCGTTGAGTGCTCCGCCACGGATAATTTTGGGAATGAGATGAGCGAAGTTCACTTGAAGGAGCTCATGGTACGCATTCACACCGTGAAGCCAGTTGGACCCTAGGCGGTTAGCCAACCCTCCAGCGCCGACCTTCGCCAGGCTTCCGGACCTCCAACTACCAGTAGAAGTTGGGAGAATGAGCACTGGCGGCTCGCCAGGGCTGAGGAGTCGCAGGCCGTACCGATTTGTTGGCAGACATCCTTCGAGCACAAGGCCAGCCTTCTCCAAGTCACCGGGCGGAAAGGCAAATGAGAAGGCCGCGAAATGTGTCTGGATGATATCCTTGTAGGCTGCCAAGAAACGCAGCGCCCGGCCGTAGCATTCGCGGTCCAAAACCCGCTTGTGTTCATCTGGGGCTAGTTTGTAGTAGGCGATAAGAGTCTCTTCTCGGACACTCCCTGAATCCAGGTGGCGGATCTGATCACCAAAGGCATCGATTGTCTGCTCCTGCCAGCGGAGGGCTTTGAACGCGATCACGTAGTTCCTGAGACCTTCAAACGCAAAACGAACGGCTCCTGATCCGGCGTTCTCGCCGGGCACGCGTTCGAAGATTCCGGATAGAAAGAGATCTCTTGGTAGCTCTTCGGTGACGCGAAGCCCCAGCGAGGAGTGGAGTCGAGTGATCTCGATTCGGTCGACATTTGTTTCGAAAAGTGCCTTGGCTGTGGCCACGAGGACATGGTCTGAGCGTTCGCGGCTTTCTGTCTTGGCCAGTAAACGATGGTAGTAACGATCGAAGATCTCACGGGAGCTCTCCCGAAGCTCATGTAATCCATATTCTTTAGCTACCTCAAAGGCTATCCGCATGAAAAACGGACTTCTCTTGGCTTCCTCGAGGAGCTTCGCGTCCCAGGCCCCGTTGAATCCATAGATCTTCTTGTATTTCTCAAGGACTTCGTAGAACTCATGCTGGTTGAGCGGCCCGAAAGTCAGCCCTGGCTATTTATTGTGCTTTGCTACGTAGGTCGAGAAATCGGTCGCCGTCCCACGATCTTCGACAAAGCTCGACCACCCGGAGGCCTTGCAGCTTACCACGAGCTTGACCTGCGTACCGAGGAGATGTCTGGCCAGAGAGCCCAGTTGGGGGTAGGCATTCTCCTCCGGCCACTCGTCAATCGCGTCCAGGAAAATCACGAGACCTTTTTCGCCAGCGACTTGCGATAGGCGTTTGATCAGAGCGGGTGGTGTCATCGTCTCTGAGAAGGTCCAAGCGAACTCCTCGGCTAACCGGCCCAGTAGCCGCTGTTCAAGCTCAGAGCCCCTTAGGAAGAGGACCGGTCGACCAGCGTCCAGAAGCTCGCTCGCTCGATAGCACATGCAGCAAGTTTTGCCGATTCCCGAGTCCGCAACCAGAGCGAGCGTCGACTCAGAGGAATGGAGAAAATCCCGCAGTGCATTACCCACGGTCGAGCGAGGAAGGTGAAGTTCGGGAATATACTTCTTTGTGAGGTCCGCGGGTGAGCCCCGGAGTGCACGCATGTTGTCATCCGTTTGCGCACGACAAAAGCGCATCAAGTTCTCCGGCGTGAGCCTGAGAAAGCAGTCGAGTGCGTCGAAGTCGTCCGAGCTCGGGAGTTTTATCTCAAAACCACCGTCCAGTCTCACGTCGGGGGGTGAGATCGTGCTACGGGTATTGGTGTCGTAGAGACAAGTATCCCGCCCGTTGGTCACCAACGCATATGGTGCTATGGGGTGAACCAGTCGGGCATAGGAGATTGCCTGAAGGCCGTCCTCGTCAGTGAGCTTGCTGCTGGGAGCTTTGGCTTCAATAACGAATAGATTACGGCCGCCACGCGTGACAAGCATGTCCAGGCGAGGTCGCTTCTCTTGCAGCGCCGATGCGACCACTTCAACGAGCGTTGACCGGCCAGCCTTGAATCGGAAGGATTCTTCGAGATGGAGATCGTCACGATGGATGCCAAGCCGCTCGAGGAGAGGGACCAGGAACCGAACCTTGAGCTCTTCCTCATTGCGGAGGTTGGAGAAAGACAGGCCCTCGCGCGATTCCTGCCCGGCCTTTCGCATTTTGTCCCCTATCGGGCATTTGGTTGAATGGCACTCATTCAGCCAGGTCCGCTTCTGCTGGCGCCCATTCGAGATGAAGCCGACGGCTCTCGACTGCGTCTTCCTGGTAGGCCCTGGCGAGCTCTTGCTGCAAGGACCGTTCCCGGTGCAGCTTGAGGGCTTCGGCGACAAGGGAGTCGGCATCCGGAGCCGATTCGACATAACTGCCCAATTCGGCAGGTAGGGAGACGGTGACTGTCCTCACTCTCATGGCCTCATCCTCGCGGTACCTTATCACGCCACGGTATCACAGGGCCGTGCCAGACCGCCTCTCACTTCAGGCGTGAGCCAGCCTCCATCTTGACCAGGGCGTTGCGCGCGTCGATGGTGACGGTGACGTGCTGCAGCAGGCTCCAGCCGACGTAGCCGCCGACGCCGTAGCCGAGGACACGAGCACGCTCGTCGGCGCTGATCGTCAAGAGGCTCCCGTAAGTCTGGTTGACGCCGGCGATGTTGAGCCGGAGGTTCGCGGCCTGACGCACGTCCTTGACCTCACCGGATTCTCCAAAAACCTTGAAGGCCGCGTCCGTCAACTTGGTCACGGCGCCGGCGGTGCGATGGGTCAGGATCGTCTGCATCGCTCCCGAGTCGAGCAGCAGGTAGACGGGAGGTTCGCGATCGTTGATCCACGTGGGCACCAGGACGTCCTTGTCGAAAAAGAGGGACTGGACGAATCCTTGCTCCACTTTCGACAAGTCACGCTCATGGCCGAGGATCGGCGGCACGTCGCCGGTACCCACCGGCAGCGCCGGATACGGATCGAGCTCCAGCATTCCGGCGACGGAGTCGATGGCCACCTGGAAGTCGTCGTAGAAGAGATCCGAGCCGATCACGGCGACTCGATCATTAGGATCCTTGAAAGTTTTCCGATTGGGATTGACGTGAACGAGACAGTTCCGAAAGGTCACCTCGCCGATCTGGAGGCTGTCGATGCGAGCCAGGTAGGCGCTCTTGAACCCCTCGTCCCCGACTCCCGCGTGAATAGTCTCGATCAGCTTCTCGAGACCGAGCTTCTTGGCATACCGCTCGTCGACCATGACCGCCGAGCCCCCGGTGTCGAAAAGAGCTATCTCGGCTTTCTTGCCGTTGATCGAGAAGGGGATGCCGAGACGATCCAGGTGGCGGGGTGACGGGCGGAGCATGCGGAGCTTCACACGCATCTTCTGCACCGGGCCCGCGACCTCGCAGGTCGAGGTGTCGAGGGCCGCCGGAGCATCCTCGGCATAGATACGCTCGAGGTGGCGGCGAATGTCCTCGTCGCGGTAGGTGGCGAGGCGGGCGTACTCCCGGCCTAGCTGCCGGCGGCGCTCACCGGTCACGACTCGCGACTTGCCCAAAATGACTTCCGGATCGGCGGGATCCAGCGAGTATGCGGTGTCGTACTCCTGGCGAGCCGCCGGCCACAGCGCCTGGGCCCCCAGAATCCTCGCCATACCGAGATGAGCTCGGGCCACGGTGCCGTCAAGGGCCAGCGCGGTGTGATAAGCGTTGATCGCACGCTGGAATTCCGCCGTCTGCAGGGCCACGTCACCGACCGCGGCGTGGTTCCACGCGACCTTCGGGAGGCGCTCCACCGCTTGCCGCGCGATCTCGAAGGCCTCGTCCAGCCGGCCGTCCCCGAGCAGCGCCTGCACCAGGGCGTAGGTCGCCGCGGGAAGCGTGTCGCCAGCGGCCAGGCGGGCGCTCAGCTCGGCAGCCGCCGACTTGAAGTCACCCGCCAAGTAATGCTCGCGGGCCGCCGATAGCCGCTCGCCGGCCAGCCATTGCAGGGCACAGGCGTCCGTGCCCGGAAAGAGGAAAAGGAGCCCGAGCAGGCTTGCGATCAGCACGTTCCCGGCAGGGGGGCGATCCGGGTCGGATCGCTGCTTCCTGATCATAGGTCGCCAATTATAGCTCATGCCGACATCTCCGCAAAGTGAGCTGGTCGGCAACCCGCGACGGCGAAGCTCGTATCAGAGCCTGTGGACGTTCTCCGAGCCGACCTGCGCTGCTTCCTGCGCACCCTCGCCCGCCAGAGCGGCTTGAGCGCGACGGTGATCGGCATCCTCGGCCTGGGCATCGCCGCCGCCGTGGTGGTCTACGGCGTGGTCGAGGCCCTGGTGCCCGACCCCTTCCCGTATCCCGAGCCCGACCGCCTGGTCGTGATCGGCTCCGAGATGCCGCGGGCGGGACGCGATCTCGGCTTCTTCGAGCGCCTGTCCGGTCCCGAGATCGAGGACGTGCGCGCTCATGGCCGGTCCCTCGAACGTCTCCTCCCCTTCGATCTCAACAGCGTCCGCGTGCGCGGCGAGGACTTTCCCGAGCGGCTCTTCGCCCTCTATGCCTGGGGCGACCCCTTCGCGACGCTCGGCGTCGCGCCGCTGCTCGGCCGCGGCTTCACGTCCGAGGAGCTGCGGCGTGCCGACCACGTGGCGGTGATCAGCCACGAGCTGTGGCAGAGCCGTTACGGCGCCGATCCCGGCGTGCTCGGACGCGCCGTCGTCGCCGACGGAGTCCCGTACTCCGTGATCGGCGTGGCGCCGCCGGGAAGCTCGATCTACGGCGCCGATCTCTGGCTGCCGCAGTCGGAGCCCGCCGCCGCCCTGCCGCGGGCGTCCGCGGCGGTCGGACGGCTGACCGTGCTAGAGTCCCCGACTGCAACAGGGAGGCAACCATGAAACTGAAGGTAATTGTCCACGACGCAGAGGAAGGCGGCTACTGGGCCGAGGTGCCCGCCATTCCCGGCTGCGCCACACAAGGAGAGACTTTCGAGGACCTTCTCCTCAACCTCTATGATGCGGTGGATCTCTGCCTATCCGTAGAGCTCGAAGAGGTCGCGGTCTCGAAGAATGACCGTGTCTTGGAGATCGCGGTGTGAAGAGCGTCTCCGGGAAGGACTTCGCTCGGTTGCTGGGGAAAAATGGCTGGACGCTTCGCAGGACTGGCGGAAGCCATCACGTCTACGCGAAACCAGGATACAATGCGCGCATCTCGATACCCGTTCACGGCAACCGTGCTCTGAAGACCGGGCTCCTTCGGCATTTCATGAAGGTTGCGCATGGCGGCCACTCGCGACGGCAAGGCCCTCTACATGCACTGCCTGCCGGCCGATATCTCGGGGGTGAGCTGCAAGGAGGGCGAGGTGGCGGCCAGCGTCTTCGAGCGCTACCGCGTCGCCACCTATCGCCAGGCCGGGCACAAGCCCTACGTGATCGCGGCGATGATCCTGCTCAGCCGCTTCCGCGAGCCGCACCGGGTGCTGGCGGAGGTCCTGCGCCGCGGGCGTCCCTGCGGATGGCGTTCGATCGGAAGACCACGCCAGGCTATACTGAATCCGGCGCTCTTGGAAGCCGATGATGAACCCTTACGACTGGCAAAGCCACCATCCCCGTATCGAAATCCCGCGACCCCGACTGGCCAGAGTCGCCGCGACCCTGGCCAACGGCGGCAGCTCGGTCGTGCTCGGCGGACGTGGCATGGGAAAGAGCGTCTTCCTCGGTCAGATCGAAGCCGAGCTGAAAGACATACGGGTCCTCGTGATTCCGGCACCGCCACCGCAGTTGACGGTCGACGCCTGCCTCGGCCAGCTCGCCGACGCGCTCGGCGTCGAACCTGCCTTCAACAGTCGCAAGATCGTGGACGCCTACTTCGCCCGGGACGGCGTCCCGCCGCGCCTCGTCCTTCTTTTCGACGAGTTCGACCGCTACGCCGAGACGGGTGAACGGCGTTCGGCCCATCCGCCGGGGCGCGGCTTCTTCAACGATCTCGAAGCGACGCGGCGCGACGTCGCCGGATTGGGAGTCTTGGCGACCGGCTCGCTGGGCATCTTCGTGGTGCGCGACGTCCTCGGTTCGAGCTTCTTGTCGCGGGCCCTGCACGTGAGCCTGCTACCTTTCGAGCGCCCAGAGGTCGTGCGGCTGACGTTACCTTTCGCCGAGCGTGAGAAGGGCCTGACGGAAGACGTCGTGGACGCCCTCTATCTGACGACGGGCGGTATTCCCGCGCTGACGACTTTCGGTCTGCAGCAACTGTGGTCCTTCGAAGGACCGCCCGTGGAGCGGGACGTTTCCGACGTCTTCGCCGACTTCTCGGAGGTGCACGACGAGTACGTGCGCGACCTCGTGCGGTCCATCTCCGATCCGCGCTTTTCCGACGCGCCGTTTCGGGTGTTGGAGAGGATCCGCGGCGATTCGAGGCCCCTTCCACGAGCCGAGCTCGAGGAGCTCGTCGGAGCACGGAAGGACCGTCTGGACCTCAACCTGACTGACGTCCTGAAGCTCCTTCAGGCGGCCGGACTGGTGCGGTTTCAAGGTTCGGTGGTCAAGTCCAATCCGGTCGTCGCCCAGCCGATCGCCGGCATCGTCAATCTGCCGTCCTCTTCCCTGTCCCCTCAAACGCCGCTCTCCGAGCTCTTGGGACGGGATCTGGCGCAGTTGCTCGTCAAGCTTCACCGCTCGAGTGCCGATTTCTTCCGCCCGGTTGCGGGCGGCAAACGGCTCGTTCCGGAGGCGGTCTTCGCTGTCTATCTGGCGCTGGGTTTCGAGCTTCTGGGCTGGCAGACGGAGAGGGAGGCCCAGAACGCTGCCGGTCGAACCGACGTCAAACTGCGTCGGAACGGCTCCGGTGAGATCGCCGTCGTCGAAGTGAAGCTCTGGGGCCGCAACGACTTTCGGGACGCGCAGCACCAGATCGAAAGTTACTGGACGGCCGAGGTCACGGCCGGCGCCGTCGTTCAGATTACCGACCTCGATATCGAGGACTGGCCGCAGGTCTACCAAGACCGGTGTCTTGCGCATGCCACGGGCGTCGAGGCGCGAGTCGACTCCGACTCTCCGATCCGGGCACGGTTCGCCGTGACCGCGCAGACCAGCGACGGCCTGACGGCTCATGTAGAACACTTCCTGCTGCGGTTGGCGCGGAGGCGCTGAAGGCCGGACGAAGACTGCGCGTCCGCGCGAGCCGCTGAGCTCGCCGAAGAGCTCCATGACCGCCAGGACCTCGTCGGCGTCCACGGCCGGCTGCACCAGGAGCGCGGTCAGGCCCAGGCCGAGCGCCGGCCGCAGGCGGCCAGCCGATCAGGCTCGTCCGGAGCCGGCCGCCGGGAAGAGATATTGGCCCGCGCCGGGGCGCAGGTGGCGGAGCTGCCGGGCCAGCCGGTCGTGGGCCCGGTGGAGCCGCGACGCCACGGTCCCCGGCGAGATCCCGAGCACCGCGGCGATCTCTTCGTAAGACAGCCCGGCGCCGTAGCGCAGCACCACCGGCGCCCGCCATTTGGGCTTGAGGCCGGCGACGGCGCGGCGCACGACGGCGGCGGTCTGGCCGTCGACCGCCGAGCGCTCCTGCGGCGGCTCGAGCGTCAGCTCGCGGGGCGCTTCCGAGCCGTCGTCCGACGCCTCGAGAGGCAGCCAGGGCCGGCGGCCGCGGCGTTGGTCGAGGAAGGCGTTGAGCACCACCCGGTAGAGCCAGGTCGAGAGCTCGGCGTGCTCGCGGAACTGGCCGATCCGGTCGAGGAGCTTCAGGAAGACCTCCTGCGTCACGTCGGCCGCCGCGTCCTCGTCGCCGCTGAAGTGCAGGGCCAGCGTGTAGACGTGGTCCTTGCTCCGCTCGAAGAGCTCGTCGAAAGCGTCGGGATCACCCTCGCGGCAGCGTCGGACGAGGTCCGGCGCGATCTCGAGGCGGGCGTTCCGGGAGGGACCCTCGGGCGACGGCCGCGGCTCGGCCACGGCGAGCGTCCGCGGCGCCGGCAGGAGCCCTCGCGGAAAGCCGTGGAGGTTGAGCGTGCGCGCGGA
>Ga0256865_1000537_pt1 | contig 12640 bp, 11 predicted proteins | sample RVTome_14_FD_187337 | JGI IMG/M metagenome (GOLD analysis project Ga0256865, IMG submission 187337) | Soil microbial communities from uranium-contaminated site in the Upper Colorado River Basin, Wyoming, United States - RVT145D125 HiSeq ... | reverse complement strand
TCCCGCTTTCCCTTCTTCCGCCGGGAGGAACTCGAGTCAGACTGGATGGACAGGCTTGGCAAAGACTCAGCCCGCCGCCCTACCGGTTGTATTTTGGTTTCCACTCAAGTTGCTGAGCAGAGTGTCGACATTGATGCCGACCTCCTAATTACAGATCTCGCGCCCACTGATATGCTGTTGCAGCGTTTAGGCCGGCTGTGGCGGCACATGAGACAAGGTCGTGCCAGTGCAAGACCCGAGATCTGGATTCAAGTACCGGAGCTGGACGATACCCTGCCGCGCGATGTCTCCGCGAGGGATCTGCGCAAGGCACTCGGCAAGAGCGCCCGCGTCTATGCGCCGTATGTTCTGCTTCGCTCGTTTGAGCAATGGCGTCAAAGGTCCATCATCACATTGCCAGGGGACATCCGTCCAATCCTCGAGGCAACTTACGCCGACCCCGCCAGCGATGAGTCGCCCACATGGCAAGAACTCCCGCTGCAATTGGAGAAGCAGAGAGACACGATGGCCCGGCAGGCACTCAACGCCACCTCAATCTGGAACAATCCTGCGCTGCCAGATGACGAAGGTGTGCAGATTCGTTACAACACCCAGCCAATGGTGCAACTTCTCTTGGTGCGACAGCTCACGCAACAAGACTCACACACCGACCGCCTCGTCTTACTCAATGGCGCGACGGTGACAGTAAGCGACCGCAACTGGAACTTCGACGCAGCTAAGGCCATCCACCTCAATCTCACGCGCATCCCAAGTTGGGCCGTTTCAACATTCCTGCCCAATCCACCCCGTTGGTTGGCAAGTCACGTTCACCAACCCGCTGTGGTTGGCCTGCTACAAACTGATGGTAGCATTGGAGCGATGGACGGCGCGAAGGGGATGGGGCTATCTTACCATCCCGATGAAGGAGTTCGCATCCACCGTGACCTTTTGAAGCAAAAACCAAAGGAGTACGATGAATACTTCGACTGATCCGTGGATTCCGATTGTCTGGGCTGATGGCCAAGCCGGCACGGTCAGTCTGTGTGAGGCGTTGGAGCGTGGTGAGGAAATCCGCAACCTCGCCGTCCGCCCACACGAACGCATCGCGCTAATGCGTCTGCTTATCTGTATTGTCCAAGCCGCCCTCGACGGCCCAAACGACAGGGACGATTGGATGGCCTGCCGTCCCAAGATCGCCGCCGCCGCGCTTGACTACCTCAAACGGTGGCACAAGGCCTTTGAGTTGCTGGGCGATGGCCCGCGATTTCTGCAGGTAGAATGTCTGAAGAGCCCGGCGACTAAAGCTGGCAACGAAGAGGGAAACTCTGTGAGCAAACTCGACCTCGCCTTAGCCACCGGCAACAACTCCACGGTATTCGACAACGGAGGTGGATCAGACCGCACTTTCATGCCCGCACAACTCGCGCTCATGCTGCTTACGTATCAATGCTTCTCACCAGGCGGACGAATCGGCGTAACGCATTGGAATCAGACGCCGACCCCGGGTGGCGGAGCAAGTGAGCATGCCCCCTGCATTGTCGGTAGCATGCTTCATGCACTCGTGCGTGGAGAGAATCTGCGCAATACTGTCCATTATAACATGATGAATAGGGAACAAGTGAACAGCTTTTACGGGTCGAATTCATGGGGGGTTCCCGTGTGGGAGAGGATGCCCGCGAGCCCATCAGATAGTGCTGCCGTTAAGAACGCCTCCCTTACTTACTTGGGTAGACTGGTTCCCCTGAGCCGTAGCATCCATCTTGCAGATGACAGTCAATCAGCCATCGTTGCCAATGGTTTGACGTATCCCGAATGGCGAGAACAGACTGCCACGATCGTCGTGCGCCAGATCAAGAGCCAACCAACTCGACTAGCTCTGCGGGCATCTGTCGAGAGAGCCGCATGGCGGGAACTCCACTCGCTGGCGGTGATCGCGGTGGACCAGAGCAGCAATGGCGGTCCGGCAGCATTGCTGAACATCGCAGACGGGGTGGCATTTGATCTCTGGGTGGGAGGCTTGGCAGCCAGCAAGGCGAAACTTGTGGACACTCTCGAATCCGTCTTTCACGTCCCAGCCGCAATGCTTGGAGATTCGTGTCAGCGCGTGTACGAACAAGGAGTGCGCTGGGCCGAGTCAGCGGGCTTCTCTCTTAGCCGAGCTGTGTCCGCTTATCACCGCGAATCAGGCGACAACCTCGACCGCGCCGAACAAAAGCGCCGCCGGCAACAGATTCAGAACAAAGCTACCGCGCAGTACTGGACGGATGTTGAACAAGCTGTACCACGATTGCTCGGGTTCGCTGAGAGTGTCGCAGAGCTGGGGCAACCCGCGGAGTGGCACAAGACTGATTGGGGCAAAGCTGTCTGGGCCTCTGCCCGCGCTGCCTACGATCTTGCCTGCCCGCACAGCACACCTCGCCAAATGCGGGCGCATGCGGTGGGGCTGATCACGCTGCATCCGAAACCGGCCGAATCAGCCCACACGACGAATGACGAAAAGGAGACCGACGCATGAACGAGAATCAGCCCGATCCGAATGTTGCCGCCGCGAGATTTGTGGCCTACCTGCGCCAGCTCCGCGACAATCGAGGTGCAATGGCTGACTTGCGCTGCGCATTGAGCCCTACACGGCGGGCCCGCGCATGGCCGTTGCTGGCACGCTTCGGTGGCATTGATCACCCGACCTACGAAACCGTCGCCGGTTGCTTTGCGTACCATCCCGACGAAACGCATACCGGGAATATCGGCACAACTTGTAGCAGCCTCGCAGCCAAGTTCAACAGCTTCGATGGTCGATTCCGACGATTGCTCTCCTGCGACCGTGCGGAGATAGGGGAGCGACTCCGCCCCGTAATCCTGGCCGCTAAGGCCAGAGGCGTCCCAGTTAACTACGAAGAACTGTTCGCTGATCTCTGGTTCTGGAGTGACAGAGTGAAAATCCGTTGGGCACGCGAATACTGGGGCACACCGAAAGCGGATGAGATTGCCGTCGCAACTGTGGAGACAATGCCATGACGCATCTGACGCAAGTTACGCTCGACTTTGCCACCGCCGCACGCTTGCGATTGCGAGACAGCTATGACTGGCATCAGGCCGTTTGGAAGGCGTTCCCCGGTCGTGACGGCGAACGACGGGAGTTTCTGACCCGACTCGACCAGAGACGGGAAGGCTTCCGACTCATCGTAATCTCGCCAATCAAGCCAACCCCGCCCGAATGGTGTCCGCCGGAGTCGTGGCAGTCAAAGTCAATTCCGGAGTCGTACTTTACCCGCCGCCGGTACACCTTCCAGCTTTGCGCGAACCCGACGAGGAAGGTCACTAAGCCGGGCGCGGATGGTTCGCCAACTAAGAATGGTCGTCGCGTGCCATTGGCCACACGGGAGGAACTGGTTGCATGGATCAGTCGAAAAGGCGAGCAGGGCGGTTTCGCAGTGGACGAGGACACGCTGCGCACATTTCCGCGGGGCCGGGAATACTTCGAGAAACAAGAAATGAGCGGCCTGCACAGCGCGGTCGAGTTTCAAGGCGTGCTCACCGTAACCGACCAGGCCAAGTTCCACGAGAGTATTAAGCGCGGTATCGGCTCGGCCAAAGCATTCGGCTTCGGCCTGCTGGTAATCGCACCAACTAATTGAATTCAAGCAACCAAGATGAGAGGATCAAAACCATGAAACTGATTGAACTCCACATCCTCCAGTCGTTTCCCGTCTCATGCCTGAACCGCGACGATGTTGGCGCGCCTAAGACCGCCACTTTCGGGGGCGTCACCCGGGCGCGCGTTTCCAGTCAGTGCCTAAAGCGGGCAATTCGACTGCACGCGCGCGAGTTGTGCGCCGATCTCTTCGCAGGCGAGCGAACTCGCAAGGCGGCCCAAGACCTGGCGGCCGAACTGCAGAAACAGAACCCGGCAGAATCTGCAGCACAGCAAATCGCCGAAGCTGTATGCCATAGCTTTTTGTCGAAGAGCGCGCCCAAGAAAAAGAGGAAGGGAAAAGTGGTGGATGCTCCAGCAGAAGAAGAGTCAGAGTCGGAGACAAGCACGCTGCTCTATTTCTCCCCGTCTGAAATCGAGTGTATGGCCAAGGCTATCACCGAAGCCAAGAGTGACAAGCCAGAAACGAAGGACTTCCAGGACGTCGCCGCCAAAGCTGTAGGCAAGGCGCAGCTCAAGGACGCCGCGGACATCGCGATATTTGGGCGCATGGTGGCCAATGAAAGCTCGTTAACACTGGAGGGGGCCGGAATGTTTAGTCACGCGCTCTCGACACACAAAGCCGACAATGACATTGATTTTTGGACAGCTGTTGACGACGTCAAGCATGCTGGTGACGATGCCGGTGCCGCCAACATGGGCACGATAGAATTCACTTCGGCCGTCTACTACCGCTACGCCGCCCTAAACCTGTCAATGTTGAGCGGTGAACGGCATCTCAAAGCCCTTGGGGTTGATGGCCAACGCAAAGTCGTAGATGCATTCGTACGTTCGTCCCTATTGGCCGTGCCGGGCGCACGCAAGAACTCGATGAATGCTCACACGCTACCGTCCTATGTCCTTGGTCTTGTTAAAGACAAGGGCCAACCGCTCCAACTGATCAACGCATTCGAGAAGCCGATAACGCCCAAGAACAGGAATGACGGCCTGTTGGACACCTCTGTCACGGAGCTTAAGCAGCATCACGAGCAGCTGAAGAAGACATGGGGCATAAAACCGGTGATCGAGAAGACCATTCCGGATACCGACCTCGACACGTTCTGCAAGGAGATCGTCGCTCATGTCAACTGACGCCCACCTTGCGATGATGCTCGACGCCCCTATGCAATCGTGGGGTTTCGAGAGCCGGTTCCAGCGTCGCACGACCGGACTTCATCCGACCAAGAGCGGCGTCATCGGCCTCATCTGCGCTGCCATCGGCCTGGACAAAGGCTCGGAGCAGGAGCGGGAGCAGTTGCCGAATTTGGCCAATCTCAGGATGACCAGCATCACAATCCCGCGTGGGTCAGACAATCGATGGACGGGTGAGACCGAATATCTGCCGCTTCGCCGTATCGAGGACTTCCACACAGTACTCAAGACACGCCGCGCCAGCGGCAAGATGAACGACGACGCAGTTATCACTCACCGGCAGTACCTACTCGACGCCCGGTTTGGTGTCATTCTTGGAGGCGAGCGGGTTTTGTTGGAGAGTGTATCTGCCGCGCTGCAAGACCCGGTTTGGGGAGTGTGGTTCGGTCGCAAGAACTGCATCCCCGCCGAACCGATCCATCGCGGTTTGTTCAGTTCAGAATCCGAAGCCCAGCGGGTGCTGGTTGGGAATCGGGCAATCGAGGAATTCACCACAGTAACCGAAGTCGAGCGTTTCGAGGAGGGAACCGACTCGCTCAGCGACCAGCCAATCAGCTTCGGTGACGGCACGAGCAGTGGCCCGGACAAACGGCGGTTCACCGTCCGTCGCATTAGTGTTAAACCGGCGAGCGTACGCACCATAGAGGATTGAGGCATTGCCGATCTTCGAAAAACCTCCACTCGAGGCGCTCTCACCAGCCAAGGATCGATGGACGCCGATCTACTTGGAGCACGGGCGGCTGGAAGTCGATGACTCCAGCATTAAATGGATCGGAGCTGACGGCACTGTGTACCGCCTCCCTGTCGCAACCATCTCGGCCATCTTGCTTGGACCGGGCACGAGTGTAACACACGCCGCCATCAAGGCCTGCGCCGATTCCAATACGCCGGTCTGCTGGGTTGGCGAAGAGTGCCTCCGCTTCTACGCCTTCGGGATCACTCCGAACCACGACAACAGCAAATCCCGCCTGCACGCTTCCATCTGGGCGAACAAGAAGCGGCGCGAGGACATTGCCCGAAGAATGTTTGCTCGTCGTTTCCCCGGTGTTGATGTCGCTCAGCATGGGATTGCCGAACTGCGTGGCATGGAAGGGCTGCGTGTGCGGGCACAGTATGCGAAGCTGGGTGATCAGTTCGGCGTGACATGGAAGGGACGTAACTACGATAAGACCAACTGGAATCTCGCAGACGACATCAACCGTGCTCTCTCTACCGCGAATGCCAGTCTGTACGCCATATGCACGGCGGTCATCTGCTCACTCGGGTACCTGCCAGGACTGGGCTTCATACACGAAGCTGGTACGCTGCCTTTTGTGTATGACGTGGCTGATCTGTACAAGGAGATCACTTCGTATCCCGCTGCGTTCCAAGCCGTTCGCCAGGGAGCGGACGGAAGAGGAGAATTGGTGCGGATGTTCCTCAAGATGCGCATCGAACAGGAACGGCTGTTGAAGAGAATCCCGGAAGATTTGGAGGAACTATTCGCATGACGGTCATCGTTGCCAATGACACACCCGACGCCATCCGTGGCATCCTCAAGCGGTGGTTCATCGAACCGCGACCAAACGTCTTTGTCGGCACACTCAATCGCAGGACACAGGAGAAGACCCTCGAATACATCAAGCGAAATGCAATGGGCATCGGCCTCCTGATCGTCAGCAGTTACCCTAATTGTCAAGGCTTTAAGATTGAGCAATGGGGCCAAACCGATCGCAAAGGAGTGGAGGTCAGCGGGCTGTGGCTTGTGGCTGAACAATGGGATGCGCCAGTAGAACTGAAGCCACCGCAGGAAGGGAAGACCCAATAGTTCGTGGTCACAGCGATTGCAGCCACAAGATGTCAGGGTATTCCCCACGCGCGTGGGGATGGTCCGAGTTTCAGGTTCCATTGGCATTCATCTACAGCGTATTCCCCACGCGCGTGGGGATGGTCCGTGGCTGGTTCGCTTGGCTGTTGGCATGGGTTGGTATTCCCCACGCGCGTGGGGATGGTCCGATGAACCGAGCACGGGATGTTGCCGATGCTCTGTATTCCCCACGCGCGTGGGGATGGTCCGAATCAAGAGAGTCGTAAGCTGGTTGTCAGCGGGTATTCCCCACGCGCGTGGGGATGGTCCGTGCCGAATCGGCGCGGAGGGCCGCGAGGTTTTGTATTCCCCACGCGCGTGGGGATGGTCCGCAGTTGGCCGAGGGCCTTCCAGTCGGCGAACTGTATTCCCCACGCGCGTGGGGATGGTCCATCTGGCAGGCCGGCCACGCCGCCCCAATCACCGTATTCCCCACGCGCGTGGGGATGGTCCGTTTGGGGCGGCACTGACATACGCCAAGCGACAGTATTCCCCACGCGCGTGGGGATGGTCCGAAATAGCCACGAATAATGGCCCCGGACCGGTAGTATTCCCCACGCGCGTGGGGATGGTCCGCACTCAAGGTCAGCGCAGATAGTTGGGACAGAGTATTCCCCACGCGCGTGGGGATGGTCCTTGACGACAGCCGATTTGGACACAGGCGCCGGAGTATTCCCCACGCGCGTGGGGATGGTCCGATATATGTACCCGCGTGACGCGCGCGCGGAGCGTATTCCCCACGCGCGTGGGGATGGTCCGTATATGCATTACATACGCTTCGGGTTTATCGGGTATTCCCCACGCGCGTGGGGATGGTCCGTGCGACTTGTCAACTCTCGTGACGAGGGTGACGTATTCCCCACGCGCGTGGGGATGGTCCATATACGTGCACCACCGGTTTGGATTGGTTCGGGTATTCCCCACGCGCGTGGGGATGGTCCTCTGTGTTGACAACTCGCTGCCCCAACGCGTAGTATTTCCCACGCGCGTGGGGATGGTCCTGATAGCGCCAGCGTGCGCTGGCTGTCGTTCCCGTATTCCCCACGCGCGTGGGGATGGTCCGGACTTCCCTCACATTACCGGGTTGCCGAATTCGTATTCCCCACGCGCGTGGGGATGGTCCGGACGCGCCGCTGGACCGGCTCGGCGAGTTGTCGTATTCCCCACGCGCGTGGGGATGGTCCTCCCACGGCGGTCGCTCGTCTCCGCAGACATAGGTATTCCCCACGCGCGTGGGGATGGTCCGTCGATGTCGGTATCGACATTGACCGCGACCGAGTATTCCCCACGCGCGTGGGGATGGTCCGACACTCGCTCCAGCGAGTGTGTCAGATTCGGTGTATTCCCCACGCGCGTGGGGATGGTCCGTTCTCGATCGACGCTGCGGAGGTGCCGGTTGAGTATTCCCCCCGCGCGGGGGCGTGGATTGCCAAAGGCAACCCAGAATGCCTACAGCATCGAGAAGGGAAGCGCAGTGACTTCTTGACCCATTGGCAACCGCAACGCGCCGAGATGAACAAGGTAGCCAGGTCCCGACTTCTTCCCGAGATCGGAACGGAACGCCTTGACGCCGTCGGCCATCGCCGGTCGGGGTGTGGCCGATGATTTGACTTCGATAGGTATCAATCGCCCCTCGTGCAAGACCACAAAATCGACTTCGCTGCCCGATGAAGTCCGCCAGAAGTACACCTCGGGAATCTCCCCTCTGTGTGCCAGCGTGCGGACAATCTCCGAGAGAACCGCGGTCTCGACAATGACGCCGCCCATGGGTCCGGAAGCGGCGTGCGCGGGGTCCTTCAGTCCCGCCAGGTAGCAGAGCGTGCCGGTATCGGTGAAGTACACTTTCGGGGTTTTCACGAGGCGCTTTCCGACGCTGGCGTGGTAGGGACGCACGATCAGGATCTGAAACGTCGCCTCCAGAACCGACAGCCATGCCTTAACGGTGTTGACGGCCACGCCCAAGTCCCTCGCCACGTCCGTCATATTGAAGAGTTGCCCGCTGCGTGCCGCGAGCACGCGCAGGAATGACTGGAATGTGGTGAGGTCGCCGATCTGACGCAGCGAGCGGACGTCGCGTTCCAGGTATGTCTGCACATAGCTGCTGTGCCAGAGCCAGGGATCACGCCTGCGTTGCAAGGCGATTTCGGGATATCCGCCGCGCAGGAAGTCCGCCCACACTGCGCGAATGCTGCGCGCCTGCGGTGTTGCCCGTGCCCGGGTTTGCTCCCACACCAGCGGACGGGACCTCTGCTTGAGCAACTCTCGGTGCGTCAATGGCGGCAGCCGCAGCATGGCCGCGCGTCCGGCGAGCGACTCGCTGACCTGCTCAGCCAGCAGGAGGTTCTGCGACCCCGTCAGGAGAAACTGCCCCGGCCGGGCACGGTGTTCGTCGATCCACTCTTTAATGTAGGAGAGCAGTCCGGGAGCATGCTGGATCTCGTCCACGATGACCGGAGGCGCATACAGCTCCAGAAACCCACGCGGGTCGCCCAGCGCCGCCGCGCGCACATCGGGGGGCTCGACTGAGATGTACTGATGACTCTTGCCGAACAGATGACGCAGGAGGGTGGTTTTCCCCGACTGTCTGGGACCGGTCAGCACGACGGCAGGGAATTCGGCCGCCGCACGACGTAGCGGGCCTTCCAAGGAGCGCGCGAGGTAGGATGGACTGGCCATGACAGGACACAATTATGCATCGGGAATGCACAATTGCAACAGCAAAAGGACGCCGCCCCCGCATTCCTGTCTCATCCCGTCCGTGTTCACTCGTCGGGTGTGCGATGGGAGGTCTGCTCCGTATCCACCCAATCTTCCTCCTCGTAGCTCATTCCGCGTCGGCCCGGCACCTTGCGCGTCGGTCCCGCCTTGTACCAAGGGCAGGATAGCGGACCGTAACAGAATGTCTCCACTCGGTAGCGGCGTCTGTCGGGATTCCACTGGTCGATGATCATCTCGACCGCCATACGGCATCCCCACAGGCAACTGCCGCACTTGGCCCCGTAGGTCCGTGCATCCAGTCGTCGATGCCCGCGTGCACGGTAATCGTCGAGCGGTTTGGGAACTCCGTGCCACGGTGGTGGAACTCCGGTGTGTGCCACGGCTCGGACCAGAATCTTGATCTTCGAGACCTTGTAGAGGTCCGCCGTTTCGATCCGTGAGTCTGCGACCGCAACTCCCTCGCTGCCGACACGGTCCCCGACACGGAACTGATGCTTCGCGTGCGTTCCTGTTCCCGCGGCGACGAGAAACTCGCGCGTCTCTATCCCGAGCAAGCCGCGGACTCTGAGGGTGTACCCCAGGTAGGAGTGATGCCGTTGATCAAACGAGCGGGTGAGACGGATACGCGGCTGGACAGACACGATCGTGCCGGACCACGCAATTTTGCCTGAAGGACGGGTCGGTGCAACGCTCCCGTTTCGCGCATGGCGACGAGCAACCATCAGTGGAATGGTAGCGTAGGTTGCGGCGAGCGATCAAGAGTGCGTCAGCTCGCCGATTCCGAGGAGGGTTACATCCGGGCACCTATTCTCTCGCGCCTCGAACTCTTGCCGCGTCATGCACAATTGCAAGTTGGTGATCGGCAAGAGGGGTCGTTGACGAGAAAGGTTTGAGGACGGTTTCACCCGGGGAGCTATTGTTGCCCGCTTCAAACTTTCGACACATCTTCTATCAGCAAACTGCGCTGCCCGCCACGGAATCGACCGCGTAACCCGCGCACGTGTCGGCGGTTGGCGCGCGCCCTTCGCCGTGCTCACATCAATGCCCGGCACGTGAAGCCGCTCACGTCACGAGCACGAGCGGCATTCGAGACGAACTCCGCCTATTTATCTTGGAATCAGTGACCCAAGAAATGCCCGTGCAGCCGCGACCGGCCAACGGGCTTTGAATGTGTGACTCTCCAAGTCCCTCCAACCACACGCACGCCTACGGCGAGCAAGAATCACAAAACGCTGTCGCCGGATTGGCCGAACGAAACGCGACATCGATGAACTTGACGACATCGAAGACCTCCGTGGCACCGTTGCAGTTGACGTCGGTGCGAGCGCCTGGACACAGAATATCAAACGTCGGAGCGACTCCGCGGAATGCAACGTCAACCGCACGGACAACATCCAGGATATTGACGATCACGCCGTCGCACTGGGGATCGCCCATACACGGGCAGTCGCAGTCGATACACCCGACGGGGAGTGCCCCCATGTTGGCTCCACCCAGCCCGGTTCCCACACACGGGGAGATGGAATCGATGCGATGGTCTCCCACTGCCGTGTCGCAGTACATCGGGTCAACGGCAATCGAATGCACGCCGGCGTACGCCGCACCGGAGTAGTCGTCTCCATTGGCATACACGCAGTTGTAATCCTGCATAGCGAATGTCCCGTGGATGGCATAATCGGTTGAGTTGGACACAATGTTGTTGACCGCAATGGTGCCCGCAGACTGCGAAAAGAATCCCCGTCTGTTGGCATGAAACGTATTGTTTCGAATCGTGGGTGAACCCGAGATGACCCCGATGCTACTGATGGCCACGTTGTGAAGAAAGAGGTTGCTTTCGATCAAATGCTGTGCCGATTCGCATCGGATCGATACCGCATTCGCTCGGGAGCTGTAGAAGTCACGGAATATGTTGCCGATCACCCGACTCGGCTGGCCGCCGGTGATCTTAACGGCCTGGTAGTAGCTCCCCCCCGCCACCGTAAACCCGCTGAGTGTGGCTGGACCTCCGCTATCAATAATCATCGTAATGATATTGGCGTCAGGATTGGCTGGCTCTATGATGGTCACTTCCGGACCGTCGGAGCTGATCAAGACGACGGGATATTCGATGGACAGGTTTTCAGAATAGAGTCCGGGGAGCACCTGAATTGTGTCGTTCACGCAAGCCCCTGCCACTGCTGCTTGGATGGTTGCGAATTGCGAAGGAACAATCATGGTGACCGGGCCGCGTGTCGAAAAGGGGACCGCCTCCGACCAGTCCGACCACTCCAACCCGTCGAAGGCGCGTGCGCGCCACCAGTAGGTCGAATCGTCGAGGACACAACAGAGCAAAGGTGACTGGGTGATTAGACCGGGCTGTGCCGGGATGGCCGGGATCGAATCGACTGTTACACTGAGTGCGGAGTCTCCGTAGTAGACAAACAGGAAGGATAGCGAATCCACTTCCGCATCACTTGGATTAACGACCGACAGGCTCGCGCATAGCGGCGACACGCCATTGCCATCTATGGGCGAATTCGGGATTGGTTGGCCCGGCGGCGTGTTCATCCGAAATGCCCGTTGGTACCAGCTGCTCCAGAGGGTTCCGTCGTTGACACGCACGCGCACGTAATAAGTTGATCCGTCCATCGGAGTCAGCCCGGCATAGGTGATGCTCGTATCAGGGCCAGCGTGTCCAGCGACAGTCCACATCTCCGCGACGATCCAGTTTGAATCTGTCCCGACTTCGATGTCGGTTTCCACCAACGGTAGACCGATAGGATGATGGTAATCCCAGGAGATCGGAGGGGTGTGGCTGACAATATGTTGCATATCGCCGCTGTCGATCAATCGCAGATTCAACACAAACGGAATGGATTCGTCGCATCCGGGTGGAAAGGCGCCAATATAGGAGATGTCCAGGCCACTACCGATACAGGGAGATTCGCCGGTTAGATCGTAATTGCGAGCGGCCGTGTCGCAATAGAGCGGATCGACCGCGAGCGAATGCGCTCCGGGGATCGCCGCTCCCGAGTAGTCATCTCCGTTGGCGAAGACGCAGTTGTAATCCTGTAGGGCGTAGGACCCGTTGATCCCGTACCCCGACGAAAGGCTGACGATGTTGTTGACGGCAATCGTCCCGGCACTCGACGAAGTGAAGCCACGGCTGTTGGCATCGAACGTGTTGTTGCGAATCGTTGCCGATCCGGACAGCACTCCGATGCAAGCGGTGGACGTGTTGTGGTAGAACAGATTCCCCTCGATCAACGGGGGCT
>Ga0256865_1000535_pt1 | contig 12647 bp, 12 predicted proteins | sample RVTome_14_FD_187337 | JGI IMG/M metagenome (GOLD analysis project Ga0256865, IMG submission 187337) | Soil microbial communities from uranium-contaminated site in the Upper Colorado River Basin, Wyoming, United States - RVT145D125 HiSeq ... | reverse complement strand
GAGGAGGGGCCGATCGAGCGCACAGGGGCGCGCTTTCCTATACGCTCCGTCTACGTGCGCGATCCGGACGGCAATCTCATCGAGATTTCCGAGAAAGCGTGAGTGGTGAGCGCCACCTGCCCCCTCACCCTAGCCCTCTCCCCCAACGGGGGAGAGGGGATCTGAGCCTGATGGCTGAGTTCTGGCAAAGCTGCGGCTACAACCTTCTGCGGAGAAACGCGGACGGGCGCCTCATCGTCACCGATGACTACCTGCGCGCTTATTACATGCGCCCGGAGCTCCTGCCCGTGGCGGAATCGTGCGACGCGGAGCGCGCGCTGCACGCAGCGCTCGTGTCGGAACCGCGGCGCAGCGTATCGTCGGCGGAAATAGAAGCGCTCGCCGACGCCGACGCGCGGGAAAACCTGCGCGTCATGCTGCGTTTCCGGGACGAGCTGCTCGCTGCGCCCACCCTCGAGGCGTTCTACGCCGGGCTCTTCCAGCGCGACATTGGCGTTCCGCCCGATTTTGTCGCCCACACGGCCCAGGTCATCCTGCGCAGCATGCTGGAGGGCACTGAAGACGGGCTCGAGGCGCGCGCGGCCGAGCTATTTTTCCGCAGGCAGCGCGTGAGCATCAACGAGGGCCAGATCATGCTTGCCGACGAGGAGACGGTCAATTTGCACGCCATGGGCGGCGCTTTCGGGGAGATCGGGCGGCGGCTGCAACAGGGGCAGGTTCCCCAGCGCACGATCGAGCTCGACGTGATCGACGAGGCGAGCGCGGGCGAATACTTCCGCCGGGACGAACGCCACGACACGGTCCTCAACCTCAACTTCGGGCGGCCGGGCTGTCTCGCGTTGTGCCGGGTGCTGGAGCGCTGGATAGCGCATTTTCACGGCGTGCGTGTCACTGTGAAGCCGGTGCGCGAGATTCCCGACGATGAGTGGAAGTGGCACGTCGGGCTCGATGCCGAGGCAAGCGCGATGCTGAACGAGATCTATAACGGCGGCGACGTGGACAGCGATCGCATGAAGCGCGTCATCGGGCTCTTCCGCATCGACTTCCGCGATCCGGTCGTGCTTCGCCCCGAGATGGCCGGATCCCCGGTGTTCCTCGGGCTCGCCACGGCGCCTGACGGCATCCTGCGCATGAAGCCGCAGAACCTGCTGATGAATCTGCCGCTGGCGCGGCCTGCCTGACGGTATTAGCGGGAAGAGGGCGGCCAGACTTGCACGACCTGCGCGCCCCCGGAGCGCTCCGGCGCACCCCGGCTGCCCGAACCCGGCTCGCTCTTCCCGGGCGCCTTGAGACCGATCGGATTTTGTGCGGCGCCGGCGGGCGCCAACGTATAGGAGCCGTCAATCTGCGGAGAAGGCCCGTTCATCGACGCGCCGGGCTTCGGGAGCGGCTCGAGATCCTCCTCCTCGCGCGGCGGGTTGCCGTCGTACACCAGGTTGCGGCGGCGCTGCAGATAAGCGTCGCGCACGAACGTGTACGGGTCGAGCGCCGCGGCCTCCAGCACCTTTGACGCGGCCAGGAGATCGGCGCGAATCCCGACAAACCTGACGGCGGCAAGCGTATTGCGGGTGTGGTGCGGCTTGACGTAGGTGATCGGCCACGTGTAGATGTCGCCCACCCAGCCCACGGTGTCCCGCGCGCTGCTCGGCCCGAGTATGGGGAGCACGATATAGGGCCCGTCGCCGAATCCCCACACACCCAGCGTCTGGCCGAAATCCTCATTGTTCTTGGGAAGGCCGGCCTCCGTCGCCGCGTCCCTCAAGCCAAGAATTCCCGCCGTGGAGTTGATGACAATGCGGCCGACATCATTGCCCGCGTCCTCGAACTTGCCCTGCAGGAGGTCGTTCACCGCGACGATCACGTCGTTGATGTTGGAGAAGAAGTTCCTCAGGCCCGTGCGCACGAACTCGGGGATCATCCGGCCGGTGTAGAGCTCCGCGGCGGGCTTGATGAGCAGGTGGTCGACGCCGTCGTTGAAGTGGTAGATGGCCCGGTTCATGGGCTCGAACGGATCGCGCGGATCGCCGTTCGTCGCGCAGCCGCCGGCGAGAAGCGCGAGCGCGCAGACAAGCGCCCTTGCCTGCAGCGGAATCCAGGATTTCTTTGGGGCCATCGCGCGGGGAGAAGTTATTGTTAAACCGGCGGATTATAACAAGGCGCGGATGGAGCCGGAAGCGCGCCATGGAAAGGGCACATGCGGGGACGAATGGCGCAGGTCCGGGCGCGCGTGTCGCGCAGTGAACCCCAGCGCCTCTGATATACTGGCGCCTTGCTGGTCCCAACGCGGCGGCATTTGCCGCCCGCTTCGTTTTTCATCGACGCGAGGATTCCGAACATGCTGCAGAAAGTGAAACCCTCATTCCAGCTGAAGGACACGAGTCTCTTCCGCCAGCAGTGCTACATCGACGGTCAATGGGTGGACGCGGACAACAGGGCGACTCTCGCGGTGCACAATCCCGCGGACGGAATGCAGATCGGGACGGTGCCGAACATGGGCCAGGCGGAGACGCGGCGCGCGATCGAGGCCGCCAGTGCCGCGTGGCCCGCGTGGCGCGCCAGGACCGCGAAAGAGCGCTCCGCGATCCTGCGCAAATGGTACGAGCTGATGATGGCGAACCAGGAGGATCTCGCCGTCCTCATGACGGTGGAGCAGGGAAAGCCGCTCACCGAGTCGCGCGGAGAAGTGGCCTACGGCGCCGCGTTCATCGAGTGGTTCGCGGAAGAGGCGAAGCGCATCTACGGCGACACCATTCCCGCGCAGGCGCCCGACCGGCGCATCGTCGTCATCAAGGAGCCCGTGGGCGTGTGCGCCGCTGTCACACCCTGGAATTTCCCCAACGCCATGATCACGCGCAAGGCGGGCCCGGCGCTCGCGGCCGGATGCACGATGGTAATCAAGCCGGCGAGCATGACGCCGTATTCGGCGCTGGCGCTTTGCGAGTTGGCAGAGCGGGCCGGCATACCCAATGGCGTGATCTCGGTCGTTACCGGCGCGTCCGGCCCGATCGGCGCCGAGCTCACCAGCAATCCGCTCGTGCGCAAGTTCACTTTCACCGGCTCGACCGCGGTCGGCAAGCAGCTGATGCAGCAGTGCGCGACGACCGTCAAGAAGGTGTCCCTCGAGCTGGGCGGCAATGCGCCGTTCATCGTGTTCGATGACGCGGATCTCGATGCTGCCGCGGACGGCGCGCTCGCCTCCAAGTACCGCAACTCGGGCCAGACCTGCGTCTGCGCGAACCGCATCTTCGTGCAGGAGGGGGTCTACGACGCATTCGCGAAGAAGCTCGCCGACAAGGTGGCCGCGATGAAGGTCGGCAGCGGGCTCGAGAGCGGAGTCGTGCAGGGGCCGCTCATCGACATGAAGGCGGTCGAGAAGGTCGAAGAGCACGTGGCCGACGCGCTCGCCAAGGGCGCGCGTGTGGTCGTGGGCGGTAAGCGCCACGAGAAGGGCGGCCAGTTCTTCCAGCCCACCGTGCTCGCGGACGTCAACACCTCGATGAAGATCACGCGCGAGGAGACGTTCGGCCCGGTCGCGCCGCTCTACCGCTTCAAGACCGAGCAGGAGCTGATCAAGCTCGCCAACGATACCGAGTTCGGGCTCGCGGCCTATTTCTACAGCCGCGACATCGGGCGCGTCTGGCGCGTGGCGGAGGCGATCGAGTCGGGCATCGTCGGGATCAATATCGGCATCATCTCGACCGAGGTCGCGCCCTTCGGCGGCATGAAGGAGTCCGGCATCGGGCGCGAGGGCTCGAAGTACGGCATCGAGGAGTTTCTCGAAGTGAAGTACCTCTGCATGGGCGGCATCGACAAATAATTTTACAGAGAGCTAAATCAATAAGTTAGGCGCGCTCTCCAGAATTCCTCCAATATCAAGCCGCGACGTCGATCCACTCGGCGCCGCGACTATCTGTGTGAACCGCCGTCGTCGCCGCGTCCTTGTGGCCGGCGAGCGCCTGGGGGTTGTAGCCCTGCTGTTGGTATAACCGGATCCCGAGCGAGCGCAGCTCGTGGTAGGTGGGCGGTGTTCGCCCGGGCTCGATGGGTATGCCAGCGAGGGCGCGGGCCTCGCGGAAGGCAGCCGTGATCGTTTGCGGATGCACAGAATCGCCGGGGCTGGCGCGCCCTTGATGCCGCGTGTGGTGCACGAGATGCCGGGACAAGACGGGGTCGCGGCAGCGTCGGATGATCTCCTCGAGGGACCAATCCAAAGCGTGCAACCGTAGCGTGAACGGGATCCGTAACCGTGTATCCGTCTTGCCTTGCTCGACTCTGAGCCTACCGGATTCCTCGTCTCGGAATCTCATTCGGGCAACGTCCTCTCGGCGTTGGAGAGTAACCAAGCCTAGCTCCATCGAACGCTGTACCCATGGGTCGAGGTCGGCCGCGGCACGGTACATTTTCAAGAAGTCGTCGATTGTCAGCCGCGCGCGGCGGACCGTGGGGGCTTCTAACCGAATAACTTCGATTGGGTTCACAGCCACCCAACCGGCTGCCGCGATCTCACCGAAAAGCTCCACGAGCGTCGTGCGGAGTGACTGAGCCATGCGGCGTTTGCCCTCTGTGGAGACGCCACGCAGCCACTTCGCGCACCGCTCGGTTATCGCGACAGCATCCTCTTGGCGTGGCCCGACGACAACATCGCCGAGGTCTTGCTCAATGCGCAACTCCAAGCAACCACACGCATTACAGTAAAGTCTCAATGCACCTGGCACAAAAAGTCAGTCAGCTCAGCTTCCGCGTTGCCTTCAGGTTGTCTGACCGGTGCCCAGGACCCGGGTCAGGAGCCCACGGAAGGGCCAGATCACTCCCTCGATCACGCCAGGGCTGTCCCGAGGCACCAGCCCGGTCTCCGGGTACTCGTCGGGGGCCGGGTAGTAGGCGGTGCCGAAGATCACGTCCATGATCGGGAAAGAAGCGGAGAAGTTCTTGTCCCAATGTTGGGGCTCCACCGAGTGGTGGATGCGGTGCCACTGCGGCGTGTTGACCAGGATGCCCACCCGATGCCAGGCGATCTTGTAGTTCAGGTGCTGCAGCGCGTCGGGGAGCTTCAAGATCAGCAAGGCCATCACCAGGGTGGTCGGCGGGACCCGTATCGCCAGCTCGAAGGGGATCACGAAGGGAAGGATCGCGATGGCCTCGAACCAGTGGTGGCGGGCTCCGGTGATGACCGTGATCCGCTCGGCGCTGTGGTGGAAGGAGTGGATGGCCCACAGGGCCGGCACCATGTGCTCGAGTCGGTGCAGCCAGTACTTGAACAGGTCGATGTAGAAGGCGTAGGCTACAGTGAGCGCGAAGGTGCCCAGCGCCGTCTGCGGGTCGATCTGGATCCATCCCGCGCTCCCGACCGCCTCCACGACCCACGACTTCGCCGTCAGCACGCCGACCTGGACGAAGAAGGCAATCCCGGTCATCGCCGCCACCAGCTTCCACTCCATCCGGATCTCGGCCCGTGCCTCTTCGGTGTCGTGGCGCTCGATGGGCCGGATGCGCTCCAGGGGGGTGGCGATGAGCACGAGCAACACGAGCGCCAGGGCTCCGAACACCCCCTCGCAGATCATCTGGCCATGGAAGCCGTAGTCGCCGGCCGTGGGCCAGACCGCGTCGAGGATGCCCTGCACCCAGCCGACCACCGCGGCGACATCGAACGGGTACCCGAGCAGACCCAGCATGGTGCCCCCTTGGAAGGTATGAACAGCTAAAGACTTACCGGGATTAATATCCGTCAAACCTTGTTTGTTGCGAACAGGAGGGGCACCCCATTTAGGAAAGGACAATCATCCTTTTTCGAGAACTTTGTCACAACGCGAACAAAGTTCCGTGCTGTCGGTGAAAGCTGCGCTGAGAATCCACGGCACCATAAACAAAAACCCCGCCGCAGCGGGGTGTAAATCCAGCCCTGGTTTCAACCTACTTGGAAACGTCCGCTTTGACCCAAAACAGACCTCGCGAAAAAAGAAAAACCCCGCCGAAGCAGGGTGGTTGTGAGTGCTGATATGTGTTGCGCGGAAACTCTATGACGATTTGCCTCCTTATGCGTATGGCATCACGTCTACGCAGGCTCCATCGTCGATTCGGTGATCCTCACCGCCACACCGACGCGGCTACTATCTTGCCGTTCGACGCGAAGGACCTCTCCTTTGCATTTCCGCATCATTATCCTGCCCCCAGCCCTTTTGAGTTCTATCGAAAAGCTGATTGACTCCCCGATGGCATACGTGCCGCTTATCCAGAAGTACACGCCCAAGGCGCTCATGTCGCGCGTGACGCCAGTGGCGCTCTTCAGGAACACCCGCATCCCGGTATTGACCCGGTGGTGTCTTCTCTTTTTTGTTAGTTTCGCTTTCATGTTCCGCCCTTCAAGCTGGTGCCTTAGTCCGCTTCCGACCGAGGCTGTGTGAAAACTCTAAAAATGGCCGGTTGCGAAAAATAGCGAGGCTATTAGAAGCTCTAGGATTGACGATTAACATTCGGGTAATGGTCCGACGATCCCCCAAATGGGTCGGAAAAAGCGTTTTCACACAGCCTCGACCCGAAGCGGACAGCACTCCTTTCTCCAAATTAAACACTACATTCAACCTGGCACAAAAAGAGCCGGTATGAATCGCCCCGGCTTTTCCGGAGAGCTCCGGGTTTGAGGCAGGCCGCCATGGGCAGTTGACCCGTAGACTGATGATACGACGCTTCGAACTCTGCCGGGGGCACGTTGCCGATCGGTGCCAGCAACCGCCGGTGATTGAACCAGTCGACCCATTCAAGCGTCGCGTATTCCACGGCCTCCAGATGCCGCCACGGACCGCGTCGGTGTATGACCTCGGCCTTGTAGAGCCCGATGATCGTCTCGGCGAGCGCGTTGTCGTAGGAATTGCCGACGCTGCACACAGAGGGCTGGGCGCCAGCTTCGGCCAGCCGTTCGGAGTAGCGGATCGACAGATACTGGCTGCCCCGGTCGCTGTGATGGACAACGCCCTGGACGCCGGAGCGCGACCACAGCGCCTGCTCGAGTGTGTCGACTACCAGCTCGGCGCGCATTGAGCGCGCCACGCGCCAGCCGATGATGCGCCGGGCGAAGACATCGATCACGAACGCGACGTAAACGAAGCCGGCCCAGGTCGCGACGTAGGTAAAGCCCGCCACCCACAGCTCGTTGGGACGGCTCGCCGCAAACGGCCGGTTGACCCGATCGAGCGGCCGCTCGGCGGCATCGTCGGCAATCGTGGTGCAGCATTTGCGCCCGCGCACCACCCCCGAGAGGCCCATCGAGCGCATCAGCCGCTCGACCGTGCACCGGGCGGCGATGACATCCTCGCGACCGAGCTGCCGCCAGACCTTGCGCGCGCCGTAGACCCCGAAGTTCTCCTCGTATACCCGGCGGATCTCCGGCACCAGGGCACGATCGCGTTTCCGCCGCGGCGGCAGGCGCTCGGGATCGGCCTGCCGGGCCTTGTGCTCGTAATACACCGACGGGGCGATCGGCAATGGCTCGCAGATCGGCTCGACCCCGTGCTCGGCGCGGTGGGCGTCGATGAACGCCACCATCACTTCGCTCGGCGGTCGAGCTCCGCCTGGGCAAAAAAAGCCGACGCCTTGCGCAGAATCTCGTTCGCCCGCTTCAACTCCCGATTCTCGCGCTCCAGCTCCTTGAGCCGGTCGCGCTCCGTACTGCTCAGCCCGGCGCGCCGACCCTGGTCACGCTCGGCTTGTCGCACCCATCGCCGCAGCGTCTCCGTGGTGCAGCCCACCTTCGGCGCGATCGACTCTATGGTTGCCCACTGCGATTCGTGTTGGGCCTCGTGCTCGAAAACCAGGCGAACCGCCCGTTCCCTCAGTTCAGGGGGATACCTCTTCCATGTGTTCATAACTCGATCCTCTCAAGAAATGGAGTCTCCGGGAATCCCGGGGCGATTCAGATGGGAACATGTTTTCCTCGTGACATAGTTCACGGGAAAGTATGAATCGGCCATAGAAAAAAGGATGCTCATCCCTTGGGCAGAATGAGGCTTCAACACAAACTCTCGCGTGAAGAATCTGGATTCTCAGGGTTTTGTCAGCACGAGACGTCCTTTGCGAGGAAAGAAAGGTATGTGCTCTAAGTGCAAGAAGAACGGAGCGTGCTGGCAGACGGGACCCGCGACGTTGAGCGGGAGTTGGTAATTGTCAATCGGAGGTAATTTATGAAAATGCTAGTAATGGGTATCGGTCGTTTTCTTCAAGACGAAGACGGTGCGAACGGTGTGGAGTATGCCCTCCTTGCCGGTCTGATTGCCATCGCGTTTACCGTTGGCGCGAGCGCGCTGGGGCTCAGCCTGAACACCTTCCTCACCAACGTCTCGACCTGCGTCACGACACCGAGCGTGGCTAATTGCTCGACGCCGTTCGGCGGGTAATCGAGAGCCGTTGATAACAAGGTGCACCCAGCTCGCCCTCCAAACGCGGGCTGGGTCACCGAAATTGCTCAACTTTATACAGGTGTATTAGTGAACCAGATGTTCGGGACGGGACAGAGTGTCGAGGTTGTCGGCCTCGGTTTACTCGGGGCTCTACTCTTGACGGCGGTCTGGCACGACATCAGGAGCCACCGCATTCCCAACGTAATCGTTTTCTGGGGGGCGGCGCTGGGTCTGCTGTTTCATATGGGCCTTACCACAAGCTCGAGCGCGGCGGACGTGATGCCGATTGGCCTGGGGTTTTTAAAGTCACTCGCTGGGCTCGGCGTTGGACTGTGCGCTCTGCTGCCGCTTTACCTCTTACGCGGCGCCGCCGCGGGCGATGCCAAGTTGATGGCGATGGTGGGCGCATTTTTAGGCCCAATCGACACTTTTGGAGCAGTGTTATGCACCTTTGTTGTTGGCGCAATTCTTGCAATTGTCATTGCTGTCAGGGCGGGAGTGTTCGCAAAGATGCTAACGAATGTGAGATTGATCCTTTTCGGCGCGGCGGCCAAGTTGGCAGCTGTTGATGGCCCCGCATTCAACCCTCGCACGGACACGACAGCGAAAGTTCCTTACGCCCTGGCCATTGCGTTTGGCACTGCTACGTGGTTATCGCTGCGTTACTTCCATTAAACCCGGTTTGCGCCTACGGAAAACAGGAAAACGCCAATGTCTGGCTCCAATCTGCTCAAAGCGGTCGATTATCACGGCAAAGCGCAAGACAGTTACACGCCTGTCACCCCTAGAACCGTCGAGGACACCGGGCTTCCGTTTTTATTCATAGCGCAGCTCGTTTGCAAGACCTTCTTTATCACGGGTCCACAGCGACTCGCTGATCTTGCAGTACGTGTAAAGCTTGCCCCCGGGGTCCTGGAGCCAGTGATCGACTTTCTTCGTCGCGAGCGCATGGTCGAGGTGACCAGCAACAGCACGGGAATCAATCTGGTTTTTGCGCTGACCGATCTCGGGCGTGAGCGCACCGCGGAATATCTGCGCATGTGCCAGTACGCCGGTCCTGCGCCGGTCAGCCTCGAGGCATACCTTGCACAAATTCAGCGACAGACGATCGTCGACCTTTCAGTGGATCGTGAGTCGATGCGAGGTGCGTTTTCCGGGATCGTCATTAGCGATCGCGTCCTCGACCAGTTTGGCGCCGCAATGAATTCTGGTCGCGCCATATTCGTGTATGGCCCGGCGGGTAGTGGCAAGACCTTTGTGGCTGAGAAGCTTGCGCGGCTGCTTAAGGGAGATGTACACGTTCCTTATGCAATCCTGGTGGAAAATCAGGTGATCCAGGTTTACGACCCGCTCTGTCACGAACGTATCGAGTTACCCAGTATCGATAGGCCGTTACTAACCCACGCTTCGACTGGCGATCAACGCTGGGTCCTGTGCCGCCGGCCTGTCGTTGTGTCCGGGGGCGAACTCGCGCTCGGTTTGCTGGACTTGCGTTTTGACGAGGGCACTCGCTTTTATGCGGCGCCGCCACAGCTTAAAGCGAACAACGGCCTGTTCATCGTCGACGACCTTGGGCGTCAGCTGGTGCAGCCGAGAGATCTCATGAATCGTTGGATAGTTCCGTTGGATCGGCGGGTGGATTTCCTTACGTTGCACACCGGCGAAAAATTCATGGTGCCCTTTGATGTCATTGTGGTGTTTTGCACGAATTTGTCGCCTCAGGATCTTATGGACGAGGCGTTCATGCGGCGGCTGGGTTACAAGATCCCGCTGGGCGCGCTCGAGGAGGTCCAGTATCGAACAGTTTGCAAGCAGGTTTGCCAGTCATATGGGATCCCCTATACGGAAAGCGCTATCGATTATCTCGTGGCCAAATTCGGGCACGACGGTCGACCATTACTGGCGTGCACGCCGCGGGATTTACTTGGGCAAGTGCGGGATCAAGCACGTTATCGCGGTGTCCAGCCGGAGCTTTCGCGAGATCTTCTGGACTGGGCATGGGACAACTACTTTGCATCGGAGAAGGCCGAAACAATTAAGTAAAGGAGCAGCAAGATGAGAAACAAGAGTGCTTTATTGATGATTGTGGTGTCGTTAATCATGGGGTTAGCCGCAGTCGCAGTCGCTGCAAAGTGGCTCGGCCAGCAGCCTTCGCTCGCAACCAAGTCTGTCGTAGTGGCAGCGAGAGAAATTCAGCTTGGTTCGGCGCTCACGGCGGACATGCTACGGGTGGTGGAGTGGCCACGAGGCAGTTTGCCCGACGGCGTTATTGAGAAGAAAGACGATGTGGATGGCCGGGTGGTCAAGACAACCCTTCAACGCAACGAGCCTGTTCTGCTCAACAAGCTCGCGCCGTTGGGAACAAAGGGCGGCTTGTCCTCTGTTATCGGCGAGGGCAAACGGGCGATTACCGTTAAGGTCAATGAGGTTATCGGCGTTGCCGGATTCGCGCTGCCGGGAAACCTGGTGGATGTCATGGTTAACACCAAAGATGAGGCCGACAAACCTGTTTCCAAAATAGTGTTGGAGCAAATCCTGGTTTTGGCCGTGGCCCAGGAGGCCAACCGCGATGAGACTAAGCCGAAGGTAGTCAGCGCGGTGACCTTGGAAGTGACACCCGAGCAGGCCGAGAAGCTAGATCTCGCACGTTCTATTGGCAGCTTGTCGCTGGTGCTGCGAAACCAACTCGACAAGAATGGGACGATGAGTGCGGGCGCGCGCAAGCGCGATCTCCTTGCGGCTAATACACCCGAGCCGCCGAAAGTGGAAACTCGCAAGGCGGTGAAGACGGTAAAACGGAGCCGGCCAGTCCGCCGCGCAGTGCGGCCCAAGAAAGAAGAAGTGGAAATGATCAAGGGCGTGCACAAATCTGCGGTGCAATTCTAACGTTATCGCCAAACCAACTATCGTCAACGAGGGTAGCAATATGAGAGTCAATCTGCTCGGCGAAATCAACTATCGGATGCTAGGAAGCACAGCGTGTTCGATGGTAGCAGCCGTATGGGCATTTTCCGTCTGTGCTGCGGATCTCACAGGAGAGACGGCAACGTCGCGCACACCTTATGTGACCGGGTCGACGGCGCGACTCATCCAGGAAGCGGGACGACCGGCCACGCGTGTCCCTGTCATGTCCGCACAACTTCCTTCTATTCCTGCTACGGTGCCGCCCGCCGTCGCTCCCCGAGTTATCACAAGAGCGCTACCTGGGACCCTGTCCGAAGGTCCGGCGCAGATGGGTCCTAATATGAATCTCTTGGTCGGTAAATCAACCCTTCTACGGATGCCCGTCTCGATCAATCGTATTTCCGTGGGCAACCCGGCCATAGCGGACGTGATTCTTATTAGCCAACGAGAGATTTACTTCCTGGGAAAGGATCTCGGTACCACCAATGTCATCGTGTGGGTAAACGGCAATCGGGCCACAGTCATTGACGTGCAAGTAAGTGCCGATTCGACACTTCTCGAAGCGGAGCTACACACATTGCTCCCGCGCGAGACCGACATCAAGGTCAGATCGTCGGCCGACTCAATTGTGCTCACGGGAAGCGTGTCCGATGCGGTCAAGGCGCAGCAGGCCGTGGAAATCGCCCAGGCATGGATACGCAGACTGACGCGAGGCCTCGTCCTTCCGGTAGCGGTCGGTGGTAAAGATGGGCAGGGGACCAACATTCAGGTGGGGAGCACTCAGAATGTTGCGGCGACTGCCGGGGTTGCCGGACCGCGGGTCATCAATATGCTGAAGATCAAAGCGCCGATGCAGGTCATGCTCGAAGTCAAGGTTGCGGAGATCGCGAAGAGATTGCTTGTCCAGTTAGGAGTGCAGGCGCGGGCCTTCGATCAATCCGGAAATTGGACTTATGACATTCTGAACCGGTCTAATTTCTTCAACCAATTGCTAGGTGCCGCCTCCATCGCTGGCTCGCATGGTTCCGTCCAGCTCGACGCCCAGGAAGATAACGGATTGATCAAGTTGTTGGCGGAGCCCAATATCATGGCGATCAGCGGGCAGGAGGCAAGTTTCCGCGCCGGCGGTAAGGTGTTCATTCCAGTCTCGCGAGATAGCGCCGCCACTGGAATTCCAACCATTACTCTGGAGGAGAAGGAGTTCGGCGTCGGTCTGAAGTTCACGCCCATGGTTTTGGAAGGTGGACGCATCAACCTGAAAGTGGCGCCCGAGGTCTCTGAACTACAGGAAACCGGAACGCCCTTCACCACGGTGAACGGAGTCACCTCAGTGCTTCCTTCCTTTCTGGTGCG
>Ga0256865_1000530_pt1 | contig 12700 bp, 12 predicted proteins | sample RVTome_14_FD_187337 | JGI IMG/M metagenome (GOLD analysis project Ga0256865, IMG submission 187337) | Soil microbial communities from uranium-contaminated site in the Upper Colorado River Basin, Wyoming, United States - RVT145D125 HiSeq ... | reverse complement strand
GACGCGCTCCTGGAGCAGCTTGTCGCGCCGCACGGGGCGGAAGCCGACGCGGAAATTGACGGGCCCGGTCATGAGATTCCCTTCCTTCGTGAAACGTAAAACGTGAAGCGTGCTTGGCCGCAGATACACGCAGATCGAGCTGACAGAGAAGCGCCAGGCGAGAGGCGATCAAACGCCTACTAGCGGGTCATCCTTCATCCTTCATCCTTCATCCTTCCGCGTTCGGCTTTGCCGGACGCGGGCTCCAGCTAAGTGGCGCGGTAGTCGAGCGGCCAGAACTTCTGCAGGTACTCCAGGACGTCCGCCTGGAAATCGTGCGAGCGGTAGAGCCACACTGCGTGGTGCTTGTCGAGCTTCCCGAGGCGCTGGGCGTGCACATTGACGTGGCCGAGCGGCATCTTGTACTCGTCGTATGCCTTGCGCTCGGCCGCGATGTCCAGGTCCGTATCGAAGAAGAGCCACTCCGTCGCGAACATGTCCTGGACGCGCTCGAGCTCGTGCGATGCCTGGTCCTCGACAGGCACCGGCTTGTCGAGCGCCGGCTCGCGCGCGGAGTACAGGTACTTCCAGCCGCCGTAGAGGTCCATGCCGTCGCTCGCGTAGAAGCGCGTGGGCTTGGTCGTGAAAAAACTCTCGAGCTTGAAATACGCCGAGTGGTAATCGGAGTCGCGCGCCCCGATCCACCAGCCGTAGACGTCGGAGCCCTGCTGAAAGTAGACGAGCGCGCACATGAGTCCCACCCCGTAGGGCGCGTAGGCGATGAGGCTCTGGGGTGTTGTTTTCATGGGGCATCCGGTTGCGGAAGGCGGCCGGCTCGAGTACAAACACGATAACCCCCCGGCGCTCGCAGAGGCTTGATTTAGGTCAAGCGCGGCAGCGGCGCGCCAGATAGTCGACAGCCCGGTTCAGCGTGGCGAACTCGCCGTAGTCGCTTTCAGGGATATCCACGCCGAGCCGCTCGTGCAGCCGCACGATCACGTTGAGAAAATCGAACGAATCGATGTCCACCTGCCCGCGCAGCGGCTTGTCGGGCTCGATCGCCGCGGGCTCGAGCTCGGGCGCGACCGAAGCGAGCGCGTCCAGGAAAACGCCGCGGACCTGTTCGCGTGTCAGTTCAGTCATTCGACCCCCAATTCAATTAACCGCCGAGACGCCGAGACGCCAAGAGATACGCGGTGGCGGGTGTTTTCCGATTCGCGATTCGCGACTTATGGAATTCATCCGGCTTCTCTCCGTATCTCCGTGGTTCAGTTGTTGCTTTTCCTTCGTGTCCTTCGTGTCTATGCTTTAGCGTTCCTGTTTTTCTCGGCGGTCTCGGCGTCTCGGCGGTTTCAAACAAGTTTTTCGGGAGTCTGCAGCAGCCGCGCGAGCGCCGCGAGGAAGAGTGCGCCGCGATGGCCGTCGCTCGCGCGATGATCTGCCGAGAGCGTCGCGGTCAGCACCTTGCGCACGCTGACCGTCCCATCCGCCGCCCACGGACGCTCGGTCACCTTGCCCAGGCCGACGAGGGCCACCTGGGGCGGATAGATGACCCCGAACACGCTCTCGACGCCCTGCTCGCCGAGACTGGTGACAGTCACAGTCGGGTCGCTCATCTCGGAGCTGCGCAGCCTTCCGCCGCGCACGCGCGTGATGAGATCGCGCAGGTCGGCCATCAGCTCGCCGATCGTCTTCTTGTCGGCATCGTGAATCGCGGGGGCGACGAGACCGCCGCCTCGCATCGCGATCGCCATGCCGAGATGCACGGCGGAGGAGGGCTTGAACGCGCCGTCGGCCCAGAAGCCGTTCAACTCCGGCACTTCGCGCAGAGCGAGGGCGACGAACTTGAGAAGCGGCACCACCGGGAGCACGCGCTCGGCCACGGCGCGCTTGCGGTTTTCCTCCGTGAGCCAGGCGAGCACCGCGGTGACATCGATGTCGGTTGCCAGATAGTAGTGCGGAATCTCGCGCTTCGAGCGCGACATGGCGGCCGCGATCGCCCTGCGCATGGGCACGCGCCAATCGGCCTCTGCCGGAGCCGGCGCGGCGGCGCGACCGCGAGCGGCGCGCTCGACGTCAGCGCGCGAGATGACGCCGCCGGGTTCGGCAGGCGTGACGGTCGCGATATCAAGCCCCAACTCTTCGGCCAGCTTGCGCGCCGCGGGCGCGATGCGCGGGCGCGTCGCGGGAGCGGCGGGCCTGGCTGCCGTCGCGGAAGGGGCAGCGGCCGGCGCCGCAGCCGGCGCGGCAGCGGCCGAGGGCTCGCCTTCGGCCCGCAGCGTCGCGAGCACCGTGTCCACCGGAACCCTGGTGTGCGGCTCGACCAGGATGCGCTCCACCGTGCCGGACTCCCAGATCTCGACCTCGATGGCGCCTTTCTGGGTCTCGACGACGGCGACGACCTGGCCGCGCTTGACCGGGTCTCCTGGTTTCACCAGCCATTCGACGAGCGTGCCGGCGTCCATGTCGGCGCCGAGCGAGGGCATGCGGAATTCAGACATGATGACGCACGACGCGCGTCGCGGTCTCGACGATCGTCGCGACCTGCGGTATCGCGGCATCCTCCAGGTGCTTGGGATAGGGAATCGGCACCTCGGCGCTGCACACGCGTGCGATGGGCGCGTCGAGCTCGTAGAACGCCTGCTCCATGACGCGGGCCATGATCTCGGCGGCGATACCGCCGCTCCTCCAGCCCTCGTCGACGATCACCGCGCGCCGCGTCCGGGAGACCGACGAGACGATCGCCACCGTGTCGAGCGGGCGCAGCGTTCTCAAGTCGATCACCTCCGCGTTGACACCTGCGCCCGCGAGCTCTTCGGCGGCCCGCAGCGTCTTGCCCAGCGAACCGCCGTAGGTGATGAGGGTCACGTCGTCGCCGGCGCGGCGCACCGCGGCGCGGTCGATGTCCACCGCACCGGCGCCGGCCGCGAGATCGCCTTCGAGATTGTAGAGCAGCGCGTTCTCGAACACGATGACCGGGTCGGGATCCATCAGCGCGGTCCACAGCATGCCGCGCGCGTCCTCGAGCGTCGCGGGCGTCACGATGCGGATGCCGGGTATGTGCGCGTACCACCCCTCGAAGCTGTGCGAGTGCTGGGCCGCGAGCTGGCGGCCCGCTCCGGTCGCCATGCGGATGACGAGCGGGACGCTGAACTGGCCGCCCGACATGTGGCGGATGGTCGCCGCGTTGTTGACGATCTGGTCGAGCGCAAGCAGGCTGAAGTTGCAGGTCATCACTTCGACGATCGGCAGCATGCCGTTCAGCGCCGCGCCGATGCCGGCCCCGACGAAGGCCGACTCGGAGAGCGGCGTGTCGCGGATGCGCTCCTCGCCGAACTCCGCGAGCAGTCCCTTGCTCACCGCGTAGCTGCCGCCGTAGCGGCCGACGTCCTCGCCCATCAGGAAGACGCGCTCGTCGCGCTTGAGCGCCTCGCGCAGCGCCTCGCGCAGCGCCTCGCGGTAGGTGGTGCGCTGCGTTGCCGCCGGGCCGCTCACGCCGCCTTCTCCGTGTAGACGTCGCGCGTAAGATTCTCGACCGGTTCCCATCCGCCGGCCTCGGCGAATGCCACCGCAGCAGCGATCTCTTGCGCCACCTCCGCCTCGATCGCGGCAAGTCGGGCGTCGTCGAGCAGCCCCTCGGACTTGAGCTTGGCCGTGAAAGTCACGATCGGGCCGCGCTGCTTCCAGTGCTCGACCTCCTCCTTGCCGCGATAGAGCTCGGCGTCGAACACCGAGTGCGCGCGGAAGCGGTAGGTTCGGAACTCGATGAACTGCGGGCCACCGCCGGCGCGCACTTCGGCGACGGCCTGCGCGGTCGCTTCCGCCACCGCCAGGACATCCATGCCATCCACCGACCGCGCCGGCATCTTGTAGCTGCGCGCCTTCTCGCAAAGGTCGGTGTCGGCCTCCGAGCGCTCGATCGCCGTGCCCATCGCGTAGAGGTTGTTCTCGCAGAGGAAGAGGGCGGGCACCTTCCACAGCGAAGCGAGGTTGAGCGACTCGTGGAACTCGCCCTCGGCGATCGCGCCTTCGCCGAAGAAGCAGGCGGTCACGCGCGGGCGCCGCGCGAGCTTGTCGGCGAGCGCGAAGCCGACCGCGAGCGGCAACCCGCCGCCGACGATCGCGCTGCCGCCGTAGAACCGGGTGGCGGCATCGAAGATGTGCATCGAGCCCCCGCGCCCGCGCGAGCAGCCCTCGTACTTGCCGTACATCTCGGCCATGATCGGGCCCGCCGCGATGCCGCGCATCAGGGCGTGGCCGTGCTCGCGGTAGGTTGCGAGCACGGCGTCGTCCGGCCCGAACGCGCGCATCGCGCCGGCGGCGACTGCTTCCTCCCCGATATAAAGATGCAGGAAGCCGCGGATCTTGCCCGTACTGTAGAGCTCGGCGCACTTCTCCTCGAAGCGCCGGATGCGCAGCATCTGCTTGAGCAGCTCGAGCGCGAGCGCCGGCTCCGTCATGAGCCGCTCCCTTCCAGCGTGGAGGTGTCGCCCTCGGGCAGCCCGAGCTCGCGCGCCTTGAGGAGCCGCCGCATGATCTTTCCGCTGCGGGTCTTGGGCAGCCCCGGCAGGAAGTCGATCTCCTTGGGGGCGACTGCGGCGCCGAGGCGCTTACGCGCGAAGCCGAGCAGCTCGCGGCGCAACGCCTCGCTCGGCTCATGTCCGAGTTTGAGCGAGATGAACGCCTTCACCGTTTCGTGCTGCAGCGGATCGGGCTTGCCGATCACGCCTGCTTCCGCGACCGCGGGGTGCTCCATCAGCGCGCTCTCGACCTCGAACGGCCCGATGAGATGGCCCGAGGACTTGATGACATCGTCGGCCCGCCCCACGAACCAGAAGTAGCCGTCAGGGTCGCGTCTTGCCAGATCGCCCGTGAGATACCAGCCGTCGGCGAAGCACTTGCGGTATCGCTCATCATCGTTGAGATAGGCGCGAAACATCGATGGCCAGCCGGGCCGCAACGCGAGCTCGCCCTCGATGCCCGGCTGGGTTACCACTTCGATCCGGCCTTGATCCACGCGGTGCACGATGCCGGCCTCGATGCCGGGCAGCGGGCGTCCCATCGAGCCGGGCTTGATGTCCATCGCCCGGAAGTTCGCGATCATGATGCCCCCGGTCTCGGTCTGCCACCAGTTGTCGTGGATCGGCAGGCCGAAAGCCTCCTCTCCCCACATCACGGCCTGCGGATTGAGGGGCTCGCCCACGCTGGCGATGAAGCGCAGGTCCGGGAACTCGTGGCGCCGCGCGGCTTCGGCGCCCGCTTTCATCATCATGCGCACGGCGGTCGGCGCCGTATACCACACGGTCACGCGCTCGCGTTTCAGGATCGAGTACCAGCGCTCGGCGTCGAAGTCGCCTTCATCGACGATGCTGGAGATCCCGTTGGTGAGCGGGGAGATGATGCCGTAGGAGGTGCCCGTCACCCATCCCGGGTCGGCCGTGCACCAGAAAACGTCCTCCGGATGGAAATCCAGCGCCAGCTGTCCGGTGACGTGGTGCGCGACGACCGCGCCATGCACGTGGACGGCGCCTTTCGGCCGGCCCGTGGTGCCGCTGGTGAAATGGAGCAGCGCCGGGTCCTCGGCGCCGGTCGCTCCAATGCGGTAGTCGGGGCTCGCCCCGGCCATGAGTCGGCCGAAGTCGAGCACCCCGGGCGCGGGATCGAGCCTGCCGCCCTCGCTTACCACCAGGACGTGGCGCAGATGGGGCAGGCGAACGCGCAGTCCTGCGATTTTCCTGCGATAGAGGCTCTCTGTCGTCACCAGCACGCTGCCCTCGCCGAGGGAGAGCCGCGTATGGATCGGCTCGGGGCCGAATGCCGAGAACAGTGGGCAGGCGACGCAGCGGTGCTTGAGCGCGCCCAGCACCGCGATGTAGAGCTCGGGAATGCGCCCCGCGAGCACGAAGATGCGGGCTCCCGCCGCGACCCCCAACCCCTGCAATGCGGAGGCAAAGCGGCTGCTGAGCGCGGAGAGCTCGCGGTAGGTGATGTCCCGCGTCTCACCGCTCTGGCCGAGCCAGCGCAGCGCGGGATGGCCGGCGCGCGGGCCCTGCGCATGCTGATCCACCGCTTCATGGGCGATATTGATGCCGCCACCGGGAAGCCCCGCCATCGAGCGCTCCGCACCCTGCCAGGAGAATTCCGCGCAGGCGCGATCGTAGTCGGCCAGCGTCGGCGCAATGCGCCCGCCGGCCGCCTTTCTGATGACCTCGGGGGTAGACACTTGCTGCCGCCCCGCCTCCACGCCCACGGACTGCATGGTCCCAGCATAGGGAGGGGCTTGCGCCAGGATATTGACTCAGATCAAGATGATGCGCGGCCTGCCCACCCGCGGAGGGGCCCGGGACGGGCGCTCCCGCGGCGCTTATGGGGTAACCGAGGGCCACGCCATTGACGTACATCAAGACCGCGTGGGGTGCGCGCCCATACGATGTGACGTCAAACCGCTGCTGCAATCGCCATGCATCCGCCCGCATGAACCCGCAACATCGCATCAATCTTGCCTATTTCATCCTCGCCGTATTCGCGATCCTGTGGCTGCAGAGCCTGTGGGTCGAGTCGCAGCGGGTCGAGCGGCTTTCCTATAGCGAGTTCCAGCAGCAGCTCAAGGCGGGACGAATCAAGGAGATCGTCGTCTACGAGAACCGCATCGAAGGCGCCTTCGGTCAGCCCACTGCCGAGGGGCACACGCGCTTCGTCACCATCCGCGTCGATCCGGAGCTGGCGAAAGACCTCGAGGGCTACAACGTCAAGTACGGCGGGGCGCTCGAGCAGACCTTCATCCGGGACCTCCTGTCCTGGGTCATACCGGCGCTCATCTTCATCGGCATCTGGATGTTCATCGTGCGCCGGTTCGCGCAGAGCCAGGGCATGGGCGGGGGCTTCCTCACCATCGGCAAGAGCAAGGCCAAGGTGTACATGGAAAAGGACACCAAGGTCACGTTCGACGACGTGGCGGGCGTGGACGAGGCGAAGGACGAGCTGAAGGAAATCATCGCTTTCCTGAAAGACCCGAAGGGCTACGGCCGTCTCGGCGCGCGCATCCCCAAGGGCGTGCTGCTGGTCGGGCCGCCCGGCACCGGAAAAACGCTGCTCGCGCGCGCGGTGGCCGGGGAGGCGGGCGTGCCGTTTTTCTCCATCAGCGGCGCGGAATTCGTCGAGATGTTCGTGGGAGTGGGAGCGGCGCGCGTACGGGATCTCTTCGAGCAGGCGCGGCAGAAAGCGCCCGCCATCATCTTCATCGACGAGCTCGATGCGCTGGGGCGCGCCCGCGGCGCCTTTCCGCTCGGCGGCGGGCACGACGAGAAAGAGCAGACGCTCAACCAGCTGCTCTCGGAGATGGACGGCTTCGACCCCAGCTCGGGCCTCGTGCTGCTCGCCGCTACCAATCGCCCGGAAATACTCGATCCGGCGCTGCTGCGGGCCGGACGCTTCGACCGGCAGGTGCTGGTCGACCGTCCCGACCGCAAGGGCCGGCTCGAGATCCTCAAAGTACACGTCAAGAAGGTGCGGCTCGCTCCGGACGTGGACCTGGACAAGATCGCCGCGCTGACTGTCGGCTTCTCCGGCGCCGATCTCGCGAACGTGATCAACGAGGCGGCGTTGCTGGCGACGCGCCGCGGGGGAGAGGCGGTGACGTCCGATGACTTTACCCGGGCGATCGAGCGCATCGTGGCGGGGCTCGAAAAGAAGACCCGCGTGCTGAATCCGCGCGAGCGCGAGGTGATCGCGCATCACGAGATGGGCCATGCGCTCGTCGCGATGGGCCTGCCCGGCACGGATCCGGTGCACAAGATCTCGATCATCCCGCGGGGAATCGGTGCGCTCGGCTACACCATTCAGCGCCCGACCGAAGATCGCTATCTCATGACCCGCGCCGAGCTCGAGAACAAGATGGCCGTCCTGCTCGGCGGACGGGCGGCGGAGCACGTCGTGTTCGGGCATCGTTCCACCGGGGCCGCCGACGATCTCGCCAAGGTGACCGAGATTGCGCGCAGCATGATCATGCGCTACGGAATGTACGAGAAGCTCGGCCACGTAACCTACGAGACCGAGCGCCCGACGTTCCTGGGAGTTCCGGGAGAGCTTCCGCGCGGCCGCGAATTCAGCGAGGAGACCGCGCGCGAGATCGACAACGCGGTGCGCGAGATCGTCAAGAGTGCGTTCGAGCGGGCGGTGGGGATCCTGCAGAAACATCGCGCGCTGCTCGACCGCGGCGCGCAACTGCTCCTGCAGAAGGAGACGCTGGTGGAGGAGGAGCTGGAGCCGTTTCGGCGCGAGCTTGCCGCTGCGCCGTCAGCGGCAATGCAACCGCCGACAAACGCCGATAAGATCGAATTATCCAGCCGCAGATAAAACCGCAGATACGCGCAGATGATTCAATAATTGAACCGCCGAGACGCCGAGATCGCCGAGAGAATCAAGCACGGGTCACCGGGTCAAGCGCTCTGCCTTCTGACTTTGGATCAGCCGACGATGTGGTGCTTCCCGACCACGTGAACCGTGGTCGCCTGCGGACCGCGCTCGCCCGGCTCCTCGTCGAACCGCACTTCGGTGCCGGGCTCGAGCTTGTCGAAATTCGCGTCGAGAACGCTGTTGCGGTGGAAATAGATAAGCCTTCCGTCAGGCGACGCGATCCTGCCGTAGCCGCCGTCGAGATGCAGTTCCACGACCCGTCCGTGCCCCGGAGTTTCATGGGCCTTTACCTGGCCGCGGCGGCGCCGCGCGTAATCCTCCAGCTGGCGGCGCATGGAATCGAAGGCATCGCGGATCGCCACGTAGACATCGGTATAGCGATGGTGCTCATCGGGTTCGCGATTGGCGACGAGCTCGCCGTCAGGCACCGTCACGTCGACGCGGACATGGTAATGATTGCCGCGGCGATGGTGCTTGTGCGCCGCCTCGACCACGACGCGACAGCCGATGATGCCATCGTAGTAAGAGTCAAGTTTCGAAGCGCGCTCCTCGATTTTTGCCGCGACCGCTTCCGAGCGATCCAGATTGCGGAACGCGATTTGCAGTGGACGTTGCATAACGACCCTTGGCACGTTGTCGAGTTCGAATGTCCCGGCGCGGCTTGGCACCAGCGCGCGCACACCGGACGGTTATCCTGCCGTTACTTTCCGGCAGAAGCCCGCGTACCGTGTTGATCCAGGTCAATTCCCGCGGCTGTCGCATCCGCCTCGCCCGCGAGACGCGACGGCCCGCCGCGCCCTCGCGCGCGGAACGGGTTGACGCAGGTCAACATACGGCTTGAGCAGTTGGCTTATCTTGTCCAAATCCAGATCATTCCGACAGTCCTGGCTGCTCTTTCATGAAAAGGGATCTGCTTCCGTTCCACGACCGGAATGAGGCGGGCCGCGCCCTCGCGAAGGCCCTCGCGGGATACGGCCACCGGGAAGATGTGCTCGTGCTGGCTTTGCCGCGCGGGGGCGTTCCGGTGGCCGCCGAGATTGCCGCTGCGCTCGGCGCCGAGCTCGACCTCATGCTTGTGCGCAAGCTGGGCGCCCCGGGCCACGCCGAGCTCGCCATGGGCGCTATCGCGAGCGGCGGGGTGAGAGTGCTCAACCGGGACGTCATCGCGTCGCTCGGAATCAGGGAGAGCGCGATCGAAGAGGTGGCGAGGCGCGAGCAGCAGGAGCTTGAGCGCAGGGAGCATGCCTACCGCGGCTCGCGCCCGCGGCCGGCGATCGAGGGCCGCTGCGTGATCCTCGTGGACGATGGCATTGCCACCGGGGCGACGATGTGTGCCGGCATCGAGGCGCTGCGGCGCCCGAAGCCGGCGAAGATCGTGGTGGCTGTGCCAGTTGCGCCGCCCGATACCGTGAGGCGGCTGCGCAGCATGGCGGACGAAGTGGTGTGCCTCGCGACACCCGAAACATTCTGGGCCATCGGCCAGTGGTACGTTGAGTTTCCGCAGCTCACGGACGAGATGGTGCGGGAGGCGCTGGCCGAAGCGTGGAAGGAGACCCGGGTGCTCTCTGGCCGCCACGGGGCCTGATGCGCGAGAGCGCGTTTGATCTGCGTCAAGGTGGCGGATGGCCCCGAGCCGTAGGCTGCCGGACGGTGCGTTGAGCGGACTGCTTGAACCGGGAGACTGTGTGACCGCCATGAAAGAAAGCGTGCCTCAAGTCGGAGCCCCTGACCCGGAGCGCAGAACCTCGCCGATCATCGACCCGGAGGAAGAGCTCTCGCTCGACTTGGAGCTGGAGAGCGGGGTCTGCTATTTCAACGACGTGGCTTACCCGCGCGGCCAGTATCTGCGCAGCGGAAGCGAGCTCCTCCACTGCGAGGAGCGCGACTTCTGGGTCCGCAAGGGCGAGATGATCTCCCGCTGAAGTGAGTGAACTGAGCCTCTTTGCGCTGAACGCGGGCCGCGAGTTCGGCCAGCGCGTAGCTGAAGCGCTGGGCGTGGCGCTGGCCGCGCACGAGGAGCGCGAGTTCGAGGACGGCGAGCACAAGGCGCGGCCGCTTGAGAGCGTGCGGGGGCGCGATGTCTACGTGGTGCACTCGCTCTATGGCGACGCCGCGCAGAGCGTGAACGACAAGCTGGTGCGGCTGCTGTTCTTTCTCGGCGCGCTGAGGGATGCGTCTGCCGGACGGGTCACGGCGGTGCTGCCGTACCTCTGTTACGCGCGCAAGGACCGCCGGACGAAGGCCCGCGACCCGGTGTCAACCCGTTATCTGGCGACGCTGCTGGAGGCGGTCGGGACGGATCGGGTCGTCACGCTCGACGTGCACAACCTCGCGGCCTACGAGAACGCCTTTCGAGTTCGTGCCGAGCACCTCGAGGCAAAGAAGCTGTTTGTGGACCATTTCATCCCGCTGCTCGCCGGCGAGGAGGTCGCGGTGGTCTCGCCCGACGTGGGGGGAGTAAAGCGCGCGGAAGCCTTTCGCGAGGCGCTGGAGCGGCGCCTCAAGCGCCCGGTCGCGCGCGCTTTCATGGAAAAGCAGCGAAGCGCCGGTGTGGTGTCGGGCGAGCGGCTGGTGGGTGACGTCGCGGGACGGGTGGTGATCATCATCGACGATCTCATCAGCAGCGGCACGACGCTTGCGCGGGCGGCCGCGGCTTGCAAAAGCGCGCGGAGGATCTACGCCGCGGCGTCGCACGGGCTCTTTGCGCAGAAAGCCGGAGAGGTGCTGGGCGCAAGCGCGATCGAGCGCCTGGTCGTGACCGACACCGTTCCGCCGTTCCACCTCGCCGCGGGAGCGGCGCGCGACAAGCTGACGGTTCTCAACACGGCTCCGCTGTTCGCAGAAGCCATCCGGCGAATTCATACCGGAGGCTCGCTCGTCGAACTGCTCGAAGTTTAGCGTTATTAACCGCCGAGCCGCCGAGAACGCCGAGAAGAACCAGAACGTTAAAGCGCAGACACGAAGGACACGAAGGACACGAAGGATTTCATACAGGAAGCACAAGGGGCGGCGCCCTGGTCACTGATTACCCGACGTCAGAAAGTAGAGTTCAGAAGGCAGAACGGTTCTTTATAAATGAATCGGCGTTCATCGGCGGCTGAATACGATTCACGACGGCGAGGCGTAGCGCCGCGCAAGCTCGAGATAGCGTTGCGCCCGCGCGATCCACTTCGTCCGGTCGGCGGGATCGGGATGATCCTTGAGGTGCCAGGCCGAGAGCTTCGCCCTGAGGGTTGCGCGGCAGGACTTGTAGAAGCGCACGAGGGCGGCGGGAGCATCGTCGCGGGTGTGCTCGCGGTAGATTTCAAGGGCTGCCTCGCCGATCCAGGGCGCCCCGGCGCACTCGCATTCGAGAGCGAGATAGGCGATCTCGTCGACCGGGTCGAGCAGCCGCCAGTCCCGGTTGAACTCGAGGCAGTCGATGAACACGGGCTCGGGTCCGAGGAAGACGTGCTCCGGCCGGAGATCCCCGTGTCCTTCCACGATCTTGCCGGCCGCGACGCGCCGATCGAACGAGGCGGCTTGCCGCTCGAGCGTGGCAAGCTGGCATGCCGCGATGGACTCGATGAGCGTCTGGGCGAGCTCGTAGTCGGCAGCGAGCAGCTCGCGGCGGTTCGCGCGAATATCGCGCTCGAAACGCTGTCGATAGACGCCGGAATCCATTGCCACCGGCTGGGCCGCCCAATAGAAATCGTCCAGCACACGCATGAAGCGGCGCACCTCGTCACGGCTCACGCGCTGCTCGCGCATCGCGTGATCGAGCATGAGCTCGCGCGGCAGGCGCCGCATCTTGACGAGCCACTCGACCGCCTCGCCCGCTCCTGCCAGCTGCAAGCTTCCTCCCGGCGCGGGCGTGAGCGCCACGACGTCCAGGTACACGTCGTGCGCGAGGCGCCGGTTGAGCCGCAGTTCCTCGAGGCAATCGGCACGGCGCGCCGCGAGCGTGCTGAAATCGAGAAACGCGTAGCGGACCGGCTTCTTGAGCTTGTAGGCGTGGCGGTCCGTGAGGAACACGAACGACATGTGGGTCTCGACCACCTCGACGGCCGAGGTCCCCTCGGGGTAGCTCTCCGCGCGGCTGAGGAAGGCAACCTTCGCCCGGAGCTCGACCAGCCGATCCTCAAGCGTCGAAGCGCTCACGGCTCCGGCTCCGTATGTGCGCGAAATCATGGATGATTTTCCCGTCCTGGCGCTGCTTCCGATTTGATCTGCGTCAAACGGGTCCGGCGCGGCCGGCGGAGAATCTCATTATCGATGCCGAGCGGGGCCGAAGGGAAGGTAAGCGTGGATCTTAGCGACATCAAGG
>Ga0256865_1000528_pt1 | contig 12715 bp, 10 predicted proteins | sample RVTome_14_FD_187337 | JGI IMG/M metagenome (GOLD analysis project Ga0256865, IMG submission 187337) | Soil microbial communities from uranium-contaminated site in the Upper Colorado River Basin, Wyoming, United States - RVT145D125 HiSeq ... | reverse complement strand
TCCGGTAATGCCTATCCGAGGGATCAGCACCAGGTTGAGCACCACGTTGATCACGAGCGACAAGGCGGTGTTCCAGAAGCTCCACAAGGATTTCCCGGCCATGAGCAAGACCATGTCGACCGGCCCGGCCGCCCCGCCGATCATGGCCGAGACCGCAAGGATGACGACCGTCGTAGATCCGTCTGCGAACCCGGAGCCGAATATCCCGAGGAATGCGCCGGAGAAAATGGCGAGCGCCAGATACTGGGGCCAGGTAAGGAGCATCTGCCAGGCCGTGGCCGTCTCATAGATCGACCTCGTCGATTCTCTCCCCGACTCCGTGATGAGGCGACTGATCATCGGCTGGCTCGCTTGTCCCACTGCGAAAGCCACCGCCAGACCGAGTTGAAGGAGCCGGGTGCTCACCGCATAGACCCCGGCCGCAGACGCCGAGATGAGTGCCCCCACCATAAGGACGTCGAGCCAGAGGACGGCGACCCTGAAAATCGACGCGAAGCTCCGGGGGAGGGTAAAAGACCAGAACTCGACGATCAGCGGACGCAGAGGGCCCCGCTCGGGGGCGGTGGCGGGACCGTCCGAGGAGGCCAGGCGGCGAAGCCAGACGGCGGCCCAGACCACGGCCGCCAAAACGGGGACACCCCAGGCAGCGGCCACCCAGAGCTCGTCCAACCCGATCGCCAGTGCGATGGTGACCAAGACGGCCTGAGAGCCGAGCCGGGCGACGCGGTCCACGAGGACGGTGGGGACCATCGTCTCGTAGGCGCGGGTCGCGCCGAGAGTCGCCAGCAACAACGCGCCGAACGGGATGAAGATGGCGAATATGCGCAGATAGGTCGCGACCTCGTCGGTCCCGTCTCCTTCGGCAAAGAACACCGCCAGGCTTTCGGCGTTCATGGCGACGACGAGGCCGGCGACGACCCCGAAGACAACCAAGGGCACGTAGCCTATCCAAAGGGTCGTCCCCGCCGTATCGCGTCGTCCCATGGCCCGCGATCTCGACAGTGATCTGATGAATCCCGTGTCGACGCCGAGGGTGGCCGTCACTGCGGCGATGTTGAAGATGGCGACGGCCTCGAGAAAGCCCCCGGCGCCCTCGGCGCCGAGGATGCGCCCCAAACCGACCAGGAGGAGCATCCCGGCCACGGCCTGAGCCACGGTGCCGACAAGGGTGACGGCTCCGCCCTTGGCGAGGACGCTTATGTCTTCAGGGTCGGGAGACACCCCGGACCCATCCGCCGGTGCCCGACTCATTGATCCTGATACACGGCGTCGACCTCACGCAGCGCCAGCCCGGAGGCGACCATCAGCACCGGGAGCTGCGACGGGATCATGAAGTAGAAGGGCATCTGCACCACGGCGATCGCGATCATGACATGGACCCAGAACACGTAGTTCTCCCTACGAGCGAGCCGGGTCCGCAAGAGCAGGTAGGCGAGAAACCCGACGAAGATCGTCGCCGCGGGGAATCCGTATGACACCAGAAGCAGCCAGATCTGGCCGTGTGTCCCGACCGGGGGCCCCTCGGGATCCTCTGCATCCGGTATCGGGCCGCCATGGCCGATGAGCGGTGATTCGAGTGCCGCGTCGATGCTCTGCTCGTACAAGGAGAGACGGCGGGTGTCGCTGTGACCTTCGTCGATCCGCTGGGTTACCAACGAGCCCAAGGGAGTCACGATGGCGACCACGACGACAACGATGAAGAAGGCGATCAGAAGTACGAGCGGACGGATGCGTCGGTTGAAGGCATAACGGATCGCCGCATAGACCATGCCGATCCCGACGCTGATCCAGAGCCCGCGATTGAGCGACTGGATGACGGGCAGGATCGAGGCGACGGCAACCCCCAGCAGGGCGTTTCGTCTCCACCCGGAAAGGGTCGAAGACCACACCACGATCATGGGTGCCAGGAGTGCGATGTTGGACCCCCAGTTGTTGGTGTAGGTAAACGGACCCGCCGGCCGGGTGACCTCGAATCCGAGGAAATCGTGGACCTGGGCCAGCCGGGCCTGGGTCATCTCCATCACGAAGGGGTTCTGACCGAGGCTTCCCGGAAGGATCGCCTGGATCGGGCTCCGGAACTCGAGGTCGGGCATGACCAGCGAGAGAAACCCGCTGCCGACGATGAATAGCCAGTAGGTGCCCATGGCCCTGACCGCCTTGGAGACTGGAAACTCCCGCCGGGGCAGGTTGTAGACGTAGACCATGACGATGCCGGCAGCCAGGTAGACGGAGAATCGATAACCCCAGACGACGGCGCGGCTGTCGATGCCGACGGCGAACACGGAGAGCAGCGTCCAACCCAGGAACAGCATCCACATCCCGGCTCCCGAGGGAAGGCGGGCGCGCTCCATCTTCATGAGGGTGATGAGCATGGGAACGGCGACAATGATCCAGATGAAGTTGGACACACCCATCGCCCAGAAGAAGAGGTATCCGTAGAACACCATCGTCACCGGCCAGCCGGTGGGGAGATATCCGGGTGGCGGGCCGAGAGCAGGCAGCTCGGGCTCCCGAGTCACCGAGAACAGACTCCCTGAGCCGCCCCCGTTGCCCATGTCAGATGCCCTTGCCCCGCTTGTTGGCCTCCCGCACGACGGTCGAAGGTTTGACGACCCCGAGGCCAACCGCGAAAGCCAGCCACGCCCGCCGCTCACGCCAGTTGAGCTTCAGCACTCTCAGCCCTTCCTCGAAGCCTTCCCGTCTCCTACCGCAAGACGCTAGAGCGAAAGCCCGCTGTCCGCGGATTCGCGCCAAGCCGACCGGGTCTTCCGAGAAGTCGGGGTGTTTCTCGAGCAGGCGATCAAGGGCCGGGATCTTCATCTCCCACTTCGAAGTGAAATAGGAGATCGGGTGCATTCGGACCCGCACCACTGGTTCAACGACTGCCCGAACGTCGCGGATTCGCGAGTATCTGAGGAGGAGGTCGTAATCGGTGGCGTGACCGCCAAACAGCTCCTCATCCATCAGCCCAACCTCGCTCAGGAACTGGTCTCGCCTCATCAGGAAAGTCGAAGGGTGGGCCGCTGCCACCCTCTCGTGCAGGAGCTCGGCATGGGTCACGTGGGAGCTGGCGTGGGGACGCTCTGTGACGCCGCCTGGGTGGTCGATGAGGATCCCTCCGGTGATGAAATGTGCGGTCGGATCGTCCCCGGCGATTGCCAGCTGGCGTAGCAATTTGTCGGGAAACCAGATGTCGTCGTCGTCGCAGAAGGCCACCCATTCCCCGGTCGACGCCAGGGTCCCGGTGTTCCGGGCACCGGCGAGACCTGGAGTGCGCGTGTTGTTCATCAGCCGGAGGCGGTCATCCGGGAAATCCCGCGCCAGGGATGGGTCGATCTCGCTCTGGTCGAAGATGACGAGCGCTTCGATCTCGTTGTCTCCTTCCTGGGAGAAGATGGCACGTAGCGTTTCGCGCAGGAGCTCCTGACGGTTTCGGGTGGCGATGACCACGGACACCGCCGCTTGCCGGGCGCGGTCCATGGAGGTCAGGATCCCGGTGCTCTCCGCACCTCGGGTCGGAGGTGGTACCGGTATCTCATCAAGCTGGGAAATGTGAGCAGGGTCACCAGGAACCGGTCGGCAACGGACATCGATCGCATCCACTCGTCGTCCACGGCCAGATCGACAGGGCCGGTCGTGAATCTCATCGGATTACCACTGATCCCGTGGCTGGTGCCGAAAGCAACCGAACCGTTGGCCTTGATCGACTCCAACCCGTCCGGGCCCAAGCCCAGCCATTCGATGATGCTCCCGGCTATCGCCCGCGGGTTGGCGACTAGATCCTCGTATCTGACTTGGAGCGCCTCGTCGGCGAAGATCCGGGAAAGCAAGGTGTTGTAGGCCAGGTAACGCAGCGAGGTTTCCACTGGTGACCATCGTGTCATGAGGGTCTCACCCGAGGTCGCGGGGCGGCTCACAGCCTTCGACCACGAGTAGGCGACTCCCCGGCTGTCCCGCACCAGATGGACGACACGCAGATCGAGTCCCGGATTCAGACGCAAAGCGAGAGCTGCAGGGACGTGCTTGCTCGAATCGACGATGACGGACGCCCCGGTCACCACACGCGCCGCCTCGTAGACGCGGCTGATGAGCTCGGTGTAAGTCATGACATCTTCGAGGAATCCTGGTCTGAGTCGTGGATAGAGGAGAAGGGGAATGTGCCGATCACGCTCGACGGCAAGACGCATGTGGTTGATCGCCGTCGGGTCGACCTGCTCCCACCCGCCGAAAGCGTGCTTGCCGATCTCCGACCACACCGGGCAGTCGCGAAATATCACGCCGCAGGCACAACGCTCGTTGGCCATGAGGCCCCGGGTCCAGAGATGGACGACTTCCCCTACCGAGAACCATCCTGTCGCCTGTCCCAGCATGCGATCGAGCAGGGTGCTGCCGGACCGGCCGATCCCCGCGATGAACACCACTGGTTGTGACCGGGCGTCAAGCTGCTCGTGCCCGCTGTCGTTCCTACCCTGGGCAGCCGGTTGAACCGGCGTCGGATGCCTCGATCCCGCCACATCGTGCTCGCTGCGAAATTCCAATCCCAACCCCTCGCTCCCCATGCGACTCACCGTACAAACTAGCGCTTATCCAGGATCGCGCTACCAGGATGGTTCGCTCGACCCAGGGCGGGTCTCGGGCCACATCAGCTGATCCCCATCGCCATGTCGGTGAGACGCTTGATCCGCTCCTCGGTTGGGGGATGGGTGCTGAACATACGGGAGACCCCGCGCCCTCTCACCGACTTGAGCGGGTTGTCGATGAACAATTGACTCGTCGACTCGTTGACCTTCATCGGGATCCTCTCGGTCCCGATGGAGATCTTCTCCAGGGCGCGAGCCAGCTGCAGCGGCTGACCGGTGATCTCCGCCCCGGACCGATCGGCCTGAAACTCTCTCGTCCGCGAAATGGCGAAACGAATCAGCATCGCGGCCAGAGGAGCCACGATGAGAGCGATGATCGTGCCGATCGCCCCCAACGGGTTGTCACGCCGGCCGCCGCCAAACCAAAAACCGAATCGAACCAGAACGGCTATGGCCGCCCCGAGCATGGCGGCTATGGAGCTGATCAGGATGTCCCGGTTCCGGACATGGGCCAGCTCGTGACCCAGGACGCCTTCGAGTTCCTCGGATGTCAGGATGTCGAGGATCCCTGTCGTCACCGCGACCGCCGCCTTCTTCGGGCTCCGACCGGTTGCGAACGCATTCGGCTGTGGCGAATCGATGACATGGATCGACGGCATCGGCATCCCCGTCTGCAGGGCGAGGCGGCGCACCGTCGCGTAAACACGAGGAAGCTCGGCCTCGGTGACGGGTCGAGCCCGTGAGGAGGCAAGCGCCATCTTGTCGGAGAAGAAATACATGGCCGCATTGAAGATGGCGGCAAAGCCCAGCGCGGCCCATGGGCTCAGTCCCAGCCACGTTGCGACCAATACGACGAACACGGTCAGTATTGCGAGGAGACCGGCTGTCTTTACCTGGTTCATAGCCGGGATTCTACGAGTACGCCCGCTGTATCAGGGAGGGGGCGGCCGTAGCCGCCCCCTCTCCAAACGTCAGATCATTGCGCGTCAGCCGGCGGCGATGAAATCGGATATGAAGTCTTGGACATTCTGACGATCTGTACGGAACACGCCTCCGGTGCCGCCGCAGTTTGCGTTCAACCCGAATGAGGTCACTCCGGCGAGAACATTGGTGCCCGCCAAGAAGTTGGGACCTCCGGAGTCGCCGAAGCAGGTGCCGCCTGTCTTGGTGTTGTTGGAAAGCAACATCGAGAAGGACCCCACGAAGCCGGGCGTGTTGATTTGGATCAGCTTGGGATGAGAGATCATCCGCACCCGTTGTGCAACCGTGTGCTGTTGTGGCGTCGGGTTGTTGAGCTGGGCGGCCTGGAGGCCGTAGCCAACCGAGTCGAAGAAGTCCTTCTTACCGCCCTTCAGGGCGTCGAGGGAGTTGATCGCCGGTAGCTGGCCATAGTCGGACGCGTCGAGGACGATCGCCTCCTCGAGCTCGATGATGCCGACGTCGTTGACAAAGAACGGTGCCGTCTCATACGCGGGGTGCGCGGCCCACCTCTTCGCCTCCACCGCGTTGGGACCGGCGAAGGGATAGTTGTTGGTCACACCAATTCCGGATTCAACATCCGACTCGGTGAACACCCGCATACCCGTATACGGATCACCCGGGAAGTTGTTGGTGCAATGTCCTGCAGTGAGCACATACGTCGGCGAGATCAGGGTGCCGCTGCATCTGAATGCCGGCGCTCCCCCAACCTCCATGAGAATCAGCACCACCGCGGGGTGGTCATCTCCGTCCAACTCACCGTTGGTCACAGCAGAAGCCGGTGCAATGGTCAACAGCACCAGCGCGAGAACGGCGACCAAGGTGGTCAGCCGCGATAAACGGGTCCTCATATCTCCTCCCTTTCAGAGTTGGGGCGGAAGCCTACCAACCTCCTCGACGGTTGGTTCCGGACAGTGTCGGATCCTTGTCAATGAGGGGGACCAAACCAGCGGATACATAGTCGTCAAGCTGAAGGCGCCCCCGACCTGATAGCGAAGACGATAAGCATCAGGAAGGGGCACCTCGACGAGGGGCCCCTTCTCTTGGTTCTCATACTCTCTCGAGAAGGTAGGCTCGGAGGGCTGGTGTTCCCTTCACCTTCCGTTGCGGCCTGGCGTCTCCCCGACGCACCGTCGCCACGGGTGGTGTAGAGTCACCGACAGTGAGGAGGACGCCGCTGCGTTCCCCACCAGTGCAAGCGAAGCTACAGGGAGAGTTATTTTGAGAAGGAAGCTTCTCGTGTTGTTCGCCGTGCTGGCGACAGCATTCGCCTTGACGGCGCCCGCAGGCGCCCGCACCGAGGGCATCACGCCCAACACCGCAACGGGGACGAACGGGAGCACCGGCAACCTGGTGCCTTTCGTCGACGGCCCGTTGCTCAACATCGGCGCCAATACCGACAACCCCAGCCATCCCGCCGGCGATCTCCAGGCCAAGCTGACGGCGCAGGGCGTCGTCCAGGCCGTCAACGGCAAACATGACGGAGAGCCGGTTGCCGAGGTGGCGAGGGGGCAGTTCGTCGAGCTCGAAAGAGAGGGCGAAGACCTGATCTTCACCGTTCTCGGTGAATTCGGTCCGGACGACCATCCCGCTCCGATCCTGTTCAGCGGGATACCCGGGCCCTCGCACAATGAGATCCCGGAGCCGGACCGGACCGTGGACAACGCCACCATCTGGACCGACGATTTCAGCGCGGACTATTACGAGAACCTGCTGTTCTCGGATGCTCCAGGCGCGGTCTCGATGACCAACTTCTATATCGAGGAGTCGTCGAACCGCTACACCGTCGACGGTGACGTCACCGACTGGGTCGAAGTGCCCTACAACGCGGCGGCGTATGGCCGCAACTACTGCGGCGGCATCGTCTGCGCCCAGACCTGGGTATTCGTCAACCATTCGATCGACGCCTGGTACAACAGCCAGGTCCTCGACGGTGCGAGCACCGCCGACATCAACGACTATTTGTCCCAGTTCGACGTCTGGGACCGCTACGACATGGACGGCGACGGGAACTTCGACGAGCCGGATGGCTATATCGACCATTTCCAATCGGTGCATGCCGGAGAGGGTGAGGAGACCGGGGGCGGAGCCCAGGGCAGCGATGCCATCTGGAGCCACCGCTGGTACGCCTACTTCTCGGCGAACGGCCCCGACGGCGTCGGCCCCAGCGGTTTCGGCGGCGTCCGGATCGGCGACTCCGACTACTGGATAGGCGACTACACCGCCGAGCCGGAGAACGGCGGCATCGGCGTGTTCACCCACGAGTTCGGCCACGATCTCGGACTGCCGGACCTCTACGACACCAGTGGCAACACCGGTGGCGCCGAGAACTCGACCGGATTCTGGACTTTGTACTCCAGTGGCTCCTACGGGAGCACCGGTGAGCCTTCGGAGGGAATCGGCTCCAAGCCGATCCCGATGAGCTCCTACGAGAAGATCCTCCTCGGCTGGTCCAACTACAGAGTGGTCGGATACGGCCAGAAGGCATCGATCAAGCTGGGACCGGTGACGGCCAACACCAAGAAGGCCCAGACGGTCGTGGCGTTGCTCCCGGACAAGTTCGTGGACTTCCCCGTCGGAGACCCCTTCGACGGTGACTTCTTCTACTTCTCCGGAGCGGGGAACGACCTCGACAACACCATGACCCGGGATGTGACCCTCCCGGCCGGCTCGCCGTCACTCACGGCGAAGGTGAAGTACGACATCGAGACCGACTGGGATTACGCATACCTGACGGTCAATGGGAACCCGGTGGCGACCAACCTGTCGACCAACACCAACCCCAACGGCCAGAACTTCGGGGACGGGATCACCGACAACTCTGGTGGGGCCTGGGTCGACCTAACGGCCGATCTGTCGGCATTTGCCGGCCAGACGGTGACAATCGGGTTCAGGTACTGGACCGATGTCGCGGTTGCCAACCCGGGGTTCTTCGTGGACAACATCGCCATCACCGACCAGCCGCTCGACGATGCGGAGACCGATCCTGGCTGGGACTACGACGGGTTCATCCGGACCGGGTCGACGGTGACGTTGTCCTTCTTCAACGCCTACTTCGCCGAATACCGCAACTACCGCGGCTACGACGACGGCTTGAGGACCGGCCCGTACAACTTCGGGTTCCTCGACAACCCGGATCTGCAGAACTGGGTCGAGCACTTTCCGTATCAGGACGGGCTCCTGGTGTGGTACTACGACGAGTCCTTCCCGGACAACAATGTCGGAGACAACTGCGCCAGTGGACGATGCGGTGGCCTCTACCTGCCGGTAGACGCCCATCCTGACCTGTTGCTCCGCCCCGACAACGGGCAGGTGTGGCGACCCAGGGTGCTGTCGTATGACTCCACGTTCGGTCTGCAGCGGACCGATGAGGTCTGCCTCCACATGAACAGCGTCGAGGGTTGCTATGGCGATCTGCCGGCCAACCCGCTGTTCGACGACACCGAGGACTATTGGTTCCCGGCAGGGGCGGCCCCGGGCCATCTCGGCTGGGCCAGCGTCCCGTTGCCAGGGACCGGAACCACGATCCGGGTCGTCGGCATCTCGGGAGGTGGCAACTTCATGCAGGTGCACGTCAACAAGTAGAACCCACTGCCCGGGAGGTACCGGGTGAAAGACAAGAAACCCCCGCCTCTCGGCGGGGGTTTCTTCGTGGAGAAGGTCTCAGTCGATGGGCGGTGGAATTGAGATCTCCGGTGCCTTCTTCGTCGGCGGGATGAAACCCTCGGAGGCCGGCTCGAAGCAAACGATTGGCTCACTGTCGACCGCCTGATGGACCTCGTATTGGTCGCCGTCGTACTCGAAGACCACCAGATAGCCCTCGGTCAGCACCTGGGCATAACCCTGATTCGGCTCGGGGCAACCGACCGAAGCGTCCCGCCAGGTCACCGGCTGGGTCGAGACCAGCTTCAGGTTGCCTTCGGAAGTCTGCAGCTCCTGGGCGAGCTGGGCTCGGGCCTGTACCGCCACCTGCTCCAGATTTTCGGTATCCACGGTGGTCGTGACCTCTGCAGGGCGGGTCGTGGTGGTGTCGTCCGGCTGAGTGGTGTCTGCGCCCTGATCGGCCGGTTCACCGCAGGCAGCCAGAAGGAGCCCGCCAATCAACAATGTCAGCTTGATCTTCATGATTCACCTCTCTGATTATGACGGACTGCGTCGGCCAGCGGTTCCCGGCTCAATAGGAGGCGACCAGAACCCGGAAATCCCCGAGGCCCCGGGGATGGAGCAGCGTTTCGGCCTCGGTACAGGCCGACTTGATCCGCAGCTGCCCCATGATGTCGCCACTTCTGGCTGCGGCGAGGGCCGATTCCCGGAGTTGTGACAGACGGTCACGGAGGCCGAGATCCGCCAGGAAGTCATCCTGCCGCATCAGGTCGACCCTGGCGCCGTGCTCCTCGGCGATAACGGCCAGCGCGGAGAAGTTGACGTCTGCGGTGATGTCCGTCTCCCCGGGCTCGTTGAGCGGATGGGGGCCGAGATGATGCGCCCGGTAGGTGCGCAGTGTCCCGTCGGCGCGGCGGGGAAGCAGACCTTCGGCGGAATCTCCGTAGTCGATGATGACCACCGATCCCGCCTCGAGGATGTCGACGACCCGGGCCACCCATGCGGCTGCCGCGAGCTGAACCTCCACCCACCCTCCCTCCGGTACGGCGCCGGCGAACCGGGACAGCCAGGAGTCGACCTCGGGTCGGGGTTCGGCGTCCACGAAGACCAGGCCGGCATCGTCGACGCCGACCCGACGCTCACGCCAGACCGCCCCTGACCGCTGGGCCAAGGCCATCGGAAAGTTGTCGATGAGCTCGTTGGCGATCAACACCCCCCGGATCGAGTCGGGAAGCCGCTCGCCGACACTCACTCCTGGCAGCGATCGGGCCAGGGCCGCCCTGGCGGCCGGGGAGGCCTCGACGGCCGTCGCCGGCACCTCGACACTCTGCAGGAGCGGCCGAAGGAGCGAGCCAGATCCGGCGCCGACCTCGACCACCGAGAAGGGCTCTCCAACCCTGGCCATCTCCCGCTCGACGTAGACGGCCAATGTCTCCCCGAACAGCGAACTCACCTCGGGTGAGGTCAGGAAATCACCCGACTTCTCCGACTTGAGGCGACCTGATCCGAAATATCCGCCGGCGTCGTCGTAGAGAGCCAGCTCCATGAACCGTTCGAACGGCATCGGCCCCAGTCGGGTGATCTCGTCGCGAATCAGATCTAGAAGTGTCATCGTTTAGCGTCAGGGTATGGAATACGGAGTCTTCATCTTTCCCACCGATACGGCAATTCGACCCGATCACCTGGCCCGGGAGGTGGAGGCGAGAGGATTCGACTCACTCTGGTTCCCCGAGCATTCGCACATACCCACCTCGAGGGAGACTCCCTGGGGCGGCGTCAAGGGCGCAAACCCGCTGCCCGAGCAGTACTGGCGGTCGCATGACGCCTTCGTCGCGCTCGCGTACGCCGCGTCGGTCACCGAGCGATTGAAGCTCGGTACCGGGATCACCCTGATGGCGCAACGCGACCCGATCTGGACCGCCAAGGAAGTGGCGAGCCTCGACCATCTGTCCGGAGGCCGAGTTCTGTTTGGCGTCGGTTACGGCTGGAACAAGGAGGAGATGGCCCAACATGGCGTCAGCTACGCGGAGCGCCGGGAACTGATGCGGGAGAAGATCCTGGTCATGAAGGCCCTGTGGACCATGGATGAGGCGGCCTTCCAGGGTGAACGGCTCGTGTTGGAACCGTCGTGGGCCTGGCCGAAACCCGTGCAGAGCCCCCACCCCCCGATCCTGATGGGCGCCGCCGCCGGGCCCAGGACGACGACCGACATGGTCGAGTTTTGCGATGGGTGGATGCCCCTGGCGACCCGCCACGACATCGTCGACCAGGTGGCGCGGGTGAGAGAGGCGGTCGCCGACGCCGGCCGCGACCCGGCGCGCTTCACCATCACCGCCTACTCGGCCAAGCTGGAAGTCGTCGACCGCCTGGCGCAGGCCGGGGTGGACCGGGCCGTGTTCACCCTCCCCTCACTAGGCCCCGACGTGGTCATCGCCCGTCTCGACCACCTCGCCTCCGAGGTCTTTTAACGCGAACCTAAGGAACACAGCGTCAGATATGGAGCTTCCGCCGCGCGGAACGCGCCTCTTCCCATCGGGGCGGCACCGCGGCACTCTGGTCGCATGCCTGGTGCGGATAGGAAGGTGTTCGAGCACGCGGCGAGGAACCATGGCGTGGTCACCCGGCGCGAGGCGATCGCCCTTGGGATGTCTCCGAGCACGATCCGCCGCCGCGTTCTGGATGGTGCACTGGTAGTCGTCGGGCACGGAATCCTGGCGACACCTGGGGTACTCACCAACGAGCTGACCGTGCTCCTCGCGGCGACTCACGCCCTCGACGCCGTGGCATCTCACGAGTCGGCCGCGCGACTGCATGGGCTCGAAGGTCTCAAGGACCTTCGACCAGTCGTCTCGGTTCCGATCCGGCGCAGCAACCGATTCGCCGGCGTGGTCGTCCATCAACTCACGGATCTCGTGCCCGAGCACACCGGGACGAAATACGGTGTCCCGGTGACCACGGCGCCGCGGACGATCATCGACCTGGCCGCGGTGGCCCCCGGCAAACTCGTTCAGAGACTCGTCGATGACGCCAACCGCATGGGGATAGCCACATACCGAGAGGTCTGGGATCTACTCGGTCAACTCGCCCGACGTGGGAAACCGGGGATTCGAAAGCTACGGAGGATCCTCGAACTGAGGCTCGACATGAATCTCGTGACCGATTCGACCCTCGAGATGCGCTTGATCGACCTGTTGACGTCGGCCGGGATTCCGCTACCCCAGACACAGTGGACACCACCTTGGCTGAGACACATGAATGGGCGAGTCGATTTGGTATACAGGGACGCCGAGCTCATTGTCGAAGGCGACAGCTTTCGTTGGCACAACGACCCGAGGTCCTTTCAGGCCGACAGGAATCGGGACAACCTCGCTCAACTCGCGGGGTGGACGGTGCTGCGGTTCACCTGGGAGGACATCACCAAACGGCCCTCGTATGTAGTGACCTCCGTGAGGACCGCTCTGGAGAATTCTGAACGCCGGAACGTCCATATCTGACGCCGCATTCCTTAGGAATGCAGAAAGGGGGCCCCGATGGGCCCCCTTTCCTTGGATTGG
>Ga0256865_1000526_pt1 | contig 12722 bp, 10 predicted proteins | sample RVTome_14_FD_187337 | JGI IMG/M metagenome (GOLD analysis project Ga0256865, IMG submission 187337) | Soil microbial communities from uranium-contaminated site in the Upper Colorado River Basin, Wyoming, United States - RVT145D125 HiSeq ... | reverse complement strand
GCAGGCGACCGAAACCGAGCCGACCTGGGTTTCTCCGTACAGGGCCGGGACCTGTTGTTTCTCCCGGCGGGAGCATTGGGCCAGCTGGTCCTGGCGATCCTCTTCGCCCCGCTGGCCAGGAGACTTCTCCCGGACACCGACACCGCACAGGAGATTGGCGACGTCATCGCCTCCGTCCAGTCGACGGCAGTCCTCACCGTGATCATCGTCTCCACGGTCGTGCTGGCGCCGGTCGTCGAGGAGCTGATGTTCCGAGGCGTGCTACTCAAGGCCATGGGCGATCGCAACCCGAGGGCGATCATGGTGGTGACGGCTCTCGTGTTCGCAGCCTTTCATCTCGTGGGGCTCGATCCGGACACGTTTCTCCCTGCGGCCGCGGTCGTGTTTCCCCAACTCGTGATCGTCGGCGCTGTCCTGGCGTGGGTGACACTGCGAAACGGGCGGCTGGGTCCGGCGATCATGCTGCACTCCGGCTTCAATCTCGTGGCGGCGATTGCGATCCTCGCCGTGCGCTAGGAGAGACCCACCCGTTCCCTGACGGAGAGCATCTCCGCCTCCGCCCTCTCCGCGGCGGTTGCGGCACCCGCAGCCATGATCCGCTCAACATCGGAGGCATCGGTCTCCTGGTACCGCTCCCTGATCGGCCGCAGTGCCTCCGCGATCACCTCGCCCACAGCTGTCTTGAAGGTCCCGTATCCCGAATCGCGGTACTCGGCCACCACCGCGTCGATCGGGTTGCCGGTGAAGAAGCTCATCAACTCGATGAGATTGGAGATCCCCGGTTTGCCGGCCGGGTCGTAAACCACCTCGGATCCGGTGTCCGTCACCGCCGACTTCACCTTCTTGAGGATGGACTCGGGTGACTCGTCGAGCAGGATTCTCGACTTGAGGCTCGCGTCGGAGCCCGACATCTTCACGGTCGGGTCGGTGAGGGACATGACCCGGGCGCCGATCTCGGGGGTGATCCGATCCGGGATCGGGAACTCCTCGCCGTAACGATGGTTGAACCGCTCGGCGATGTCCCTGGTGAGCTCCAGGTGCTGGGTCTGGTCGTCTCCGACCGGCACCGCGTGCGCCTTGTGGACCAGGATGTCGGCAGCCATCAACACCGGATAGGAGAGCAGGCCGAGGTTCTGGCCGGAGCGATCGCTCTTCTCCTTGAACTGTGTCATCCGCTCCAGCTGGCCGAGGCCGGTGACCGTGGACAGGATCCAGGCCAGCTCGACGTGCTGGGGGACATCGGATTGGTAATACAGGAGCGATCGGCCGGGGTCGATGCCCACCGCGATCAGCATCCGGGCCGTGTCCACCCTCGCCCGTCGCAGCTCGACGGGGTCGTACGGAACCGTCATCGAGTGGAGGTCGACCACGCAGTAGATCGAGTCGTATGAGTCCTGCATCTGGACCCAGTTGTGGAGAGCGCCGACGTAGTTTCCGACGTGAGGCAGCCCGCCGGTGGGCTGGATCCCGGAGAAGACGCGCGGTCTGGTCATGTCCGTGGCAGGGTAAGCCGGTCCCCGAGACGCCCTCAAACCTTTCCGTGTCCTTTTTCGCGAGCCGAGTCCGAGATTCCCGACCCAGAAGACACATAGGCCTCCTGGGATTCGGTCAGTCCTGACGAGCCGGCGAAGACGGCGCCCGCGATCACGGCCTTCTGCCCGGCCTCTGCGAATCGGGTTGCCGAGAGCGCGGTGTCGGTGAGGTTGGCACCGGTGAGATCGGCGCCGGCGAAGTTGGCACCCTCGAGGTCGGAACCGGACAGATCTGCGCTTCGGAGACTGGCCTCCCTCAGATCGCTGAGCGAGAGATTGGAGTGGCGGAGATCCACTCCCTCGAGGTCGACACCGCGCAGGTCACAGTTCTTGAGCTGAAGACCGTGGAGTTCGCGGTGTCCGGGCTGCCATCCCCGCAAGTCGAGCCCGAGCATGACCCGTCCCCGATACTTGTCGTACCGGTCGGCCTCGAGGAACCGCTCCAGCTGCCCCGGTCGCAACGAGCCAGTGGTGAAGCGCTCCGTCCCCGACCAGGGCTCAGCATTGTTGTGATACGAGGAGTTGGCCTCCCACCAACCGAGTCGATCCTCCTCGAAAAGGACGATTCGCCTCACCCACTTCAGCGATTTGTAGAAGTAGCGGCCCGGGGTGACGGTGCGCACCGGTCCCCCGTGCTCGATCGCCAGTGGTTCTCCCGAGAACGAGTGGACCACCCAGGTGTCGGCCAGCGCAACCTCCAGTGGGAGCGAAGTGTGATGGCCCCGCCCGGAATATGCCTCGAACGAGACGAAACGAGCCGAAGGCAGCGGCACCGCGGCGCCGAGGAGATCCGCAAGTGGCATCCCGGTGAACGACGACGCGAACCGGGTCCACGACGTCACGCAATGGATGTCGAAGGTGACCTCGGACGCCGCTCTGCCCAAGAACTCGGCGAAACCGATCTCCACCGGAGAGCCGACCTCACCCTCGATCACCAGCGACCAGTCCGACGGGTCGTCGAGCTCGGGCCCAGGGTGCCTTTCGCCGACGATCGGGAACCTCTTGGTCTCGATTTGTCCTGGGGGCAGAGAGCCGTCCACCCTCAGCCGATGGACAATGAGGGCTCCGAGCTCCCGTCGAGGAACGCGGCAACGATCTCCGAGACCGGCGTGGTCGCGACCAGCACGGCGGCCCCGCTGTCCGACATGGCGTCGCCGACGGGGACCTCGAGAGTCTGCACCGACCCCAACCCACGCAGCGTCCAGGCCAGGCCCACCGCGTCGAAGAGCGATAAGCCGGAGTCGACGGTGATGTGCGGGGCGATCGCCCCGGCGAGCGACAGCATTTCCTGGGGGCTGGAGAAATCGGAGACGCTCGACATCATCTCCACCATGAACTCCCGCTGGCGCTCGTTGCGGGTGAGATCGCTGACACCGGACATGGTCCTCCATCCGGAGTCCGTCAATTCCTGGGTCCGACGCGACCTCAACCAGGCGAGGGACTCTTCACCTGACGCCTGGGTGCAGCCGGCGGGAAGCTCCAGCCCGGCTTTGTCGTCCCGAACCGCATTCTCAACGCAGATCTCGTATCCACCGATCTCATCCACCACATCCTGGAAGCCGGCGAGGTCGGCCATGGCGAAATGGTCGACGTTGAGGCCGGTGAGCCCCTCGACGGTGATCGTCAGCTCGGAGGGGCCGTTCAGCGATTCCGCACAACCGTCGAGGGCGTCGTTGAGACGATGGACCCCGCCGGTGCAGACGTCGGGTACCAACAGGTCCCTTGGTATCGAGAGCACTGCCGGGTCGGAGCCGTCCCGGGGATGGATCATCACCATCACGACGTCGGCCCGCTGTCCGCCGAAGTCACCGAAACCCTCCGTCGTCTCCAAGGATTCGCGGGAGTCGGAGCCGACGATGAGGAAGACGTCGAGCCCGTCGGCGCTGGGCGGCACCGTCACCTGGTCCTCCCCATCCCCGCCGGTGGGATCATCACCCACATCGTCCTCGCCGGCAGCAAGGGGCACGTCGGGATCGGCGGGCCGTTCGATGGTCACCCGATTGACGTCACCCCAGGTAGACGCAATCGAATAAACCCCATATCCGGCGACAAGGAGCGCGATTAGACCAATACCGAGAAGGATTTTCTTACGCAGGAAATTCACCCAACGGGAGCCAGGGATTCATTGTATAGCCAGATTCCGGAAACGTCCCAGCCGAGGTCAGCCCGCCGGGGCGGGGACCTCCAGCACCAGATCGTCGATCTCCACGGGGGCTTCCGCGGGGAGGGTGAACTCGAACCGGGAGTCCCCCGACGAGCTCACATACACCAGCTTGCCGCCCATCAGCTCGGCTAGCTGACGGGACACGGAGAGGCCGATGCCGACCGATCCGGGCTGGGTCGGTGACTCGTCGCTCCGGTAGTAGCGTTCGAAGATCATCTCCGACTCGTCGGGCCTGACCCCGAGGCCATCGTCTATCACCAGGACCTGGGCGAGATCGTCTTCGTATCGCACGACCACAGCGACCCGGTCGCCTCCGTACTTGATGGCGTTGGTGAGCAGATTCCTCACCACCTGACGGCATCGAAGGGGGTCGGCCCACGCCTTCACGTCCTCGCCCATGACCGCTATCAGCTTCGGCGACGGGTTCGACTCCCTGACCCCTTCCACTACCTTGTCGACCTCACCGCGGAGATCGATCCAGTCGGGTCTGATGCTGAGATTGCCTGAATCGGCCCGGGCCCCGACCAGGAGGTCCTCGACGAGGTCCGCGAGATCCCGGCTCTGGGCCGCGATGATCCCGCTCAACTCGTCGAGTTCCGAGTCGGACATCTCGGCACGGCTGGCGACGATCTCCTCGGACAGGCCGACTATCGCCGTCAGTGGCGTGCGGATCTCGTGACTGACCGACGCCAGCAGCCGGTCCTTTGACTCATTCGACGCTCTCAACTTCTCCTGGTCGTCCTGTCGTCTCCAATAGGCGCTGATCATGTGGGAGGCGCGCCACAGGGTGTTGAGCTCGTCCGGAGTCCACTCCCGGTCTTCGGTATAGCTGATGAAGCCGATCGAGCCCCTGAATTCGCCGCCGATGAAGATCGGGACCATTGCCTCCGACTGGATCCCGTCGCCGGCATAGCTCTCACGCTCCTTGCCTTCCAGCTCGCTGGTGCGCACGACGACAGACCGGCCGGTGGCAAGGCGTTTGTAGGACTCGGAGTCGGGGTCATACGAGCCCGCCATCCAATCGCCCCGTGGGCGAGAGGCGCGAGAGTGCGCGCCTGCGATTATCTCCCAACCGACCCCGTTCTCATCCTCGATCGTCCGGTCGACATAGGCGTAGTCGGGGCCGCCTGCCTCGAGAAGCGCCTTGAGTGCCTCGTGGATGGCGAATTTGTCGGTCTGGATGAGCAGGGCCTCCGAGCAGGTGGCGATGGCGTTCTGCAGCCTGGTGGCGTGCTCGTGCTGTTCGATGGCGAGAGCGAGCTGATCGAGCAGACCCGAGACCAGGGCCGAGGTGAAGACGATCCCGGCCACCGCGACCACCGACCTGACCCCGATGCGATCGAAGGAATCGCCTTGGAGCATTCCCTCGGCAAGGACCCAGGCCGCCACGGTGGCACCGAAGGCAAACGACCAGACGAGACGGCTGCCGGCGGTCAGCGTGCCGGCGAGAACTCCGAGGACCATGAGTGCCCCGAAGGTCGTCACTATGTCCACCGAGGCCGGGTCCGGCGAGAACAGGGTCTCGATCAGGGCCATCGAAGCGATGAACGCGGAGGTGGCGAGGACGAGCGGCATGGCGTCGATCTCTGACCGACGCAGAAGGATCATCGCCCAGACCGCGATCACCACGCTCGAGACGACGGAATAGACCCAAAGACCGCTGCGTCGATCCGTCCCTGTGATCTCGACGATGGCCAGGATGGGGAACATCACGGCGAACAGCACGGCCACGTATCGGTGGAACCGTGCCTGGGCGGTATTGGAGGCGACCCTCACCCAGGGATGATCGGCAGAAACCCCATCATTTCTTGAATTTTCTTCCTGGGTCGTCCGGGCTATTGCTCCAGCCCGAGAAGACGCCGCACCATCATCGCCGTCGCCCCCCACAACGAGTCGCCCTCGAGGTCGAAATACCAAACCTTGTACTCGTTCCATGGAACGAACCACCAGGCGTCCTCGTCGGCGAGTTCGGAGAGAAGCGGGGTGTAAACCCGGGCCACCTCCCGCTCAGAAACCACCAGATCGAGGGGGGTGCTGATCCTCGCCACCACGGGGACAACCATCAGGGTGAACTCGACGGTATCGAACGGCTCCAGAAACCCGAGTACGTCGACCTGGCCGGGGTCGATGCCCACCTCTTCATGGGCCTCGCGGAGAGCGGTATCGACTGGCCCCCGATCTTCCGGGTCGGGTCTTCCGCCGGGAAATGAGATGTGCCCGGCGTGGGTCGGCATCGTGTCGGGGCGTTTGGTGAGCAGGACCCTGACCTTCCCGGAATCGTCCTCAAACAGAGGGGCCAGCACGGCCGCCGTCTTGCCTGGCACGAACGGCGGCATCTCTTCGAGGTAGTGGATTCTGTCCCACATCGGGTTGACAGGTTAAGTCGGCCGATAACCTGTCCTCGTGCCACGTCCCCGACTCGAAACCGATCGCATAGTCCTGCAGCGGTTCACCCGCCGCGATTCTGCAACCCTCGACGAGGCGATTCGGGTATCACTTCCCGACCTGAACCAGTGGCTCCCGTGGGCTCGGATGGACTATGAGAACAACGACACCAGCGCCTTCATCAGGGAGTCGATCAACGCCTGGAAGGAGGAGCGAGCGTGGGACTACTCGATCAGGCTCAAGACCGATCCGGCCCGGCACGTCGGCAACCTCTCGATGTGGACAGTGTCGAAACTGGGGAAGATCGCCGAGTTCGGCTACTGGGTGAGGTCCGACGAGACCTCTCAGGGGATCTGCACCGAGGCGTTGCGGCTCATGCTGAAGGAGTCATTCACCAGCCTCGGATACCACAAGGCCACCCTTCGCATCGCCGTGGGCAATGACGCATCGGATGCGGTGGCGCGTAAGGCCGGATTCACCAGGGAGGGAATCCTGCGCGAGGAGTTGCTCATCCGGGGGAACTGGGTCGATCACACCCTCTGGTCCTTGTTGGACCGGGAGTACCGGTCGATGATGAAGACCAGTGCCCAGAGACCCCGAGCCGACCGCATGTATGACTAGCCGAGCACCCTCGATGCGTCGGCGACGAAGGTGGCTATGGCGGGGAAGAAGCCGATGGCGACGGTGAGCACCATGGAGACCCCAAGGGCCAGGCGGAGCGACCCCGCCGGTACCACCGGCTCGGAGTCGAGGGCGTCTGCGGGGGAATCGAGCCAGACGGTCTTGACCACCTTGGCGTAGTAGTAGAGCGCGATCACCGCGTTGATGGCGGCGATCACGGCGAGCACCACCGTGGCGGTGCCGCCGGCGATCATCACCGATCGGAACATGGCGAACTTGGCGAACCATCCCGCCAGGGGAGGGATCCCGGCCAGGCTGAAGAAGAACACCGCGACCAGCACCCCGAGCCGGGAGTCGATCTGCATCAACCCCGACCAGTCCCTCAACGTGCCTGACCTCGTCTTCTCGGCGCCCGCGATGACGACGGCGAACGCCCCGAGGTTCATCACCGCGTATATCACCAGGTAGATGACGGTTGCCGAGAACGCCTCTTCCAAGTCGGCGCCGGCGACACCGGCGGCGGCGAACGGGACCAGCATGAAACCGGCCTGCGCCACCGATGAATAGGCGAGCAGACGCACGATGTTGGTCTGGCGGAGGGCAGAGAGGTTGCCGACGGTCATCGACAGGGCGGCGAGGACCCAAAGGGCGGGCGCCCATACCTCCGAGACGTCGGGTAGGGCCAGATACATGACCAGCAGCATCGCCACGAACCCGGCGGCCTTCGAGTTCACCGAGATGTAGGCGGTGATCGGGGTCGGAGCGCCCTCATAGGTGTCCGGCGCCCAGAAATGAAACGGCACCGCCGAGATCTTGAATCCGAAGCCGGCGATCATGAACAATATCGCCATGACCATCGCCGGCTCTCCACTCCGGCCCGCGGTCGCTTCTGCCAGCCCGGCAAAGGTGATCTCGCCGGTCAGCCCGTAGAGGATCGACATTCCATAGAGCAGGATCGCGGTCGAAAGGACCCCGAGGATGAAGTACTTCAGGGAGGCCTCGTTGGACTTGGCGTCTCCCTTGCGCCACCCGGCAAGTAGGAACAGGGGCCCGGTGGTCAGCTCGAGACCGATGAAGAGGATGATCAGATCGCGCGCCGAGGCCATGACCATCGACCCGAGGAGGGAGGACAGCAGCAGGAAGTAGTACTCCCCCTGGTAGTACCGCTCCGATTCGATGTAGTGGTGCGACATCAGGAAGACCACGTAGGCGGCGACGACGAACAGGCCCTTCAGGACCAGGGCGAACTCGTCGACGACGAAGGAACCGTCGAACATGGAGCGGATCTCGCCGTCCGCCGCGAGCAGGACCAACGGGACTGCGGCAACCGCCGTGCCGGCGACGGCGACCGTGGCGACGAGATACTTTCTCCGCCGCGGCAGGAGGAGGTCGAGGACGAATGCCACCAGCAGGGTCCCCACCACGACCAGCTCCGGGAAGAGAGCGAAATAGTCGATTGAGAAGCTCATTTCTCAGTACCAAGTACCAAGGACGAAGTACCTTGATGACTCAACCCCGGCCCCCGGTGAGGGCTGCGGTCAGGTCGCTCTTGAACGCCATGTCAACCAGGGAAGTGACCGTGTCGGTGGTCGCCTCGAAGATCATCCGCGGGTAGAAGCCAACCACCACGATCAGGATCACTATCGGGACCCAGGCCGCCAACTCGAAACGATCTACGTCGTGGAGGTCACGGCCCACCCATTCCTCCGACGGCTCGCCGAGATTGACCTTCTGCAGCATCCACAGCATGTAGCCGGCGGTGAGCACGGTGCCGACCGCGCCGAGAACCATTGCGGTGCGGAACACCCCGAGGGAGAGACCGTCGAGCGGGTTGTACGCCCCGACCAGCGACATGAACTCGCCCCAGAACCCGGCAAGGCCGGGCAGGCCGAGCGACGCCATCGCGGTGAAGGCGAGCAGGCCGCCCATTACCGGCATCAGCTTCATGTTGCCCCCGAGACGGCCCATCTCCCGGGTGTGGTAGCGGTGATGCATCGAGCCGGCCAGGAAGAACAGGAGGCCCGTGATCAGTCCGTGGGCGACCATCCCGATGATGGCGGCATTGATCCCGACGTCGGTCATGGTGGCGATGCCGAGCATCACGAAGCCCATGTGCCCCACGGATGAGAAGGCGATCAGACGCTTCATGTCGGTCTGGGCGAGGCAGGCGAGTGATCCGTAGATGATCCCGATGACGGCGAGGATCGCTATTGCCGGAGCCCAGCTGGCCGCCTCTTGGGGGAGGACCGGGAGCGAGATCCTGATGAATCCGTAGGAGCCCAACTTCAGGAGGATGGCCGCCAGCAGGACCGAGCCCACCGTAGGCGCCGCGGTGTGGGCGTCGGGCAGCCAGGTGTGAAGCGGCCACATCGGGACCTTGACCGCAAAGCCGAGAAAGAGCGCCCCGAAGGCCCAGAAGGCGAGGGACCCGGTGAACGCCCCTCCCGCCCCGAGCCGGGTCAGTTCGACGATGTCGAAGGTGCGATCACCGAAGTCGCCCGAGGTGAAGTAGAGGGCAAGAAAGCCGAGCAGCATGAATGCCGATCCGAACAACGTGAACAGGAAGAACTTGATCGCGGCGTAGAGCCGGGTCTCGATCTCACGTCCGAAGCCGGGGATCTTCCTCGGCGTCTTGTCCCCCCAGATCCCGATCATGAAGTACATGGGAAGGAGGACGACCTCGAAGAAGATGAAGAACAGGACCAGATCGAGGGCGACGAAGGTGCCGTTCATGCCGGTGGCGAGGATCAGCATCAGGATCAGGAATGCCTTTGGGTTCTTTGGCTCGTCCCAGTTGTTCCACGAGTAGATGACCGCCAACACGACCATGAACGTCGACAGCACGAGGAGAGGGAGGCTTATGCCGTCGACACCCATGTGGTAGTTGGCGTTGATCGCCCCGATCCAGGACTCGTCGACCTCGAATTGATAGCTGTTGTAGTCGCCGGCGCCGAAGTCGAATTGGACTATCAAGACCAGGGACAGGACGAAGGCGGCGAGGGTGAACACCAGGGCGGTCCGCTTGAGACCATCCTCGTTGCCTTTCGGGATCATCCCGAGAAGCAGGGCACCGGCCAGGGGCAGGAACACGATCAGTGTCAAGCCCCAGGTGTCAAACCATTCCATCGCCATCAACCTCTCCTATAGAACCAACACGAACACGACTACCAGAACCAACGCACCGAACACGAACGACGCCGCATATTGCTGAACGCGGCCCGACTGCATCTTGCGCAGTGCGGAGCCTGCGCCGTCGGCCGCTGCCGAGATCCCGTGGACGACCCCGTCGATGCCCTTCTGATCGAGACCTCCATACACGAACGATCCGAGTCGCTTCACCACCAGGGCCACACCGTTGACGATCCCGTCCAAGACATAGGTGTTGGTCCAGTTGATGAATCTGGCGATGGGGCCCATCGTGGCGCCTACCACTCCGAGCGCGGCGTGGTCGACGTAGTACTTGCGTCTCAGGAGCGGGTAAAGCAGCGGAACGTCGAGAGCGTCGCGTTCGGCCTGGGTCGATCGATCCTTGGCAAAGATGGCCCAACCGGCGGCAAGGCCGGCTGCGGCGGCGAACAGCCCGATGCCGGCCAACCCCCAGTTGATCGCCTCGGCGTGATGGTCTCCCATCGGGACCACTCTCACGGCCAGCCACTCGGTGAAGTTGCCGAAACCCGGGATCTCCACCCCCGGGATGTTGACCAGACCGATCACCGCCGAGGGAATCGCCAATGCCACCAGGGGAGCAGTCATCACTCGAGGCGCCTCGTGGGGCTCACCGTGTCCCTTGTAGGTCCCGTGGAACGTGAGCGCCACAGCGCGCGCCATGTAGAACGCGGTGATGAAGGCGCCACCAATGGCGATCCACATCACGGCGGTGTAGCCATTGTCACCGAGCGAGGCCAGGATCTCGTCCTTGGACCAGAAGCCGGCGAAGGGGATGATCCCGGCCAGGGCAAGCGTGCCGACGAGGAACGTCCGGTAGGTGGTCGGCATGTATTTTCTCAGACCACCCATATCACTCATGTTGTTGGAGTGGACGGCGTGGATCACCGCTCCGGCGCACAAGAAGAGCAGGGCCTTGAAGAAGGCATGTGTGAAGAGGTGGAACAACCCGGCGGTGTATCCGCCGGCGGCGACGGCAGTCATCATGTACCCGAGCTGGGAAACCGTTGAGTAGGCGAGGACCTTCTTGATGTCGTCGGCGACGAGGGCCAGCAGACCCAAGGCGAACAGAGTGATGGCGCCGGCGGCGATCATCCAGGGGCGGGCATCCTGGGCCAGCTCCTGGAAGAGGGGGAAGACCCGGGCCATGAGGTAGATCCCGGCCGTAACCATCGTGGCGGCGTGCATCAACGCCGAGACAGGGGTCGGGCCGGCCATGGCGTCGGGAAGCCAGATGTGCAGCGGGAATTGGGCGCTCTTGCCCATCGCACCAAGGAACAGGAGGAGACCGCCGACCACGGCAACGCCGCCGAGCTCGGCCGAGTGCTCCACCGCGGCCTGGTTGATCGCAGAGAAATCGAATGAACCGACGGCGAGGGCCACGATGATGGCGCCCAAGATGAGGCCGACGTCGGCCACCTTGTTGGTCATGAACGCCTTGTTGCCAGCCTTCACGTTGTCGAGGTCCTCCCAGTAGAAGGCGATCAGGAGGTAGGAGGCGAGACCAACGCCCTCCCAGCCGATGATCATCTGCACCAGGTTCGGGGCGCCGACCAGCACCAGCATCGCACCGACGAATAACGAGAAAGCGGCGAAGAACCACGGCACCCGACGGTCGCCCTTCATGTACCCCACGGCGTAGATGAACACCAGGAGGCCCACCACGTTGACCAGCATCAACATCATGATCGAGAGGCCGTCAAGCACCCAGCCCAGCTCGAAGACGATGCCGCTGCCGATCCTGGCGATCTCGAAAGTCGTGATGTCCAGCACGCCGTCGGTCATGTTCAACACGAAGAGCACCAGCGCCCAAAGGGAGTTGATGGCCAGGGCGCCGATGGCGAATTCGGCCCCGTCTCGCTTCATCCGTTTCCCGAAGGCGAGGATCAGCAGGAAGGCGACGAAGGGGAGCACCAACATGATCCCGGCGGTGTCCCCCCAGAACCCGCCGGTCCCGGCAGTGATCTCGTGAGTTTCCTCGGTGGCGAGAACAAGGAGATCAAACATGAGCGGCCACCTCAGCCCCGATGCGGCAGCTCCGGCCGACCGGCGTCTGTTTGCCCGATCCCGAGTCTGGGGTCGGACGAATCACGAGGTGGCCCCCCGCACCGGAAACGGCTCGAGACGAACGGAGCCAGTCGGGCAAAGTCGGCCGGCAATAAGAGCAGCCATCAGTACCTCATCAGCTCGAGATCGTCGACGTTGGCCGACCTGCGGTTCCTGAAGATGAGGAGGACGATGGCAAGCCCGATCCCCACTTCGGCGGCGGCGACCGTGATGACGAATATGGCGAACACCTGACCAATGGCCTCCGGGGTGTTGAGGACCGCCTCGAAAGCGATCAGGTTGATGTTCACCGCGTTGAGCATGAGCTCCACGGCGAGAAGGATCATCACGATGTTTCGTCTCACCAGCAGGCCATAGACACCGAGGGCGAACAGAGCCGCAGCGAGGACCAGGAATTGGTTGAGAAGCATCAGATCCCCGTTCCTTGTTCTTCCTCCAGGGGGGTGGCATCCCGGCGGGCGATGGTGATTCCCCCGATCAGTGCGGCGAGCAGCACAAAGGACACCACTTCGAAGGGCATGACGAAACGGCCGAGGAGTGATTCACCGATCTGCTCGACCGAAGGACCGTCGCCGGGGGAGAGGATCTGCCGAGAGTCGAAGGCATCTATGGAGGCCCAGGACATGACGACGAATAGCGCCAATGAGAGCAAGGCCGGAATCACCTTGCGATTGGTGTCGAGGCCCTCGTCGGTGCCGGTGGGGGCTCGGGTGATCATGATCCCGAAGAGGAACAAGACGATCACCGCCCCGATGTAGACCAGGACCAGGACCCATGCCACGAATTCG
>Ga0256865_1000524_pt1 | contig 12772 bp, 14 predicted proteins | sample RVTome_14_FD_187337 | JGI IMG/M metagenome (GOLD analysis project Ga0256865, IMG submission 187337) | Soil microbial communities from uranium-contaminated site in the Upper Colorado River Basin, Wyoming, United States - RVT145D125 HiSeq ... | reverse complement strand
GGGGCTTCCGGGATCCGCATCGCGGGCGGGGCGCTGGCCGAGCCGCTTTACGGGTTCGCCGTCTCGGGGAACATCCTCGGCCTGCTGGAAAAGGTCGAGGCGGCGGGTTCCGATTTCCGATGGTTCGGCAACGTCGGCGTCCCCTCACTGATAGTGAGCGCGATCTCCGTGGGAGGGGATTGAACGCTTGTCGAACGGACCGCTCTTCATCTTCGATCTCGACAACACGCTCTACCCGCCGGAAGTGTCCCTGTGGCGGATCGTCGACGCGCGGATCGAGGAGTACGTCCGCAGGAAGCTCGGGACCGACCCCGATACGGCCCACAGGATGCGGGTGGCGTTTCTCGCCGAGTTCGGGACGACGCTTCGGGGGCTGATGCACCACCACGGCGTCTCCCCCGGCGACTACCTCGAGTTCATCCACGACGTGCCGATTCCGGAGATCGTTCCCCCGCGGCCCGAGCTGCGGGAGATGCTCTCGACTCTCCCCGGCAGGTGCGTCGTGTTCACCAACGGATCGGAAGGGTACGCCCGCCGGGTACTCGACGCGCTGGGCGTGGCCGAAAGGATGGAAGGGATCTACGGGATCGAGTTCATGGAATACATCGCCAAGCCGTCGCCCTACCCGTACGCGAAACTGCTGCGGGTGACGGGAGCCCGCGGTGAGGATTCCCTGTTCTGCGAGGACATCTGCAGGAACCTGCTGCCCGCGCGCGAACTGGGGATGTTCACCGTGTGGGTGGGCGGGAACGAGAAGGAGTCTCCGGCGCACGCCGTCGTGAAAGACGTGTGCGACCTGCCGGACGTGCTCCACGGTTTCCCCCCCATGTCCCGGTCGAACGGCGGCGCGGCCCGAGGGACGCCCGGAAACGGTGCGTCCCGGAAAGCGGGAGGAAAGGAATGACGGAAGGAAAACCGAAACGGAGTTATTGGCGACGCGTACCCCGGAAGAAGAAGGTCGCTCCGGGCGCGGCGGAAACCGCCGGCGAGACCCCACAGGTTACGGAAGAGGGGGATCCGGCGTCGGAAAGCGCGGCGACCGGGTCCCCGGAACCGGGAGATTCGTTCGCGCCGCCGTCCGCCCCGGAATCCGCGGAGGCGGGAGTCGACCCGGCGCCGCCGGCCGATGTCCCGGCCGTGTCGGCGGAAAGCGCCCCCGGGGAAATGGAGGCGGGGAGCGCGCCGGCGGGAGAGGTCCCGGCGAAAGGACGGCGAAGGCCCCGGCGGCGGGGAAAGAAGAAGCCGGGGGACGCGCCCGCACCGGAATCGGCGGAAGGGGCAGGCGAAGCGATGGCCCCGTCGGAAGAGCCCCGGCCGTTTGATGTCGTGGGGTGGGGCGGACTGGAGTCGCCCGCCCGGGGTCCGCTCGAGCCCCCGGCGACCGTCGAGGCGGAGCCGGTGGAGGGAGATATCCCGGGAGCGATGGTGGAGGGCCCTCCTGGGACCGCGGCGGAACCGGGCGGGGAGCCGGGAGAGCCCGGGAAGAGGCGTCGCCGCAGGCGCCGTCGCCGCCGCGGGAAAGGGAAAGGCCCGGGGCAGGGCGAGGCCGGCGACGCGGCCCCGACGGCGACCGGTGACGGGGAACCCGAGGTGGAAGACGAGGAAGCCCTGGCCGCGGGCGGTACGGAGGCCGAGGAGCCGGACGCCGGCCTGGAGAGCATGATCGAGGCGGACGAGGACGAGGAAGTGTTGTTCCCCGAGGAGGGGACCGGCGCGAAGAAGGTGATGCTGATCGACGGTCTTCACTCCGAGGAGAACCGGGTGGCGATCGTCGCGGAAGGGAACCTCGACTACTACGAGGTCGAGAACCAGCGCAGGAAGGCGTTCAAGGGGAACATCTACAAGGCGAAAGTCGTCAACATCGCCCACGCCATCGAGGCGGCTTTCGTCGAGTTCGGGGGCGGCCGCCACGGCTTCATGCCGCTGAACGAATATTGCGCCGGCGCCCTGATGGAGCACCTGGGTACGTGGAACGAGGGGGACAAGCGGCCTCCGCTGCGCCCCGGAATGGAGATCCTCGTCCAGGTGACGAAGGAGGAGTCCACGATCAAGGGTGCCGCGGTCACCTCGTACATCAGCATCGCCGGCCGCTACATGGTGATGATGCTCGGGATGAAGCGGTACGGCATCTCGAAGAAGATCACGGGGGAGAAGGAGCGCGAGCGGATCCGGAAGCAGATGGAGAAGCTCGAATACCCCGACCACCTCGGATTCATCGTCCGCACGGTCGGCGCCGCCCGGCCGTTGAAGGACCTGAAGGACGACCTCACCAACCTGCTGAAGCTGTGGGACCGCACCGTGGAGGGAGCGCGGACGAACAAGGCTCCGGCGCTGCTGTACGAAGAGCAGGACATCGTCATCCGGACGCTGCGGGACAACTACAGCGCCGACGTCACGGAAGTGCTGATGAACTCCGAGGCCGCCTACCGAAAGGCGTCCGCCTTCTTCGACGTCTACTATCCGAAGGAGAAGGGGAAGCTCAAGCTGTACCGGAACAAGAAGCCCCTGTTCGGCAAGTTCAACCTCGAGGAGCAGGTGGAGAGGGGGATGCAGCGGAAGGTGCCGCTCCCCTCGGGGGGACATATCGTGATCGACCGGTCGGAGGCGCTCTGGTCGATCGACGTCAACTCCGGCCGCTCCTCCAAGGACCGGGACATCGAGGACACCGCCTATCGGACGAACCGGGAGGCGGCGGAGGAGGTGACCCGGCAGCTGCGCCTGCGCGACATCGGCGGCCTGATCGTCATCGACTTCATCGACATGGAGAGCAAGTCCCACAACAAGGAGGTCGAGCGGATCCTCAAGGACGGGCTGAAGCGGGACAAGGCGAAGAGCGACGTCACGTCTCTCGGGAAGTTCGGGCTGGTGGCGATCAGCCGTCAGCGGATGGGGACCTCCTTCTACGACATCCTCCTGAAAGGGTGCGACCTTTGCGGGGGGACGGGGGTCATCCCGACGCAGGACGCCGCCACGGTGGGGCTGATGCGCCAGCTGCACAACGAGCTTTCCAGGGAGGGGAGGGAACCGGGCAAGGAGGTCGCCGTGCGCGTGGCCCCGGGGCTCCTCGAGACGCTGCTCAACCAGAAGCGGGACGACATCAACCGGCTCGAGAAGCTGTGCGGCGGGAAAGTGGCGTTCCACGCGGACCCGACGCTGTCGGCGTCCTCGTTCTCGATCGAAAACGGGACGGCGAAATAGCGTGCGAAAACGCAATCCGGATCGATGAGCGTTTCCACCGGGGGCGAGGCGTTCCGGGGCATCGCGCGGCGGTATTTCCGCGTGGCGCTGTTCTACCTCTCCCTCGGGCTTCTCCTGGGCGCCGGTATGCTCTGGTTCGGGAACGACAACTTCCAGTTCCTCCACTCCCACATGCTGCTGGTGGGAACGGGGCTCTTCGCCGCCTACGGCGCGGGATTCTGGTGGATCGCCGGGCGTTTGGACGCGGGTCCGCCGCCCGGCGTCACCCCGGCCCTGGCCAGCGCGCAATTTTATCTCGCCAACGTCGGCCTTCCCGGCATGCTGGCCGGTTCGGTGCTTCCGGTCGGGCTCGGGCTGGACCGGATCGGCATCCTCTTCGGGTTCATGGAAGCAGCCGCGGGCATCCTCTTCGCTGTGCTGCTCTCCCGGGCCCTAAAAGCGAAGCCCACCCCGGAACCGGGACATTCCGATAGAGAGGGGAAGACCGCAGAACAGGGACGTTCCTGAGAACTGCCGCATAACCGGGTCAGATCGCAGAACAGGGACGTTCCTGCGAACTCCCGTTGAACCGGGACAGACCTGAATCGTTACCCCCCCTACAACTTCACTCGTCATGCAAAAACGCCCCCTTCCGGGGGCGTTCGCATTTCCGGCCCCGGCGGCATGGGACATGCAAATCCAAGGATGGGAACCATTCTCCCGGGGGAAAACAGACCGATGACCGTACCGATGGAACGTGTGGAAAACCGGATACCGACTCTTTGCGGACAGTGGGGAAGGCTTGCTAAATGGTAACGTATAAATTCCCATTCAACCTGTGAACTACCGGGTCGTTGAGCTGCTTCTCGAAGACGGCAGCAGCCCTTACGCCGACTGGTTCGCCACGCTCGACCCTGTTGCGGCCGCGAAAATCACGGTGGGGAAGGTGCGCATCGCGCAGGGAAACTTTTCGAATGTGGAGTGGAAGTAAGAATGGCGCTGACCAGAGACTTCAAGGAGACCGTGGTTTCGCGGGTCAAAAGCGACCCGGCGTTCGCCCAGGCACTTCTGGACGAGGCGTTGACGCTCCTGCTCAACGGGGATCCGCAGACGGCCAAGCTCATTCTTCGCGACCTGGTCAATGCAACGATCGGCTTCGAGGTATTGGCCGGCGATCTGCACAAGCCGAGCAAGAGCCTTCACCGGATGCTTTCGCGCGCCGGCAACCCCACCATGGAGAATCTGTCGGCGATTCTCGTGGCGATCAAGAAGACGCTTCGCGTCGATATCCGGGCAGTCGTCTCCCCAACAGCGGCCTGACAAGGTGACAGAACACGATCTCCGGAACCGGGACGTTCATTGAAACCGCAGAACTCCCACAGAACCGGGACAGGCCCTCCGGGAGTTGACTCTCAACCCGTCCTTTCTTACAATCAAGTAAGAAATTCAACGTTTCGTACTACGGGAGGTCGCATGCCTGCCGCGACGCTGACCAGCAAGGGGCAACTGGTCGTTCCGAAGTCCATCCGGGACCGGATGGGGCTTCACCCGGGCGACCGGCTCGATTTCGTCGTGTTGGACGATGGAAACGTGCTGATGCGGCCTGCGACCGAGGATGTGAGTCTGCTGAAAGGTCTTCTGCGTCGGCCGGGAAGAGCGCCGGTAAGCGTCGAGGAGATGAATCGGATCATCCGCCAACGCGGGGCGAGGGTGAGGTGAAAGGCCTCGACACGAACATTCTGGTCCGTTACCTGACGGAGGATGATCCCCGGCAAGCGGCCGCGGCGGTCAAGGAGATCGAGGGGGCCGGCAAGAAGGACGAAACGCTGATCGTGCAACCCCTCGTCCTGTGCGAGCTGGCCTGGGTGCTCGAAAGCGCCTACGACGTCGGAAAGAAGGAGCTTCTGGATGTTTTCGAACGGATTCTCCGGACGGCGCAGTTCGAGATCCCCGGGAAAGACCTCGTCTGGCGGTCCCTTGCCGACTATCGCGCCGGCAGGGGGGATTTTTCGGATCACCTCCTGGGGCGGTTGAACGAGGATGCGGGCGCGTCGGTCACGGCCACCTTCGACAGAGCCTTGAGAGGAAATCCCCGGTTTCACGTGCTGACGGTCTGATGAATCATCCCGGAAAAGAGGAAGGGTCTGTCCAGGAATAATGTGTGCAGATATGGGCGATGAGTCGCCCGGCCGGCAAGGCACGAGGAGGGAGAATACCGTGAGTATTCGACTGACGAGAAACGCAGCCCGCCGGGATGAATCGGCGGCCAGATCGCACAGATTATTCCTGGACAGGCCCTAACCCTGGTCTTCTTCTCCTCCCTGCTGCTGTCGCTCTCCACGGTCAAGACGGAGGAGGAGCGGCTGCTCATCGTGCCGCCCGTGGGCATCTTCATCGAGCAGTCCACCGCATACGTGAAGACTTTCCCCGACTTCTTCACGGGCGGATGCGGTTTGGATGATATATATCCGGCGCGACGGAGTGGCGGGAGAAAAACTACCGGCATGGCGCCTGCGTATTCAGGCGGCGCGGTGGCGGGCGAGGAATTCCATCGCGGCGCGGAGCAAAAAGCCGGACCGGGTCTCTCCGAGGGATTTTGCGCATCGATCCAACTCCGCCAGGGCGCGCTCGGGCAAGGTGATGTTGATCCGCTTCGCTCTCCCGGACAATTTCCCGAAGTCCACGGGAACCAGGGCCCACACGCCTTCCGAGTAGTTCCGGTTTCCCTGGTGTGCGTCGATGGATGTCGGGGGCGGGACGCGGTCGCCATCGAGTAACATCCCCTCTATGTGCGTGGCGACGGCCTCGCGGGCCGATTCCAACGCTTCCTGCATCGTCCTCCCGGCCGAAAAGCATCCCGGCAGATCCGGGACGCTGACGCCGTAATCGCTCCCTTTCTCCCCCATGCCGAAGGAACAGGTAGAGGCCCGCCCGGTGATAACGCTTGACGTTAATATCGCCACGCGTTATTCTTTCTCCCGATGATCCGGAGCTTCCGATGCAAGGAAACGGAGGGGTTGTTCGGACGCCGCTTTTCCAGGAGGCTTCCCGGCGATGTGCAGCGGATTGCACGAAGAAAGCTCGAGATTCTGGACGCCGCGGAAAAATTGGAGGATCTGCGGATTCCTCCCGCCAACCGCCTGGAAAAGCTCCACGGGAAGCGGGAAGGGCAGCACTCGATCCGGGTCAACGATCAGTGGCGGCTCTGTTTCGTCTGGCGGGAAGGCAACGCATATGATGTGGAGATCGTGGATTACCATTAGGGAGAGGTCACGATGACGAAGATAACGCTGCCGCCGATCCACCCCGGAGAAATCCTGAGGGAGGAATTCCTCCTCCCGATGGGCGTCAGCCAGTATCGGCTGGCGAAGGAGACCGGCGTCTCGCCCCGCAGGATCAACGAGATCGTGCACGGGAAGCGCGCGATCAGCGCCGACACGGCATTGAGACTGTCGCGTTACTTCGGGACGTCGGAACGGTTCTGGATCAACCTTCAGGGGCGGTACGACATCGAGGTGGAAAAAGACCGGTTGGCCGACCGCCTCGACCATGAGGTGCGCCCCCGCGTCGCCACCGGTTGAACCGGAGCCTCGGCTCCGGGGTTCTCAAGAACGCCCCCTTCACGGGGGCGTTCGCATTCAGGGCAGGAGCGGCTCGCCGGGCTTGAACGCGCGGAAACCGTACGCCCCCCCGGCGGTGAGGTGGAAGTAGCGCCACTGATCCTTCCACGACGGCAGGACCGCGATGATCTTCGTCGCCTTCCCCACGGAAAACCGCATCAGCTTCTCCTGGTGGAAATGGCCCAGCAGGACGAAATCCACCCCCTGTCCGAACATCCGCATCCCGAACTCCCGGCACTCCCGCTCCGGAAAGGTTCCCCTGTGCCTCCGGTTGGAGCGTTTGAAGTTCCGCTCGATCCAGTCCGCCATGGGCAGGATGATCGAGGGGGGCAGGTGGGCGACCGCTTCGTTGGCGAGGCGGCTCTTGGAGATCCCCTTCCAGAACCGGTAGACGAAATCCGCTCGGTTCACGGTGTCCCCGTGGGATAGGACCAGCCGCTTCTCCCCGACCGCCGCCCCCAGATCTCCCTCCGAGACGACGTCGAACGTCGTCCCCTCGTGTTCCCGCTTCAGGTAGAAGTCGCGGTTCCCCTCGACATAATAGATCCGCAGCCCATCCGCCCGAAGCTGCCGCAGGCGTTCGACGATCGGCTTCTGGAAGGAGAAGGTGAGCCCGGGGTTGCCGAACCAGAGGTCGAACACGTCCCCGAGGAGGAAGAGGGGGACCTTTTCCGACGCCGCCCTCTCGGCGAGGGCAAGAAAGTTACGGGTGTGGATGTCTTCCTGGTTCAGGTGGGCGTCCGCGAGGAAGATCGCCCGGTCCGGAGAGATCGGAAACCCTTTTTCCATAGGAGATATTAAGATAACACAGAAGATTTCAAGGAGGGATCGGGATGACGCTGCTCTCCGGGATCCGTGTGCTGGACCTGTCGCTCCAGTTGCCGGGGCCGCTCTGCACGATGATGATGGCGGACTACGGGGCGGACGTCGTGAAGATCGACGAGCCCGAGCCGAGAGTGCGCAATCCGTTCGCGGCCGAAGAGCCGGGGACGGGACCGGTCGACCGGTACCTGAACCGGGGGAAGCGGAGCGTGACGATCCACCTGAAGACGGAGGAAGGGAAGGCGATCTTCCTGCGCCTCACCGAAACGGCCGATGTCGTGGTGGAGGGGTTCCGCCCCGGCGTCGTCCGGCGGCTCGGCATCGACTACGACGCAGTCTCCGCCGTCAACCCGAAGATCGTCTACTGCTCCATCTCCGGGTACGGTCAGGCCGGCCCGATGCGGGACGTCCCGGGCCACGACGTCAACTACCTGTCCTACGCGGGGGTGTTGGGACTGTGCGGGAGGAAAGGAGACGACCCGGCCCTTCTTCCGGTACAGGTGGGGGACGTGTTCGGCGGTTCCATGATGGCCCTCTCCGGGATCCTCATGGCGCTCCTCGGGCGGGAGCGAACCGGCAAGGGCGGGCGGGTGGACGTCTCCATGACGGACGGGGCGCTGGCATCCCTTGCATTGCCGGCGGCCGCCTGGCTCGGCGGCGGCATGCCGCAGGAGCGAGGCTCCCTGCCGTTGACGGGGATGTTCCCCTGCTACGAGGTGTACCGGTGCGCGGACGGCGGCTTCCTCAGCGTCGGGGCGCTCGAGGCCTGGTTCTGGAAGGCGTTGACGTCCGCGCTCGGCCGGGAGGATCTGGCCGGGATGCAGTACGCGACCGGCGCGGAGGGGGAAGGCGTCAAGGAAAATCTTCGAGCCGTGTTCCTCACCCTCCCCCGCGACGAGTGGATGAAGCGGCTCGCCGGAATCGACGCCTGCGTCTCTCCCGTCCTGGATCTACCGGAGGCGTTGCTTCATCCGAACACGGCGTCGCGCCGCATGGTCGTCGACGTGGAGTCTCCCCTCGGCGGAACCGACCGCCAGCTCGGGATGCCGATCAAGATCGACGGGGTCCCGGAGGCTCCCCGTCGGGCGCCGCTCCTCGGGGAACACGACGACGAAATCCTGGCCGGGCTGGGATACACGACGTCGCGGATCGCCGACCTGCGCGCGAAGGGCGTGATCCGGAAGGGGGGAGCGTCATGACGGACGAGGAAATTCTGTCGGTCCTTCGTCCGGACGGGACGGCCGACCCTTCGCTCGATCCGGGGCTGCCCGAACCGGAGCTGCTGTCTCTCTACCGGCACATGGTGCTGCTGCGGGCGATCGACGAGAAGGCGGTCGCGCTTCAGCGTTCCGGCCGGATCGGCTTCTTCGTCCCGTCGTCCGGCCAGGAGGCGTGTTCGATCGGAGCGGGACACGCCGTTCGCGAGGGGGACTGGATCTTTCCGGCGTACCGGGACCACGGGGTGGGGCTGATGCGGGGGTACCCGCTCGCCGCTCTGGTCGGCCAGATCCTCGGGAACACGGCGGACGCGACGCGGGGGCGGCAGATGCCGAACCATTGGTGCGACCGGTCCATCCGCCTGGTGTCGGTCTCCTCCCCGGTGGCGACGCAGCTCCCCCATGCCGTCGGGGCGGCCTACGCGGCGAAGATGCGCGGGGAGCGGGTCGCCGTCCTCACCACCTTCGGCGACGGGGGGACCTCCACGGGGGATTTCCACGCGGCGATGAACTTCGCCGGGGTCTTCCGGCTGCCGGTGGTTTTTTTCTGCGAGAACAACCGGTACGCCATCTCCCATCCCGTGGAGCACCAGACGGCCAGCAGGACGCTGGCGGAGAAGGCCCGGGCGTACGGCCTTCCCGGTGTCCGCGTCGACGGCAACGATGTGCTGGCGGTCCGCAAGGTGGTCGGGGACGCGATGAACCGGGCGCGGGCCGGGGAAGGGGGCATGTTGATCGAGGCGGTCACCTACCGCCTCGGGCCGCACTCGACCTCCGACGACCCGACGGTCTACCGGACGGAAGAGGAGGTGGCGGCGTGGCGCGGGAAGGACCCGATCCGGCGGTTCGCCGCGTTCCTCAAGGGGCGGGGCCTGCTAGAGGACCCGGCCGCGGAGGAGGCGGGCGCGAAGGAGTCCGTGCGCAGGGCGATCGAGGCGGCGGAGGGCGCGCCTCCCGTGCCGCTGTCCAGCTTGTTCGAGGATGTCTACGCGGACATTCCATGGCACCTCGCCGAGCAGCGCGACTCCCTGCTCCCGGGGAAGGGGTGAGGCGATGCCCGAAGTGACGCTGATCAAGGCGATCAACGACGCGCTTGCGACCGAGATGGCGAGGGACCCGTCGGTGTGCGTCCTCGGGGAGGACGTCGGCCGCGGTGGGGGAGTGTTCCGGGCGACGGAGGGGCTCCTTCGGCGATTCGGGCCGGAGCGGGTGATCGACACTCCGCTGAGCGAGGTCGGGATCGTCGGGATGGCGATCGGGATGGCGATGAACGGCCTGCGCCCGGTCGCCGAGATCGAGTTCTCGGATTTCATCTACTCCGCCTTCGACCAGATCGTCTCGGAGATGGCCAAGATGCGGTACCGGTCCGCCGGGCAGTTCACGGCGGCGGTGGTCGTTCGGGCTCCTTCGGGCGGGGGGATCAAGGGAGGCCATTACCATTCGCAGAGCCCGGAGGCGTACTTCATCCACACGGCGGGCCTGGTCGTGGTGATGCCGTCGACGCCGGCCGACGCGAAGGGGCTCCTCGCCTCGGCGATCCGCGGAGAAGACCCGGTGATCTTCCTCGAGCCCAAGGCGCTCTACCGGACCGTGAAGGCGGAGGTGCCGGATGGGGAGTACCTCGTTCCGCTCGGGGTGGGGCGGATCGTCCGGCCCGGGAACGACCTGACGCTTATCACGTGGGGGGCGATGGTGCCGGTGGCCGAGAAGGCGGCCGAGGTCGCAGCAAAGGAGGGGGTCGACGTCGAGATCATCGACCCGCGCACCCTGTGGCCGCTGGACATCGGGATGATCGAGGCGTCGGTCGGGCGGACGGGCCGGGCCGTCGTCCTCCACGAGGCGCCCCGGACGTGCGGCTTCGGCGCGGAAGTTTCCGCGCTCATCCTGGAACGGTGCTTCCTGCATCTTAAGGCGCCCGTCGCGCGCGTGACGGGGTTCGACACTCCGTTCCCCTATGCCCTCGAAAAGTCGTACCTGCCGGACCCGGAGAGAACGCTGCGCGCGATCCGCGCGTCGATGGAATTCTGAGAGAGCGTCGAAGTATGATTAGCGGGTGAGTTCCGCCGTCTATGCGTTGAGGCATCGCTTGATGCATCGATGCATTCACGAGATCACGCGTCAAGGGAGGGTCGATGGAAAAGAAAGGGATGAACCGACGGGACTTCCTGAAGCTCACGGGGGCCGGTTCCCTGGCTGCTGCGGCGGCGGGGGGGCTGGGCGGCAGCCTGCTTCCACCGAAGTGGGTGTGGGGGGCCACGCCGTCGGTCAAGGGGCCGATCAGGATCGGCTACCAGGCGATCCTGTCCGGGACGCTCGCAGGGTACGGGGAGTTTCACAAGATGGGAGCGGTCATGGCCATCGAGGAGATCAACGCAAAGGGCGGGATCGCCGGGCAGAAGGTCGAGATGGATTTCCGCGACTCGACCACGAAGGCGGACGAGGCGATCAAGAACGCCCGCTACTTCGTCGACAGCTGGGGCGCCGACTTCCTGGCCGGCATCGACTCCTCGGGACAGGCGCTCGCGCTGGCTCCGGTCATGGCCCAGCTCGACCGGCCCCTGATGGTCACCCACGGGGCCACCGAGAAGTTGACCGAGGAGTTCGTGTACAAGAAAGGGGTCCGGCAGATCTTCCGGAACTGCATGCCCACCTACAACGACGGGAACGCGGCGGCCATCCTCGCGAAGGATTTCCCCGCCGTGAAGTGGTCGACGGTTAGTCCCAAGTACGAATACGGCTTCACCTGCTGGAAGATGTTCCAGGACTCCCTCAAAGGGCTGAAGCCGTCCGTCCAGTTCGTCGCCGAGTCGTTCGCCCCCTTCGGCACCACGGATTTCCGCTCCCACATCAACACGATCATGGACGCCAAGCCCGACGGGCTCTATTCGACCGAATGGGCCGGGGAACTCATCTCCTTCGTGCGGCAGGCGAAGGAAGCCGGCCTCTTCGAGAAGGTGAAGTACGTCATGTTCCCGGTCGGGGCGGCCATGGACGTCCTGGAGGGGCTCGGCAAGGACATGCCGGACAACATCTGGATCTCCGCCCGGTACTTCTTCCAGTACCCGAAGACAAAGGTGAACACCGACTGGGTGGCGCGTTTCAACAAGCGATGGAAGCATTACCCGGCGTACGTCTCCGAGACAGCCTACTCCGCGATCTACGCCTACAAGCAGGCCGTGGAGAAGGCGGGGTCGAAGGACACCAAGGCGGTCGTCGCCGCGTTGGAGGGGATGGAGCAGAGCTCCCCGGCGGGAACCCGCATCTTCCGGAAGGAAGACCACCAGGCGATCTACGACGTCCCCTGGGGCCAGACGTCGTCCGACCCGAAATACCCGTTCAAGGTCATGAAGAATATGAAGGTCATCCCGGCGAATGAGTATTTCAACCGGCCGCCGTTCGAGGGGCCGGGGACGACTCCGCCGTTCAAGTAATGCAGTCGTACGCTCACGTAATCCTCGCGGGGCTGTCCAGCGGGATGTTCATCTGGCTCGTGGCCAGCGGGCTGACGCTGATCTTCGGCGTCCTCGGGGTGCTGAACTTCGCCCACGGCAGCTTCTACATGCTGGGGGCGTACTGCACCTTCACCGTCCTCAAGTACCTCGGGGCGGGATACTGGACGGGGCTCCTTCTGGGGCCGCTGGCGGTCTGCGCGGTCGGGTTCGTGGTGGAGAGGTTCTTTCTTCGCCACGTCTACCGGATCGCGTTGCCGTACCAGCTTCTGCTCACGTTCGCGTTCGTCCTGATCTTCGAAAACCTGGTGAAGATCGTCTGGGGAGGGGGGGCGCTCTCGCCCCCCTCCCTTTCCTTCCTCGGCGGGTCGGTCCCGATCCTGGGGCGGAACTTCCCGGTCTATAACCTGTTCATCATCGCCGTGGGGCCCGCGGTGGCGCTCCTCCTGTGGGCCCTGCTGGAGAAGACGTGGTACGGGCGGATCAT
>Ga0256865_1000521_pt1 | contig 12808 bp, 6 predicted proteins | sample RVTome_14_FD_187337 | JGI IMG/M metagenome (GOLD analysis project Ga0256865, IMG submission 187337) | Soil microbial communities from uranium-contaminated site in the Upper Colorado River Basin, Wyoming, United States - RVT145D125 HiSeq ... | reverse complement strand
CACGTTCCAGAAGCGCACGTTCCACACCTCGCAACGCAGGTTGGCGGCGCGCTGCAGCGATCCCAGGTGGTGGGGAGCGCGTCCGTCGTCCTCGCTGCGGCCGACGTCCTCCGCGTCGGGAGCGCCGTCGACGTAGAGCGTCCAGCGCTCGCCGTCGCAGGTCACGCCCAGGTGATGCCACACGCCGGCCTCGAGCCGTCGCGAGCTGACCAGGGGGTATTGCCAGAAGCGGCGCCGCGCGAAGAACCGGCCGTCGGCAGTGAAGCCGAGCACCAGCTCTCCGGCTTTCGAGAACACCGGCGCCGCGGTCTCGAGCGTCGAGAAGCCCATCCACCCCTCGATGGTGAAAGGGTCCCTGCCCGCGAAGTCGAGCCGCAGGTCCCGGCCGATATAGAAGTAGGTGCCCGCCAGCGTGATGAAGTCCGACGTGATGCACGGCGACCCGGTTTCTGACGTGGACATCGAGCGTCCTCCTCGGTTCGTCGATTGGTCCCACCTTGTGGCGGGGTCTCGGTTTCGACGCGAGTCTCCTTGAGCAACGGCCGTGCCAGCTCTCGGGAGGTCCCACCGAAACGGCGTCGACCCCCATGGAATCAGGGCGCGAGCGCCTCGCGCCTGCAGGCGAGCGTTCTCGGGATCACAGGGGGGTGCCGCTCGAGTCAGGCACCAGTAACGCGGCCGATCGGCAACACACAAGGGCCGAGGGCCGGTCGAGCCATGTCGCATTGACGCGGCAGGGTGCCGCACATCGGAGGCAGGAGGACCTGGCATGGACGACGGCGCCGAATGTGGCAACATCCGTGCCAGCCATGGACGCACGAGGAAGCGATCAGCCGGCACGCATCACGTCGGTCGACGCGTTTCGGGGGATGACGATCGTGGCCATGATCCTGGGACGGCCACCGGCGGGGCTGGGTCGTGAAGGTCTGAGATGAGGACGCCCCGATCACGGTGGTGGCTGCTGGCGCCGATCGCGATGATGGTCGCGATCCAGGTCGTGTCGGGTCTTCCCCATCCCTTCCACGTCACGGCGGAGGACGGTTTCTCGGCGCTGGAGATCTCCGCCTCCAAGGTGCTCTTCTCCCCCGGAGAAGCGGTCGCCAACCTCCTCCATGCTCCGGTCTTCGCCGCCCTGGCACTGCTGTGGTGCTGGGCCCTGGGTCCGTGGACGCGCTCGCGCCGCTCCCTCCTGGCGGTGACGGCCGCCGTCTGCCTCGCTTTCGGCGTCGTCAACGAGCTCTCGCAGGTCTACGTGCCGACGCGCACGGCCTCGCTGCTGGACGTCCTGGCGGATGCGATCGGCGCGGCGGCTGGGCTCGCCGCATTCCTCCTGGTCGGGCCTGCCCGGTCCGAGTAAGCCGTCCGGAGCGTTACTCCGGCGACAGCCCAAAAGCCTCCGCGAGCTCTCTCGCCCGCTCGTCGAGGACGGCCGCTTCGGCTTCTCTGCCCCACGCCCGGAAGAGCTCGGCACGGCCCTCGAGGACGATGACGAGGTTCGGGTGCCGCTCGCCGGCTGCGCGCCCGATGATGGCGGCGCTCTCCTCGTAGAGCGCCTCCGACTCCTCGAACCGCTTCTGGTCGCGATAGAGGTGGGCGAGCTCGAGGAGGACCGGCGCCATCAGCGGATCGTCCTTGCCGCGTGCCGACTCGAGGTCGGCGCGGGCACGATCGAGCGCTTGCTCGGCGGCGTCGAGCCGGCCTTGCATTCGATCGATCCTGGCAAGGTCGACCCGGTGGAGCGCCGCGGTGTGGTGGTCCGGACCGAAGGCGCTCTCGTCGATCGCCCGGGCCCGCTCCGCCAGCCGCCGCGCATCTTCGTGCCTCCCGGTCTTCACGGCGACGAATGCCAGCAGGCTTGAGGTCCGGCCGACTTCGGGATGCTCGCCGCCCAGGGCCTGCTCGAATACCGCCAGGGCACGCTGAAGGAGGACTTCCGCTTCCGCGTAGCGGCGTCGTTTGAGCAGGGTCTCGCCGATGCCTCCCAGGCAGGCGGCCACCGCCGGATGCTCGGGACCGAAAGCCTGCTCGAAGATCGCCTGGGCTCGCCGGAGGAGCGACTCGGCCTCGCGGTAGTCGCCCTGCCCCATGGCGAGGCTCGCGAAGTTGCCGAGGGCCTGTCCGACCCGCGGATGCTCGGGGCCCAAGGACTTCTCGAAGCTCTCCAGCGCGCGGCGATAGAGCGATTCGGCGGCGGCGCGGTCCCCTATCCGGCCCTTCAGGATCGCCAGGTTCATGACCGTGGTGGCGATGTCGGGATGCTCGGGGTCGAGCGTCTTTTCCCCGATCGCGAGAGCCCGCTCGTAGAGCGGCAGAGCTTCCCCGTACTTCCCCTGGCGGTCGAGACGATGGCGAGACCGTTCAAGCTCTGCGCCAGGTCGGGGTGGTCCTGCCCCAGGCCCTCGAGGAGGGCGAGAGCTCTGCCGTGGAGCTCCTCGGCCTCGGCGAGCTTGCCCTGCTCGTCGTGGATGAAAGCCAGGTTCGCGAGCGCCCGCGCCAGGTCCTCGGGCTCGCTGTCGGGGACCGCGTCGCGGATCGCCAGGGACCTTCCGTACAGCGCCGCCGCCTCGTCGAGCTTTCCTTGCTGGGCGTAGAGCACCGCCCGCTGGTCGAGGCTCCTGGCCACCGCCAGGTGCTCGGCGCCGTAGACCTCTTCGAAGATCGCGAGGGCCTGGCGGTTCAGCTCTTCGGCTTCCTCGAACTTGCCCTGGTCCAGATAGGCCGAGGCCAGGTGATCGAGGCTCTCGGCCACCTGCGGGTCGTCGGCGCCGAGAGCTTGCCGCCGGGTTTCCAGGGCCTCCTCGAGCAGCGGCTCCGCCGCTTTCTTGAGGCCGATCTTGTTGTAGATCGTGCCGATCGAGTCGAGCAGACGGGCGCGGATGACCGGCTCGCCGGCCAGCTCGCGGGAGATCTTCCCGGCGCCGCGGTCCAGGATCTCCCGCGCCGTGATCGACTCGCCCCGCGCCTCGCTGGGGTCCGAGACCTCGAAGAGCCCGACCAGGAAGTCGAGCACCTGGCGCGTGGATTCGGCCTCCCGGCGCGCGATCTGCGCTTGCTGGTAGACCTGGACCGAGAGCACCGTCATTACCGCGGCGACGACCGCGAGCCCGGCCACCGCCGCGGTCTTGAGTCGCCTGAGCCGCCGTCGCGCCGGCGCCTCGCGGATCCAGCGCAGGCGCTCCGCCGTATCCGCGGCCGACGGGCGAGCGCCCGGAGCCACCGACTTGAGCCGGTTGATGAGCGCCGTGAGGTCCGGACCCAGCCCGGTGACCGGAACGGTCCTGCCCTCGACCACGTCGACGAGGAACTTGAGGTGGCTCGCTTCGGGGTCGTAGCACGGCTCGCGAGTGAAGATCTCCTGGAGCAGGAGGCCGTAGGAGTACATGTCGCTCGCCGGCGTCGCCCGCTCGCCATGGGCCTGCTCGGGGCTCATGTAGCGCAGCGTCCCCATGATCGAGCCGGCCCTGGTCTCGAAGGCCGCGCTGGGGTGCTCGGCGGCGGAGCGGGCGCGGCTCTCGAAGCCCGCCAGGTCCTCGTGGTCCTCGGAGACGCTCCTCGCCAGGCCGAAGTCGAGGATCTTGACCTGGCCCTCGCTCGTCACCATGACGTTGGCGGGCTTGAGGTCCCGGTGGACCACGCCCTTGGTGTGGGCGGCGACCAGGGCGTCGGCGATCTGGAGGGCGAAGCGCATCCGGTCCGCCTCGTCCGCGTCGCCCCGCATCCACTCCTCGAGGCCCTTGCCCTCGATCAGCTCGAGCACGAGGAAGTCGGTGTCCTCGCCTTCGACGTAGTCGTAGATCTGGCAGATGTTGGGGTGCCGCAGGCTGGAGAGGATCCTGGCCTCCTGCAGGAAGCGGGCCTTGAGCTCGGGGCTCAAGGCGTTCTCGGGCCGGATGCTCTTGACCGCGACCTTGCGCTCGAGCTTCTCGTCGTGCCCGAGGTAGACCTTCCCCATGCCGCCTTCGCCGAGCACGCCGATCAGGCGGATGGCGCCGACCGTGGCGCCCACGTGGTCCCGCTCCGCGAACGACGAGGCCTCTTCGACCAGGGCCTTGGCGTCGAAGATCACCGTCGGCTGGCTCGAGACCTCGAGCCGCCGCCGCGCCTCGGTGAGGAGGTCGGGGGTGTCGCGGCAGGCCGCCACGAGGTAGCGGTCCTGCTCCTCGGGCGGCAGCTCGCTGGCGATCTCGACGATCTCGCTCAACCGTGCCTCGAGCTCAGCTTTCATCGCTCGCTCCTCGCCTTGGGGTGCCGGTCGGCATGGGACGCCGATTATTCCATGACGGCCGGCGAGGAAACGGGCAAGCGCGACGGGACGCTAAACCCGTTCGCGCCGGCGGAGGTCTATACTCTCAACGAGCTGCGATTCGAAGGAGGGGAGGCATGGGACCCACCGGGCTTCGCCGCACGAAGGTCTTCGGCTGCGACCTGACGCCGCCGGGCCAGCAGGCCGAGCGGGGACGGAGATGCCGCCGCCACGCCTCTACGAGCTCACCCGGGGGCTGCTCGAAGACCTCGAGCTCGGGGACCCGGCCTACGATCGGCTGCTCTTGCCGTTCGACGTGGCGGGAACCTACTTCGCCGTCCGCAACGGCGAGCGCGCTCCCCCGGCTGCTGCCGATTCGCCAGGTGATCTCGATCCGCAACGAGTGGGTGGCCCAGCTCGATCCCATCCGCCGATTCGTTCCCGACCTGGGACGCTCGACGTACCACCTCAGGATGCTCGGGAAGGAGGAGGCGGCGGCCGCGATCCGCGAGCCCGCCGCGCGCTACGGGGTGGGCTACGGCGCCGAGTGCGTGGAGCGCATCGTGGCGCAGCTCGCGCGCGAGGAGCGCTACGTGGAGCCCCCCTACGTGCAGATCGTCTGCCCGGGCTGCACGCGAGACCGCGGTGGCTGCGCTTTCTCTTCCAGGGCCAGGAGAGCTACGCCTCGGCCCAGGGCCTGGTCGCCCGCCGGCTCATCGAGTCCTCCGGCCGGACCGCGCCGCCGAGCCTGGTGGGAGCCTTCCAGCTCGAGATCGTCCTCAACGCCGAGCCCTTACAGCAGCTTGATCAGGGTCGCGATGGCGCCGATGCCGACGACCAGGAGCGCGCCGAGACGCACGAGGAGGCGCATCTCGAGCTCCTTGATGTCGCGGCTGAGCTTGACGTCGAGCTCCTTGATGTCGCGCCTGACCCCGGCGATCTCACGCTCGATCTTGACGTCGAGCTCCTTGATGTCGCGCTTGACCTCGGCGATCTCGCGCTGGATTTCGACCGTCCGGAGCTCGAGATCCTCCTTCGTCGCCATCCGCTTCTCCAGGATCGCGACGATGGCCTCGATCTGGATCTCGGCCTGGGCCTCCGGCACCCCGGCGTCCCGGAGCTTCTTGACGTAGGCGTGGGTGTCGAAGGCGATGGCCGGCATGGTCGTCCTCAGTGAGATCTTAGCACGCCTCGGCAAGTGGAGCGTCGAGACGTCCAAGCTGCTGCAACGCCCTGACGCCCACCTCCCCCGTCCGCATCGCCGCGATCCCCTCCGCCGCCGCCATCGCGCCCGAGAGCGTCGTCACGCAGGGCACGTCGTATTTCAGGGCGGTCTGGCGGATCGCCGCGTCGTCGGCGTGCGACTCGCTGCCCAGCGGCGTGTTGATCACCAGGTCGATCTTGCCGTTGATCAGGGCGTCGACCACGTGCGGGCGTCCCTCGTGGATCTTCAGCACCTGGCCCACGGTGAAGCCGTGGTCGCGAAGATAGGCGGCGGTGCCGGCCGACGCCACCAGCTCGAAGCCGAGGCTCGCCAGGCGCCGCGCCACCGGCAGCAGCGCCGCCTTGTCGCGGTCGTGGACCGAGAGGAACGCCGAGCCCGCCAGCGGCAGCCGGTGGCCCGCCGCGATCCACGCCTTGGCGAACGCCGGGCCGAAGCTCGCGCTGTGACCCATCACCTCGCCCGTGGACTTCATCTCCGGGCCCAACACCGGGTCCACCCCCGGAAAGCGGCGGAACGGGAAGACCGGCATCTTCACGAACACGCCCGGCACCGCCGGCTCGGCGGTGAAGCCGAGCTCGGCGAGCGTCTTGCCCGCCATGACCTGCGCCGCCAGGGCCACCAGCGGCACCCCCACCGCCTTGGCGATGAACGGCACCGTGCGCGACGCCCGCGGGTTGACCTCGAGCACGTAGATGCCGCCCTCGTAGATCGCGAACTGCACGTTCATCAGACCCTTGACGCCAAGCCGCAGGGCCAGGCGGCGGCCGACGTCGCGCATCTGGTCGAGGTCGAAGGGCCCCACCCGGTAGGGAGGGAGCACCGCGGCCGAGTCGCCCGAGTGGATGCCCGCCTCCTCGATGTGCTGCATCACGCCGCAGACCACGGCGCGCTCGCCGTCGGCGAGCAGGTCCAGGTCGACCTCGAAGGCGTCCTCGAGGAATTTGTCGAGCAGGATCGGGTGGTCCCCCGAGACTTCGGCGGCCTCGCGCACGTAACGGCGCAGCGTCGGCTCGTCGTAGCAGACGGCCATGGCGCGTCCGCCCAGCACGTAGCTCGGCCGCACCACCACCGGGAAGCCGATCCGCCGCGCCTCGGCCACCGCCTCGTCGGGCGAGCGGGCGGTGCCGCCCAGGGGCTGGAGGATTCCCTCCTCCACCAGCAGCCGGCCGAAGCGCCGGCGGTCCTCGGCGAGGTCGATGGACTCGGGCGAGGTGCCCCAGATCGGCACGCCGGCCGCCTCCAGGCCGCGCGCCAGCTTGAGCGGCGTCTGGCCGCCGAGCTGCACGATCACCCCCTGCGGACGCTCGCGCTCGACCACCGCCAGCACGTGCTCGAGCGTCAACGGCTCGAAGTAGAGGCGGTCGGAGGTGTCGTAGTCGGTCGACACGGTCTCCGGGTTGCAGTTGACCATCACCGTCTCGTAGCCGAGCCTCGAGAGGGCGAAGGCGGCGTGGACGCAGCAGTAGTCGAACTCGATGCCCTGGCCGATGCGGTTGGGTCCCGAGCCCAGGATCACCACCTTGGGACGGTCCGTGGGCTCGGCCTCGTCCTCCTCGCCGAAGGTGGAGTAGAGGTACGGGGTCATCGCCGGGAACTCGGCGGCGCAGGTGTCGACCCGCTTGTAGACGCGGCGCACGCCGTCCTCGGCCAGGCGTTCGGCGAGCTCCGCCGGCCGCGCGTCGAGGAGCTTGGCGAGGCGGGCGTCGGAGAGCCCCGCTTCCTTGGCCTCGCGCAGAAGCTGGCCGGGCACCGAGCCGAGGTCCCAGCAGGCGAGCTCGTTCTCGAGCTCGATGATCGACAGGATCTCGCGCAGGAACCACGGGTCGACGTGGGAGGCGCGGCTGACCTCCTCCACCGTCCAGCCCTGGCGCAGCGCCGCGAAGACGGCGAAGAGCCGCTCCCAATTGGGCTCGGAGAGCCGCCGCCGCAGCCGTACGGGGTCCGCCATGCGCTCCTCGCGGCGCTCGAGGGTGCCGTCGAGCTCGAGGGCGGCCAGCGCCTTGAGCAGCGCCTCGCGGAAGGTGGAGCCGATGGCCATCACCTCGCCCACCGACTTCATCGACGTGCCCAGCCGCGGCGACGCCTCGGGGAACTTCTCGAAGGCCCAGCGCGGCACCTTGACCACCGTGTAGTCGAGCGTCGGCTCGAAAGCGGCCACCGTCTTGCGGGTGATGTCGTTGGGGATCTCGTCGAGGGTGTAGCCGACGGCCAGCAGCGCCGCCACCTTGGCGATCGGGAAGCCGGTGGCCTTCGACGCCAGGGCCGAGCTGCGCGAGACCCGCGGGTTCATCTCGATCACCACCCGCTCGCCGCTTTCCGGATCGACGGCGAACTGGATGTTCGAGCCGCCGGTGGCCACGCCGACGCGCCGGATCACCTTGAAGGCGTCGTCGCGCATCTCCTGGTACTCGCGGTCGGAGAGCGTCTGCTGCGGCGCCACGGTGATCGAGTCGCCGGTGTGCACGCCCATGGCGTCGAAGTTCTCGACCGAGCAGACCACGATGGCGTTGTCGGCGACGTCGCGGATGACCTCGAGCTCGAACTCCTTCCAGCCCAGCACCGACTGCTCGAGGAGGGCCTCGTGGGCGGGGCTGGCCAGCAGCGCCGCGGCCACCACGGCCTCGAGCTCGTCGCGGTTGTAGGCGGTGCCGCCGCCCTCGCCGCCGAGGGTGTAGCTGGGGCGGACGATGAGCGGAAAGCCGAGCTCCTGCGCCGCCTGCAGCCCGGCGTCGAGGCCGCTGACCACGGCGCTCCTGGGCACCTTGAGGCCGATCTCCTCCATCGCCTCCTTGAAGAGCTGGCGGCTCTCGCCGAGCCTCAGGGCCTCGATGCCGGCGCCCAGCAGCTCCACGCCGTAGCGCTCGAGCGCGCCGCGCTCGGCGAGCGCCAGGGCGAGGTTGATGCCGGTCTGGCCGCCGACGGTGGGGAGCACGGCGTCGGGACGCTCGGCCGCGATGATCTTCTCGACGAAGTCCGGCGTCAGCGGCTCGACGTAGGTGGCGTCGGCGTACTCCGGGTCGGTCATGATCGTCGCCGGATTGGAGTTGACGAGCACCACGCGGTAGCCCTCGGCGCGCAGCACGCGGCAGGCCTGGGTGCCCGAGTAATCGAACTCGCAGGCCTGGCCGATGACGATGGGACCGGAGCCGAGGACGAGGATGGACTGGAGGTCGGTGCGCTTGGGCATGGCGGGTCGCGGGCGACGATACCACGGGCTTGCGGGCACCGTGGTACCATGAGCCCATGAGCCAGGTCCGCTACGAGCTCCGTTCAGACCCATCCCGCGGCTCCGCCGCGGGAGGCCCTGCCGAGCCGCGTTGGGAAGACGATCCCTTCCGCTACGGCTATCGCTGGGGCGAGAAGCCCGGCGAGATGATCCCGCTGACCTATGAAGACCTGCTGGATCCGCAGGAGGGCGACCGCGTGCCGGACGACAATCTGAACCACCAGCTCGCCTTGTGCTTCAATCACTTCCTCGAGCACCAGTTCGCCGGCGAGGAGGACGTGCTGACGGGAGGCGACCTGAAGCTTCGCTTCGGCGAGAAGGGCAAGGGGCCGGCTCCGGACGCCTTCGTCCTGCGGGGAGTGCGCGACCGGGACCGCCGCCGCGGCAGCTTCTGGATCGGCCGCGAGCCCGGCGAGCTGGTGCTGGCGGTCGAGATCGTCTCGAGGAACTACAAGAACAAGGACTACAAGGACTCGAAGGCGATCTACGAGCGCGAGAAGGTGCCCGAGTACGTCCTGATCGAGCTCCTGGGAGAATACCTCGACGGGCCCTACAAGCTGACGTGCTTCAGACTCGACGAGTCGGGGGTCTACCGGCAGGTCGAGGCGGACGAGAGGGGCGGGATCGTCTCGGAGCAGGCGAACCTGCGGATCGAGCCCGATCCCGAAGGCTGGGGGCTGCGGGTCACGGACCTGAGGACCGGCGAGCGCCTGCTGCGGCCTCGCGAGGAGACCGCGGCGCGCCGGAAGGAGGCCGAGGCTCGTCGGGAAGAGGCCGAGGCGCGTCGGGAAGCGGAAGCGCGAGCACAGGAAGCGGAAGCGCGCGCGCAGAAGGAGGCCGCCTTGCGCAAAACCCTGGAGGAGGAGCTCGCCAGGCTCAGGAACGAGCGCTGACGCGGGCGCCGATACCACGGCGCCTGCAGATGGTCGTGCTACCCGGACTCAGGCCGCCGTCCGAGGGACCACCTCGTCTCAAGACGATCGGCCAGCCGCTTCCGCGCCTCTTCGACGTCGTAGTCGACCTGGAGGCTCGCAGATCCGCCACTGCTCGCTGACCCTGATGCTGTGCTGGCCGGCGCGTTCCTTGCGCAGAGCTTCCAGTCGATTGCCCGGCGGCACCCGCAGATCCTCCAAGGTGGCGGCGTTGTTCAACATGCGCAGCTTCCTCCGGGCGACCGCTCTTCGTCGTCCTCCGCCGTCACCCCCGCCGTCTCGCATGACCCCTGCCGTGGGCGTGGCGCCGGCCGCGCCCGACCCTCCGGGTCAAACTGACCCACTACCGTTCCTCACGCGGTTGATTCGAGGGGGCTCACGCGCGATAGACTTCCCCGTCGTGGCGACGAGGAAGCCCAGGACGCCCTCCCGCGAGCCCGAGCTGGTGCGCCGGGACGGCGGCCTCTGCGTGGCCTTCGTCAACACCGCGAGCGCCAAGAGGACGCCGGTCACCTCCTACGCCGACCTTCTGGTCTGGGGCCAGCGCCATGAAGTCCTCGGCGCCGCCGACGCCGAGCGGCTCGCCCGCGCCGCCGGCGAGCGGCCCGCTGACGCCGAGGCCGTCTTGCGTCAAGCGCAGGAGCTGCGCGCCGCCGCCGAACGGATCCTGCTGGCGCTCGTGGCGCACCGCCGGCCCGAGACCGCCGACCTCGGCGCCCTCAACGCCGTCGTCGGCCGCGCGCTCGTCTACCGGCGGCTGGTCCCCGACGCCGAAGGCTACCGGTGGGACTGGGGCGGCGACGGCGGCGGCGACGACCTCGACCGCGTGCTCTGGCCCGTCGTCCTCTCCGTCACCGAGGTCCTCACCGGCAAGTACCGCCGTCAGGTGCGCCGGTGCGCCGGCGAGGGGTGCGACCTGCTCTTCGTCGACCGCACCCCCGGCAGCCCGCGCAAGTGGTGTGACGTCAAGAAGTGCGGCCAAAGCGTCAGGGCCCGCACGTACTACCACGCCACCGTCAAACCCATGCGCGAGAGATCGCGCCAGCGGGCGCGTTCGCTCAGGGACCTGCTCGAGCTCGAGGCTCAGGCGGACGACGACGAGCAGGATTCCTCGCCGGCCGTTATGACGTCTTGAGATTACCGAGCCGTCACAGCAGCCCCTGTTATCACTTCTTGAGATTCTCAAGCTGTCACAGCAGTCTCTGTTATCACTTCTTGGATTTTCCAAGCTGTCATAACAGGACTGTTATCACTCCTTGAGAATTGGCAAGCTGTGACAGCAGCCCCTGTTATCACTTCTTGAAATTCTCAAGCTGTCATAACAGCCCCTGTTATCACTTCTTGAGATTACCAAGCCGTCATAACAGCCGCCGCTATCACGTCTTGAGAATCTCGAGACGTCATAACAGCGGCTGCGGGACGCGGCTCCGGCGTCGGCTCAGCCCCACAGCGGCGCCCCGTCGACGCTGACGAGCCGGGGGTTCGGCTATACTGACGCCATGCACACGCGCCTCGCCGCCGCCCTCCTCAGCGGCCTGGCGGCATCCGCAGCCGTGGCCGGCGACGAGCCCTGGATCGATCGCCCCTTCGCCGCCGAGCCGCGGGCGATGCTGGCGGCGGCGAGGGAGGTGCCGGCGCCGGCCGGCGCCGACGTCCAGGTGCTCTACCGCGACGCCGTCTACGAGCTCGACGCCGACGGGCGCATGACCTACCGCCAGCATCTGGTGTTCCGGCCGCTCACCGTGCAGGGCGCCGAGGCCTGGTCGACGACCGAGGTCGACTACGCGCCCTGGCACCAGGAGCGGCCCGTGGTGCGCGCCCGGGTGATCGCGCCCGGCGGCCGCGAGGAGTGGCTCGAGGCGGCGGCCCTCGCCGACGCGCCGGCGCCGAGCGAGGCCGCCGACGTCGTGGCCGACCGCCGCGTCCTGGCGGCGCCGCTGCCGCCGGCGCGCCCGGGCGCGCTGGTCGAGGAAGAGACCGTGGTGCGCGACGCCGCGCCCTATTTCGCCGCCGGCGTCTCCGGCATCCATCCCTTGCGGATGTTCGCGGCGATTCGGCGCGGCCGCCTGCGCCTGGTGGCTCCGATCACCCTTCCCCTGCGCTACGGCGTGCGCGGCATGCCGGAGCTCGAGCCGCGCCGCCTGCTCTCGGAAGGCCGCGTCGAGCTCGTCTTCGACTACCGCGACCTGCCGCCGCTCGCGCCCTTGGTGCCGGGCCTGCCGAGCCACGAGACGCGGGTGCCCCACGTGGCGTTCTCCACCGGCGAGAGCTGGCAGGCGGTGGCGGGGAGCTACTCGCGGCTCGTCGACGACCGGATCGCCGGCACCCTCGACGCGCCGCGGCTGGCCGCCCTCGCCGGGCGCCTCGGTGCGCCGCCGGATTCGCCGCAGCGGCTCGCGCAGATCGTGGCCGAGATCCACCGCGAGGTGCGCTACACCGGCCTCGAGCTCGGGGCTTCGAGCCTCATCCCGGCGGCCCCGATCGTGACCCTCGAGCGCGGCTTCGGCGACTGCAAGGACCAGGCGACGCTGCTCGTGGCCCTGCTGCGGCGCGATCTCGTGCCGGCCTACGTGGCCCTCCTGAGCGCCGGCTTCGGCGCCGACGTCGACCCGCGGCTGCCGGGGCTGGGGCGGTTCAACCACGCGCTGGTCTACGTGGCGACCTCGCCGCCGCTGTGGATCGACCCCACCGAGCCCGCGGCGCGGCCCGGCGAGCTCCCGGCCGCCGACCAGAACCGCTGGGCGCTGATCGCCGCGCCCGGCACCGAGAAGCTCCTGCGCACCCCGGCCGCCAATTCGATCGACAACTTGACGGTCGAGCGCCGCGAGGTCTTCCTCGCCGACCACGGTCCCGGCCGGGTGGTCGAGACGAGCGTCTACCGCGGCGAGCCGGAGCGCCAGCAACGCCGCCTGATGCGCTCCAGCGGCGAGGACGCCCGCGCCCAGGGCTATTGGGAATACGTGGAGTCGACCTATCTCGCCGAGGAGCTGGGGATGGTCGAAGAGAGCGATCCCGACGACTTCTCGCAGCCCTTCACCCTGGCCCTCGAAGCCCTGGGGTCGGGCCGCGCGATGACCGACCTCTCCGAGGCGGTGGTCGCGATCCTCCAGGACGGCCTGGTGGCCAACCTGCCGGCGGCCCTGCAGCCCTCCCCCCTCGATCCCCCCCGGGAGACGCCGCAG
>Ga0256865_1000519_pt1 | contig 12823 bp, 16 predicted proteins | sample RVTome_14_FD_187337 | JGI IMG/M metagenome (GOLD analysis project Ga0256865, IMG submission 187337) | Soil microbial communities from uranium-contaminated site in the Upper Colorado River Basin, Wyoming, United States - RVT145D125 HiSeq ... | reverse complement strand
CATAAAGCAGAGTCCCTTCGCAGCGTTCGGCCAGCGACTGGGCAAAGTCGCTCTTGCCCGAGCGGGCGCCGCCGGTGATGTAGGTCACACGGGCCATTTCAGTACTCGATTCCCCGCCGGGCCGGCACACCGGCATCGTAGGGATGCTTCAGTTTCTCCATACGGGTCACCAGGTGCGCCCGGGCCAGGATTTCGGCCGGGGCCTGGCGCCCGGTCAGCACCAATTCGACGCCGGCCGGACGCGCATCGAGCCAGTCGAGCACCTCGTCCAGCGGCAGGTACCCACGGTGCACGGCGTTATTAACCTCGTCCAGCACCACCAGGTCGAGACCGCCGGCGGCGATTCTGCGCCGGGCGGCGGCGAAGGTCTCGCGGACGCTGCGGGCAACCGCCTCCCGATCCGGTTGGCCACCGATGATGCCGAGCCCCGAGGTGAGGATTTCCACCCCTGCGACGTTCTGCAGGAAAGCGATTTCGCCGCTCGGCGGTTCGGTCGGCTTGAGGAAGCGGACCAGCAATACCTTCAGCCCCTGGCCCAGGGCGCGCACCAGGAGGCCGACCGCCGCCGTGGTCTTGCCCTTTCCCTCCCCCGTGTAGACCTGGATCAGTCCCTGCTGCATCCCCTGCCCGTGGCCGTTTTGGCCGGCAAACCCTTTGAATATTCGAGTAAACAAAAAAACCCCGGACTCGTAAAATGAGTTCGGGGGTCACCTGCGGCGGCCGTCCGAACCCCTCCCGCGAAAGGTCGGTCCTCAGCATCCGGGCAGGTCTCCTGGCTCGTGGATCGCCTTACTCGCCGGGCCTTCCCGCCCCGGAAAGGGGCAGTGGCAAAAGTTCCGGCTTTCATCACCACATACAGTTGCGGGGCAGCGAGGGGTTTTCACCCTCTTCCCTATTCTCCCGCCTTCGTCTGGTTGGCTTCGGCGGGCACCCGGATGTTGGATTGTCGGCCATTTGTAGCAGAGAGCGGCCGACAGTGTCAACGCAAAACACCGTCTTTCAACGGTAGCGGAGCTTGAGCAGCAGCAATACCAGGGTGTTGGTGGTGGCCAGTAGATTGATGGTGATAAAGACCGGATCGCCGGCGAAAATGGCGTAGGCGGTGTAGAAGATGCCACCGACGAGAATGGAGAGGAGCATGTAAACCGAAAGGTCGCCGGTCGAGCGGGTCCGCAGAACCTTGATGATCTGGGGGACAAAACCGAAGGCGACCATCAGGCCGCCGACCAAGCCGAGCCACTGCATCAGGCACTATCCTCGCCGGTTGCGGGGAAATCTTCGCCGTCGGCGCCGGCCTCTTCCGCCTCCAGGGCCACCTCGATACGCTGCCAGACCTCATCGCGTCCTTCGCGGGTCGTCGCCGAAAAGAGTGTAAAGGCATCCAGGGGCAGACCGGTGGCTTCGAGAATCGGCCGGATCTGCCGCTCCCGCTGGCCGCGGCTGATCTTGTCGGCCTTGGTGATAACCGGGATGGTGGGAATCTCGAACTCCTCGAGCCAGTCGAGGAGCTGCAGGTCCTCCTCGCGAGGGACGCGGCGGATGTCGAAGAGGATCACCACCGCCTTCAGGCTCGTGCGGCTCTCCAGGTAGGTGCGCACCATCGGCCCCCACTCCTTTTTCACCGCCAGGGGGACCTGGGCGAAACCGTAACCGGGGAGATCGACCAGGAAGAAGGTATCGTTGATGGTGAAAAAATTGAGCAGTTGGGTGCGTCCCGGGGTGGAGGAGGTGCGCACCAGCGCCTTGCGGTTGACCAGGACGTTGATCAGAGAACTCTTGCCGACGTTGCTTCGACCGGCGAAGGCCACCTCCGGGAGTTCTGCTTCAGGGTAATGCGCGGGCCGGGTGGCGCTCTTGACGAAATCGGCCGATTTGATGATCAACGGGGAACTCCTGACCGGGGGATAAGAACCGAAAAGCAGGCGTCAGCATAGCCCAGACCCGGAGCGAATGCAACGCCCGCGGGCACGCTGTGAATTTGCTCCTTTGCCAAGCACAACCTCTTTGGTATCATTTCAATAATTTACCGGCGGCAGGCAACACCGGCATGCCGGCAACTTTCACAAGGAGGAAATGAATGCTCAGCCAAAAGCTTCAGGACGCGCTCAACGAACAGATGAAAAACGAATTTTTCTCGGCCTACCTGTACATGGCCATGGCCGGTTACTTCCAGTCCGAAGACCTGCCCGGGTTCGCCAACTGGATGCGGGTGCAGGCTCTTGAGGAGATGACCCATGGCGAAAAGTTCTTCAACTTCATCTGCAGCGTTGCCGGACGCACCGAGTTGCAGCCCATCGACGGGCCCAAAAACGACTTCAAATCGCCGCTGGAAGCCATCGAGTTCGGACTGAACCACGAAAAGTTCGTCACCGCAAGCATCGGCAATCTCATGGAACTCTCCCGTGCCGAGAAAAATCACGCCGCCGAGATCATGCTCAACTGGTTCGTCACTGAGCAGGTGGAAGAAGAGGCCAACTTCTCGCTGCTCATCCGCAAGCTCAAGCGGGTCGAAGGGGACGGCCGCGGACTGCTGCTGCTCGATCAGGAACTGGGGCAACGGGTCTTCGTCCCGCCTGCGGCAACGGGAGCCTGATGCCGGAAAGCCAGACACCAACAGAAAGGGTCCGCAGTCGCGGGCCCTTTCGTTTAGCAGGGCACCAGTTGACAGGCTCCGTTTGTCGGTTAAAAGGAACCATAGGCAGCAACAGCGATCTTCGGGGCGAAGGAGACACTTGCATGTTCGAAAAAATCGATGTTCAGGAGGCGATCAAACGCTCCATCCAGACAGAAAAGAATGCCATGGATTTTTACCATCGTGGCGCCGTGCGCATGGGACGCCAGGAAGCCAGAAAGATCTTCGAATTGCTGGCCGGCGAAGAGCGGGAACATGCCGCCTGGTTCTACCGGGTCTACCAGGGGGGCGACATCCCGGATTTCGACGCCTTCATGGCCGCCGATCCGATGAAGGATTCGGACTGGCTCACAGACCTGGAAAGGATCCTGATGTCGGATTTCAACGAGCGCAAGGCGATGGAACTGGCCATGGAAAAGGAACTGAAGCTGGAAAAGAGCCTGCGCGAAATGGCCGCGAAAATCGAGGACGAAAAAGTGCGCAAGGTCTTCGAGGCAAATGCCGAATCGACCCACAATCACTACCTGCTGATCGAATCCGAGTACGCTCGGCTGATGGGAATGGTTCATGAAACCGACATTGACACTTACGTAAGGGAATGACCGTCCAGGCCGGGAGACGATCATGAGCGACGGCTTCGACTTCAACACCTTTGGCATGGAGATAGAACGGACGGCGACCGCCCTGCTGGGCGATGCGCAATCGGACGATGAGCTGATTCAGGCTTGCCGCGTTGTGCAGGAAATGGCCGAAACGGCCCTTGTCCGCTTCCGGGGCGATGCTACCCTCATCGCCTGCGGCCCGGGATGCGCTCACTGCTGTGTGGTCTATGTGGCAGTCCTGCGGCCTGAAGCCGCCACCATCGTCGCCTATCTGGAGCGAAAGCTCTCTGCCAGCGAGTTTCTTGCACTGCAGCAGAAGGTCGACGCACTGTATGCCGCCATCCGCTGGCTCGACGAGGAGGAACGCATCCGCTGGAGGCAGCCCTGTGCTCTGCTGGACGAAGACGGAACCTGCAGCGTCTATCCCGTCCGGCCCCTGCTCTGCCGGGGGATGACCTCCATCGATCCGGAAACCTGCCGTCAGGCCATCGAACTGCTTCCCTTGGGAGACGCACCGCCGGTGACCGTCAACCTCTTCCAGTCGTTCCTCTTCAATCAGGCCTTTATCGCCCTGGCGCGGGCCATGGAGAATGCCGGGCTCGAGAACAGAAGCATGGAGATGACCGCGGCTATAAAAGCACTCCTGGACGAGCGCCACCACTGACGGCCGCCGGGGCGATCTCCTCGCCGCCCTGGTGGGGATCGCCGATATCCTGCGGGCTGCCGGGAGAGGCAGGGCGGCACTGAAAGACCGGATGTGCTAAAATATAGTTGAAACAAGAGGTTCTTTGACAACTCTGGGATGTGCGATTCCTTCTCGCGTCAGTGTCGTCAGCACGAAAGTCGTACGTAGCCGGCCAGGACCGCGGTGAGCCTGCCCGCCTTCGAGCGGGACGCCTGAAACGGTCTGCAGGGTACTGTGAGTGGTCTCCGGGCGAATGACAACAGGAGGGTCGGCACCTCGGAGTTGCCTGACGGCACGAAGAAGAGAGGTGTTTTTGCGAAGGGAAGCTGAACGTGCTATAATATGCATGCAGGAAAAGAAAGTTGATCTTTGACAGGTTTGGGATGCGGGTACCCTCTTCACACGGTGCAGATCGGAAAACTGTAAACACCGGATTCCGAGATGACGGCGCCAGCGATTATGGTTGCGACGTCTTACAGCATACTGGGTGAGACGCCGAGGCCGACTTTGGCCTTGGAGGAAATCCGTGATCGAATTGCGTGAGAGAGCGTCCCACATCCCTGCGAAATGAGATGCCGGGGTTACGCGGTCCAACGACAGAAGCCGTGTCATCCCATCCGCCGTGGGCGTATAAACCCCCGGAAAAAGGCAGAATCCGAAAGGTGCACCGTTGAGCCGGGTCCGTGAGGAGCCGGAGTGACGCCTCCCAGTAGGATTTGAGCCGACGGAGAGGGGAAAAGCGGACCGTAGTAAACCGGCCTCTCAGTTATTCTGGAAGCCCCGGTCAGCCGGGGCTTTTCGTTTTTCGGGTCTTGCGGCGCGAGAGGGTAATTCCTGCGCCGGCCACACAACGGAAAGGAGGTACGCTATGACACGCCAGGAATACGAAAACATCTGCCATGCGACCTTCTGGGGAGAAGAGCGCATAATCGAAAACCGTTCCCTGCAGGAAACAGGGCGGGTTTTCAACTGCAGAGCCGACACCTTCAACGTCAAGGTGGGCGACGAATGGCGCCAGTGGGGACGGCAGGTGTGTGATGAATCCGGCCCCGAAGGACGACAGGGCTGAGCTTTTTATGACGGGGAATTTCCCGGAACGGCAAAGAGAGGGGATAGCGAGCCGCGGGTTCGCTTTTTTTTGTCTCCGGCCAGCACTTGCGACGCCCAAAAAAAAACCGGTCAAGGGAAGAGGCGTCCCTGTTGACCGGTCTGAAACGTTTTAGCTGGTGGAAGCCAGAAAAGGAAGAAGGTTTTTTGAAGAAGGATTCACCGGCCCGTCTGCCACAACAGGCCGTTGATGGTTCCAACTATAAATCGACGGGACCGGAATTTCCACGTGGATACTCGTAGAAATTTGATGCGGTTAAAGCATTCCCCGACTGTGCATCTGCACAGGATGGCCGCTCAGAGCTGGACTTTCCCATCAGACTGCTACGTCACCGGGACTAGGAAAGTTAACGGCGACATCTCCGTTCAGAAAAGGACCCCGGAGGGGGCAAGGTCGTCAGAGGGAGGCTCGCCGTAGACTTCCTGATGCAGCTTGCGCATGCAGTCCCTGGCCAGCCGGCCCCGACAGTAGTCCTGGAGAAAGACGCTGTGCAGATAGACTCGCGAGGAGCGTATCTTCTTGAAATAGGGGCAGCTATCCTGATTTTCGCAGCCGGCCATAGAACCCTCCGCAAGAAAAACCGTACAAAACACAGGCAGAGAGTCTAGCGGAAACAATCTTACTTTTTTCTTATACCGACGAGCTTATCATTGCGAAAACAAAAGGGGCACCCCCGCATGGAGTGCCCCTTTTGCCTGCAACCGCCGGCCACACAGGGCCACGCCGTTTATTTGCCGATCTTTTCCGTCAACTCCGGGTAAGGCCACCCTTCCTGCCCCTTCTCGAGAATGACGAGCCTCTCCGGCGCGATTCGCCGACCCAGCAAATGGTCATAGGCACGCTTGGCGCCGCCTGCGCCTCGCGGGCAGACGATGACGATGGCATCGCCGTCCGCCTGCAACTGCGGCAGGAGTGCGTCGAGGCGGCCCCGCTCGTCGTCGGACTTGACCGGATAGGCGTGGGTAGCCACGGCACCCGGGATGTGATGTTCGCCGTACTCCTGTTCGACTTGAATGTCGAGCAGGGTGAGCGCTTCCTTGCTCTCAAGCTTGACCTTGAGCGCTTCGGCGGTCAGGTAGTTGTAAGGACCCTCCTCGGCCGCCACCGCCGACACGCTCCAACCGGCCGTAAGCGCCACCACAGCCATCAAGAACATTACACTTAGCCTCTGCATGATATAACCTCCCGAAGAAATTTTGGCGAAGTCTAACATCACCGGCAGGGCAAAGAAAAATTCGAAAAACAAATGTTTTTTTGCTTTTCAATCGCTTCTTCCTATAACTCAGATTGACCAATTCGGCGCGAAACTACTCGCGCTTTTCACCGCGGCCTACAATAGGCCGTTACATTATAATAAAAGTAGGGAAGAGGCCGAAATTACCGCCCTTCAGGGAGGGGAAAGGAGTATTCCATGAAACGCGAGGAGTTCACAAAATGCTGTCAGGCGGCTGAGGAAGGAAATGAGATCTACCTGGAGAATCTGGGCAACCACGAAAGCGGCAGACTCCTCTACTGCAGCGGCGACCGGTTCCAGGTCAAGGTCGGAGAGCAGCGCAAGGAATGGTCGCCGGCCATGTGCGAGGAGACCGGCAGCAGCAGCGAGCCTCCCGCCTAGATATCCTTACTTACCGCCACCGCGCCGGGTTCCACCCCGGCGCCCCATTGCGGCCACCTCCCCTCTATCCAGCCCAAGGGGTTCCGTGCTATCCTTCAGGCCGCAAACCATCCTGGAGAACAGCATCCCGCAACCGCCATGACCAACCTGCTCGCCCGCATCCCCCCACGACTCCGCCGCTGGCTGCGCCTTCGCCGGCTCCTCGCGGCCGCGGCCGCCCTGCTGCTGCTCGTTGCCGCCGCGGCCGGCCTCGTACTCTGGAGCCTCCCCGATATCACCCCCCTCAAGGACCGCCGAACCACCCTGACCATCGAGGTGCGCGACTGGCAGGGCAAGGAGCACTCCTTCCGCCTCGGCCCGCAGAACCGGTACTGGACCCCCCTCGACGCCTTCCCGGCGGAGATGAAGTGGGCAGTCATCGTCGCCGAGGACGCCGGCTTCTACGAGCACGAGGGGATCGATGTCACCGCCCTGCGCGAAGCCCTCAAGTACAATCTGGAGAAAAAGCGCCTGGCACGCGGCGCTTCAACCATCACCCAGCAGCTGGCCAAGAACGTTTTCCTCTCGCGGGAAAAATCCTTCTGGCGTAAGCTGCGGGAGTTTCTCCTCGCCCGGGATATGGAGCGGGAACTGACCAAGGGGCGGATTCTCGAGCTCTACCTCAACGTGGTCGAACTAGGCCCTAATGTCTTCGGAGTGGGGCACGGCGCCCGCCACTTCTTCGGCAAAACAGCCGGCGAGCTGACACCCGCCGAGTGCGCCTTCCTCGCCGCCATCCTTCCTGGCCCCAGGGTCGCCTTCAACCCGCAGCTCAAGCCGGAAAAGGTGCGCCGGCGCGCCGCCCGCATCCTCAACCTTCTGCAGCGACGCGGCGTCCTCGATGAGGAGCAATACGCCCGGGCGTTGGCGCAGCTCCCCGTCCTGCTCGGCCTGGCGCCGCCAGTGGAACCGCCCCTGCCGGAACCGGAAGACAGCCCCATTGAAGAGGAGGTGCTCGAAACCGACCCCGCACCGCCTTCGGAGGCCACGCCCGAACCGCCGCCCGTCAGCCGCTGACCATTTTCCGCAGCCAGCGGCAAATTAATCTCCAATCCAGCCGCCGTTTCTTGTCTCTACGCCACCACCTTTTATCGTCATGACCGGCGCGTGGACGTTCTAAAAATCCAAAGGTTAAGCAGGACTGCGATATGGCACAACAAATTGGAAAGGCCCAACCCGCATGATAAGGTTGAGCCTTTAAATGTCTTGCGACTTGTGACATTTAAGACCAACTCCTCCCATCCCCGGCATCATCCAGTCAAGAATGGCGAGCTGTGGAGCGCCTTTGGCCTGCAGGGCCTGCCAGGTCTCATTGCCGTCCAGGGTGTGACGGCCACATTGTAGCCCCACCTGACCAAGGTCTCTTCCAGCAGGTTGCGAAAGGCCGCTTCGTCTTCCGCGATCAGGATTTTCATTGTTTCACCCTATGAGACAGTGACGCGTGGCAACGCGTCTCTACTCCCGTTGGTTGGCAAGGGTGAAGTAAAAGGTCGCCCCTTTCCCCGGTTCACTTTCGGCCCAGATCCTGCCGCCGTGGCGGCGGATGATCCGCTCCACCGTGGGCAGGCCGATGCCGAAGCCCCGAAATTCCTCGGCGCCGGGGAGGCGCTGGAAGGGAATAAAGAGCTTCTCCACGTCCTTCATGTCGAAGCCGGCCCCGTTGTCGCGGACGAAACAGGCAGATTCGCCGTCGATCTCGATTACCCCGAACTCGATGACCGCCCCCTCCCGCATAGCGGTGTACTTCCAGGCGTTGCCGAGGAGGTTGTCCAGGACCACCCGCAGCAGGTTCGCGTCCCCGTCGACCATGACCCCGTCGGCGACCCGGAACGTGACCTGGCGCTGCGGCTCGGAGAGCTTCAACTCTGTGGCCACCTCAAGCGCCAGGGAGCTTAGTTCGACCTGCCCCCGTTTCGGTTCGACGCGGGCAAGGTGAGCAAATTGGAGCAGGGCTTCGATGAGCCGGTTCATGCGAAGAGTGCCCTCGTAGGCCATCTGAAGGTATCCCTTGCATTGTTCATCGAGCATGTCGCCACACAGCGCCTGGATCGCCTGGCAGGTGCCGTTGATGGCCGTCAAGGGCGTGCGCAGATCGTGAGCCACCGAATAGTTGAACGTCTCCAGTTCGCGATTGGCCTCCTCCAGCTCGGAAGCACGGGCTGCAAGACTGGTATTCAGAATTTTGATCTGCTCCTCGGCGAATTTCCGTTCGGTGATGTCTTCCATGGCCAGGAGGATAATATGTGAGCCGATATCTTCCCGGAAAATCTGCCGGGCGTTGAGCAGAATGATCTTGCGGCCGATATCGAGAAAATCGTGCTCGACTTCATAGCCATTGAACACGGTATCGTGGGGGAGGATCTCCTCGAAGAGAACCCGAAGCTTGGGAATGTCCCATTGCCGGTTGCCGAGGTCGTAGATGAAATTCCCGATGGTATCCTCGGGCGCTACATTGAAGGTATCGTAGAAGCTGTGGTTGGCGGTGAGAATCTTCAGGTCGGAATTCAGCACCACAAGCGGTTCGCGTACGGTTTCTACAATGTTCTCGGCATATTCCCGGGCATTCTGGATTTCGGCTTCCAACTGCTTGCGTTCGGTGATGTCTTCCATGGCCAGGAGGATTATGTGTGAGCCGACATTATTCCGAAAAATTTGTCTGGCGTTGAGCAGAATGGTCTTGCGGCCGATATCGGGGAAATCATGCTCGACTTCATAGCCATTGAACACGGTGTCATGGGGGAGGATTTCCTCGAAGAGTACCCGCAGCTTGGGAATGTCCCATTGCCGGTTGCCGAGATCGTAGATGAAATTCCCGATGGTATCCTCGGGCGCTACTTGGAAGGTATCGTAGAAGCTGTGGTTGGCGGTGAGAATCTTCAGGTCGGAATTCAGCACCACAAGCGGTTCGCGTACGGTTTCTACAATGTTCTCGGCATATTCCCGGGCTTCTTGGATTTCAGCTTCCGCTTTTTTGCGCCCGGTGATATCGCGCGTTACTTTTGAGAACCCCCACAGGTTCCCGCTTTCATCATGCAATGCGGTAATTATCACATCGGCCCAGAACCCGCTTCCGTCCTTGCGGATTCGCCAGCCTTCTTCTGCAAAGTGCCCCTCGGCCGCGGCTTTTTTCAGTTCTTCATCGGGCTTGCCGGCATTCCGATCCTCTTCGGGATAAAAACAGGAGAAATGTTTGCCGATGATCTCCTCAGCCCGATAGCCCTTCAATCGCTCAGCGCCTGCATTCCAATTAAGGACAAATCCCTGTGAATCTAAGGTGAAAATTGCATAGTTCTTCACACTTTCAATCTGTAAATGAAACAGTTCCTCGCTTTCCCGAAGACGCGTCTCGAACTGCTTGCGGATGGTGATATCGCTGACAAAGGCCAAAGCGAGAACGCCATTTATGGTTTCGAGAAAGCCCAGGCTCATTTCCAGCGGGAACTCGCTTCCGTCCCGGCGGAGGCCGACTAGATCTGGAGTCTGGACCATTGGAATGCTCCTGGGTTCTGCGAAGAACTGCGCCTGATGCTCTTCATAGTCTTTATGGAAGCGTTCGGGAACGAGAACAGCAAGGGGTTTACCAATGAGGGCCTCCTTTGGGTATCCGAACATTTGCTGGATACGGGTATTAGCAAACAGAATGGTCCCGGAGTTGTCGATGATGACGACCCCTTCGGCGAGCGACTCCAGAAGGGTGCGTACGGTGAGATCGTCCTGGAAAAGTCCGGAGGCAAAAGCTATCTGCCGTTGGATTCGTAATTTCAGTTCCAGACGGGCTTTTTTCTGGTCGTTATAGGATGCGGGCATGGGTGTTCTCCCCCACCTGTTGCCGTTTATTGCGACAGCCGTCCGAGGTTTTGAAACCTCTGCGATCTTGATTCATTTTATCCCAAGGTGAAGTAGAATGTCGCTCCCTTGCCCGGCTTCCCTTCTGCCCACACCCTGCCGCCGTGGCGGCGGACGATCCGCTCCTCCGTGGCCAGGCCGACGCCGGGTCCTCCGATGTCTTCCGTGCCGGGAAGGTGGTGGAAGGGAGCAAAAACCTTGTCGGCATGCGCCATGTCGAACCCCATCCCATTGTCACGGACGAAACAGGCCGTCTTTCCTTCTACCTCCGTCACCCCGAATTCGATGACCGCCTCCTCACGCCTGCTGGTGTGTTTCCAGGCGTTGTCGAAGAGGCTGCCCAAGGCCACCTCCAGCAAGTTGCGGTCCCCGTCGACGGTAACCCCTTCGACAATCCGGAAAGAGACCCGCCGTTCGGGTTTTGTCGCCTGAAGCTTGTCCGTCGTCTCGCGGGCCATGGCACTCAGGTCGAGCGATTCCCGATGGAGTTCGACCCGCGTCGGCCTGAAGAAATCGTGCATGATGCCAACGAGCTCTCCCAGGTTCCTTGGTTCTGTCGTAGATGCGTTTCGTGTGAGTGCTGCACTGTTCATCCTTCTTGCAACAAGCCAGTTCCTTGATGGCATGGGCATGGGTGCTAATGGCCTGCAGGGACTTGAGCAGGTTGCCGGAGACTGCGTAACTGAACACCGCCAGGTCCCGATTGGCGCCTTCCAGGTCGGCGGCGCGGGCGGCCAGGGCCTCATGGGCACTGAACAGTTCGTTCTGCAGCTCGACGAGGCGCCGACCGGCGTTGAGGCGGACTCTCAGTTCGCTGGCCTTGAGCGGCTTGGTAATGTAGTCGTCCGCTCCGGCTTCCATGCCGGTGACGAGATCTTCCTCCCGGCCCTGCGAAGTGAGAAGGATGATGTAGGTGTAGGGCTCCGGCACCTCTTGCCGGAGGCGGCGGCAGACCTCCACCCCCTCCAGCCCCGGCATCCGCCAGTCGAGAATGGCCAACCGCGGTGCTTCTTCGCCCTGCAGCGCCTGCCATGCTTCGTTACCGTCCCGGGCAACGATCACCTCGTAGCCCCAGTTGGCCAGTATCTCTTCCAACAGGTGGCGAAAAGTCGGCTCGTCTTCGGCAATCAGAACCTTCATGAGTGGGCCTCCGGTAATTCAAGCTGATGTGCAGCAGGGAACTTGCGGGACTGCTGTTACTACCATTTTATAGATTTGGGAGGTTGCCGCAAGGGCGAGGTGGCGAGTCGCAGCAAACAGGACTGCCAGCCGAATGCAATCTTTGGCCGCGGAAAGCAGTCTGGTAGTGCCAAGCAATGGGGATTGTCTCGTAACCCTTGGTCAGCAAGACAGCCATTGGTAGGGGGAGAAGCAGTCGCGAAAGGGGAAGGGATTTGTCTGATATGTTGTCCTGCATTATTTGGGCAATAAAGAGTAGCCAATCCCCCCATTTGTCTCGCCGACCCTGCAATCCCGACATTGCCGGAGTTCCTATCAGAATTGATGGATGGTTGTGATGCAAGAACCCCCAACTGGCTTCTGACAATAACATGTGGCTGGTTTGATATCAGAACACCTGGCGGATTTGATCAGAATAGCCCCCCATCTTTTGCCGTTCACCTCGCCCGGCAAAATCTCCGGCATCGGCTAAAATGAAAGCTGGCCCGAAGGCCTAAGCGCGCCCACTTCTGCGGAGGAACACTTTCATGGACAAGATCAGACTCGCCACGCCCGTTTTTCTTTATCCGATGCCGATGACCCTGGTCGGCGCCATGGTCGACGGCCGGCCGAACTGGCTGGCGGCGGCGTGGGTCACACCGGTCAACTACAGCCCCCTCTATTTCGGCGTGGCGCTGGGCAAGGGACACCACACCAGCAAGGGGATCCGCGCCAACCGGCAGTTCAGCATCAGCCTTCCCGGCCGCGACCTGCTGGAGAAAACCGACTTTTCCGGGCTGGTGTCGGGGACGCATGGTGACAAATCGACCCTCTTCACCCCCTTCTTCGGCCAGCTCGAAGAGGCGCCGATGATTCGCGAGTGCCCGCTCGCACTGGAGTGCCGGTTGGTCAAGACGGTCGACCTGCCGGCGGACGAGTTTTTCATCGGCGAGGTGGTCGGCGCCTGGAGCGAAGAGCGTTTCCTCAGCGGCGGGATACCCGACATCGAACGGATGCACCCCTTCACCCTGACCATGCCCGACAACCGTTACTGGGCCGTGGGCAAGTGCATCGGCCGGGCCTGGCACGAGGGGGAAAAGCTGCGGGAAGTGTGACTAACTTGGAAGGTCAGGGGCGG
>Ga0256865_1000516_pt1 | contig 12843 bp, 10 predicted proteins | sample RVTome_14_FD_187337 | JGI IMG/M metagenome (GOLD analysis project Ga0256865, IMG submission 187337) | Soil microbial communities from uranium-contaminated site in the Upper Colorado River Basin, Wyoming, United States - RVT145D125 HiSeq ... | reverse complement strand
CCCCACGGCCAAAAACGCGACAAAGCCCAGGGTCATGTGAAGCGCCGTCAGCGGCAGCGGGTCATAGCGCGACAGCCGCGCGCGCGTCATGACCGTGTATCCCGACCACGTGAACACCGAAAGAAACACCAGCAGATCGCCCCAGTTGCCGATCATCGACAATGATTGCCATTGTCCCCTCGCTATGAAGAGCGTCACTCCGATCAGCGCAATCGCCAGCCCGGTCAGTTGACGCTTTGTGACGCGTTCGCGCAAAAAGCTCCATGCCATCAGGCCCGTGATGGGCGGAATGATCGTCAGTATCCAACCGGTGTTCGTGGCCGAGGTGAAGCGCAGCCCGGTCAATTGTGTCCATTGATGCAGAACGATTCCGACAAGGGCAGCGCCGAGGATGATGCCCCAGTCCTTGCGCGCAGGGCGTTGGGTGCGTCGTGTCGCAAACGATAACAGCGTCAGCGTGATCGCCCCGATGCCGAAGCGCAAAACCAGAAAGACCGGCGATGAGAGCTTGGCCAGGACGATTTTCGTGTACGGGAAATTTGCGCCCCAGGATGTAATCGCCGCCAGGACAAAAATCACGCCCACCAGCGTCGAGACACCGGCGGGCCGCGCGGGCAAATGAGAAAGGGCGGCCGTCGCGGCCGCCCCGGTCGTCTCTTCCGTGGACGCCTGGTACGGCACTACGTGCTTTCAACCTGGCGCTGCAGCCAGCGACTCATCTTTGCCTCCAGCAGATCCAACGGCAATGCGCCATCGCTGAGCAACTCATCGTGGAACGTGCGAATGTCGAATTGTGCACCGAGCGTGTCCCTGGCCCTCTGTCGTAGCTCGAGAATCTTTAACTGGCCGATCTTGTACGCCAGCGCCTGTCCCGGCCAGGCGATGTAGCGTTCGATTTCCGACTCGATGTCATGATCCGTCAGCGCGGTATTGGCGCGACAAAACGCGATCGCCTGCTCGCGCGACCATCCCTTGTCGTGGATGCCGACATCGACCACCAGACGAACTGCGCGCCATGCTTCGAAGGTCAGACGTCCAAACTCCGAGTACCAGTCGTCATAGAAGCCGACTTCCTTGGGCAATCGCTCCGAGTACAGCCCCCATCCCTCGACAAACGCCGTGTATCCGCCCTGCTTGCGGAATTTCGGCAAGTCTTCCAATTCCTGTTGGATGGCGATTTGCAGATGGTGGCCCGGCACCGCCTCATGGAAGGCGAGCGCCTGCATCGTATACTTCGGGCGTGTGCGCGGCTGATACGTGTTGATGTAGAAGTACCCCGGGCGCGAACGATCCTCCGGCGCGCTGTAGTAGTAGGCGGCTGGCGCGGATGCCGCGCGGAACTCTTCGATCTCGCGAAAGTCGTAGGGGGCTTTCGGCAGTCGGCCGAAGAGTTCGGGGAGTTTGCCGTCCATCTCTGCGAGGATCGACTTGAATCCGGAGACCAGCGAGTCCTTGTCCTCGAAAAACATCGTCGGGTCGGATTTCAGATGGGCAATGAACTCCGGAAGCGATCCACGGAATCCGGTCGAGTCCTTGATCGCCTCCATCTGCCTACGAATCGAGGCGACTTCCCGCTGTCCGATCTCGAAGATCTCATTGGGCGTCAGATTCGTCGTTGTGTATCGGCGCGCGAAGTACGCATACCGTTCGCGACCGTCCGGCAATGCATGGCAGCCGACCGAATCGCGGCAGGCAGGCAGGTACTCATCGCGCACGAATGCGCCGAGCTTGCGATACGCGGGGACGACGTCATCGTTGATGGCCGCCAGGATGTCGTCGGCGATACCCTGTCTGTCATCGGCGACAATCGACGAATCGATCTCTGCGAGTGCACCGGCCAGCGGGCTGTCGTTGGGGTCATCGACGATCTGCGCTTCGATCTGCGGCACGGTTTTCTCCATGATCACGCGCGCCGGCACCAATCCTTCGGCCATGCCGGACCGCATGTTGGCGATCGTCTGATCGACGAGGGCCGGAAACGCGCGCAGCCGACGGATGAAGTTTTCGCAGTCGGCCGGTGTTTCGAATGGGTGGAAGGTGATCAGCTCCGGAAAGGAAATGTGCACACCGTTTTGCTGCGACACGGGCATCAGGTGCCGTTTCCAGCGCATGTCCTCCAATGCGAGATCGATCTCGCGCTCGAAGAGTTCGACATTCAGGTCGCCGGAGGCGACCCCGCCCTTGGTGCGAATGCCATCGAGGCGTTTGCGGAATTCCTGCAGCGCCAGACGTTCGTCCTCGACTGCCGCAGGCGACACATCTTCGAGCAGACTGTCGAAACGATGATCGCCTTCGTAAGTCGCCCACGTCGGATTACGGGCCATGCGGTCTTCCCAGTAATCGGTGTAGAGCAAGTCAAGCTGCTCCATCGGTGGCTCCGTCTTTGCACAGCCGGATAGAAGCGGCGCCAGCAGAAGTGCCGCGCACAATTTCATGCGTCGCAGAGTGGTCATGATTCATCCTGTGGTTTGTATTCGCAGAAGTACAGTTCATTGCCGTCGGGATCGGAGAATGGAGCCAGGCGCACCGGGCCATCATCGATGATCGGACAGTCGAAGTGCACACCGGCTTCGGTCAGTCGCGCCACCATGCCGTCTAATGGTTCCGGCGCATCCAGCCCGATGGAGATCGCCCCGCGGCTGCCGGGTTTGGGCATTCCTTCGCCGGTCAGATGCAGTCCAATCACGAATCCCTTGCCCGCGTCAATCGACGCCCACTCGCCGCCGCCGGTGTACATGAGCTTCATGCCGAGCGTCCCGGTGTAGAATTCCAGCGCGCGGTCCATGTCGGAGACAAAGACCGTTGCATTGCCGCCGTAGATCATTGAATCGCCTCGGTCACAAGTGTCAATGACATTGGATTGGTGTCTCTATCGGCAACCATACCTACTCTTCGGTGGCCCCGTTGCCATTCTCGCCATTCTCGCCTTCTTCTTCGGTGACCACGCGCGCGACATCGATGACCTTGTCGCCTTCGTCCAGATTAATCAGGCGCACGCCTTGTGTGGCGCGTCCCATGACGCGCAGCTTTTCGACACCCATGCGGATGATGATGCCGCGCTGCGAGATGATCATCAACTCGTCCTGATCGATGACTTCCTTGATCGAGATGACCTTGCCGTTGCGGTCGGTCGTCTTGATGTTGATGACTCCCTTGCCGCCGCGCTTGGTCAGTCGATAGTCGGCGATGTCGGAGCGTTTGCCATAGCCGTTCTCGGTCACCGAGATCAGGGTGGAGGCGCGCTTGACCACGACCATGCCGATGACGGCGTCGTCTTTGCCGAGAGAAACGCCGCGGACGCCGTATGCCGTGCGTCCCATGGAACGGACATCGGTTTCGTGGAAACGCACTGCCTGGCCATCGCTGGTCGCCAGAATGATCTCGTTGGTGCCGTCGGTGATCCCCGCCTCGATTAACTCATCGCCCTCGGGCAGGTCCATGGCATTGATGCCGCCGCGACGTGGATTGGCAAACGCTGAGAGGGTGGTTTTCTTGATGGTCCCCTTGCGGGTCGCCATGACGATGAAATGCTCATCGTCGAATTGTTTGATCGGCGCAAAGGCGGTGATCTTCTCCTCCGGTCCCAATTGCAGCAGGTTGGCGATGTTTTTCCCCTTGGCGAGTTTGCCGCCCTGCGGCACCGTGTGCACTTTCAGCCAATAGCAGCGTCCGGCCGTGGTGAAAAACAGGATGTAATCATGCGTCGAAGCGATAAAGAGGTGCTCGACAAAGTCCTCGTCCTTGGTTCCCATGCCGCGGACGCCACGTCCGCCGCGCCCCTGTCGGCGATACGCGGAAACCGTCAGCCGCTTGATGTAGCCCTCATGCGAGATGGTGAGGACCACGTCTTCTTCGGCGATGAGGTCCTCGACGGAAAAATCGTCCTCGGCATCGATGATTTCGGTACGGCGCGCATCGCCATACTTGTCTTTCATCTCAAACAATTCATCGCGGATGATGCCCATGCGCAGGTCCTTTGATGCCAGGATGCTGCGGAACTCTTCGATCGCCTTGATCAGCGATTCGTATTCGCTTTCGATCTTCTGACGCTCCAGCCCGGTCAGGCGCTGCAGGCGCATGTCGAGGATCGCCGCCGCCTGCACGTCGGAGAGGCCGAATTGCTCCATCAATCCGGTCTTGGCTTCGGCCGGTGTGGCCGACGCACGGATCAACCTGATGATCGCGTCGATGTGATCGAGCGCGATTTTGAGCCCTTCGAGGATGTGGGCGCGTTCCTCGGCCTTCTTGAGGTCGAATTCGGTGCGGCGGCGGATGATGTCGTGACGGTGCCGCAAAAACTCCGAGAGCATCTCGCGCATCGCCAGCGTGCGCGGAATGCCTTCGACCAGCGCCAGATTGATGATCCCGAAGGTGATCTGCATCTGGGTATGCTTGAACAGATTGTTCAGCACGATTTCGGGGATGGCGTCGCGCTTGAGCTCGATGACAATGCGCATGCCGTCACGGTCGGACTCGTCGCGCAAATCGGAGATGCCATCGAGCTTCTTGTCGCGCACCAAATCCGCGGTCTTCTCCAAGAGGTTGGACTTGTTGACCTGATAGGGAATCTCCGAGACGATGATGCTCTGCTTGCCGTTGGGAAGCGACTCCACATTGGCGCGCGCGCGGACCGTGATCTGGCCGCGTCCCGTGCGGTAGGCCTGGCCGATGCCGGCGCGGCCGACGATCATCCCGCCGGTCGGGAAGTCCGGGCCCTTGACGTAGCGCAGCAGCTTGTCGTCGGCTACGTCCGGATCGGCGATCAGCGCCGTCAAGGCGTCGACGATTTCGCCGAGATTGTGCGGCGGGATGTTGGTCGCCATCCCGACCGCGATTCCCGAAGAGCCGTTGCAGAGTAAGTTCGGAAAACGGCTCGGCAGGACAGTCGGTTCCTCGAGCGTGTTGTCGTAGTTGGGGACACGCGCGACCGTTTCCTTCTCCATGTCGGCGAGCATCTCCACCGCAATCGCCGACATGCGCGCTTCGGTGTACCGCATCGCCGCCGCCGAATCCCCGTCGACCGAGCCGAAGTTTCCCTGACCGTCGATGAGCATGTAGCGCATGTTGAAATCCTGCGCCATGCGCACCAAAGTCGGGTAGATCACCTGCTCGCCGTGGGGATGGTAGTTTCCCGATGTGTCGCCGCAGATTTTGGCGCACTTGCGGTGCCCCGCGCCCGGCGCCAGATTCAGATCGTTCATGGCCACCAGAATCCGGCGGTTCGATGGTTTGAGGCCGTCGGCGACATTCGGCAGCGCGCGCTGGGTGATGACCGACATCGAGTAGTCGAGATACGAGGAACGCATCTCCTCTTCGAGGTAGACCGGGATCACACGTTCGCGTTCAAGTGCCATCGGATCCTCCGTTAATCCTGTAAAACCAGTGCCCCCGGGCCCGACGCATCTGGGCCAACTTCCTTCAGGCCAGTAATTTACCCGTCACGCAGACGGCGTGCAACCCTTTAATGCAGGGCCGAATTGTTGAAGACATTGCCGGCGTGGCCTGTACCAATCTGGGCGGCGAAAACGATTGAGGAACCTATCGACGCCTGCGTATGTTGAGTTCGGCCGCTCCTCGGAGTGGCCATCGTATTGATTAGCCAGTCCGTCACGTGGAAGGAACGATTGCGGGCCATGGATTTGACTGCTGAAATCACCAGCCAAGAGGGATGGAAGCGAACCCTCAAGGTGACGGTTCCGGCCACCGAGATCGAGACGGCGTTTGATCAGGCGACCAAGGTCTATCGCCAAAAGGCGAAGATTCCCGGATTTCGTCCCGGCAAAGCGCCCGAGAAGTTAATCAATGAACGCTTTGGCGGCGCCATTCATCAGGATGTGCTGGAGACCGTCGTGCCACGCGCGTTCGAGGGGGCGTTGCGGCAACTGACGCTCAATCCCATCGGCAATCCGGTCTTTTCAGGGCTCGATCTCAAGCGTGGAGTGGATCTGAGTTTCCAGGTCGAACTCGAAGTGCGCCCTGATCTTCCAGTCAACGGTTACAGGGGGCTGAAACTTAAGAGACTGATATACGAGGTCTCCGATGCCGACGTCGATGGCGCGATCGACCGTCTCCGCGATGAGGCGGCGACGCTGGTCGAGGTGGCGCGTCCCGCCCGGGAAGGCGATGTCGTCACTTGCAACCTGCAGAAAATCTACGACCGCAACAACCGCGTTAAGAAATCGCAATACGACGGCGTGAAACTCGAGTTGCGTGAGGAGCGCGCCCGTCCCGAATTCCTCAAGGGCATCGTCGGGATGACGGTCGGCGAGGGCAAGGAGATCGAGGTGCAGTATCCTGCCGACGACAACGATCCCGATTTGGCCGGCAACACGGTGTTGTATCGCGCGTGGCTCCAATCGGTCTCGCAAAAGTTCCCGCCCGCAGCCGATGATGAATTCGCCAGGACCGTCACCGGCGGCAAGGCCGAAAATCTCGAGAAGCTTCGAGATGCCCTGCGTGCCGACATCGGGCACCGCGCCGCATCCGCCTCGGCCCGCGATCTGCGCCGTCAGATGCGGCGCGCGGTCGTCGATGCCAATCCGATCCCGGTGCCGGAAGGCTTCTTGGGTCGCTACTTGGACGATGTTACCAAGCGGGTGCAAGAGAGCAACCCGAAAGTATCCCCTGAGCAGGTGCGGCAGCAGTTTGCGCCGATGGCGACCGAGCAGTTTCGCTGGGACTATGCGCTCTACGAGATTGCCAAGACCGAGAAAATCGAAATCGCCGACACCGAGGTGAAAGAGATCATCAACAGTTGGCCCCCCGATGCGCCGGAGAAACCCGATCCGGAAAACATCCGCAACACTCTCCTGGAGAATAAAGTCTATGAGATGATACTGGCGGCGGCCGAGGTCGAGCAGGTTCCGTATACGGCGCCGTCGCAGTCACGGATCGTCAAGCCATGATCTCATCACGGTTGACGCCGAAACGCGCTCGGCGCCACAGAGGCGCCGCTCAATCTGTTCTGTCAACGGCCGATCCTTACGGCATGGGGGTGGGTCAAACGTTGTCCCGGCCGCAGACAGCGGGCACAGTTCTCAACACCATCGCACACGCAGAGGAGTTATGAGCCAACCACACGACCGATCATCGTACGGACAGTTGATACCCATCGTCGTCGAACAGACCGGCCGCGGCGAACGCGCCTACGACATCTATTCGCGACTGCTCAAAGACCGCATCATCATCCTGGGGACGCCGATCGATGACAACGTCGCCAACGTCGTTGTCGCACAACTGCTGTTTTTAGCAGCCGAGGACGAGGAGCGCGACATCTTCCTGTATATCAATTCGCCGGGGGGATCGGTCTCGGCCGGATTGGCGATCTATGATACGATGCAGTTCATCAAACCGGCGGTGGCGACCACGTGTGTCGGCATGGCGGCGTCGATGGGCGCCGTGCTGCTGGCGGCCGGCGCCGCGGGCAAACGCGCGGCGTTGCCGAATGCCCGTGTGATGATCCACCAGCCATGGGGCGGCGTGCAAGGGCAGGTCTCCGACATCGAGATCCACGCACGTGAGTTGTTGAAGATCAAGGAGCGGCTCAACCATATATTGGTTAAACACACCGGCCAGGACCTCTCGAAAATCGAGCACGACACCGACCGCAATTTCTTCATGTCGCCCGAAGAGGCGAAGACATACGGCATCATCGACGAAGTCTACGAAAAGAAGATTACGGAGAAGAAATCGAAGTAGTATATTCCGTTACGGCAATCATTGGCCCCTTCGGCGTGGGACATTCGCTATCGCCGTTCGGGGTCTGCGAGTGTGTTTTATTGATGGTCTGCGAATTCGCTGCAGACGTCAAACTATGAGGTGAGATTTGGCCAATCATCGCAACGAGCCCCCCGATCAGACCGGCAAAGCGACGGTCGGCAGCGGCGAGCCGCCGCACGGCAAAGACGAGTTCTGGCGCGGACGTTGCGCGTTCTGCGGCAAGGAACCGGCGCGCGCCCGCAAGGTCTTCTCGGGCTTCAATGCCCTCATCTGCGATGAGTGCGTCCGCACCTGCTATGGGCTGCTCTCCGAGGCGGCCGCCGAAGAGACGGCCGAGGAAGCTCCCGACCGCCAGACGCTGCCGCGTCCGCACGCGATCAAGGAGTTCCTCGATTCGTATATCATCGGACAGGACAAAGCGAAAAAGATCGTCTCGGTGGCCGTCTACAATCACTACAAGCGGGTTTTCTATCCGGAGCTGCAGGAGGAAGTCGAACTCGACAAGACCAACATTCTGCTGTTGGGACCGACCGGAACCGGCAAGACGCTCTTGGCACGCACATTGGCGCGCCGGCTGCAGGTGCCCTTTTGTATTGCCGATGCGACTGTTTTGACCGAAGCCGGATATGTCGGCGAAGATGTCGAGAATATCCTCGTGCGGCTATTGCAGGCGGCCGACTACAGTGTCCGTCGCGCCGAACGCGGGATCATCTACATCGACGAAATCGACAAGATCGCGCGCAAAGACGCCAACCCGTCGATCACGCGCGACGTCTCCGGCGAAGGCGTGCAGCAGGGTCTGCTGAAAATCCTCGAGGGGACAGTCGCCAATGTTCCCCCCAAGGGAGGACGCAAGCATCCGGAGCAGTCGTTCGTCAAGCTCGACACCAGGAACATTTTGTTCATCTGCGGCGGCGCATTCCACGGTCTCGAAGAAATCATCAAACGGCGCATCGGCAAAAAGAATGTCGGTTTTCATTCCGATCCCGAGGCGCTGGCGACTTTGACCGGTTCGGACATTCTGGCGCGCGTCGAGGCCGAAGACTTGCTCGAATACGGCCTGATTCCCGAGCTCATCGGGCGCCTGCCGGTGGCGGCGCCGATGGATGAGCTCGACCGCGAGGCGCTGTTGCGCATCCTGACCGAACCCAGAAACGCGCTCGTGCGTCAGTATCAGGCGCTCTTCGACATGGAGGGAGTCGCGCTGGAAATCCAACGCGACGCGCTCGATGAAGTGGTGGCACGTGCCCTGAAACGCAAGACCGGGGCCCGCGGCTTAAGATCATTCCTCGAAGGCGCGCTGTTGGAACTGATGTTTGAGCTGCCGTCGCTGACGGGGCTCAAGAAAGTCACGATCAACGGCGATGTGATCGCCGGGCGGGCGACGCCGGCATTGGAATTTGCCGAGGCCCGCAAGAAATCGGCCTGATGCTTGCCTCATCGGCTATCGTATCTGTCACACCGATTCATCAGCCGACGAACACCCGACAACCCAATATCCGTTGAGCGATTGTTTTGGAAGCGCGCTTCCAACAGAGTGTTTTTGTGTCCGGCGATCTGCCGCAGGACAATCGCATCGAAGTGGCGGTGGCGGGAAAGTCGAACGTCGGCAAATCTTCGCTGCTCAACAAACTCGTCGGCGTGCGTGGTCTGGCAAAAACGTCGGCCTCGCCGGGCAAAACGCGATGTCTCAACTACTTTCTGATTACTCCCGACACCGGCGCGCCATTTTATTTCGTGGACATGCCGGGGTATGGGTATGCGAAGGTCTCGCAAACAATGCGGGATGACTGGGCGGCACTGATCGAGCGTTATCTCAAGGATGCCAAACGCGCCGCGGGAATCATCGCGCTCTTCGATGCGCGGCGCGAACCGACCGAACAGGACACCGATTGGCTGGCATGGCTCGCCGAGGGTAGTCGGCCGTATCTGGTCGTGCTGACCAAAACCGACAAGTTGTCGGGCAATGAACGTGGGCAATCGCTTCGACGTTGGACCAGAGCAGTCGGCAACGCGGACGCCGCGCCGTTGATGACATCGGCGGTGACGGGCGAGGGGAAAGATCAGATCTGGGGATGGATCAATCGCGTGCGTCGTGGCCGTGGGGCTGCGGTCCGCGCGTAAGGAGAATATGGAAATGCCGAATCGCGTAGTACTGGGCGCCCAGTGGGGCGACGAAGGCAAAGGGAAAGTCATCGACGTTTTGGCGGGCGATGCCGACCTGGTGGCGCGGTTTGCCGGCGGAGCCAATGCCGGGCACACGGTCAAGATCGACGGACGCACGATCGCGCTGCACCTGCTGCCGGTCGGCGTGCTCAGCGAGCGGGCGCAGTCGCTGTTGGGCAACGGCGTCGTGATCGATCCCTCGGCGCTTTGCGCCGAGATCGACGAAGTCCGCCATCGCGGATTTGAGACCAAAGGACGTCTGTGGATTTCGGCGTCGGCGCATCTGGTGCTGCCGCATCATCGTTTGATCGAGGCGCACGGAGAATCATCAGCGGGTTGCACGAAGATCGGCACCACCAACCGCGGCATCGGCCCCGCCTATGCCGACAAAGCGGCGCGGCGCGGTGTCCGCACCGGCGATCTGGTCTCAGTCGAGCGACTGCGCCGCGCAGTGCAAAACTCAGTGGGCTTCTGGGACGGGATCAGCAACGGCCTGCTCGCGCAAAACGGGCTGACTGTCGACGGCATGGTCAACGAGCTATTAGGATATCGCGAACGCATCATCCCGATGTTGGTCGATGCCTCGCGTATGATCGATGATGCCGACCGTCGGGGCGCGACCATTCTCTTCGAGGGAGCGCAAGGCGCGCTGCTGGATATCGACTTCGGCACTTATCCCTTTGTTACATCCTCGACCACGACTATCGGCGGCGTGATGTCGGGTTTGGGCGTGTCGCCGCGCGTGATCGACCAGGTGGTCGGCGTGGTCAAGGCGTATACGACGCGCGTCGGCTTGGGCCCGTTTCCGACCGAGCAGGAAGGCACAGTCGCCGACCGCTTGCAGGAGCGCGGCCACGAATTCGGCGCGACCACCGGACGCAAGCGCCGCTGCGGCTGGCTCGATCTGCCGGCGCTCAAATACGCGGTTCGCATCAGCGGCATTTCGCATGTCGCGATCACCAAGCTCGATGTCCTCGATGAACTCGCCGAGATTCCGGTGTGTGTCGCCTACGACGACGGCGGCAAGCAGAGCGACGATGTCCCCATCGACATCACGCGCTTGGACTCGGTCAAGCCGGTCTACCGCAGTTTCCCCGGCTGGCAGACTCCGACCGCGGGCTGCACCGACTACGACGATCTGCCGCCCAACGCGCAATCGTACCTGCAATTCATCTGCGAGTCACTCGGTGTCGAACTGCTGATGGTCTCGACCGGTCCCGGCCGCGAGGAGACGATCTGTCTGGATCGGGCGGGAGCGGCGGTGTGATTCGTCACTGACCATACCCCTTCGGGGCACAGGCGGTCAGTGGCACAAGGCATTGATCAAAGACACGATGTGCACTAAAAAGATGATCAACGACTGGGCAAATGAACCGTAACTGAAGGAAGGCATAGGGAAACCGTCGATCATGTGGAATGGAGGCTCGCCGTGAGAGAAATGAATGGAATCAATGATCTGCTGGACGCACTCGAACTAATCACATGGCATGAAACTCCAGCGAACGTACCTCGCGAGTTCTTTACCCCAGGGATGTCTTGGCGCGGATTGTTCTCCATGGCCGGAGACATGGGGGGAGGTGGGACACTATTCCCTCTGTTTCCCGAGATTAGTGGCTTGTCAGATATTCGCGCTTATCCTTCGGTGAGTTTCCGTCATGAGTCGTTGAGGTCATTGGTGTTTCACATACACGGGCAGGATCAGATCTCACTTGCCTCATACCGCGACCTCGCGATGAGAATCTTCCATGCAGCCTCCCATAGGTTTGGAGGTGCGAAGCTCAGGAATGTGGGATTGCTGTCAGGAAGTCCAGATGTACAGGTGACTTGGCAAGGTGCTAGGTCTACATATGGGCTAGATGCCCATCCGAAAACACGGCGGATATCGATTGGTGGCATCCCGCTCGACGGTGAGTTGCATCAGATAATCTGCGGTCGATTGTATACAGCAGAAGACTTCAGAGAGTATCGGGCTGCGTAGGACCGCCGGGTGCTCCGGGCCTCGAGCCAGGATTTGAGCTGAGTCACCCTTTGGGTGGATACCAAAGTGGAGTTCAGAAGGCTGAGCTGTCACTATGCGTGCGATCATAGTATTGCTCATTTCGCTCTTGGTATCATGTCAGCAACTTGACAGGCAGTGGTCACGATACGCGAGTAGTGAGCCAACAGTATCGGCTCAATTGGCGGGCGGCTATAAAGACTTGGCTTGGGGACTTGGAGTGAAGTCCGCTCGCCCTATCGCGAATGCCTTGGGCAGAGTTAGTGACACTAAATCGAACGATCCTTTTCACAACGTAGTTCCGTTCACGTCGCAATCGCACCTAGTCTCGCTAGACTATGAAGTGAGCCCGTGGTTTTGGAACGACTCACTGTTTGCAGTCAAAGTGTTCTACTCCATTGACTATCGTGTCAAATTCCTCAAGCCCCACTTGTTCACTGATGAGTTCCAGATAGTAGAAAACCTCTTGATGGCAGAGTTTGGGCGCCCTTTAGAGATGCGAAAGATCGCACCCACAACCACATTAACGGCTGTGCAGAGAATAGCACTTGGAGAAGGGGACTGGTTCAGTAGGTGGTTGACACCTGACACCGAGATCAAACTCGAGCTTAGTTGTTCTACTTGCTCAGGTAACGTCTTGGGACTCTCTTTGACGGAAGATTGGCAAAGTAGGTATCTCTGGCCATCACTCTCCAGCCCAGCATTGCACGATATTGCCGGCAGAATTACATCTGGGATGTAAAAGCTTAGCGGGTGCGTGGCCCGGCGGGTGGCCCGGACCTCGGGGCCTGTTGAAAAACCCTTGCGGGTAGAGTTTGCGGTGTGAAGTTGTGCTCATGCAAACACGACGCGAGCAGTTGGGCTACGAGATGACGCTGCTGCCGCCGCTGGAGAGCCTCATCCCGGCGGAGCATCGACTGCGGAAGCTGGACCGGGTGCTGGATTTGTCGTTTGTGCACACG
>Ga0256865_1000515_pt1 | contig 12852 bp, 10 predicted proteins | sample RVTome_14_FD_187337 | JGI IMG/M metagenome (GOLD analysis project Ga0256865, IMG submission 187337) | Soil microbial communities from uranium-contaminated site in the Upper Colorado River Basin, Wyoming, United States - RVT145D125 HiSeq ... | reverse complement strand
CCAGCATCAGGCACGTGAGGCGGTGCGGCTTGTTGGTGACCACCGCCATCTTCATCCCGGAGTTTTTCCGCTCGTCGAGAAACGGCCTGATCCCCGGATAGAGGACGGTGCTCTCCAGCAGGTGCTCACCGTAATGGACGAGAAAACGCTGCAGCCGCTCCTCGCTGAAGAGCCCCTCGGGGAGCGAGCGCTTCACCAGAAACGTAGCGCCGTCCCCCACGTAGCCGCGCACGGTCGGAATATCGAGGGGTGGCAGGGAGAGTTCGGCGCGCAGCAGGTTGACGGCCGTCGCGAGGTCGGCGACCGAGTCGACCAGGGTGCCGTCGAGATCGAAGAGGAAGGTGTCGAAGCGCATAAAATCGTGAGGTGTGAGGAGTGAAGAGTGAGGCGGACGGGCAAGTCCGCTATTGTAGGGGCGCTGCTTGCTGCGCCTAGGGCAGGGCAAGCCCTGCCCCTACGAAAACAGTCCCGCCAGCCAGGTAAAGAGTCCCGTCTCCCGGACCTTGAAGAAGAGGACGACGGCGACCGCCAGCGGCGAGACGAAGCGGATGAGGAAGTGCCAGGTGGGGAAGACCCAGCCGGCGCCGCCGGCAATCAGCTCCTCCTTCTCTTCGCGACCGCTCCAGAACCAGCCGACGTAGAGGGCAATCAGCAGGCCGCTGACCGGCAGCAGGTAGTTGGAGACGAGCAGGTCGGCCGAATCGAAGAATACCCGGTCGCCAATCAGCTTCCATTCCGCCAGGCTGTTGTAGGAAAGTGCCGTGGGGATGCCGACGACGAAGGCGAGGCCGGCGAGAAAGGTGGTAGCTCGCTCGCGTTTCCAGCCCCGCTCGTCGATGAAATAGGCAACCTGCGCCTCGAGCAGGGAGATGGCGCTGGTCAGGGCGGCGAAGGCGAGCAGCAGGAAGAAGACGATCGCCAGGAAGTGGCCGCCGGGGATCTTCGAGAAGACGACGGGAATGGTCTTGAAGACCAGCCCAGGCCCGGCCGCCGGTTCCATGCCGACGGAGAAGACGACGGAGAAGATGGCCAGTCCCGCCATCAGGGCGATGAGCGTGTCGAGAATCACCACGCGCAGGCTGGCCGCCAGCAGATCCTCGCTCTTCGCGAGATACGAGCCGTAGGTGATCATCGCCGCCATCCCCAGTGAAAGGGTGAAGAATGCGTGTCCCATCGCCTCGAGAACCGAGCCGGCGGTGAGGCGGTGGAAGTCGGGTCGGAACATGAAGGTGATCCCCTGCCAGGCCCCCTTGCTCAGCAGGCCGTTGACGAAGAGCAGGGCGAGCAGGGCAAAGAGGATCGGCATGAGGATCTTGCTCCAGCGCTCGATCCCCTTTTGCACGCCGCCGATGACGATGCCAAGGCAAAGCAGGATGAAGATGAAGTGCCAGAGAATCTGCCGGGGGCCGTCGCCGACCAGGCTGCCGAACATCCCCTCGATCGCTTCGGCCGGCTGGCCGGTGAAGCTGCCGGTCAGCGCCCGGTAGATGTAGTCGAGGGTCCAGCCCGCCACCACCGAATAGTAAGAGAGGATGATGAAGGCGGCGGCGATGCTGATCCATCCCGCTGCAAGCCAAGGGGAGCGCTTTCCTTCGAGGTGGACGAAGGCGCCGACGGCATCGCGGCGGGTGTGGCGGCCGATCATCAGTTCGGCCATCATGATCGGCAGGCCGACGGCGGCGACGCAGACCAGGTAGACCAGGACGAAGGCGCCGCCGCCGTTGTTGCCAGTGATGTAGGGGAATTTCCAGATATTGCCGAGACCGACCGCGCTGCCGGCGGCGGCCAGGATGAAGCCGAGGCGCGAGGCCCAGAGGGCGCGCGGCAGGGAATTGCTGCTCATTGCGGATACGCTCTTTCGCCGAAGATCGCCGTGCCGACCCGCACCAGGGTCGCCCCCTCCTCGATGGCCACTGCAAAATCGTGGCTCATCCCCATCGACAGCTCGGCCATTTCTACTCCCGGCAGGCCGAGGGCGCGGATTTCACCGGCCAGCTCCCCCAGGCGGCGGAAGAAGGGACGGACCGCTTCGGCCTCGTCGAAGTAAGGCGGCAGGGTCATCAGTCCGCGGATGCGCACGTGCGGAAGTCGCGCCACCTGGTGCACCAGCTCATGCAGGCCGGTTTCGTCGATACCGGATTTGCTCTCCTCGCCGCCGAGGTTGACCTGCAGCAGAACGTCGGCCGTCCGCTCGATTTTGGCCCACTGGCGGTCGATCTCCTCGGCCAGGGAGAGGCGGTCGACCGAGTGGATGAGGCCGACGCGGCCGCGCAGATACTTGATCTTGTTACTCTGCAGGGCACCGATGAAGTGCCATTCGACGGGGGCTTGCACAGCCTCCGCCTTGGCCACGAACTCCTGAACGTAGCTCTCGCCGAAGAGCCGCTGGCCGGCGGCCGCCGCCTCTTCGACCAGGGTCGCCGGATGCGTCTTGGAGACTGCCACCAGGCGCACGGCGGCGGGATCGCGGCCGCTGCGGGCACAGGCGGCGGCTATCTGACTGCGGATATGTGCGAGGTTGTCTTTGATGGACATAGAATTGACGATGATGGTAGGGGCTTGATTTATCACGCCCTGGGCGCAATGAATTGCGCCCCTACAGCGGATTTTCGAACAGTTTTACCGCCCCCAGTCGCTCGAGCACCTCGACCACTTCACACAAAGGGAGACCCACCACGTTGGTGTAGCTCCCCTCGATGCCGAGTACCATGAAGACGCCGATCCCCTGGATGGCGTAGGCGCCCGCCTTGTCGAAGGGTTCGCCGGTGGCAATGTACCCCGCGATCTCCTCCTCTGTCAACTCCTTGAACCGTACCGCCGTGGCGACGGCGCCGCTGACGGTGGCGCCGCTCTGCCGGTCAAAGACGGCATAACCGGAGAGGACCCGGTGGCGGCGACCGGCGAGGGAGCGCAGCATGGCGGCCGCCTCGGCGGCGTCCCGCGGCTTGCCGAGGATGCTGTCGTCGCGCAGGACGATAGTGTCGCTGCCGATGAACCAGCGCCCCGGCATGGCCGGTCTCTGCGCGACCTCCCGGGCCTTGTCCCGGCTCAGGCGCACCACGTGTTCTTCCGGCGTCTCGCCGGGCAGAACCTCTTCGCTGACGCGACTCGGTTCGACGGTGAAGCGGATGCCGATGCGGGCGAGCAGTTCGCACCGGCGGGGAGAGGCGGAAGCGAGGACGATGTCGGGGGGAAGAGTCACGTTCTGATTCGGCATGGGGATGGCAATCGAAGGCCGGCAGCGGGTTGCGGCCGGATGGAGGGGCGTCAGCCCGCCTGAAGGCTGGTCTGCCGTCGTTCGGGGTCGAAGAGGACGATGCGGTTGCGGCCTTCGCCCTTGGCCTGGTAGAGAGCGGCGTCGGCGGCGCGCAGCAGATCGGCGGCGCTCTCGCCGTTCTCCGGAAAGGCGGCGACGCCGATGCTGGCCGTCAGGCGCCCCTGTGGCAGTTCCTTCTGCCGGGGAAACGGTTCGTTCTCGATAGCTCGCCGGATGCGTTCGGCGACGAATACCGACTCTTTTTTCGCGGTCCCGGGCACCAGCACGCAGAACTCCTCGCCGCCGTAACGGGCGACGACGTCCATCTCCCGGGCCGAGCCCTGTAGCAGGGCGGCCGTCTTTTTCAGGGCCTGGTCGCCCCCGGGATGTCCGCAGAGGTCGTTGTAGGCCTTGAAATTGTCCAGGTCGATCATCAGGAGGCTGAAGTTCTGCCCCTGCCGCCGGCTGCGGCTGATTTCCTCGTCAAGACGCTTTTCCAGCAGGCGACGGTTATAGAGTCCGGTGAGGGGGTCGGTCACCGACAGTTCTTCGAGGAGACTCGTCCTTTCGAAGGCCCGGGTTCGCTCGGTCATTAGGGCCACATGGTCGGCAAAGGCGGCAAGGACGTTCAGGTCGGATTGGGAAAATATCCCGTTGTTTTCTTTGTCGGCGAGGTTCAAAACGCCGATGATTCGCTCGCGGAGTTTGAGTGGCACGCTGAGGAACGACTTGGTTCGGAAGCGCGGACGGTTGAGGATGGCGGTGCGGCTGTCCTTTTCGATGTCCGCCACCAGCAGCGGGAGGCCGCTGCCGGCGACCCGGCCGGCGATGCCGGCGCCGACCCTGACGCGCATACTCCGCGCAAGGGCGGGGTGCATCCCCTTGGCAGCTTTCACCTGTAATACCTCGCCGTCTTCCTCGAGCAGCATCAACGAGCCGCTGTCCGCTCTCAGCAGGTCGGTCGCCATATCGACGACGGTGCGGTACAACTCCTCGCAGTTTGCGCTCAGGGAGAGGGCGCTGATCATGGCAATGAGGCGTTCGACCTGCGCCTTCTCCCGCCTCGTCGTCTCTGCCTGCTGCAGGCTTCGAAGTCTGGCCGCCGTGCGGCCGGCCAGCAGTTCGACCAGGCGCAGGTCGCGGACAGCCAGATCATCTCCGAAAAGGGCAAGAAAACCGAGGGTTTCCCGCCCGTTGACGAGTGGTACGCAGACCGCGTGGTCCCGGTTGATGCCGGGGAAGAGCGAGCGGATATCTTCCTTGACGTGGATCGGACTGCCGACCGGGTGCCGGCGCAGAAATTCCTTCGCCTGTCCGGCAGCCACCCCGTCCGGTGCCAGTTCCAGTCCCATGGCTCCCTGGACGAGGAAGGACTGACCGTCGTTCTCCGCCAGGACCATGGCGAAGGCATCGAGGTCGAACAGCACGACCAGGGCTTCTCCGATGAGGCTAAAGAGTTGTTCGAGGGTCGCGGTACCGTCGATTTCCGCCGAGATGCCGACGAGGGTATCGAGCTGGCGATTGGCCTTCTCCAGGGTCAGGGCGTACAGGTTGCGGCTCAGCAGCGACGGCATGAGCTGGTGAACCTTTTGCGCCGCCGCTTCAACCTCCTGTCGCGAGGCGAGGGGAAGCGTCTCGATGCGTTCAAGCAGCGCAGCCCCGTCGCTGTTGCCGGCATTGGAGAGGGCCTCCAGTTGCCGCAGGTCGATGGAGGGTTCCCGAATGCCGCCGCCGATCAGGCAGCAGGAACCGGTCTGTCCATCCGAAAAAGGGACGACGAAATTCAGCAGTCCGCCCGGGCAGTGAAAGACCGCCGGCCGGTCGCTGCCGAGGGCGTTTTCCGCGGCGGTTTCACGGGTCGTCCGGCAGCCGGCGGCGCAGAGCGAGTTCTGGCCGAAAACCCCGCAGAGCAGATTTGATTTGCTGCCGCTCGCGGGAGGTTCCGGGCGGTGGTAGAGAGCAAGGGAGAAGGGGATCGGCGACAGGTGCGCACGGATGGTTTCCAGCAGGTCTGCGGGCTGGATGGTTGTCCATTGCTCCTGGGCCAAGGGTCTTCCCTTTCAGCGGAAAGGTGTCTGCGGAGGTTGCCGGAAATGAGCAGGTTGGAAAAATCAACGTAAAAATAGCAGGGTGGCAGAAAAAGTTCAATTATTTATTGATTGCAGACGGTCGACTGTGCGGCAGGAGGCGCTTAGGCAGTTTTCAGGCTCTGTCGCCACGGTTCCAGGTCGGCCAGGGCGCGTTCCGCCATGGCCAGGCGCCGGTCGGTCCGTTTGCGATGGCGTCCGTCGAGGGGGGGGAAGAGGCCGTAGTTGACGTTCATCGGCTGGAAGTTCTCGGCGGCCGATTCGGCCAGATGGGCCAGCAGGGCGCCGAAGGCGGTGGTGGCCGGCGGCAGGGGAATCGCCTCGCTGCGCTGCCAGCGGGCGGCAAAGAGCCCGGCGAGAAAACCGGTGGCCGCTGACTCGACGTATCCCTCGACGCCGGTGATCTGGCCGGCGAAGAAGAGGCGCGGCTCGCCGCGCAGCTGCAAGGTTCGTTCGAGGCAGGCGGGGGCGTTGACGAAGGTGTTGCGGTGCACGCTCCCCAGGCGGGCGAAGCGGGCGTTCTCCAGGCCGGGGATGGTACGCAGCAGCCGACGCTGCTCGGGGTAGCTCAGCTTGGTCTGGAAGCCGACCATGTTGAACAGGGTGGCATGGCGGTTGTCCTGACGCAGTTGCACCACGGCGAACGGCTCGCGGCCGGTGTGCGGATCGGGCAGCCCGACCGGTTTCATCGGCCCGAAGGCGAGGGTCATCTCGCCGCGGGCGGCCAGCTCCTCGATCGGCATGCACCCCTCGAAATGGATCATCTTTTCGAAATCCCGGGCCGGGACTTTCTCGGCCTGCCGCAGACCGGCGACGAAGGCGAGATACTCCTCCCGGCTCAGGGGGCAGTTGACGTAGTCGTCTCCTCCCTTGCCGTAGCGGGAAGCCCGCCAGGCTTTGGTGAAATCGATGGCGTCAGCCTCGATGATCGGCGCGATGGCGTCGTAGAAGTAGAGTTGCTCGGCGCCCGTGCGGCGGGCGATTTCTCTTGAAAGCGCCTCCGAGGTCAGCGGCCCGGAAGCGACGATGACCGCCTCCTCTTCGGGGATGGTGGTGACCTCCTCGCGCACCAGGGTGATGCGGGGGTGGCTTTCGATCCTGTCGGTAAGCCAGGCGGCAAACGCCTCCCGGTCGACGGCGAGCGCCCCGCCGGCGGGCACCGAAGTGGCATCGGCGGCGGCCATGAAGAGTGAGCCGCAGCGACGCAGTTCCTCCTTCAGGCAGCCGACGGCGTTGTTCATCCCGGCACCGCGCAGGCTGTTGGAACAGACCAGTTCGCCGAGGTTCGGCGAGTGGTGGGCGGGGGAGAAGCGCTGCGGCTTCATCTCGTAGAGGGTAACGACCGCGCCTTCGCGGGCGGCCTGCCAGGCGGCCTCGCAGCCGGCCAGACCACCGCCGATAATGGTTATTTTTTTCACGGTTTCCGGGATCAGGTTCACAGGCGGTTCCGACCGATCAGTACGATCAGGACTGGGGGCCGGCCCCTCATGGTTTCGGCTTGGCACTTTTGGCCGGCGCCTTTTTCGCCGCGGGCTTCTTAGCCGCAGGCTTCTTGCCAGGCGCCTTAGCCGCGGCTTCCTTCTTCTCCGGCGGCACGATCTCCAGCTTCCAGTCGCAGCTCTCCGTCGGGCATTTGCGGTAGGTGCCGTAGCGCTTGGTGACCTTTTCGACGATCACCGGGTAGCCGCACTTGGGGCAGGCTTCGTTCACCGGCTGGTCCCACAGGGCATACTTGCACTGCGGATAGCGGTTGCAGGAGTAGAAGATCTTGCCGTAGCGGCTCTTCTTCTCCATCAGCACCCCCTCCTTGCAGTCGGGGCAGGTGATGTCGAGGGATTTCGGCTTGACCAGCGGCTGGATGTTCTTGCAGGCCGGGTAGGCCGAGCAGGCGAGGAATTTGCCGTAACGGCCGTCCTTGATCAGCATCGGAGCGCCGCACTTGTCGCATTTCTCCTCGGAGAGGACCGGTTCCTCGCGCTCCTCGGCGGAGAGAGGCTCGGTGTGGCGGCACTCGGGGAAGCCCGTGCAGGCAAAGAACTTGCCGGACTTGCCGAGTTTGATGACCAGTTCCTTGCCGCATTCGGGGCAGCTGCGGCCGGTTTTCTCGGTGGTCACATCTTCCTTGGAGACCTCCTGCTCCTTCTTCTTGAGCAGGGCGATGAAGGGCTCCCAGAACGCCCGCAGCACCGGCCGCCACTTTTCCTCGCCGCGGGAGATGGCGTCGAGTTCTTCTTCGAGAGTGGCGGTGAAGTCGTAGTCGACGTATTTCTGAAAGTGGTTGACCAGCAGATCGCTGACCACCATGCCGACGTCTTCGGGGAAGAAGGTCCGCTTTTCCAGGCGCACGTACTTGCGGGTCACCAGGGTGTTCATGATCGAGGCGTAGGTCGATGGGCGACCGATGCCGTTCTCTTCGAGGGTCTTGACCAGGCTCGCCTCGGAGTAGCGCGGCGGCGGCTGGGTGAAGTGCTGCTCGGGCAGCAGTTTCTCCCGTTTGAGCGCCTCTCCCTCCGCCAGCAGGGGAAGGGTCCCTTCCTTCTCCTCTTCGGCCTCGTCGGTCCCCTCGATGTAGAGCTTCATGAAACCGGGGAAGCGGATCACCTGGCCGGTGGCGCGGAAGGTGAAGCGGTCGCCGGCGGCGAGGTCGACCGTGGTGGCGTCGAGGACGGCGGCGGCCATCTGCGAGGCGACCGTGCGGGTCCAGATCAGGCTGTAGAGGCGGAACTGGTCGGAAGAAAGGTACGACTTGATTTTCTCGGGGGTGTTGGCGATGGCGGTGGGACGGACCGCCTCGTGGGCTTCCTGGGCGTTTTTCGCCTTGCTTTTGTAGACGCGCGGCTGTGCCAGGGCATACTCGGGGCCGAAGGCCCGGGTGATGATCTCGCGCGCCTCGCTGGTCGCTTCCTCGGAGAGGGCGACGGAGTCGGTACGCATGTAGGTGATCAGGCCGACCATCCCCTCGCCGATGTCGATCCCCTCGTAGAGCTTCTGCGCCACGGTCATGGTCTTGCGGGCCGAGAAGCCGAGTTTGCGGCTCGCTTCCTGCTGCAGGGTGCTGGTGGTGAAGGGGGCGGCGGGATTGCGCTTCTTTTCGCTACGGGTGACGGCGGCGACGCGGAAGGCCTCCTGACCGATGGCGCTGACGAGCGCACTGGCCTGTGCCTCGGTCTCGATGGCGAACTTGTCGAGCTTTTTCCCCTCCACAGCGGAGAGGCGCGCCTGGAAGGCCTCGCCCTTGGCGGTCTTCAGCAGGGCGTCGATGGTCCAGTATTCCCTGGGGAGGAAGGCCTGGATCTCCTTCTCCCGATCGCAAATCAGGCGCAGGGCCACCGACTGGACGCGGCCGGCGGAGAGTCCGTAGCGGATCTTTTTCCAGAGGAAAGGGGAGAGATTGAAGCCGACCAGGTAATCGAGGATGGCGCGAGCCTGTTGGGCGTCGACCAGGTCCTTGGCGATCTGCCGCGGCTCCTCCATCGCCTTGGTGATCGCTTTTTTGGTGATCTCGTGAAAGGTGACCCGCTTGACCCGGGGCGAATCGCCCTCTTCGCGAATGCCCAGAGCCTGCAGCAGGTGCCAGGCAATCGCCTCCCCCTCGCGGTCAAGGTCGGTGGCGAGGATCAGTTCGTCGCTCTGCTGTGCTTCCTTCCTGAGCAGCTCGATATGCTTTTTGCTCTCCGGCAGGATCTGGTACTTCGGTTCGAAGTCGTTGGCGACGTCCACCATCCCCTGCTTGCTGGGCAGGGCCCGGACGTGTCCGTAGGAGGCGAGGACCTTGTAGCCTTTGCCGAGAAACTTCTCGATGGTCTTTGCTTTTGCGGGTGATTCGACGATCACCAGTGTTCTGGCCATGTCTGTTCCGTTCAATGACTGGGCAAAAGGCCAAGGGCAAAGGGCAAAGGGTTAGGGATTAAACCTTTGGCCAATAGTCTAGTGCCTTGCGCCGGATTTTCAAAATTAAAAAGGCTGCGAAATTCTCCGCAGCCCGCTTGTCGCGTCAGTGATACAAGCGCGACCAATCGTCTTCCATGATGCAGTCGACCTCTCGCCGCCAGTCGTCGTGGGAGCGGGTGAAGAGGGTAAGCACCACCAGGGTCTTGAGTTCCGGCAGGGTCAGCTCCTCTTCCGCCTGTGTCGCCCGCTCGATGACTTCTTCTTCCAGTTCGTCGTCGAGAATGCCAAGGGTCCGCAGCCGAATCAGGAAACCGCGGGCCTCGGTCGAGAGGGTCCGGTTTTCCTCGGCGGTGAATACCCGGTGGGTGCCGGACACCTGCAGTTGCGGCGGTTTCTGCCGGCTCTGCAGAGAAAGGGTCTCCATCCAGCGGAAGGCCGCTTCGATCTCTTCCTCTTCGAAACCGACCGCCAGCAGCTCCGCCACGAGTTCGTTCTCGGTCAGCAGGTCGCGTTCCTCCATGACATACTGGGCGATGAGACTGACGATGGCCAGAACCCGTTCTCTGAGGGTATCCGCTGACATGAACCTCCATGACTTCAGGGGTTGCGGCTGCGCACGTAACGCATGCCGGGAAGCTGTTCCGCTCCCCCCTGCAGCTCCAGGTTGAGTAAAATAGCGGAAACTTCCATGGGTGTCAAGCCGCTTGTCCGGGCCAGTTCATCGACGTGCAACGGGTCGTTGCCGAGCAAGCGGTATACGTTCAAGACGTCTCCGGCCAGGCCCTCGGCAATGGCATCCTCCCGTCGACGAACGGATCGGGAGGGGAATTGCGGCCAGAGGACTTCGAGGATGTCGCGGGCTTCGGTCACCAGGCGGGCACCGTCCTTGAGGAGGCGGTTGACCCCTTGACTGGTGGGAGCGAAGACGGCCCCGGGGACGGCGAAGACCTCGCGCCCCTGCTCCAGGGCGAAGTCGGCGGTGATCAGAGAACCGCTTCCCTCGGCGGCTTCGACGATCAGCACCCCCCGGCTGAGCCCGCTGATGATGCGATTGCGGCCCGGGAAATGTCCGGGCAGGGGCGGGGTGGCAGGGGGGTATTCGGAGAGGATGGCCCCCTGTTCGAGAATGCGGTGGAAGAGGCGGGAGTTCTCCGGCGGGTAAATCCGGTCGATGCCGCAACCGAGAACGGCGACGGTTGGGCCGTGACCTTCGAGGGCGCCCTGGTGGGCAGCGGTGTCGATGCCCCGCGCCAGGCCGCTGACGATGACGATCCCGCGGGAGGCCAGTTCGCGGCAGGTCTCCAGGGTCAGCTGCCGGCCCGCCGACGAAGCCTGCCGGGCGCCAACCACGGCGAGCGCCTCGCCCGCCGGCAGGGCGCCGCGCACGTAAAGCAGCGCCGGCGGGTCGTGAATGGCGCGCAGCAGGGCGGGGTAGCGCTCTTCGTCCCAGAGCGGAATGATCCGGGCATCGGTTTTTTCCAGGGTATTGAGCGCTGCCGTCAGTCGTGGATCATTGGCGGCTGGAAAGTCTGCGGCGACCGCTTCCCGGAGGCCCGCCCGAGCGCACCACATGGCGGGAGAAGCGGAGAGAATCGCCTCCAGCGAGCCGAAGGCATCCATCAGCCGGATCAGTCCCGTTCGCCCCAGCCCGCGGGTGAGATGCAGCCGCAACCAGCCCCGCTCTTCCTCCGTCATGCTCCCCCCGTGCATAAAAAGAAAAAGGATTGAACGAGCTCAATCCCTTTTCCGGTGAAACTTAATCGGCGGCGATCTTTCCGTTAATCCGTAACGATGGTCACCCGGTCGCCCCGGTACATGCTGTCGGCGGCCTTGAGCACCAGGGCCGCGGCCGTGTGGGGCCGGGTCTCCAGCACCACCGCACTCCCCAGCAGGACGTCGGGCAGCTGCAGTTCCTCTGCCCCGTAGGCCAGTTCCGTAGCCATGCGCTGCCGGGAGATGTAGAGGAGGTTGCCGACCTCCAGTCCTTCTGCGGCGCCGAAATCAACGAAAATAACGTCGAACTGACTGAGAGCGATTTTGCCATCACCACCGGCGATCACGTAGCCCGAAAGTTCCTGGGCGGCTTTTTTCAGCTCGATTTCCCTGACCTGTGGCTGCCAGGGGAGCAGCAGGGCTCCCCGCTGGATTTCGCGGAAGGAGTCGGTGATGACAGCCGTGGCGACATTGGGGCCGGTTTCGGTGATCTGGAGTGCTCCCAGTTCGGTCACCTGGTAGCCGACCGGTTGGCCGGTCACCGGATGCAGGACTTCCTCGCCGGTTTCGAAAAGGGAAAATCGATCGGCAGGGCGTACGGCAGCAGGGTCCTGCGGTTTGACGAAAACCCGGTCGCCGCTGGCCATCAGGATGCGGTTGTCCACCGTATCGACCAGAACGCCGTCGTACGCAAGCTCACCCGTTCCGACAAAACCTCTTGCCCCGCCCAAGGTGTTGATGGTGATGGCCGCTGACGGTTGGGGGAGTGAAGGTTCGGGGGCAGGGACGGCGGCCGCTGCTTCCGTTTCTGTTGCCGTGACGACGGGAGCCGCCGGTTCAACCGGAACGAGCTCGATGCGTCCGTCGTAGATGAACAGCTTCTGTCCGGGATAGACGAAGTGGGGATTGCGGATGTCCGGGTTGTTCGCCCAGAGGTCAGGCCAGTAGTAAGGATCCTTGATAAACCGCTCGGAGACGCCCCAGAGCGTGTCCCCTTTCTTGATCACGTAAGTCCGCGCACCCTCCTGCGCCGGAGCGGAGAGCGGCAGCAGCAGCAGGCAAAAAAACAGAATCGTCCGTCTGATCGTCATTGAATCCCCCTGTGCTCTTTCAGTTTGGCGGCTGTCAGTTGGTTTTCAGGGATTTCCGAGCAGCCGGGGTGTCAGGGTAGCGGCTGCGCAACAATCGCAACGCTTCCTCTGCCTGGCTGACTTCATTCATTTGCCGCAGGGCGGTCGCCATCTTGAGCAGGGCATCGGGCACCTTGCCCCCCTGCGGGTAGGACTCCACGGTTTTTCGGAATGTCGCCACCGCCAGACCATATTCCTGACGGGAGTAATAGCATTCTCCGAGCCAATATTGGGCATTGCCGGCATAATCGCTGTTCGGGTAATACTTGAGAAATGCCCCGAAACCGGCGATCGCCTGATCGAAACGTCCCGAGGCGTAGTCGGCAAAGGCCTGCAGGTAAATCTCCGTCGGCGAGCCCGGCTTATTTCCGCTTTCGGTCGGGCCGGCCGCGATGCTCGCAGGCGGAATGGTGGACGTCTTTTCCCCGGTTGGGGTGACTTTTTGTGCCGACGTACCCTGGCGCAGCGTTTCGACGACTTTCTGCTGGTCGAGCAGACGGGCTTCGAACAGGGTCAGATTGTCCTGCAACCGTTCCATTTGCCCCGAGAGCTCCTTCTGGTTGCTGTCCAGCCGGCGCAGTTCCGCCTCGACCGGGGTAAGGTCGACGGCCGGCGGCGGGACCGCGCAGCCAGCCGTCAGCAGTCCGACAAGCATCAGAGGAATGGTGAAAAGAACTACTCGCATCGTTTTCATTGCTCCGGAAAAAGCCGGGATCGCCTGAGTCGGCGGCAAATTTCCTAAAAATTATAGAGTTTTTAAGCCCCTGTCAAGCGG
>Ga0256865_1000513_pt1 | contig 12883 bp, 10 predicted proteins | sample RVTome_14_FD_187337 | JGI IMG/M metagenome (GOLD analysis project Ga0256865, IMG submission 187337) | Soil microbial communities from uranium-contaminated site in the Upper Colorado River Basin, Wyoming, United States - RVT145D125 HiSeq ... | reverse complement strand
ATTTATATACTATAGAAGGAATAAAGGTCAGGACCTTCCAAAAAAGGAAAGTCACGTGACCGGTCACGGCCGGGGCTGATGGGCTTTCGGAGTGTCGGGACCCCAAAATTCCGGCGAACCCAGGAACCAGTGGCCCTCGTCCGCGGGCTCCTTGGGCTGGCAGATGTAGAGCGAGTGCTCGATGGGGCTGCGGCCGCTGTTGTCGACGACGAGGCACTGGCGCTGCTGGGTGGCGTAGTCGGTCCACACGTGGCGGTCCAGGTAGCGCATGGCGTTGCGCTTGGGCCAGTGGCCCAGGAAGTTCTCCGAGGCGGCCTCGCGCTGGGCCAGGGAGTGCAGGCGGAAGAGGACGGCGAGGTCGGTGTTCTCGCGCAGGCCGGGCGGCAGGCCCTTGGCGTACTGGGCGGTGATCATGAGGCACGCCTTGATGTGGCGCCCGTTGAAGAAGACCCACTTGAGCACCTCGTCGTGGTGCAGGTCCTGGGCGATGACGTCGTCCAGGATGATGAGGAGGCGGGGGTCGACGTGCGTCTTCTCCTCGTCGGTGGCGCCGTTGTACCACTCGATCAGCTGCCGCTGGGCGACGAGGATGGCCTCGAGGACGCCCGGGTAGTAGGCGTCGAAGATGAAGCGCCGCGGGATGTACTTCTGCCAGAAGCCGTTGATCTTGGTGGCGGTGAAGACGTAGACGCGCGGGAAGCGGTCCTTCATGTAGTTGAGGAAGTAGCGCATGGCAAAGGTCTTGCCCTCGCGCCGCTTCCCGATGAAGGTGACGGTGAAGTCGTCGCCGAGCTGCTCCAGGTTGAACACGAGCGGCTCGGGTGGCTCCTCGCTCTGCTCCACGTCGAGCAGCGGGCGCTTTCCCTTTTGGGCGTCCACCGTGTCAAGCGCCGCGTCGAGGGGCTCCTCGATCGCGTCGTCGTAGCCGCTGATGCGCGGGTCCTTTTTGAGCCGGGCCGCCACCTTCCGGGGGTCGGGCTTTTTTCCCGCCGGCGGGGGCAGACGTGGGTGGCCCACGCCCCACAGCGAGGACGGTTCGGCGGCCTGCTCCACCTCGGGCATCATCTGCATCGCCTTGCCCTCGTCGAAAACGGAGCCGTGTCGTGACATTTTTCTCAAGCCGTCTTTAAAAGAGCGATAAGAAAATGGGCAAAAAGCAACACGGACACCTGCTCGGGTGGGCCATGAACCACCGCACGGACCTGCCGACCATTGCCAGCGGGAATCACGCCGTCCCGCTTTCCTCCAAGCCACCGCCAGCAGGGGTGCTGAAGACGCCCGCGCCGGTGCAGTCAGCCCAGGCCAGCCAGCCGCTCCCGGGCGCCCCCTCTGCTGCACAGGCGGCCCCCAATTTGCCGCACAAGGAGGCCAAGAAGGCGGCCAAGAAGGAGGAGAAGGAGCAGAAGAAGCAGGCCCACCAGGAGACCAAGGTGGGCAAGCTCTCGAAGAAAGCCGACGCACTGGCTGCTCAGCGCCAGCTGTACCAGAAGGAGGGCCGCAAGCATCGGGCCCAGAAGAAGCTGCATCACGAGGAGAAGGTGCTCAACAAGATCACCAAGAAGGAGGTGAAACACGATTTGCCGCAGACACACCCGACCACGCGCAACCCGTACGGCAACGGCCACGGCATCACTGTCCCACAGAAGCCGGCCACCAAGCCGATCTCGCGCGCGCCCTCCGGCGGCTCGGGCTCCGCGGGCCACCAGCAGCCGTCGCACGTGCGCCCCCACGGCGGGGCGGTTTCACACCACGTCTCAACCCATTCGTCCTCGTCGTCGGGCGGGACGTCGACCGGGCACCACGCTGCCGGGAAGCCGCAGCAGGGGACGGGCAAGAAGCACTCCACCCCGGTGCACCACCACCAAGGGGGGCTGGAGCCGAACAACAAGCCGGCCAAGCACGGCGGCGCGTCGTCCTCGTCCAGCGGGTGGAAGCCGGACACCAGCCTGATGCTCGAGAAGCTGGCGTTTGCGGCGGGTGGCGCGGCGGTGGTGCCGGCGGTGTCCGTCCTCTACTTCGGCTGGTACGACAAAATCCTGTGGAAGGCGCTGCTCGGGGCCGCGCTGGGCGACTTCGTGCGGCTGCTCATCTTCGACCGCCCGGAGCTCGAGCTCGAGATCGGGCCCATCTGGCAGCACCCGATCGAGTACGTGGCCAGCATGGGCATTGCCATCGGCCTGACCGACGTGGCCCTCATCGCGATTGGGTACGACACCGGCGTCCTCGAGGTGCTCGCGCCCGTGCTGGGCCTCGGCCCGATGGAGGTGGTGCTGGCGACGACCGGGTACGTGCTGTGGTCGTTCACCGAGGCGCACACGGTGCCGAGCATCAACGCGGGGGTGTGGACGGTCAAGCGCCTGATCCGCCGCTGCCCCAACCCGAAGCCGACCTATTTGCACGGCTCCGGCAAGACCGACAAGAATTATGACTACGGGCTCAAGTACGTGGTGACGCGCGACATCCCCGAGTACTTCGAGAGCGAGGTGAAACTGATTTACGACACTGTGAAAAACACGGTGAACGGATCGGCGGTGATGGGCCTGCTCTATCTCCCAGCGTCGATGATCGGCCAGAGCTTCCGCCACTTGGGCCGCGCTCTCATCGATGTCTTCGTGTCGCTGACACCGCAGCAGAATTGTAAACACTCTTAAGCATTTATAAATTCTCCACAGAATTGTGCACTGTCAAACACCATCTGATGAATTGCCGTTTTGTTACAAGGCAAAAAGATCTCGCGATATTGAGTATCTCTGGTAAACCCAAGGGATTCCAGATATCGAATTAACTCTGTCTCAATGATTCCAATGTCATAAGTCATTGAAATTGGAAACATTGCGGATCGTGAAGTCGCCGCCGCTCCTTATGTGATTCTTTATTTTTTCACATTGTTTCTCTCGCCACTCGGGATTTTTGTGTTGCTTTCTCATGTAAATTGCATTTTTAGTGTTGCTATATTGTTTTTCCTGATCCATTGAGTTTAAACGGGTTTTATAAACCATTTATATCAAGCCAGTACAGTGCCAAGAGAACGGCGTCTGCGGTGTGGTCGCTGTCCACGGGGTAGTGCCACCGGCGGCACAGGGCGAGGGCATCCCGCTTGTTCTGATAGTGCCCGTTGAAGCCGAGGCCCTCCTTGACGAAGTGCACCTTCACTGTCGCCGCGCTCACCAGGGAGATGTGCCGGCTGCTCAGGAGGGACACAACAGCGGTGGTGAATCCGACTTGCACCGAGCGGAGCTGTGCACTCATCCATTGCGTCTCCGCCACCACCTGCAGTATGCCACTGGGGCCAAACCGCTCCATCAAATGCCGCACCACGTCGACGATGTCCTGGGCCACCGCCACGTCGTCGTAGTGGGCCCGGCGGCAGATGAAGTGGGTGCTCTGCCAGAGCAGTTCGCGCGTGTCCGCATCCACAGCAGCCAGGCCGCAGTTGGTGGTGCCGCTGTCCACCCCGATCACCACCCGACCGCTAGCTGCCGGGGCCGCTGAACTGGGAGAGGTCGAGGTTGGTGTGGAGGCCCTTCGCGATGTAGTGGTGCAGCGCCGCTTGGCTGGTGAAGCCGCGCACCCAGATGGCGGGCAGGGCGCGGACGGCGGCGGTGTTGCCGCGTCGACGCACCGCTTCCTTGAGCGCGCGGGGGCGCAGGTGGATCCCGCCCCCCTGGACGCGGTGGTCGATCTCGATGAGGGCGTGGAGGTGCAGCTTGCCGAACTTGGGCCCGATCTCCGGGGCCGAGTTGACGCGGATGGCGTCGATGCGCCCGTTCTGGGTGACGCCGTCGCGGAACTTGATGACGTCGCGCCACTCGTGGTCGATGACGGCGCCGAGGGCGTCCTGGAGGTCGCGGCCCCACAGGTTTGCCTCTGCATCTGTCCTTGGCGCCTTGTTTGTATTCAGTAAAACGAAAAAGGCGCTGAAGCGGGGTTTATTGGGATCTGGGGTGGTGGTGCGAGAGCCGCGGCCGATAGCAGTGTGGCGGGTGTGGGTGATGCGCGGTCCGGACATCGGGTTTTACAGAACATAGGATACAATGAGGCGCCCGGCGAGCCAGAGCACGGCGGCGTAGTCGGCCAGCTCAACGAAGCCCAGCCTGTCGCGCAGCGGCGCGGGGGGGTGATAGAACGCGTCTTCGTCAATGGGGGTGTGGCGCCAATCGACCGAATCCACTGCAATGGGCAAACTGTCGTCGTCAACCTTTTGCGCGGTGAACAGGACGCGCTGGTGGCGCTGCTGGATCCTGGGCTGGTAGCCTGCATCCGACTCTTCCTCCGCCGCGGGAGGGGGTGCGTCGCCGACAACGGCGTGGGTGGCCTTGGGCTTCCGCGCACGAGGGGGCTTGGTCGGTTTTGCCGGCTCGACTGGGGACGAGGGGCGCTCTGGTGTGGCCAAAGAGGAAGACATGGTTTTATTGCAAATCAGTACATCACAACTGGCCAGCGAGGCCGCTCCCGTATGCCACGGCCGGGTGGTTGTGCGGCCACTGGGGTGGAAAGGAGTAAAGGGGCGCACAGGCCGCGTGGAGTAGGACATGGTTGGGCGAGCCAACCGCCATGAACTGGCCCTGGCCAAGACAGTGCTCGCCGCACACAGGACACCGGGTGCTGAAGACGTAGATGAACGGGCGGCTCGCGCCAGCGGGTGAGACGGAGATGGTCCCCTGCAGCGCAGACTGTGGTGTAGACATCATTTTTGACATTAGGTTTGACCAAATGAAATGTTAGCCAAAGATGGCCTCGTCAGAGAATGGGTCTTCTGTGTCGCTATCAATGGTCTTGTACTTTCCAGCGTATAGAAGCTGGAAATTTGTTCCTGTATCATGTCGCCATACGAAACGATGCATCGCATTATCCGGTACAGTAACAAAATTATTACCAACTGCTACTAGCTTTGTGTCAAAAATAGTCCACCCAGAATTCAAAAAGATTGTGAGTGATGACGAAGTTGCGTTACCAACCCAGAACTCACCCCCATTTTCTCGCAATATCGTATCCTCAGTAAGTGCTGAGTCTAGTAAGTTGCTATTTGCAAGCATCGTAGTAGTTGACCCAATAATAAGGCTATGTGTACTCGGTGAATTCATGTAATACACGATATTGGATATTGCCGAAAAATTGTGTGCAATAAGGGTTGAGTCAGTAGAACTGAACACAACATGTGTTTGATGGTATAAAAAGTTATAGAATGCAGCACTCCTGGTTTGACCAAAATACGTAGATTGAACACCCCCGATATTCTGACCAATGGTAACGGAGTCAGTAAAAGTCGTTGTCAGAGGTGCAACTCCATCACTGTAGCCAATGACCACGCTTCTGTGTACATCGGTTGAACAATTGGTACCGATAACGATGCAATTGCCGCCATCACCGGATGTAGATGAAGTACCAATGACTGTGCAATTAGGGCCCAAACCGGGTGCTGCAACATTAAATCCGACGGTTGTATTATTATCCGAGCCGACTGTGCCTGATGCCCCCACAATAACACCATCACTCCCAGCTGTAAACACGGCGTTTTCGCCAATTGCTGTGCAGCGTAACCCACCGGCAGTAGTCGCAGTCGTCGCTTGTCCGGGCTTGTTTGACGATGCGTCTGTTGTAATTATTCCCGGGGTTGACAAACGAATTACACCACCTGTTACATTGAGCGTGGTAGACGAATTTGGTGAAGATGCCATGCTTACAACGGCCAACGTTGGGCCAGTTCCGTCAGTGATAAGTGACGTTCCGCCGCCAGCATTACTCAGAGTTACCGCACCCCCGCCGCCCAGTGTGTTAGTGATAGTGAGATTGGCCGTACCACCACCGGCAATGGAGATGTTTGTACCCGCATTCAATGTACCCAGTTGAGCATTATTGCCAAAGTGGGGAGCAACAATGATGGAGGCACCGGTACCACCGGCTGCATCAAATACACCCATATGGCCTTCTCCCACCGCTGTATTCTCGATGCGGATATAGCCATCGGGGTGTTCAACCAAGGCAATGTCACTTCCAGCTGTAAGTCCCTTAAAGGCGACATCTGGACCAATTCCGTCGTTGATGATGCTCATTCCAATACCAGCTGGGTCGTCTGTCATTGTCCACGCGGATGATGATTGTGTATTTGTCACGGTAATTGTTCCGGGTGCCGTGGTCAGCAAGATGCCCGGCCCAGCGAGCAGCTCTTTGAGGGTGACAACATTGTTGATGTTTGTTTGCTTAATCAGCGTTGTTCCACCAGATCCACTTGTAACAACGCTACCGGCAAAATTAATTGGTGGGTAATACCGATGCTCGGAATCACACGTAACGATTTGAGATGTTGACGAGCGCCGACGAGACATCTTTATCGAAAACGCTAGATTTTACGTGGTAAAGCGACCAATATGATGAATGCGGAATTCAGTTGACGAAATAATTCCCCATTGGAACATGTGAGTACGCCCATCAACCAGAGATAAAGTCCAAGGGTGTGTGAGTGGGGCACCGTCATCAGTGAAAAGTGACCAACCAGTGTTCGAGCCTAAATTTTTTGGACCACCGGTTGCATTTCTGATGTAGAAAACGCCACCCTTGTTAACCCCCCACCACGCAGGATCAACCAACCCAGCTGCAAGATACATATCTGCCGCGGTTGCAAGAGCAAAACTCAGCGTTGCACCAGCAGTGAATGCCAGATAACTCCACATTTGTATAGGAAGAATGCTGTGCACCCCAACTGTCGTAAATGCAGCCCAGTTTTGACGAGGTAGCAATTTTCCATAGACAAGGCATCGGTTTGCATCTGCATATAAAAGGTTCTGTCGTGTACCTGCTGCATTATGTGTTGCAGCAAGAAATGACAGATCAATTGGGTGTGCTACTGTGGGAGATGAATCAAATGCCGGCGTTGTTGAAAAAACGACAGACCGAGATGCTGTCACATGGGGAAGCGTGTTGTTATTAGTGCCAATAATTACAGAATTATCAGCCGCGGATCGCATCCGATGGCCAATGACGACACTATTCATGCCAGATAAATACGATGCGCCACCAACAAGTACGGCGGAACTGTTATCCAGCGTGGATCCGCTCAACCCAATGCCAACACAATCCACTCGAGCAGCAGCTGGAATTGTAATGTCACCAATTGCAGTGGTTCGTGCACCCGTGCTATTGTTTATAGTAGCTATACCAGTGACTGGTGGATGCACACCATTTGTGTCAACAACCTTCCATCCAAAATCACGAATTGTATATGTCGGTGTTGTGGCCGCGGTCGTAATCTTGCCAGCCACACTGAATGAAGCCAACGACAGGGTGGGCCCGGTACCGTCAGCTACAAGAGAACTGGTACCCACCCCCGCCGGTGAGAGGGTGACAGTCCCACCAGCAGTCCCGGGTGCACTGATGGTCAAATTAGCTGTCCCACCGCCGGTAATTGTGATACCGCTGCCAGCAACCAGGGTGCTCAGCGTGATTCCACCACCAATTCCGTCGACAATGACAGATTCACCTGTTGCCCCGGCGGCATCCGAAAAGACCACGCTGCCGGTAAACGGGCTGGTATTGTTGATTGTAATAAAAGTTCCGTTATCCACCAATGAAATGCCGGTTCCAGCGGATACTGTTTTCACCACGATGTTGCCCGTTGTATCCGAGAACGGGGAAATCCCCGCCAGAGCCGTCATTGAAATATCTTCGATTCCTTGTGTATTTGTGATGGTGACTACATCGTTCGTCGACGACAGAGAAATGCCAGTGCCCGCAAGTAGCTCTTTGATGATGGTGTTGGTAACTGTTGTTGATTGAATGATGGTCTCCCCCCCACTGCCGGAAGTGGTGACCACCCCCGACATGTCTAGCGCCGGATAAAAAACGTTGTTGTCATCACATGTCACGGTTTGCACTGAGCCCTTATGACGACGCGTTCCAGACATTATCTTCTTTATATAAAAGTGTAAGATTTATGTACTAGCATGAATCCATCCAAGGTGCACCATCCATAATTCACCAAAATCTGGTGCCCATGTAACAAGAAAAGCCACCGTTTGATTTTGTTTGACTCTGACCTCATCAAAGAACAGCCTGGTTCCCTGAGCTGAATAGCCTCGCAAAGGAACCACTCCACTTGAATCATCCGTATTAATCAAAATTCTCCCAGATGAATAATTTGTGAAATGCACCATGAATCCCATTGTCCCAGAAACGGGTATTTGGCTACCTCCGACTGTTGCCGTTATATTTGGTTCTCCGGTTGGAACGGCAAACAATCCAGGTTCCGGCCCATTGAACATGAAGTTTACAGTAGCTTGTGCGTCAATGTTATAAATGTTGCCATCATTTCCAGACCCATGAATTCGATACCACGCATCTGGAAAAAGTGTGATAAGTGATGGGGGGTTTGTTGTTATTATCCCCGTTGTGGTCTTTCTTGCCTTCACTACTGCATAAGTGGGAGTGAATGCAAAATATGGCTCAATTGCTGCACCGGTGTGGTGCTTCCTGACAAAACATTCATGTGTGGCAAATGTAATTGTACCCGGAGACCCAGCAGTGCCAAGAGCGACACTTTGATCGGCACTCATTGTACTTCGATTGCCAATAAGCACGGACGAACTGCTACCATTGGTATTTGTATTACCGATCACAACCGCATTCGCTGAATTTGATATGTCGTTGGCAACGCCAATTGCAGTGCTTCGTACCGCACCGATCGCCACACTTGAGTGACCGATGACAATGGTCGAGTTCGCATTGGTGATGTTATTGGAAGAGCCGAACGCGATTGAGTTTGTGGCTCCTGTAATTGTAATTGCATCAGATGTCGGCTGTACACCACCTGCATCAGCGATCATAAAGCCGTGGTTGCCAAGTGTGAAGTTGTTTGCCGAAAGAGGAGCAACCGCATTACCCGCCGCCGATAAGCGATACACCGCCAGGTCCGGACCAGTGCCATCTGCCACAATCGACCCACCGGACCCCGCGCTCGAAAGCGTTACCGACTCGGCACTTGAAACAGTCGACGATATAGTTAGATTGGCGGTGCCTCCACCTGCCACGGTAATGCCGGTGCCCGCGTTGATGGTTCCCAGCCCAATCGCCGGCCCGGTTCCGTCTTGGACAAACGAATGCGCTGTAGCGCCGGGTGCGTCTGTGACAGTGACCACACCACCGCTGGCAGCTGGGGTGTTGCGGATAACCACATTGCTGCTCGTCGAGCCGACAAAGTCGATACCGGTATATCCGCCCCATCCGCGCGTGGTCATGATCGGTCCGGTGCCATCGACAACCCAGTTGGTGGCGCCACCGGCAGTGGCCACAGATACATTGATGGTTGGTAGCGAATTGGCAATTGTGATTGTGCCCGGGCCGGGTGTCAGGGAAATGCCAGTGCCCGCCAGCAGCTCCTTTAGAATGGTGGTAGTTGTCGTCGTTTGCTCGATAAGAGTAAATCCCCCACCGCCACTGGTCACAACACCCCCGCTGAGATTGGCGGACGGGTAGAACCGGTTGTTGTCGTCACACGTGACTTGCTGGTGATTTCCTTTGCGTCGGAGAGCCATGATAGAGATTTACAAAAGCGTATAGAAATCATTACACACGACTTCGTATGTAGGCAACGAGATGCTCAACAACACTCCGTATGTGATCAACTGTTGGAACTGCATATCGAACTCGGGCATTCCGCGATGCGGACCGCTCCATGTCGATATTTTGCAATGTAGACACGAGCTGTCCCAATACTGCAGCTGTGTCTTGATCTGTTAGTTTCTGTAACCCCTTTGTCACTTCTGTTATTGCTGTGCCAATCCCAGATTGCAGCGTCTTTGCAAATTCAAAGTTGGCGTTTTCGTCACCTGCTTCCATGATGCCAAATGCGTGCAGGGCCTGTGTCAAGTCACCGACAAACGCCTCTAAGCGCATTCGCCGTGTTGCCGCGTCAACCCCCTGTGTGGCAACGTCCTTCGCGAGAACCTTTAGTTGTTGCACGGCCAAATTGACACCAACCCCGGTTGGATTCTGCGGGTCAAATGCCCGGGCCTGCATGTGTACTTTGCGCTTGACATCGGGTGCTAGTTGAGGAACAGGGGGCTTGTCGCCCACCGACGATGTTGGCGGCACGGGGGCAAGCGGCACGCCTTCGTCATCAGTGAAGACATGCTCCCCGTTAATTACACGATAGAATGCTTCAACTGCACCCGGTGTATTCTTATTCACCAGTGTAGTCGGGTCGGCCAACGACGTGAAGTATCCCACTCGAGGAGGGGCTGGAACCGCAGAGGCAGCAGACATCGGCCCGGCTGTCGCATGGCCTTCTTGTGCAGACATTGGGCCAGCGCCGAGAAGTTCCACGTGTGCAGTGGGCGCATCGGTAACCCGTGCAACCGGCAGGTCCAGGGGTGGCTCGGCTGCAATTTGAGGTAGTTGCTCACGCGCGGGTGTAGGGGCCTCAGCCGCCCGGGCAGCATAATCAAGTGCCGGAATTGTTGCCTGTTCCAGTGCTCTTGATAGTTCTTCCACTTGCTGCTGTGCAGCTATTTGCGCCCTTGCGGCCGCATCCATCTGCCCCGCTGCTTCAAGTTGGATTTGTCCAATGATTGTATTTCGTCTCTCAATTTCATTGATGAGAAGTTGCTCTCGCTGTTTCACTTGCATCAGCAATTCGCGCCTATCAGCTTGCGCCTTTTCCTGGGTGGCCCGAAGCTGCTGTTCGGTTTCGGCTCGTGCAATTTGCAGATCAATCAGTTGTTGCTGCTGTTCCTTTGTTGTATGCAACAGCCCAGCGGCTTGATTTTGTAGGGCACCGACATCAGCTGCACGCGGAGCTTCTTGTAACTTTTGCTGTGCCTGTTTCAGTTGTTGCATTGCTTCACCATGTGATCTCAGTAGTTTGGCATACTCCGCTTCACTGCGCGTGAGTGCCGCCCGTGCCATTTGCTCGGCCTGTTGAGTAACGGAGAGTTGCTGTGACAGCTCATTAGCTCTGTGTTCTGCCTGAATACGAAGCGCATCGGTTGCTTCTACAAGTGGTTTCACTCGTGCAAACTCCGCCCGCAGTGCAAATTTTTCTGCTGTTTTCTCTATATTTTCCTTGGATGCTTCCTCTGCCGCCTTCTTGGCAACGCGTGCTTCGTGTTCGGCTCGTTGACGACGCTGGCGCTCGGCAACTGTCTCCCCGCGTCTGGCACGTGCTTGCTCGGCGAGTTGCTCCAATTGACGCGTTCTCTCTTGTTCTGCTACAATATCAGCTTCAGTCGCAATCTCCTCTTTGCGCCCAAGTAGGTCAATGGCGGAACGCCGCAGATCCTTTTGGTGTTCAACCTGTGCTTGCAACGCTTTGATCATCTGATCTTTTGCGTCCTGGAGCTGCAACACGGTTCGCGACGACTGTGGAGGGGAGCCTATCTGTGCCCGAATCTCATGAAGTGTATCGAGGTCGAGAACATTTGTCGCCGCTGGAGTTGCCAATTCGGTTTCAAATTCCTCCAATTTGGAGATTTGCTCATCCAATTGCATTCTGGCCTCGGCGCGTTCCTCTACCACTTCCTTTAACTCATCCTGAAATGCAGTGGTTTTCGTCGGGGCGCGAACGCTTGGATTGTGTCGCGCTCTTTTGACGAACGTTGGCGGCGGTGCTTGTGCAGCATCCACTCGCATAAATGACGGCAGTGGTGCTGGAACTAACGTTGGCTGGATAAGAGAAGCGACACGTGAACCGATGCTCGGGTGTGCTGGGGACACCATCGCCGCGACATTATCATCGGGGGGTGCCCCATCAATAAACAGGGCGTCTGCATCGGCAGCGCTTACAGGTGCCCCATCCAGAATCGTTGCTTCCGGGGCGGGGATGCGTGGGGGGTCGCGGGCGTCGTTCTGACTAATGCGGTAATCAACCTCCGCTTCAAGTGGGAGGCCCAGTACCACATACTTGTAGTAGAGCCAGAGATCGTCCAGTGATGGCTGGACACCGGGCTCCGCCGCTTGCATTCGCTCGCGCATCTTGACCAGATCAGAGACGAATCCGTACTTTGCATCAATGCGCCGATCAAAGTAATCAATTACGGATGGGTGCGATGAGAGGATTCCGCGTTTCAGCCAGGGCGGCTTCTCCTGCATGTCCTCCGGCCAAAGCCCGGCCTTTGTATAATCAATCGCGGGTGCCTTCCCCAGTATCCATTCTTCAAAGTCGCGCTTGATGTTTGCATTGATGCTGTCCTCTACCCCCTTTCCGGCATTGGCGTACAGCTGCTGAAAGAGTGCGGCCCTTCCGCTTTCGGATGGCTCGGCATCGATCATTTTGAGCAACCGGTCGTCCTTCATCCGGCTAACAAGTGCATCGGGACCTTTGATGTCCCGTCTCTTCCGTTCCGTTCGAATTGGGTTCTCGGACGCCGGCCACTTGACCAATTGCTCATTGCCCCGTATAGCTTCGGTCGTTGCCCATGTATCGTCCGGGCCGGTCTTTCCTCTGTGAATGCGAAACCATGTATTGTCCGCACTCGTGCCTTGTATTGTATTTTTCCAAGTCAGGCCGAAATACGACATCTTTAAGAGTACGAATTAGAATGTCTTTGGTTTATTGAATAAAACGCGTCAGCGCCCACGCGATCACAATGGCCGCAGCGGCATACATTACTGTCTGCTTTGTATCCACACTCGACGAGGCACCACTTGCGGCCACATTGGCCTTGGCCGCCGCCCTGTTGGCAGCAGCGTCGTGTGGGCCGCCCGCGATCTTCCGGATGGCCACGTCGGTCAGGCCCGGGCCGGGCTTGCCGGTGGGCGGATTGCCGGTCAGCGAACCCATCCCCAGCGACTCGGGGTCGCCCGCAGCAGCACCGGCTTCACGTCCTTGTTGGACTATGCGCGGGTCAAGCGTAAATTTTCCCATTGAGATCAGGTTTTAATAGAATTGCTT
>Ga0256865_1000512_pt1 | contig 12903 bp, 10 predicted proteins | sample RVTome_14_FD_187337 | JGI IMG/M metagenome (GOLD analysis project Ga0256865, IMG submission 187337) | Soil microbial communities from uranium-contaminated site in the Upper Colorado River Basin, Wyoming, United States - RVT145D125 HiSeq ... | reverse complement strand
TCTCCAAGTACAACCTGCTCGCCTTGCCGGTCGTCGACGCGGAGCATCGCCTCCTCGGCGTGGTCACCGTGGACGACGTCGTCGACCTCCTCCTGCCGCCCGCCTCACGGAAGAAGCGCCGGAAGATGTAGCGGCCCGGATGGGACGCCCTACAGGCCGATAATTTCGGGAAGCGCGGGGAAGAGGGTCACCACCACCAGGAGAACGGTGAGTACGATCATGACCACCGTGGTCGTCCACGCGATCCCGTTGAACGTCTTCGAATTGACGTGCTCCCCCATCAACTCCCGGTCGTTGATCAGCTTGAGCATGAAGAGGAGGACGAACGGGAGCAGCACGCCGTTCGCAACCTGGGAAAAGTACATGATGAGGACCAGCGGAGCGGCCGGGTACAGGACGAGCGCCCCACCGAGGACGATGAGGCCGGTGTAGAGCCAGAAGAATTGCGGCGCCGTGCGGAAGTCCTTGTCGATTCCCGACTCCCACCCCATCCCTTCGCAGACGCAGTAGGCGGTCGCCAGGGGCAGGATCGAGGCGGCGAACAGCGAGGCGTTCGCCAGGCCGAACGCGAACAGGAGGGAGGCGTTCTTCCCGGCGAGGGGTGCCAGCGCCATCGCGGCGTCCTTGGCGTCCTCGATCCGGACTCCGGAGACGTACAAGGTGGCGCCGCACGCCACGATGATCGACAGCGCCACGATGTCGGTCACGAGGCACCCGAAGATCACGTCGACGCGGATGAGAGGGTACTCCTCCGCCTGCAGGCTCTTCTCCACCACGGCGGACTGCAGGTAGAACTGCATCCAGGGGGCGATCGTCGTCCCGACCATCCCGATGAGCATGGTGACGTACCCGACGTCCAGGCGGAGGTCGGGCACGATCAGGTTGCGCGCCACGGCCGCCCCGTCCGGATGTGCGAGGTAGGCGGCGACGGGATAGGCGAAGAAGATGAGGCACGCCACGAGGAAGATCTTCTCCACCACCCGGTACGTACCCTTCACGACGAGGAACCAGACGGCCGCCGCGCCGACGGGCACGGAAAAGTATTTGCTGATACCGAAGATCTCCCACGCGGAGGCCCACCCGGCGAACTCCGCGACCGTATTCCCGAGATTGGCGAGCACCAGGGCCACCAGGAGATAAAAGGTCGGACGGACGCCGAACTTCTCCCGGATGAGGTCCGCCAACGTTTTCCCCGTGACCACGCCCATCCGCGCGACCATCTCCTGGACGACGATCAGCGCGACCGTGATCGGGAGGAGCGTCCACAGGAGCGCGTATCCGAAGTGCGCCCCGGCGATCGAGTACGTGGCGATCCCGCCCGCGTCGTTGTCGACGGACGCCGTGATGATCCCCGGCCCGAGGACCGCCAGGAACAGCAGGATCTTCTTCTTGTCGGGCCGGCGGAAGCGCACTTCCCCCTCCTTTCGTGAACGTCGGTTCCCCGTTGGAAAATACCACACCTCCCTCAGGAATTTCCGGTTTCCCGGGCCGGCGGGTATACACTGAAAACAGAGGCCATGCTCCGCCGACCATCGAAAAAGCGACCATTTCGCCCCCTGGCCTGGCTCCTGGGGATCGTTGCCGCAGCTTGCCTCCTTGCCTCGGCTTCACCGGCTCTCCCGGCGGAGTCGGCGGGGAAGCCGACCGTCCGCTTCGGCGTCATCCCGCGGTTCAACCCGCACGTCACCTACGAGTATTACCAGCCGCTCATGGATTACCTGAGCGGGAACACCTCATATCGTTTCGAACTGCGCCTGGGCCGCAACTACCTGGAAACGATCGAGGACCTGCGGAAGGGGACCACCGACGTGGCCTACCTCGGAGGAGCGACCTTCGCTATTGCCCGTCACCGCTTCGGCGCCCGCGCCCTGGTCAAGCCGCGGAACACCGAAGGGGGGACGACCTACCGCTGTTTCATCATCGTCCGCAAGGACAGCTCCATTCGGACGATCCGGGACCTCCGGGGGAAGAGCGTGGCCTTCGGCGCTCGCCGGGCGACCACGGGGAGCCTGATCCCGAGCTACATGCTGTTCGGTTCGGGGGTGACCCCGAACCATCTGAAGGTCGTGAAGAACCTCCATAACCACGAGGAGGTCGCCAAGGCCGTCCTCAAGGGGGTCTACGACGCGGGGGCGGTGAAAGACGTCGTCGCATGGCAATACGAGGCGCAGGGACTTCGGATCGTCGCCGAGTCCGAGGAACTTCCGAACGCACCGATCGCGGCGGGTCCTTCCCTTCCGAAGGACGCGGAGGCGGCGATGGTGAAGGCCCTGTTGTCGATCGACGGGAACAGCCCGGGAGGAAGGGCGACCCTCTCGCAGTGGGGGCCGGAGCTTCGGCACGGCTTCGTCCGCGCGCGCGGCGAAGACTACGACTTCCTGTACAGGAAAATCGTCTCCATTCCCACGGGATGCGGAATCCGTTGCCATACCTCGAACCCCTTTTTCGCAAACTGAGGCTTCCCGCCCCCTCCCTCGCCGGGAAATTCATGGCTGCCGGCGCGGTCGCGATCGTCCTCGTCGCGATCTTCCTTCACTACTTTCTCGTGGAATCGGAGAAGCGGCACATGGTGGAGCAGGAGGAGCAGACGGCGAAAACGCTGGCCACGGCGATGAAACTCCCCTTCACCCAGATCCTTCTCTTCGAGGAATCGGAAATCGTATCCGAGGCGGGGCTCCTGGATTTGTACGTTTCCCGCATGGTCGGCAGCGTGGACCTCCACATCGACTATGCAATGGTCTTCGACCCCGAGGGCCGGATCCTGTCCCACAGCGACCTGACCCTGTTCAACCGGAAGCTCGACGATCCCTTGTCGCGGAAGGCCCTTTCGGCAGACGGGATCGTCCTTTCCCACATCGGAGATCCGTTCGACGGCGGGGTGATCGACGTGGCCACGCCGCTGAACGTCTCCTCGAAGCGGTTCGGCACCCTCCGCTTCGGCTACTCCCTTGCCGGGCTCGCGGACCGCCTGCTCCAGCTCAAGCGGAAAACGCTCGCGTTGACCGTTTCCGCCGCCGCCGGGATGATCCTCCTCGTGTTTGCGGCGTCTATGGTGATGACCCGGCCGATCCGGCGCCTGGTGGGCGCCCTGGACTCCGTTCGCCTCGGAAAGCTCGAGCCCATCCCCCTCCCGGAGCGGCACGACGAACTGGGCGATCTCCAGAACAGCTACCGGATGATGGTGAACCGGCTAGCGCAGGAGAAGACCGAGAGGGAAAGAACACGGGAGCTGCTTGCCAGAACGGAGAAAATGGCGACGGTGGGCACGTTGGCGGCGGGAATCGCCCACGAGATCAACAGCCCCCTGACGGGGTCGATGCACAGCGTTCACGCGCTCGCATCGGGGACCCTCCCCGCGGAGAAGCGGGATCGATACCTGCAGGTGCTGGGGGAGGGCCTGGAGCGGATTCGCCGGGCGGTCTCCCAGTTGCTCGATTACTCCACCGTCCACGTTACGAACATGGTCCATTGCGACCTGTCCGGACTCGTGACAAAAACACTCGAGTTCCTGGAGTACCAGATCACGAGGAACCGGATCGAAGTCGAGAACCGGCTTCCCCCCCTGGTCGTCCGGGCGGACGCCCACAAGGTGGAGCAGGTGCTCGTCAACCTCGTGCTGAACGCCGTCGCGGCGATGCCCCGGGGAGGTCGCCTCGCATTCCGTCACTTCGAGGAAGGCCCCTTTCTTACCCTGGTCGTATCCGATACCGGGGAAGGGATCCCGGAGGGGAACCTTGAGAAGATCTTCGAGCCGTTCTTCACAACGAAGGGGGACGGGAAGGGGACCGGCCTGGGGCTCGCGGTCTGCCGGAAGATCATCGAACAGCACGGCGGGAAGATCTCCGTATCCTCCCGCCCGGGCGAGGGGACGGAATTCCTCGTCTCGCTCCCCTTTGCAGCTGTCCCGGGGAGGGACCATGAACGGTGAAGGGATACGGATCCTGATTGTGGAGGACGACCCCGGCCTTCGCTTCACGATGACGGACGCCCTGGAAGGGAAGGGATTTGCCGCCACGGGGGTCGACAACGGGGTCGAAGCGATCCGGCGGCTCGACGGCGAAGCGTTCGACGTGGTGGTGACCGATCTGCGTCTTCCGGGCAAGGACGGCATGGAGGTGCTGCGGGCGGCCAGGGGGAAATCTTCCCCGCCTTCGGTGGTCGTGATGACCGGGTACGGCAGCGTCGAATCCGCGGTGGCCGCGATGAAGAGCGGGGCCGAGGATTACCTGACGAAGCCTTTTCCCGTGGAGGCGCTTCTCCTTCTGCTCGACAAGATCCTCCGGTTCCGCACGCTCGAACGGGAGAACCGGGAGCTGAAGCGACGCATCCTCTCGGCGTCCCGCTTCGAGGAGTTGATCGGCAGGAGCAAGCCGATGCGGGATGTTTTTGATCTCGTCTCGACCGTCGCCGGAACGGACGCCACGGTGCTGCTTCTGGGAGATAGCGGCACCGGCAAGGAACTGGTCGCTCGGGCGCTCCACCGGCGGGGAAAACGGAAGGACGGCCCCTTCCTCGCCCTCAACTGTTCCGCGATCCCGGAAAGCCTCTTCGAGGCGGAGATTTTCGGGTACGAAAAGGGTGCGTTCACCGGTGCAGACCGGAGAAGGGCGGGAAAGATCGAGCAGGCCGACGGGGGCACCCTTTTCTTCGATGAAGTCGCAGAAGTCCCCGTTTCCGCCCAGGCGAAGCTCCTCCGGGTGCTCGAAGAGCGGTCCTTCACCAGGCTCGGCGGGAGCGAAGCCGTCCACGTCGATCTGCGGGTCATTTCGGCGACGAACCGGAAGGATATGAAGGCGCTGGTCGATGAAGGGAGATTCCGGACGGATCTCTTCTATCGACTGAACGTCTTCGAGATCCGGATGCCCGCATTGCGCGATCGACGGGAAGACATCCCGCTTCTGGTCGAGCATTTCATCGAAAGACTGGGGGGAGGTCGCCGGGTATCGGAGAAGGCCATGGCGCTGCTGATGGACCACACGTTCCCCGGAAACGTCCGTGAGTTGTGGAACGTTATGGAACGTGCCTCCATTCTTTGCGGGGAGGGAACGATCGGGCCGGAGCACCTGCCGCCGGAGTTCCTCGGACCCCGAACCTCCCCCGTCGCGATCCCGCTTCCGGAAGAGATCCTTCCCTTGAAGGAGGCGGTTCGCCGGTTCGAGGCGGCGTATATCGAGAAGGCGTTGGAGGTTGCCGGAGGGAGCAAGGCCCGCGCCGCCGATCTCCTGCAGATCGGGCGGAAAGCCCTCTGGGAGCGTATGAAGCGGTAGCCGGGTCCGCGGATGCCGGGGAACTCGCCCGTTTCGCTTCGGAAACGATCCGGCCCGAATGTTTCCTTCAGGAAACGTCGTACGGAGCATTCCGTTCCGCGCCGGCGCCCTCCTTTTCCCTGCCGTCCTCAACATGTCGAAAAAAGGACGTATTTTTCGATCCTCCTCCTCCTGCGGAATCGGCACTACATTTGCTGATCAACATGGATTGTATTCAGGGGACGCTTCTTCCCGCTGGACACACGAACATTCCAAGGAGGATCGAATTGATGAAGAGAAAAGGAACGATCGGTTCGGCGCTTCTCACGGTATCCCTCGCCGGCTGCCTGTTGCTGGCGTGGGCGGGGCCCTCCCAGGCCGCAACCGGCTACGTCGGTTCGGAGAAGTGTTTCTCCTGCCATGCTGACCAGTTCAACCTCTGGCAAGCCAGCGGCCACCCCTTGAAGCTGCGCAAGGTTGAGAAGGCCCGTTACGCGAAATTGCCCCTGCCTCCCGGCTACAGCTGGAACGACATCAGTTACGTGATCGGCGGGGCCATCAAGAAAGCCCGCTTCATCGACAAGAAGGGCTACATCATCACAGCCGCAAAAGACGGCTCCGAGGCCAAGACCCAATACAACATCGAAGACGGCAGCTGGTCCTTCTACCACAAGGGCGAGAAGAAGCCTTACAAGTGCGGCCCCTGCCACATGACCGCCTACAGTGCGGAAGGCCATCAGGACGGCATGGAAGGGATGATCGGCACCTGGGCCGAGGACGGGATCGGCTGCGAGGAGTGCCATGGGCCGGGCGGCGACCACGTCAAGAAGCCGTCGAAGGCGACGATCAAGATCAACCGGACGGCCGAAGCCTGCGGCAAGTGCCACCAGCGCGGCGGCATGGGACCCGAGCCTCCGGCCAAGGGCGGGTTCATTCAGCATCATGAGCAGATCAACGAACTGAAGTCGGGCGTGCACAAGGATCTGAACTGCATCGAATGCCACAACCCCCACGATCGCGCCATCCACGCGAAGAACAACTGCGCCGGGTGCCATGCCGACACCGCCGCGTCCTTCGCCAAGAACCGGCACGCCCGGCAGGGCACCCGCTGCGTCGAGTGCCATATGCCGAAGGCCTCCAAGTCGGCGATAAGCGTCGCCAGCTACACCGGCGATGTGCGAACCCACATCTTCAAGATCAATACCGATGCGAAGGCGAGCATGTTCAAGGAGGTCGAGGAAAAGGGGAAGAAATCGACCTTCGCCAAGAACTTCGTAACCGTCGAATATGCCTGTCTTACCTGTCATGGCAGCCGCGACAAGGCTTGGGCGGCGGCGAACGCGAAAGGGTTCCACAAGGCGAAGTAGACGTTCGATTCGACACGATGAAAACGGGGGCGGCGTGCGCCGCCCCCGTTTCTCGTCTTTGGCTTTTCAACCGGGGCGATGGCGCGACGGCGGGCCGACCGCGACCGGGGCGCCGGAATACAAGAAGAAGTAACCGCCGGGAGATCGTTCCCGTTTTCGCCGGAGAGGGGCCCGGGAGATCCCGGGTCCCTCTCTTTCGTTTCTCGCCCTCATAATGTGGAAGGGAAATGCGAGCTCCGCGCGATAACGGTTTCTTGAAGGGCGATAATATGGTTCCAATGAATCGCAACATCCTCATTCTTTTCTCAACGCGCATCATTCGACTCTTTTGCTACGGCTTCCTCTCGGTCGTCCTCGCGCTCTATCTCGCTCAGGTCGGCCTTCCCGAACAACAAATCGGCCTGCTCTTCACCCTCACCCTTGTGGGCGATGCGGGAATTTCGCTCTGGCTCACCACCTCCGCCGACCGTATCGGACGAAAGCGCACGCTGATCGTCGGCGCGTTGCTGATGCTGGGCGCGGGCGTTGTCTTCATCGTCACCCACAACATCCTCCTCCTCCTGGCCGCCGCCATCATCGGCGTCATCAGCCCGAGCGGGAATGAGATCGGTCCGTTCCTCTCCGTTGAACAGGCCGCCTTGGCGCAACTCCTGCCGAATGAAAAACGCACGCAGGCTTTTGCATGGTACAACCTCGTCGGATCCTTCGCGACCGCGACGGGCGCGCTGTCAGGCGGCTGGCTGGCTCAATTGCTGCGGTTTCGCGGGATGTCCGCGCTGGACGCGTATCGTGCCGTCCTGATGGGATATGCGTTGGGCGGTCTTATCCTCTTCCTCCTTTTCCTTACGCTCTCGCGGGACGTGGAAGTGGCTGGTGCCTCCCGAGCCGAACCTGCCCGACGCGCGCTCGGTCTCCATCGTTCGCGCAACGTGGTCCTCCGACTCAGCGCGCTCTTCGCCCTGGACGCCTTCGCCGGCGGACTGATCGTGCAGGCCATGATCGCTTACTGGTTCCATATCAAATTCGGAGTCGACGCGGGCATCATCGGCACGATCTTCTTCGGGGCGAATATATTGGCGGGGATCTCGGCGTTGCTGGCGGTGAGGCTTGCCAACAGGATCGGGTTGATCAACACGATGGTCTTCACGCACGTTCCGTCGAATGTGTTGCTGATCCTTGTGCCGCTCATGCCGACACTCCCGTTGGCGATTGCCGTTTTGCTCCTACGATTCAGCATCTCGCAGATGGACGTTCCCACTCGTCAATCGTATACGATGGCGGTCGTATCGCCCGACGAACGTTCCGCCGCGTCAGGCGTTACGAGCATCGCGCGTTCCTTGGGAGCGGCGATTTCACCTTCGTTGGCAGGCATCTTTTTCGCCGTTCCCGCTTTGCTTGGCGTGCCCTTCTTCCTGGCAGGCGGATTGAAAATCGTCTATGACGTCCTGCTCTATCGTGGTTTTCGTGCGATAAAACCACCCGAGGAGACCTGAAGGTCCTCATTCGCGTACTCCCGGGATGTGGAATCGTCACGGCCCACTCGCTCGATTCCGCGATGCGCCGAATTATTTTCACGCAGAGTGCGATACGTGCCCGTTTTCTTGTGTTCCCGGCTCGTGCACAGGATAATGAGTGCGTCCGGGCGGGGCGCGAAGCCCGCCCGGGGAAGGTGCCATGCCCGGACGAATCCTTTTCATCGACGACGACCCCGCCGGCAGGGAGGTTGCGCTGTTCAACCTCCGGAATGCCGGGTACGAAGTGACCGCGGCCGAGGACGGGGCCGGGGGGCTGTCCGCGTTCGCGTCCTCCCCGTTCGACCTCGTGATCACCGACCTCAAGATGCCGGGAATCCCGGGGATGGAGGTGCTCCGGAAGATCCACGCCGGGTCGCCCGACGTCCCCGTCCTCGTCATCACCGCCTTCGGAAACGTCGAGACCGCCGTGGCGGCGATGAAGGAGGGGGCGTACGATTTCATCGGGAAACCGTTTCATCGCGACCAGCTCCTGCTTGCGGTGGAGAAGGCGCTCGATCGCCGACGGCTGGCCACCGAGGTGCGCGACCTGCGGATCCGCGCCTCCGGGGTCGGTCGGGACGTCGTCTCCGTTTCCGCGGCGATGCGGAAGTTGCTCGAGGTGGCCGATCGCGTCGCCGCCACCGGTGCCTCGATCCTCATCACGGGCGAGAGCGGCACGGGAAAGGAGATCCTCGCCCGGCGGATCCATGTGCGGTCCCCCCGGGCCGATGGTCCGTTCGTGGCGGTAAACTGCGCCGCGATCCCCGCGGAGCTGCTGGAGTCGGAGCTGTTCGGGCACGCCCGCGGCGCTTTTACCGGGGCCGTTCGCGACCGCGCCGGGCGGTTCCGCCAGGCATCGGGAGGGACGCTCTTCCTCGACGAGGTGGCCGAGATCCCGCCCGCGCTGCAGGGCAAGCTGCTTCGTGCGCTCCAGGAGAGGGTGGTGGATGCGGTGGGAGCCGACGCGCCGGTGCCGGTGGACGTCCGCATACTGGCCGCCACGAACCGGGACCTGCGCGCGAGGATCCAGGACGGTTCCTTCCGGGAGGATCTCTACTACCGGTTGAACGTCGTTGAACTGGCCGTCCCGCCGCTGCGGGAGCGCCCGGACGACATCCCACCGCTGGTCGAGCGCTTCGTCTCCGAATTCGCCGGCGGACGGGAGATCACGGTTTCCGGTGCCGTGGTCGCCGAGCTTTCGAGGCGACCGTGGCCGGGAAATGTGCGGGAGTTGAAGAACGCCTGCGAGCGGATGGTCATCCTATGCCGCGGGGACGAGGTTTCCCTCGACGATCTCCCGCCCGCGCCGAGCGGACCGGGCGCGGGGACCGCGGAAGAGGCTTCCGCTGCGTTTCTCCCGCTTCCGGCCGAGGGACTTTCCCTGGTGGATCTCGAGAAGCGGGTGATCGAGGGCGCGTTACGGTTGAAGGGGGGGAACATCGCGCAGGCCGCGGTGTACCTGCGGATCCCCCGGCACATCCTCGTCTACCGGATCGGGAAATACGGGCTTCGCCGCGATGCCTGACCACGCGCGCGGGGGAATCGCAAAAGGGGTGCTGGAGGACCTGCGGCCGATCTTCACGACGAAGATGGTGCTCACCGCGTGGATCCCGTGCCTCGTGATCACCGTGCTGCATTACCGTACCGGGGCGCAGCATACATGGGGGCACGACATCCTCCGCCGGCTCTACTACCTGCCGATCCTGTTCGCGGCGTTTTCCGGCGGCTTGCGGGGCGGCGTCACCGTTTCGGTGTTCGCCTCCCTGGTCTATCTCCCCCACGCCTTCACGAGCCTACTGGTGCAGGACCCGGCCGATGCCCTTGAGAAGGGGCTGGAGATCCTCCTTTATAATATAGTGGCGGTCGTGGCGGGCATGCTGGTCGACCGGGAGCGTCGCGAACGGGAGAAGCAGGAACGGCTGGCGACCCGGCTGGGGGACGCCCTCGCGGAGCAGCGGCGGATCGAGGCGCAGTTGATCCGGGCGGGGAAGCTCGGGGCGCTGGGCGAGATGACGGCGGGGATCGCCCACGAGATCAAGAACCCGCTTCACGCCCTGAAGGGGACCGCGGAGATCCTGCGGGACGCCGTCCCGGAAGGCGTGCCGGAGCGGCGAATGCTCGAGCTGCACATCGCCGAGATCGATCGTCTCGACCAGACCGCCGACCGGTTCCTCTCCTTCGCGCGGCCGATCCCCGCAGATCGCAGGCCGGTGGAGCCGGAATCGCTGATCGACCGCGTCGTGTCGCTCGTGTCGACCCAGGCGCGCAAGGAGGGGGTGGAGACGCGCGTGGCGACGGACGGGGCCGTGGAACTCCCGAAGGTGATGGGGGATCCCGGCCTGCTGGCCCAGCTGCTGCTCAACATCGCGCTGAACGGGGTGCAGGCGATGACGCCGGGGGGTGGCGGAACGTTGACCTTCTCCCTCGGGACGGAGCGGCAGGGCGGGAAGGAGTACGTGCGGATGCGTGTCGCGAACACGGGGCCGCCGATCCCGGCGGAGAACCTCGAGCGGATCTTCGACCCGTTCTACACCACGAAAGACGGCGGGACGGGGCTCGGGCTCTCCATCTGCTCCCGGATCGCGGACCTGCATGAAGGCGCACTGACGGTGCGGAACCTCCCGGGGGAGCGCGGGGTGGAGTTCTCTTTGTCCCTTCCCGCGGCAGGGACAGGCGATGGCTGACGACCGGCCTCCCTCCGGGTTTCACCCCCCTTCCGCGATCCCGGAGGCGACGAGGTTCCTTCGACGCCGGATCGCACCGATTCTTCTCGGGGCGCTGCTCCTCGTCCCGGGTTGCGGAAAACCCCAAGGCGCCGGGACCGTTGCGCCCGTTCCGCCGGACCTGTCGGCCCGGAAGATCCGCGTCGTCGCCACGATCGGGATGATCGCGGAAATGGTGAAACAGGTCGGAGGGGAGCGCGTCGAGGTGGAGGGGTTGATGGGCCCCGGGATCGATCCTCACCTCTACAAGGCAAGCGAAGGGGACGTCATCCGCATGGCGTCGGCGGACATCGTCGTCTACAATGGCCTTCATCTGGAAGGGAAGATGGCCGGCGTCTTCGAACGGATGGGAAACCGCATCCGGACGGTCGCGGTGACCGACGGGATCGACCGGGAGAAGTTGCTCCGCCCCCCCGAGTTCAAAGGGGCCTACGACCCCCACGTCTGGTTCGATGTAACCCTATGGATGGATGCGGTGAAGACGCTCGAGAAGGCGCTCTCCGGGATGGACCCCGCCCATGGGGACTTGTACCGGGCGAATGGAGCGAGGTACCTGGAACGTCTTGAGATGCTGGACCGGTATGTCCGGAGGGAGGCTTTGATCGTTTCCCCCCGGAAACGGGTGCTCATCACCGCGCACGACGCCTTCAACTATTTCGGGAGGGCGTACGGGTTCCAGGTGAGAGGACTCCAGGGGATCAGCACCGTGGCCGAGGCCGGCGCGGCGGACATCCAGGCGCTTGCCCGGTTGATCGTCGAGAACGAAATCCCTGCCGTGTTCGTCGAGTCCTCGGTGCCGCCCCGCTACATCGAGGCGCTCCAGGAAGCGGTGGAGGCGAGGGGTTTCCGGGTGAAGATCGGAGGCAGCCTCTTCTCGGACGCGATGGGCGATCCCGGAACGCCGGAAGGAACCTACAACGGGATGGTTCGCCATAACATCGATATCATCGTCTCGGCGCTGGCCGGACCCCGCCCCGCGGGGATCGGATCTTTACCGGAGGGGAGTGGAAATGACGTCCGTTAGCGGAATGGAACCGGCCGTCAAGGTGGAGGACCTGACCGTGGCATACGGGGAAAGGCCGGTTCTCTGGGACGTGGACATGGAAGTTCCCGCCGGGGTCCTGATGGCGGTCGTGGGTCCCAACGGGGCCGGGAAGACGAGCCTGATCAAGGCGATCACGGGACTTATCCGCCCGGTCGCCGGCTATGTCGCCATCTTCGGGAAGCCGTACGCGGAGCAGCGGCGGCTGGTGGGATACGTGCCCCAGCGCAACAGCGTGGACTGGGACTTCCCCACGACGGTCCAGGACGTCGTCATGATGGGCCGGTACGGGGGCCTGGGCTGGTTCCGGCGGCCCGGGGCGGCCGAACGGGCGTTGGCCATGGAGGCCCTCGAGCAGGTGGGAATCGCCGAATTCAAGGGCCGCCAGATCAGCCAGCTCTCCGGCGGCCAGCAGCAACGTCTCTTCCTGGCCCGGGCGATCGTCCAGGACGCCGGCATCTACCTCATGGACGAGCCGTTCCAGGGGGTGGACGCCACGACCGAGCGGGCCATCGTGACGCTCCTCAAGGAGATGCGCGCCCGGGGAAAGACCGTGGTGGTCGTCCATCACGACCTCCAGACCGTCCCCGAATACTTCGACTGGGTCACGCTGCTCAACGTGCGATGCATCGCGAGCGGTCCCGTCGAGGAGGTGTTCACCGACCGGAACCTGAGGCTGGCCTACGGGGGACGCGTCTCCTACCTGACCCACCACTCCCCCGGGGAGACGCTCACCGGCGGGGAAGGCGGGGGCTGAGGGGCTCGGGGGGGCGTCGATGGAGTTCCTGGGAGACCTGTTCGGGAACTACACCCTGCGGACCGTGGGGCTGGGGGCGGCATTCCTGGGGATCGTCAACGGAGTGCTCGGCTCCTTCGCGGTCCTCCGGAAGCAGAGCCTGCTGGGGGACGCCATCTCGCACGCGGCGCTCCCGGGCATCGCGCTGGCCTTCCTGCTGACGGGGAGCAAGGCCACGATCGTCCTGCTCCTGGGCGCGGCGGCGGCCGGCTGGG
>Ga0256865_1000511_pt1 | contig 12906 bp, 12 predicted proteins | sample RVTome_14_FD_187337 | JGI IMG/M metagenome (GOLD analysis project Ga0256865, IMG submission 187337) | Soil microbial communities from uranium-contaminated site in the Upper Colorado River Basin, Wyoming, United States - RVT145D125 HiSeq ... | reverse complement strand
CCGGGATCTTCGAGAGCTCCTTCTTGAAGACCCAGTGGAGCGGGTGCGGGATCGATACCGCCAGCGCGAGGGAGTCGACGTGGCTCGCGTGGTTCGACATGAAGACGTACGGGGCGTTCCGGTCCAGGCGGGAGACACCGCGCGTTTCGACGGTGACACCGAAGGCGGGCAGGAGAACCATGGAGTAGCTCTTCGTCACCCAGCGGAAGATTTTCCCCTTCCGGCTTTGACCGGGGACCAGCAGGCCCAGCGTGATCGCCGGCAACCCGATCACAAGGGTTGCCAGGCCGATGATCACCATCTGGAATATCGTGCGAACCGTCACGCGATGCGCCCTTTTCCCTTCGGCTGTGCCCCCCGTTCTTCCTGCTGCGGGGGTACCCCGGCAGCGCGAAGCTCGTACCGGGGCGCCCCCTTCGTGTTTCGTTTCCCCACCGGGCACACCGGCAGGAGCGGGCATTCCGCGCAGCGCGGGTTGCGGGGCCGGCAAATCTCCCGTCCGAGGCGGATCAGGTTGAGGTGCAGCGGCCCGTGGTCCCCGGCTTCCACGTGCGGTTCGAGAGAGAGGGCGGCCTTCGCAAGGTCAGACGTGGCGGGAACCAGCCCGAGACGCTTCGTGACCCTCAGGACGTGCGTGTCGACGGGGAAGGCGGGCATGCCGAAGGAGAACAGGAGCAGGATGTTGGCGGTCTTCACGCCCACCCCGGGGAAGGAGGTGAGGTACTCCCTCGCCTCGGGAAGCGGCATCCCCCGGAGGCAGTCGAGCGAGTAGTCGCCCCGCTCCTTCCTGATCCGCGCCAGCGCGCCGAGGATCGACTTCGTCTTCGCCCTGGCGAGCCCACCCACCCGGATCGCCTCCTCGAGCTCGGACGGCCGCGCGGCGGCAAGCCCGGGGAGCGTGGGATACCGTTTCACCAGGCGATCGTACGCGCGGTCGCGGTTGGCGTCGGTGGTGTTCTGCGAGAGGATCGTCAGGACGAGGTTGCGGACCGGGTCGGTCTCGTGGGCGCAGACGTCGGGCCGGCCGAACCGGCCGGCAAGCCGGCCGGAAACGTCGCGGAGCCGCGCGGAAAGCCCACGGACCGCATCCGCCATCATGCGTTCCTTTCTCCCTGGAGACGAAGAGCGACCCGCAACCCCCCGGGCGTCAGCCGCACCGCGGGCTGCAGCTCCCAATACTCGATCAGTCCTTTCGCGCGCAGCGCGGCAACCGCCTCGGAGAGCTCCCACCGCTCCAGCCCAGCCTCCTCGTCCAGCCCTTTCAAGGCCGGCGTGGCGCCGGGACCTATATCCCGATAGAACGCGAGCAGGCAAAGGAGGAGTTTCCGCTCTCCATCGGAAGGACGCGGGTCGCTCACTGCGCATTTCCCTTGGGCGAAGGCGTCGTTCCGGCGACGGTTTTCTTCAGGTTGCCGATCTCGGCCTCGAGCTCCCGGATCCGCTTCGCCGCCGCCGCGGCTTCCGACCTGCGGCGGAAGAACCCGGGAAGCCCGGCGAGTCCCACCGAGATCACCCCGGCCGCGAACGAGGCCACGATGACCACCAGCAGCGACGTGTAGCCCGAGAAGGTCAGGAACCGGACGACGATGACGCCGGGGTTCTGCACCGCGAACGCCGCGACCAGCGCCAGCAGGACGACGAGGACGATCAGCACAGCCTTCATCTTCTCCCTCCCTGGGGCTGCTTTGCATATACGCCGTATTTATGGAATGGAGCACTTAAGAAACCTTTTCCTTCGTATCCCGCTCGGGGCTGTGAAGCCCGGAGATCATCCCCCTCGCGCGGGCGCAATCGTCGGGGCCCGGGCAATCGATCTCGCACGGATCGATGTGGGTCACCACGTGGGCGTTCCCCAGCATCTCCCGGATCTCCATCTCGAGGTGATCCGCCACCCGGTGGGCCTGTTCCAGCGAATGGTTGCGGCACACCACCACGTGGAAATCGATCTGCTTTTCCGATCCGGAGCGCCTCGTCCGCAGATCGTGCCAGTCCACGACCATCGGCCGGTGCGCCTCGATGATCGCCGTGACCCGCGCCACCGTCTCCGGCGGGAGCTGGTGGTCCATCAGGTCCTGCACCGCACCTTTCAGCAGCGGCACTGCGGCGGAAAAGATGTAGGCGCCGACCACCAGCGCGACCCCCGGGTCCAGCCACTTCCATCCCGTGAGCCTGTACAGCACCAGGGAGACGAGGATTCCGCCCCCGGAGTAGACGTCCGTCCGGAAGTGGAGCGCGTCGGCGGCAAGTGCCGTGGATCCCGCGGTCTCGCCCCCCTTCCGGATCCGCTCGGAGATGAACCAGGAGGCGACCACGGAGAAGATCATCACGAGGATCCCCACGTCGAGTCCGACCCCCTCCGGGGCTCTTCCCTCGCGCAGGCGACGAACCGCCTCCCAAACCACTCCCGCTCCGGTGAGGGCGACCATCCCCCCCTCGAAAAAGGTGGAGAGCGTCTCCACCTTTCCGTGGCCATACGGGTGGCTCTCGTCCGCGGGGTCCATCGCCTTCCGGATCGACAGGAGGTTGACCGTCGACATGAAGATGTCCGCCACATTGTCGAGGGCCGACGCGAGGATCCCGAGGGAGCCGGAGGCGATCCCCACGGCGAACTTCAGGAGGCAGAGGGTGACGGCGCTCCCGAGGGAGAAACGGGCCGTCCGCAGGCGAAGCCGGCGGTTCTCCGGGGTACCGGCCGTGGATTCCGGCATCGGTTCGTGCGTCCTTTCCCCGGGCGCGACAGCGGCCGGCGAGCGGGTACGGGCGATGGGACACCGTTTGCGGTGATGAAAAGGATAGCATATCCCGCCATGCACCATTCAGCGCGCCGGACAGGAGCTGCGCGGCCCCGTGGTACAATGAAAAAGTGTTGAAGATCACGGAAATCTTCGCCAGCGTCCAGGGGGAAACTTCGTATTCGGGGTACCCGTTCGCCTTCGTGCGGCTCACCGGGTGCAATCTCCGATGCCGGTATTGCGACACCGTGTACGCCTACGACGCCGGGGAGGAGTTTTCGATCGAGGAGGTCGTCTCCCGGGTCGCCTCCTTCGGGCTGACCCGCGCGTGCGTCACCGGAGGGGAGCCGCTGCTCCAGGAGGAGGCGTCCGCCCTCGTCGCGGCGCTGCTCGATCGCGGGCAGGACGTGCTCGTGGAGACGAACGGCACCCTTCCCCTTTCCGGGCTCGACCCCAGGGCGGTGAAGATCATGGACGTGAAGTGCCCTTCCTCCGGCGAGGACCGGAAGATGCTGTGGGAGAATTTCCGCCACTTGACGGGGCGGGACGAGGTGAAGTTCGTCATCTCCTCCGAGGAAGATTACCGGTACGCGAAAGAGGTGACCGTACGGTATCGCCGGGAGAGCAAATGGGGCATCCTCCTCTCTCCCGCGTTCGGGGTCCTCGCGCCTTCGCTGCTCGCCGGGTGGATGGTCGGGGACGGCCTCGACGCCCGGCTCCAGCTGCAGCTCCACAAGCTCGTCTGGGGACCGGACCGGAGAGGGGTGTGACGAGATGACGACGGGCGGCAGGCCGATCGGTATCGCCCTGGTCAGCGGCGGGATGGACAGCATGGTGATGGCGGAGTTCTGCACGCGGGAATCGGACCTCGCCCTGCTCCACGTCAATTACGGACAGCGCACCGAGGCGAAGGAGCTCCTGTGCTTCCACGCCGTCGCGGAGCACCTGAAGGTCCCCTCCTCCCGGCGTCTCGTGGCGGACATCGGGTACCTGAAGCGGATCGGGGGGAGCGCGCTGACCGACAGCGGTATCGACGTCCCGAACGCCGACCTCGGGCGGGTGGGGGTCCCCGTCACGTACGTCCCGTTCCGGAACGCGCACCTGGTCGCGATCGCCGTCTCGTGGGCCGAGGTGATCGGCGCGAAGAACATCTACATCGGCGCCGTGGCCGCCGACTCCTCGGGCTACCCGGACTGCCGCCCGGAATTCTACGAGGCGATGAACGAAACGATCCGGCGGGGGACGAAGGATGGGAGCGGGATCGTCGTGAAGGCCCCCTTCGTCCACCTGTTGAAGAAGGACATCGTCCTGATGGGAAAATCGATGGGCGTCCCCTTCGAACAATCCTGGTCGTGCTACCGGGAAGGGGAGAAGGCGTGCGGGGTCTGCGATTCGTGCGCCCTTCGGCTGCGCGCCTTCGCCGATGCCGGGGTCCCCGACCCCCTTCCGTATGAGACGGTGCCTGACTGACGGAAGGGCCCCAGAGGGGGACATTCCTGCCAAGGGGGGACATTCCTGTCAGGGGGGACATACCTGGTGTAGACCCGGGATGGAGGGAAGGTGTGTCCCCCACTGCGGGAAGGAGTGTCCTCCGCCAGGATTCGTCCCTTTCCCTGTTGACAGGGAGGACATCCGCCGCTACAGTCTTATTCCCAAAACCCCCCGAACGGGACGGATGAATCTTTTCCGATGCCCGTCCGTCTTAGATAACAGGAGCGAATATGGCGAATTTTTATGAAAATACGGGCGATCGCAACTCCACCTGGGAAGACGCGGGAGGGTTCAACACCCACCTGCTGACCGAGTTACGCAACGCGATGCTCTCCGTGGAGGACGGCGGGAAGCCGGCGGGTCCCGTGCAGGCCGTGGTGGCCGAGTGGATCAAGCGGCTGCCCGCCTTCGATTTCCCCGACGACGAAATCGGCTAGGGCAGTCCCAGCAGCTCCAGGTACACCTTCCGGATCCTGTCCGTTTCCTTCCGGTACCGTTCCAGCCGTTCCGTATCCAGCCACTGCGGGTCGAAGCTGTCGATCGAAGCGTCGTGCGCCAGCCGCAGCCGGACGTCCAGGGACCGGAGGAATCGATACCCTTCGTCCAGCACCCTGTACTGGTCGAGCGTGACGATTCCCGCGCGCTGCAACTCGTAGAGCGCCTTCAAGGTGCCGCGCGCCCGCACCGCGGGGTGCGACCCTCCATGGAGCAGCTGCAGGTACTGCGCCGCGAACTCCACGTCCACCACCCCCCCCCGCCCCACCTTCAGGTTCAGGCGGGTCCCGCCTTCCCGGCCCAGCTCCTGCTCCATCCGCATCCGCAGACGGTGGATCTCCTCCGCCGCGTTCGGCGGCAACGGCCGATCGTAGATGAATCCCCGGATCCTCTCCTCCACCCGTTTCCCGAAGTTGCGGTTCCCCGCGACGAACCGGCACTTCAACAGCGCCTGCCGCTCCCAAAGTTGCGCCGATTCCTCGTGGTATCGCTCGAAGGCCTCCATCGAGGAGACCAGCGGACCCGCGTTCCCCGAGGGGCGCAGGCGGGTATCGAGGCGGTAGACGAGTCCTTCCCGCGTCGAGGTCGTGAGGATCGAGATCATCCGCTGGGCGACCTTGGCGAAATATTCGTGGTTGGAAACCTTCCGGAAATCGCCGCCGCTCCGTCCGGGCTCCGGGGCGCTCTCCCCCGGCCCCGAGTAAAGGAAGATGATGTCGAGGTCGCTGTGATAGGACAACTCTTCCGACCCGAGCTTCCCCATCCCCAGGACGCAAATGTACGCCTCCGCCCCCGTCGCCGCCTCCATGGCGATGCCGAAGCGGCGCCGCACCTCGCGGTTCGCGAGGAACACCGCGTGGGAGAGAAGAACCTCCGCCAGCGCCGAAAGCTGGAACATCCCCTCCTCCAGCGACAGGCTCCCCGCCATGTCGTTAATGCCGATCCGCAGCGTTTCGAGGTTCTTGAAGCGCCGCAGTTCGTCCAGCTCCTGCTCGAAATCGTCGCACGCCGACAGCGCCTCCGAGAGGACGGCACGCAGGTCGGACTTCGACTTGACCCGCGCGGAGAGGTCGGTCCGCAGAAACGTGTCCAGCAGCTCCGGGTGGCGCAGCAGGAAGCCGGAGAGGAAGCGGCTGCTTCCGAACAGGCGCACGAGCGCCTCGATCACTTTCGGCTTCTCGTACAGGAGGGCGTAGAACATCGTCCGCGCCCCGATGGCGGAGAGGAACCGCTCCACATGGGCGAGCGCGAGGTCGGGGTCGGGGCTTTTCGCGACGCGGTGGAGAATCCCGGGACCGATCTTGTCCAGGTAGTGCCGCGCGCGCTGGGGGATCCGGACGTGGGGAGGGCCATACCGAAGGACTTCCAGGTTCTTCTGCGCCGCCTCGATATCCCGGAATCCCAGCCGGGCGAGGAGCGAAGGCGCATCCTCCGCTCCCCGTCCGTGCAGAAAGAGCGCTTGCACCTCCCCGGGGACCCCCGGGGACTCCTCCTGCCGCGCGCCGCCGAAAAGGCGGGCGTAGATCCCGTGAACCGCCGCCGCGTGGCGGTCGAGCGCGGAGAGCAGCGCCGGTGCGTCCGCGAGACCCATCGCCCGCGCCAGCCGGGAAAGGTCCGCCTCCCGTTGAGGCAGGACGTGGGTCTGCCGCTCCCGGTGCGCCTGGATGCGGTGCTCCAGACGGCGGAGGAAGTCGTAGGCGGCCGCAAGCCGATCCCGTTCGTCTTCCGCCACGATCCCCATCCGCGACAAGACGGAGATCGCCTCCACCGTGCCGCGCCGCCGGAGCTTCGGCTCCTTCCCTCCGTAGATGAGCTGGTGCGCCTGCGCGAAGAACTCGATCTCCCGGATCCCCCCGAGGCCCAGCTTCACGTCCCGGTCGTCCCTCCCCGACCGCGCCGCCGCGAGGTTGATCCGGTCCTTCATCTCCTTGATCTCCTCGATCGAAGTGAAATCGAGGTATTTCCGGTAGACGAACGGGACGACGGACCGAAGGAACTCCTCTCCGAGGGAGAGGTCCCCCGCCACGGGGCACGCCTTGATGAGCGCCGCGCGCTCCCACGTCTGCCCCCACGACTCGTAGTAGATCTCGGCGGAGCGCAAGGAATTGACGAGCTCCCCGCGCGTTCCCTCGGGACGCAGCCGCAGGTCCACCCGGAAGACGAACCCGTCTTCCGTCGCTTCCGAAACGATCCGGGAGACCGCCTCTCCCAGCCGGACGAAATACTCGTGCAGCGAAACGGATCGCGCGGCCCCCTCCGTTCCCCCCTGATCGGTCTCGTAGAGATAGAGGATGTCGATGTCTGAGCTGAAGTTCAGCTCGAGCGCGCCCAGCTTCCCCATCCCCATCACGACGAATCGCGCGGGGCGTCGCGTCCCGTCGGGAAGGGTCGCGACCGGCGCGCCGAGGCGCGCGTCGAGCGCCCGCCGGGAGAAGCGGACCGCCCCTTCGAGCGCCGCCGACGCCAGCCGGGAAAGATCCTCGGTGATTTCGGGAAGAGGGGCGTCGCCGGAGAGGTCGCGCGCCGCGATCCGGGCGACCTCCCGGTGTTTCATCCGGCGCAGGTCGCGTTTGAGCTCCTCCTCCGTCGTGCACCGGTCCGCCGCCTCCAGGGCCTCCCGCTCCAGTGCTTCAGGGCCGGGGCGCCGAAGGACCCCATCTTCGAGAAAGAGGAACCGGAAGATCTCCGGGCGCCTGGCGATCTGCTCCGGGATGAACTCCGAGCCCCCCAGAAGCGCCCCGATCAGAGGGAGAAGGTCTGCGCGGGCGAACGCCCGCTTCAGGAAGTCGCCGGGAAGGGAATCGACCCACCGCGACAGGTTGAGAAAGAAAAGGTCCGGGTCGGGCGCGGAGGAGGCGGCGCGGCAGATGCGATCCCATCCGTCATCCTCCCGCGGTATTTGGTGCAGGAGGTCGGAAAGCAGCGACAGGGCGCGGGACGTGTCCCGGACGCCGATCCGCCGGAGACGATCGGCGGTGGGGCCGGTTCTCCCTCCGGTGGGGATCGGGTTCAACGGAAAAGTTTCCGAAGGGCGCGCGCCAGGGGCGGCTTGAGAACCCCTTTCTCGGTCACGATGGCGGAAACGAGGCGGGCCGGTGTCACGTCGAAGGCGGGGTTGTACACGTGGATGCCGTCGGGCGCGACCCGTTTCCCCATCAGGTGCGTCACCTCGGACGGATCGCGCTCCTCGATCGGGATTCGCTTCCCGCTCGGAATCTCCCGGTCGATCGTCGATACCGGGGCGGCCACGTAGAACGGTACCTTGTGCGCCCTGCACAGGACGGCGACGCCGTACGTCCCGATTTTGTTCGCTACGTCCCCGTTCGCGGCGACGCGGTCCGCCCCGACCACGGCGGCGTCGATCCTCCCGGCGGCGAACAGGGAGGCGGCCATGTTGTCCGTGATCAGGGTGCACGGGATGTCGTCCTTCATCAGCTCCCACGCCGTCAGCCGGGCCCCCTGCAGGAACGGCCGCGTCTCGTCCACGTACACGTGGATCCGCTTCCCCGCCGCGACGGCGGAACGGATCACACCCAGCGCCGTCCCGTACCCCGCGGTCGCGAGGGCGCCGGCGTTGCAGTGGGTGAGGACGCTCCCGCGCGCGGGGAGGAGCTTCGCCCCGTGCGCCCCCATCGCCCGGTTCGCCGCCACGTCCTCCTCGAACAGGGCGACCGCCCGTTTCTCGAGCCGGGAAAAGGCGGCGGCGGGGTCGTCCGGCAGCGCCGCGGCCTCCCGGCGCATCCGGTCGATCGCCCAGAAGAGGTTGACCGCCGTCGGGCGGGTCCCCGCAAGCTCGGTCGCCGCCTCGTCGAACGCCCTTCGCCAGGGCCTCCCTTTCTTCCACGCGACCCGGACGGCGAGGACCAGGCCGAACGCCGCGGACACGCCGATCGCCGGAGCGCCGCGCACCACCATCGTCCGGATCGCGTCCGCCACGGAGGAAGGGTCGGGGCACCGCCGCATCGACTCGACCATCGGGAGCACGCGCTGGTCCAGCAGCAGGAGGGCGTCCCCTTCCCATGCCATGGTCCGGAATGTCCCGCTCAAGGGAGCTCCTCCCGCGCGTGGAACCGCTCCACCTGCCGGAGCACCCGGTCCCGGATCGCCCGCGGAGGCGAAGGAGGCTCCACCGGACGTCCGCCGCGCAGCACGGACTGCAGGAGCGCGTCCAGGGGGCCGCCGCAGGGGCAATGCCCCGGCGGGTCCGCGGCGGGGCGGACCGCCCGGGCCCCGCACGCCCCGCACGCATCCACCCGCTTGCGGCCGGACCGCTTCCCCCGCTTCGCGAAAGCGTCGCCTTCCACTTCCACGATGTCGAGCGCGTAGTCGATCGTGGGTGCGTTGCTCAGGGTGGTCCCGACGCCGAAGCCGTCGGCCACGTCGCGAAGCAACCGGACCTCTTCCTCTCCCAGCCCGCCGGAGACGATCAGGCGCACGTGCCGGAAGCCGCGCAGATCGAGCTCCCACCGCACCTCCTGGAGAATCCGCCGAAAGTCGCCCCGGCGCGATCCCGGCGTGTCGAGCCGGACGGCGGCCAACCGGTCCCGCAACGCCTCGGCCACCCGCACCGCCTCGAACTTCTCGTCCTGGAGCGTGTCGATGAGGCAGACCCTTGGAATCGCCGGGTCCACCGCCGCGTCGAAGGCGCGCATCGCAGCCACCGTGTCCCCGAGGATCAGGACGAGGGCGTGCGGCATCGTCCCCTGCGGCGTCTCCCCGAGGAACGCGGCGCTGCGGATCGCGGAGACGCCGTCCGCGCCGCCGATGAACGCATTCCGGTCGATCATCGTCGAAAGGGCGGGGTGCATCCTGCGTGCCCCGAAGCTCAGGACCGGCTTCCCCCCGGCCGCGTGCTTGACCCGCGACGATGCGGTGGCGATCCCGGACGCCTGGCAGATCGTCCCCAGCATCGCCGTCTCCATCTCGCAGAAGGCGCCGTACGGCCCCTCGATGGAGAAGACGGTCTCGAAGGGGAAAAACAGGCTCCCTTCCTCCATTGCCTCCACGTCGACATCGGCCCCTGCGAGCAGCGACAGCATCTCGTCCATCCCGGAGAGGACGGCATACCCGTAGCCGGCCGGAAACTTCTTGACGATCGCCTCGGCGGTCACGCGCACGCGGTCCTTCCCGGTCGCGCGCAGAACCTCCATCGCCCGGCGGAAATAGATGTCGGTCGTTTCCCCGCGGAGGATCTCGTCGCGGGTCGGGATGAGATCCATCGGAGCCTCCTTGATGGGGGGGATCAACGGCGGGGAGCCTTCCTCCCGGGGCGGCGGACTACCCGGACCCCCAGCACGCGCTCCATCTGATCGAGAGCGAATGCATGCGCGTCGGGCGCAAGCCCCGCCACGAACCGCTCGTCCACCGTTGCGTCGTAGCCGCGCATCGCGGCGTCGGCCGCCGTGTAGAGGATGCAGATGTTGGTGACGCAGCCGGCGAGTGTCAGGCTTCGGATCCCGTGTCCCCGGAGAACGAAGTGGAGCGGCGTGCCGTGGAACCCGGAGTAGGTGCGCTTCTCCACCACCACGTCTCCCGGCTCCGGGGCGAGGGAGGCGACGACCCCCGCGCCGGGAGTCCCTTCCACGGCGTGGGGAGGCCACCCCATCCGCGCGAACTCGGGATCGTCCTTCCGGTGGGAGTCGCAGACGTACACGACGAGCTCCCCTTCGCGCCGCGCTTTCCTGATCCGGCGGCGCAGCGCCGGGAGGATCGCACGCGTCTCCGGGACCTCCAGGGGGGCCCCGGGACGAACAAAGTCGTTCAGCATGTCGACGACGACCAGCGCCTTCTTCCCCGACCCCCCGGTCTTCACCGCATCCTCCCTGGCGCAGTGTCTCGTTCGCCGCCGGCGGCGAACGCGGTTACTTTTTCTCATCATACCATCCGCGGGTCTTCGCCTCCCGCGCCGCAAGCCGGCCGGGCTGCTTACCCGAGCCTCTTCTTCAACACCTCCTGGACCATCTTGGGGTTGGCCTTCCCCCGGCTTTCCTTCATCACCTGCCCGACGAAGAAGGAGAGGAGCCCCGCCTTCCCGGCCCGGTAGCCGTCGACCTCTTTCGGGCTCGCCGCGAGGATCTTGTCCACGAGAAGATCCAGCGCGGAGGCGTCGGAGAGCTGGGTCAGCCCCTGCTCGTCCCGTAGCGTCCGGAACGGCTTGCCGGTCGACAGGACGAGCTCCACGAGCTTCTTGGAGGCGGTGGCGGAGATCGTCCCCCGCTCCCGATCCTCGACCGCGTGGCCGATCGTCTCCGGGGAGAGCGTTCCCGCGAGGACGGCGTCCTTCCAATGGACGCATTCGTTCGCCGTCGTCTTCGGGTTCCCGCCGTAGATCGCCGCGGACGCCTCGAAGAAATCCGCCAGCGCCCGGGTCGACGCGAGGATCACCGCGTCATAGCGCGGAATCCCGTACTGCCGTTCGAGCCGCGCGATCTTCTCCGCCGGCAACTCCGGGATCGTCCCGCGCAGCTCCTCGACCCAGGAATCGTCCACGATCAGCGGGAGCAGGTCCGGGTCGGGGAAGTACCGGTAGTCGTGCGCCTCCTCCTTCCGGCGCATCGACACGGTGACGTTCGCGTTCGCGTCCCAAAGACGCGTCTCCTGGACCACCTTCCCCCCGTCCTCGATCAGCTCGACCTGCCGCCGGATTTCGTGCTCGAGCGCCTTCTCGACGTTGCGGAAGGAGTTCATGTTCTTCAGCTCGACCTTCGTGCCGAACGCCGCCTGCCCTGCCGGACGAACCGAGACGTTCGCGTCGCACCGGAACGACCCCTCTTCCATGTTCCCGTCGCACACTCCGAGGTATACGAGGATGTCGTGGAGGCGCCGCAGGTACGCGCCGCCCTCCTCCGGCGTCCGCATGTCGGGCTCGGAGACGATCTCCATCAGGGGGACGGAGCATCGGTTGAGATCCGCGAGCGACGCCTGCGCGCCGGCGAACTCCCCTTCGTGGACAAGCTTTCCGGCGTCCTCTTCCATGTGGATCCGCGTGATTCCGATCCGCTTCGTCCCCCCGTCGACCTCGATGTCGACGTGACCGCCGAGGGCGACCGGCAGCTCGTACTGCGAGATCTGGTACGCCTTGGGGAGGTCCGGGTAGAAGTAGTTCTTCCGGGCGAAGACGCTCCTGCGCTGCACCGTGCAGGAGGTCGCGATGGCCGTCCGGATCGTGAATTCGACCGCCTTCCGGTTGAGCACCGGGAGCACGCCCGGCATGCCGGTGCACACGGGGCAGGTGTTCCCGTTGGGCGCGGCCCCGAACGCCGAGGAGCAGGCGCAGAAGATCTTGCTCCGCGTGGAGAGCTGGGCGTGGACCTCCAGCCCGATGACCGTCTCGAACGCCATCGTCTCTTACCCCTCCAGCGGCGCAACGCGCCGCGACGGAAGGACCCGCTCGATCGCCCCGGCGGCCGTGAACAACGTCTCCTCCCGGAACGGTTTCGAGAGAAGCTGCGCCCCGATCGGAAGTCCCTCCGCGGAAAAGCCGCAAGGGACGGAGATCCCCGGGATGCCGGCCAGGTTGCACGGGATCGTGAAGATGTCGGACAGGTACATCGTGAGCGGATCGCCCGTCTTCTCCCCGAGGCGGAACGCCGGCGTCGGAGCGGTGGGGGTGAGGAGCACGTCCGCCGCCTCGAACGCCTTCGTGAAATCGTCCCGGATCAGGGTGCGGACCTTCTGCGCCTTCCCGTAGTAGGCGTCGTAGTAGCCCGCGGAGAGCGCATAGGTTCCGATCATGATGCGGCGCTTCACTTCGTCGCCGAACCCCTCCGCCCGCGTCCGCGACATCATCTCGATCAGGCCGGGGGCGCCTTCCGCCCTGTGGCCGTACCGGACGCCGTCGTACCGCGCGAGGTTGGACGACGCCTCCGCGGGAGCGATCAGATAGTAGGTGGAGAGGGCGAACGAAGTGTGCGGCAGCGAGACCTCCACCACGACGGCTCCCTGATCGGTCAGGGCCTTTAACGCTTTTTCCACCGCCGCACGGACCTCGGGGGAAAACCCCTCGCCCTCGTAATACTCCTTCGGGAGGCCGACCCGAAGCCCCTTGACCTGGCGCTCCACTGCGGCGAGGTAGTCCGGCACCGGGAGGTTCACGCAGGTCGAATCGCGCCGGTCGTACCCCGCGATCACGCCGAGCAGCGCCGCCGCGTCGGCAACGGTCCTCGCGATCGGGCCGCCCTGGTCGAGC
>Ga0256865_1000509_pt1 | contig 12953 bp, 10 predicted proteins | sample RVTome_14_FD_187337 | JGI IMG/M metagenome (GOLD analysis project Ga0256865, IMG submission 187337) | Soil microbial communities from uranium-contaminated site in the Upper Colorado River Basin, Wyoming, United States - RVT145D125 HiSeq ... | reverse complement strand
GGACCCGTTAGTGATCGTCCGGTATCCCCGCCAGCAGGTCGTCCTCGGGCAAGGGTAGCCCGGGAAGCCGCGTCCTGGCAAGGACGTACGTTTCCTGCCGCGCGAACTCCCGGTAGCCGGGACGCTCGAGGATCCGCCGGGTGTCCTTCGCCTGGGTCTTGTGGCAATGGAAAGCGCGGATCTTCGTCTCCACCTGCTCCGTTGTGTCGATGAAGGCGGTGAGCTTCGTTCGCGGTACCCCGGCAAGGGGGGCGTCCCACCCCGCGAGGAGCTCCTGCGCGATCTCGAATTGGTAGAGCTTGAAGGGCGCCCAGGGGGCGCCGTCGCCGGGGTACCACGTCGGATCGGCGGAGCGGTCGAAGGCGGACAGGGCCACCTCGCTCATGACCATGTGGTCCGCGTGGCGCGACACCCCCTCGGGGCCGAACCCGACAAGGATGTGGGGACGCACTCGCCGGATCAGCTCGACGGCGGCCTCCACCAACTGCTCCCGGGGCACGTTCGCCAGTTTCCCGTCGATGAACCCGAGAAAGTGGACCTTGGCGATCCCGAGGATCTCCGCCGCCGCCATCAGCTCCGCGGCGCGCACCTCGCCGAGGTGTTCCCGGTCGGTCACCGGGGGATCGCCGACCATCCCGGCCTCTCCCCGGGTCGCCGTCGCAAGGTGCACCTCCGCTCCCGAACGGGCATACCGCGCGATCGTCCCCCCGGTGCCGAACGTTTCGTCGTCGGGGTGGGCCAACAGGAACAGGATTCTTTTCCGCATGACGTTCCCCTTCCCTCATCGCCTCCTATGATACTTCAGGCGCCGGGAAAGGTTCCGCCGTGAGGAGTGGAAGGTTGGAGCCCTACCAGGTGTACCCCGCCTCGCCGTGCTCCGAGAGGTCCAGCCCCATCACTTCGTCCTCCCGCGAGACGCGAAGCACCATGAGCTTGTCCAGGACCTTCAGCAACGCATAGGTGACGACGAAGGAGTAGACCAGCACGACCCCCGCAGCCAGCGCCTGGATCGCGAACTGCTTCGGGTTCCCGTAAAACATCCCGTCGGCCCCGCCCGGATTGACCAACTTCGTGGCGAACAGCCCGGTCGCCAGCGTGCCGAGCACTCCTCCGACGCAATGGACGCCCACCACGTCGAGGGAGTCGTCGTATCCGAGCCGGCCTTTCATCATAACGGCCCCGTAACAGATCGATCCGGCGGCCGCGCCGATCACAAGGGCGGAAACCGGCTGCACGAACCCCGACGCCGGGGTGATGGTGCCGAGCCCCGCGATGCAGCCGGAGGCGGCGCCGAGGACGGTCGGCTTCCCGCGGTGGATCCACTCGGTGAACACCCAGGCGAGAGTTCCCGCGGCGGCGGCCATGTGGGTCGAAACGAAGGCGTGCACGGAGAGACCGTCCGCGGCGAGCGCGCTCCCGGCGTTGAAGCCGAACCATCCGAACCAGAGCAACCCCGCCCCGAGCACCGTCATCGGGAGGTTGTTCGGCGCCATGTTGTCGGTGCCGAAACCCCTCCGCTTCCCGACCACGAGGACCGCCGCCAGGGCGGAGACCCCCGCGGTGATGTGCACGACCGTTCCACCGGCGAAATCGATCGCACCCAGGTTCCGGAGCCACCCGCCGATCCCCCACATCCAGTGCGCGACCGGGTTGTAGACCAGCAGGGACCAAAGCAGGCAGAAGACCAGGTACGTGGAAAAACGGAATCGCTCCGCGAAGGCTCCGGCGATCAGCGCGGGCGTGATGACCGCGAACATCATCTGGTAGATCATGAACGCCTGGTGGGGAACCGTGGCGGCGTACCCTTTGAACGGCTCGATGCCGACCCCGCCCAGTCCGAACCAGGAGAGGTCGCCGATCACTCCCCCGAGGTCCGGGCCGAACGCCGCGCTGTACCCTACGAGCATCCACTCGACGCTGATCAGGGCGATGACGATGAAGGATTGCATAATCGTGCTGAGGATGTTCTTCCGCCGGACCATCCCGCCGTAGAACATGGCCAGAGCGGGTGTCATGACCATGACCAGTGCGGCCGAAACGAGGAGCCACGCCGTGTCGCCGTTGTTCACACCGATATCCTCCTTGCCGAAGGTGATGGGGCCGGGGGATTGCGAGCAAAGGGGGTGCCATGGCGAGGATGCCGAAACGAAAGGAGATTCCAGTGCAGGATCGACGGAGGCAGGACAATTACGTTAAATATTCTACAATTAGGTCAACAACAATACATAAATGGCGGACGCCGGGATGGGAAGAACGGAGGACGCCGCGGATGCGGCGCCCTCCCCCTCCGGCAGGTGAGGTCGGCCCCATCACCCCCTGGAGGATCCTGCATGCTTTCCGCCCGAAGCGCCGCCGGGCTACCAGTTGTACCCGGCCTCGCCGTGCTCCGAGAGGTCCAGCCCCATCATCTCGTCCTCCCGCGAGACGCGAAGCCCCATGATCTTGTCGAGGCCCTTGAGCAGCCCGTAGCTCACGACGAAGGAGTAGGTCAGCACGACCGCCACCGCCAGCGCCTGGATCGCAAGCAGCTTCGCGTTCCCGTAAAAGAGACCGTTCGCCCCGCCCGCGTTGACCAGCGTGGTGGCGAGCAACCCGGTGGCCAGCGCGCCCAACGTTCCTCCCACGCAGTGGACTCCGACGACGTCGAGGGCGTCGTCGTACCCGAGGCGGCCTTTCATCATAACGGCCCCGTAGCAGACCGCCCCCGCCGCAAGTCCGATCCCGATCGCGGAAAGCGGCGTGACGAACCCGGCGGCAGGAGTGATCGCCACCAGCCCGGCGACGCACCCCGAGGCCGCCCCGAGGACGGTGGGCTTGCGTCGGTGGATCCACTCCGTGAACACCCATGAGAGGGTCGCGGACGCCGCCGCCAGGTGGGTCGCCACGAAGGCGCTGGTGGAGAGTTCCCCCGCCGCGAGGGCGCTTCCGGCGTTGAAGCCGAACCATCCGAACCAGAGGATCGCTGCGCCGATCACCGTCATGGGAAGGTTGTGCGGCGCCATGTTGTCCGTGCCGAACCCCTTCCGTTTCCCCACGACGAGGGCAGCCGCCAGGGCCGAGACCCCGGACGTGATGTGAACGACGGTCCCGCCTGCGAAATCGAGGGCGCCGAGGTTCCGGATCCACCCGCCGATCCCCCACACCCAGTGGGCCACGGGGTTGTACACCAGCAAGGCCCACAGCAGGCTGAAGACGAGGAAGGCGGAGAATCGGAACCGTTCCGCGAACGCCCCGGTGATCAGCGCGGGGGTGATGACCGCGAACATCATCTGGTAGACCATGAAGGCCTGGTGGGGAACCGTCGCCGCGTACTCCTTGTACGGGGCGAGCCCGACCCCGGAGAGCCCGAACCAGGAGAGGTCGCCGATGATCCCTCCGAGATCGGGCCCGAAGGCCATGCTGTAGCCGACCAGCACCCATTCGACGCTGATGAGACCGATGAGAACGAACGACTGGACGATCGTCCCCAGAATGTTCTTCCTGCGAACCATTCCCCCGTAGAACAGCGCGAGCCCCGGCGTCATGAACATGACCAGGGCCGCGGACACGAGCAGCCAGGCGGTGTCTCCGGTGTTCATCTTCGTTTCCTCCCGTACGTGATGGGTGCCGACCCTCGCGTGAAATACAGCAACAGGCGTGCCGTTGGAAAAGACACAGGAATCCAAGCGGTTCCGGTGATGCCGCCGAAACGGGACGAACAATTATGTCCTGTTTACAACATTAATGACTTACGCAGGACACTCCTTTCCGCAGGTGTGTCCCCCACTGCGGACAGGTGTGTCCCCTGCCCACAACCCACAAGCGGCCCTCCCGGGGATTTTCTTCGGTGGAGGCCGCGCAAGTGCGTTACAATCACTCCCTGTTCTTCCACCGTGACGCAACCACCGAAGGGAGCACGCCCGATGCACGAACCGCTGTTCGCCGCCTGCCTGCGCGGCGGCGCCGCCGTCCTCTCCGTCGCCCGGACCACCCTTGAAGCCGCCGCGGCCCGCCGGGGGAAAGACGCACCGCTGTCGTACCCCGATACCGCCTACGAGCTGCCGGTCGTCTTCGGGCTGACCGACCTTCGGGTGGCGACACTGGCCGACGCCGAGCCGGTGCTCGACCTGGCGGGGACGCTCTTGAGAGACGACGCCACGTCTTCGAACGCGCTTGACGCAGGCGCGGCCACGCTCCTCTCCGCCGACGTGCTCGGGGCGCTCTCCCACGAAAACGGGAACCCGTATTCCCCCCCCGCGGTCGGCTTCGTCCCCGATTCCACCCTTCGCAAGCTCGGGATCTATCTTGTGGACGGCTCCGTCCCCGGGGTCGCCGTGGTGATCGGGAAGGCGACGGATCCCGCGGTCGCGTCGGCGATGGTCCGGCAGTTCCAGGAGATCGGGCTCCTCGTCTTCCTCGCGGGGGACGTGGTCCCGCAGCTCGACGCGCAGGGGGTGAAACTCGGGGAGGATTTCAAGACGTTCCCGCTGGGCCCGCTCCCCGCGGTGATCCACGCCGTCAACTTCGCCGTCCGCGCGGGGCTCACCTTCGGCGGAATCGGCCGCGGCCAGGGAGCCGCGATGCTCTCCTATCTCGGCAACCGCGTGAAGGCGTTCGTCTGCGCCCTCGGACCGCTGGACGACGTCGCATCGGCGATCGCCGCCGGCGCGATGAAGGCGGGGCTGACGGTCGTGTCCGACCAGCCCGTGCCGGAGATCCCCGGTCTGCTCCTCTCGCGCCCCGCGGGCGACGAAATGGTTCAAGCGGGGATGGAGGCGCGGGGCATCAAGGTGAAGATGGTGAAGGTGCCGATCCCCATCGCCTTCGGTCCCGCCTTCGAGGGGGAGCGGATCCGGAAGGCCGACACGCACATCGAGTTCGGCGGCGGGCGCTCCGTGGCCTACGAACTCGTCCGCAGCGCCCCCCCGGAGGAGGTGCGCGACCGGGAGATCGTAGTGGACGGCCCCGATCTCCGGGAACTGCCCATGGGGAGCGTCCTCCCGCTTGGGATCGTCGTCCGGGTCGCGGGCGCGCGGATGCAGCACGACTTCGAATCGGTCCTCGAGCGGCGCATCCACCGGATCGTCAATTACGGCGAGGGGACGATGCACGTCGCCCAGCGGGACACCACCTGGATCCGCGTCTCGGCGGAGGCGGTCGGGAAGGGATTTTCGCTGGCGGACCTCGGACTCATGCTCTACGCCAAGCTGCACGCGGACTTCGAGAACATCGTGGACAAGGTGGCGGTTTCGATCACGACCCGGCTCGAGGATGTGCAGGCGGGGCTTGCCGGGGCGCGGGCCGCCTACGCCGAACGGGACGCGCGGGCGCGGACGCTGACCGACGACGCCGTCTCCGAGTTCTACTCCTGCACCCTGTGCCAGTCGTTCGCCCCCAACCACGTCTGCATCGTCTCCCCCGAGCGCCTCGGGCTGTGCGGGGCGATCAACTGGCTCGACGGGAAGGCGGGGTTCGAGATCACCCCGACCGGCCCCAACCAGCCGGTGCGGAAGGGAGCGGTCCGGGACGCGGTGAAGGGATCGTTCGACGGCGTGAACGCGTTCGTCCGGGAGAATTCGCGCAACACGGTGACCGAGATGAACCTCTACTCCATCATGGAGTCGCCGATGACCTCGTGCGGATGCTTCGAATGCGTCCTCGCCGTCATCCCCGAGGCGAACGGCGTGATGGCGGTCAACCGCGAATTCACCGGACTGGAAACGCCGTGCGGGATGGGCTTCTCCACGCTGGCCGGTTCCGTCGGCGGGGGCGTGCAGACCCCGGGCTTCATGGGCGTGGGGAAGCATTACCTCCTGAGCCGGAAATTTCTCGGGGCCGAGGGAGGTCTCGCGCGCGTCGTCTGGATGACCCGGGAGATGAAGGAGTACCTCGGGCCGCTCCTGCGGGAGCGGGCGGCGGAGATCGGAATGCCCGGCCTCGTCGATCAGATCGCGGACGAATCGATCGCGGTGACCCCCGACGCGCTCGTCGAGCACCTGGTGAAGGTGGGACACCCCGCCCTCAAGCTCCCCCCCCTCCTGTGAGCGTGGCGCTTCCCGTTCCGGGCTTTCCCGGAAGGATCCTCGCGGTGACGCTGCCCGCCGGGCCGGGGGGAACTCCCGTCACCGTGGGAGGGCAGAACGCCTTGCCGCTCCTGCCGGAAGGGGAACACCCTAACGCGCCCGCGGTGGGGATGGAGGTCCCCACGGGCCCGCTGGAGCTTCCTCCCGCGCTGGCCGAGGCGATCGGGCCCTTCGCCGGCGACCCCGTGGCGATGGCCCGCAAATGCGCGGGCGACTGGGGGGCGCGGTTCCTCTTCCTCTCGCTGTCCGGCTGCCATCCCGACGGGGGAGGGCAAAGCGTGTCCTTCGGTGCGGCCGTCGTCCGGGAGCTGCTCTCCGCCACGCCCGTCCCGGTGATCGTGGGGGGATGCGGCGACGAGGAGGTGGACGCCCGGCTCTTTCCCGCCGTCGCGGAGGCGGCCGGCCGCCCGGTCTTCCTCTCGTACGCGGAGGAGAAGAATCACCGGCTCGTCGCGGGCGCGGCGCTGGCGTACGGCCACGGCGTGGTCTCCTGGTCCCCCATCGACATCAACATGGCCAAGCAGATGAACCTCCTCCTCGCGGACCTCGGGTTCCCCCCCGATCGCGTCCTCATCGACCCGCTGACGGGAGGTCTCGGCTACGGGATCGAATACACCTTCTCCATCGTCGAGCGCATCCGCCTTGCCGGTCTCTCGGGGGATGCCGCGCTCGCCCGCCCGGTGCTCTGCCACCTCGGGGACGCGTGGAAGGCGCGGGAGGCGACCGACGCGTCGGAAGGGACCTGGGGAGACGTCGGCGCGCGCGGACGCCGATGGGAGGAGGCGACGGGCCTCGCTTGCATGGCGGCCGGGGCCGACCTGCTCGTCTGCCGGCACCCATCAAACGTGGCGCGCCTGTCGGGGGCCGTGTGGCGCTGACCGCGATCGACATCTACAAACTGCTGCCGAAGACCAATTGCAAGGAGTGCGGCCAGTCGACGTGCCTGGCCTTCGCGATGCAGATCGCCGCAGGAAAGGCGTCGATCGACCTTTGCCCGACCGCCTCCGAAGAGGCGAAAGAGAAGCTGTCGGCCGCCGCCGCCCCGCCGCTGCCGAAGGTGACGATCGGAACCGGGGAGAGCGAGGTCGTCCTCGGCGACGAGACGGTCCTCTTCCGGCACGAGAAGACCTTCTACCACCCGACGGCGATCGCCGTATCGATCCGGGACGACGCGCCGGACGAAGAGTTCGCTTCGCGTCTCGCGGCGATCCGGCGCCTGTCGTTCGAGCGTGTCGGCCAGCGGATCTCCGTCGACCTCGTCGCCCTTCGCTGCGCCTCCGGGGACGCGGGAAGGTACGCCCGCGCGGCCGCCGCCGCGCTCGACGCGACGGGACTCCCCCTCGTTCTCCTCGCCCCGGCGGGACCGCTCGCCGCTGCGGTGGAATCGGTGGCGCTTTCCCGGCCGCTCCTCGCGCCACCGCCGGAGGATCTCGTCCGGACGGCGAAGCTCGCCGCGGAACGGAAACTCCCCCTGCGGGTGCGGGCCCGGGGGATCGAGGAGCTCTCCGCCGCGCTGGCCGACTCCCGTGCCGCCGGGGCCGCCGCCCTGGTCGCCGATCCCTCCCCGGAGACGGCCCGGGAGGCGGTCTCCTTCGCCACGAACCTGCGGCGCCTGGCGATCCTCGGAAGGGTCCGCGACCTCGCATACCCCTCGGCGTTCGACCTCGGCGGCGGGTTCCCGGACCCGTTCCTCGCCGCGGCCCTCCTCGTGGCAAAGTACGGATCGCTCCTCGTGCTGGACTCCGCGGACCCGGCCGACCTGCTGCCCCTGCTCACGCTGCGGCAGAACCTGTTCACCGACCCCCAGCGGCCGATCCAGGTGGAACCGGGCGTCTACCCGATCGGGGGACCGTCCGAATCGTCTCCCGTCATCATCACCACAAACTTCTCCCTCACCTACTTCACCGTCCGCGGAGACGCGGAGGCGGCGAAGGTTCCCGCGCACCTGCTCATCGCCGACGTCGACGGCATGTCGGTGCTGACGGCGTGGGCCGCCGGGAAGTTCACCGGGGAGTCGATCTCGAAGATGCTCGCCGAGTGCGGGATCGGGGAAAAGGTGTCGCACCGGACCCTCATCCTTCCCGGCATGGTCGCTCGCCTCTCCGGCCGGATCGAGGAGCTGTCCGGGTGGCGGGTCCTCGTCGGCCCGCAGGAGTCGTCCGCCCTTCCGTCGTACCTGCGCCGTCTTCCGCCGGCCGCCTTCCTCCCCGTGCATGGCTGACGAGACGGGGTCGATCCGCTTCCTTCCCGAGGGGATCGACGTCCCTTTCGTCCCCGGAGAATCTCTCTTATCCCACGCCCTGCGCGGCGGCGTCCCGCTCCTCTCGCCGTGCGGCGGCGAAAGCCGGTGCGGAAAATGCCGGGTCCTGGTGGCCGGCGAGACCCGCGGCGGTGAGGACCCGGGGGCACTCACCCGGACGGAGATCGCCGCGGGGATCCGCCTCGCGTGCCGCTGCTTCCCCACCTCCGGCGACGTCTCCGTGACGATCCTTCCCGGGAGCAGGCCCGCCCGCCTCGCGGCGTACCTCGATGGAAAAGACCTGGCGGGGGACGAACCGTTCCTTCCCCTGTGTCGCGCCTCATCGGGGGGCAGTCCGCTCGGGGTGGCGCTGGACCTGGGGACGAGCACCCTGGCCGGCACGCTCGTCGATCTCTCGGACGGAACGGTCCTGTCCCGCGCGACGGCGGACAATCCGCAGATGGCGTGCGGCGAGGATCTCATCTCCCGCGTCGTGTTCGCGGAAGAGACGACCGGCGGGTTCGAGCTGCTGCGGGGCCGGCTCCTTTCGGGGGTGGACGGGCTGGTGCGCCGGCTCCTCGAAGCCTCGCCGGTGCCGGGGGAAGTCACCGACGTCGTCGCCGCGGGGAACACCGTCATCTCCCACTTCCTGTACGGGATCTCCCCCTCCCCGATCCGGCGGCCGCCGTACCATCCGGTCCGGAAGGAGTATCCCGCCGTGCCGGGAGAAACCTTGGGGACCGGTCCGGCGACGGCGCGGGCGATGTGGAGGATCTTCCCCTCCCTCGGGGGGTTCGTCGGCGGCGACGTGGTGGCGGGCATCCTCGCCTCGGGGATGCACCGGCAGGAGGAGGTCAGCCTGCTCTTCGACGTCGGCACCAACGGGGAGGTGGCGCTGGGGAACCGGGATTGGCGGATCGCCTGCTCCTCCTCGGCCGGGCCCGCCTTCGAGGGAGGCGAGGTCGGCTGCGGCATGCGCGCGTACCCCGGGGCGATCGAGTCGCTCCGGATCGATCCGGAATCATCGGCGGCGGAGTGGACGACGATCGGACGGGTGCGGCCGGCGGGACTGTGCGGCTCCGGAATCCTGGACCTGTGCGCGGAGCTGTTCCGGACCGGGATCGTCGATCGTGCGGGACGGTTCACCTCCCGCGGCGGCGGCAGGCGCCGCCCCACGGAACGCGGCGAAGCGTTCGTCGTGGTTCCCATGGAGGAGAGCGCCACGGGCCGCGAAGTGGTCTTCTCCGAATCGGACCTGAAAAGCATCCTGCGGACAAAGGCCGCCCTCTGCGCGGCCGCCGAGGCGCTGCTCGCCGCGGTTGGGCTCCCGCGGAAAGCGGTGGCGCGCGTCTACGTCGCAGGGGGGTTCGGCAACTTCCTCGACCTGCGCTCCGCCCTCACCATCGGGCTGTTCCCCCCGATCCCTCTCGCCCGCTTCGCCCCGCTGGGGAACGCGTCGCTGGCCGGCGCCCTCGGCGCGCTGCGGAACCGGCGGCGCTGGAAGGAGGCGCTTTCGCTCGCCTCCGGAACGGTGTACCACGACCTGTCCTCCGACCCCGGCTTCATGGAGCTGTACCAGCGCGGCCTCTTCCTCCCCCACACCGACGAGGAGAGCTACCGTTCCGTTCTCGCCGCGGAGGTGAGGGCATGACCGCGTTGCCGGGGCTCTTCCCGTGCACGGGCGTGGGAAGCCTGCCGCACCTCGATGCCCGCGCAGCCGTGGCGGAGGTCCTGTCCCATTTCCGGGAAATTCCTTGCTGGCCGCAGCTCCCGTGCCGGACGCCGCTCGAGCACATGTACCCGCAATTCGCCGCGGCCCTCCCCGGAGCATCGGTCGTCGGGGAGCGACTGACGATGAAGAGCGGAGAGGCGCTCCTGCCGGACGCGGAGGCGTTCTACGAGACGTTCCTCTCCGGCGACCTCTCCCCCTTCGCAGTCCCCGCCGAGCGGGCGGCCGGGCTGCACGCGCTGCTCGAGGCGGGCGTCGGCCCCTTTCCCGCGGTGAAGGGCCAGATGACCGGTCCCGTTTCCTTCGGGCTCATGGTGTGCGACCGGGAGAAAAAACCGGTCTTCTACGACCCCGTGGGCCGGGACGTCCTGGTCAAGTACCTGCTCCGCGTGGCCCAGTGGCAGGCTTCGCTGCTTCGCAGACTTTCCGGAACCGTGATCCTCGCGCTGGACGAGCCGTACCTCGCCTCCGTGGGCTCCGCCATCGTCTCGCTCCCGCGGGAAGAGGTGATCGGCGCCCTCGACGAGATCTTCGACGGACTGTCCGGCGTCCGCTGCGGGATCCATTGCTGCGCGAACACCGACTGGGGGCTGGTCCTGGCCTCGAAGGTCCGCTACCTCTCCTTCGACGCCTACGAGTACGCCGACTCGCTCCTCCTCTACCCGGAGGAGGTCTCCGCGTTCCTCGCCCGCGGCGGCGTGCTCGCCTTCGGGGTGGTCCCCACCGCGCGCGAGGCGATCGCGGCCGAGACGCCGGAATCGCTCGCCGACCGGCTGGAGGGGATTCTCGACCGGTGCGCCTCCCGCGGGATTTCACGGGAAGCGACGGTCCGTGCCTCCGTGATCACCCCCGCGTGCGGCCTCGGCACCTTGCCCGAGGAATCCGCGGAGCGCGCGCTGCAACTGACCGTGGAACTGTCGGCCCTGCTGCGCACCCGGTACGGGAAGACCTCCCCGTGACGCTGCGGATCGCCGTCGCCGGAAAGGGAGGAGTCGGCAAGACCACCTGCTCCGCCCTGCTGCTGCGTGCGCTGGCCATCTCTGGCGTTCGCCCCCTTCTCGCCGTGGACGCCGATCCCAACGCGAACCTGCACCAGCTCCTCTCCCTCCCCCTCCCCGAGGGGCTCGGCTCCCTTCGTGAGGAGCAGCGGGAGGCGGCGGGCGGGGCGGTCCCCCTCGCGGACCGGATCGCCTTCGGGATCGAGCGGCGGTTATCCGAGGGGAAAACGGTGGATCTCATCGCGATGGGGCGCGGCGAGGGCCCGGGATGCTACTGCTACGTGAACAACCTGCTTCGCGAGGCGCTCGACCGGATCGAGGGCGGCTACCGGGCCGTCGTGGTGGACAACGAGGCGGGGATGGAACACCTCTCCCGCCGGTCCGTGCGGAGGATCGATCACCTCGTCCTGGTGGGCGACCCTACCCGGCGCGGCATGGATGCCGTGGCGGCACTGCGGGACCTGGCCGTGGAGCTCGCCCTCCCCGCCGGGAAAACGTGGCTCCTCCTCAACCACCCGTACGGCGTACCCGGCGGCACCCCGTCGGAGGCCCTCGGACTCCCTCTCCTGGCGGCGCTCCCGCACGATCCGCGGCTTCCCTCCTGGGAAAACGAGGGGCGGTCGTTCCTCGACCTTCCCCCCGGGGAGTCCCCCGCGGCGGACGCCGTCGCGGAAGCTCTCCGGACCCGCCTCCTTGGACACGCCACGTGAAGATCCTCTTCGCGACCCAGGGAAGGTACGGCGAGCGGATCTCGGAATACGTGGCGGCGAACCGTCCGGAGGGATGGGAGATCCTCCGCCTGCCCCTTCGACGGAACCTTCCCATGGTGATCGACGATCCGGACGAGGTCCTGCCGGCCGCGATCCCCGTCGCCGATCTGCTCGTCTCCCTCCACGAATCGCCGGGGGCCGCGGAACTGATCCCGGACATCGCCCGCCGATGCGGCGCCGCCGCCGTCCTCGCCGCCGTCGACGACCGCGCGGTCTGCCCGCGGGGGCTGGAGAACCAGATCGGGAAGCGGCTCGGTGCCATGGGAGTGGCGTTCGCCTTCGCCCGGCCGCTGTGCGGGTTCGACGGGGGGCCGCACCCGCTGCTGTCCGCCTTCGCCGAGCGGTTCGGCCGGCCGAGGATGCGGATCGACGCCGACGGGGACCGGGTCGGGCAAGTGATAATCGAGCGGGACTGCCCGTGCGGCGCGGGACGTTTCGTGGCGTCTGTCCTCCCGGGGACGCGCCTGTCGGAAGCGGCGGACATTGGCGCGCTGCGGCACCACCATCACCCGTGCATGGCCTCGATGGAGGTCGACCCCGAGCTGTCCGACACGCTGATGCACCTCTCCGGTTACATCTTCCGTGCGGCCATCAACGCGGGTTTGCGGAGGAAGTGACGAAACTCCAGGCTGTCGAGTGCGAAAACCGACCCCATTCGGACCTAACCAGGGCAACACGGCAGGCGGTCTAGGACAAACACCGGCTCGAAAACAGGACAAACGACGATTCCCGTTTCGGACGGATACCGATACCGGACACGGTCGGCCAAAAGTAAAATCAACCAACGAGAATGCCTGCGTCTTCCCGGGCAAGGGGGAAGCCGGCGAACGTCTTCCGGGACGTGGCGGTTTCCATCCGTAAGGGGGAAGGGAGATGCCGAATGGGGAAAGGAGAAAAGAAATCCGGATCAACAGGCGGGCGGGAACCTTCTGCGCTCGTAAATCCCGCACGCTCCGGCGCTGCCCGTAAAGCAAACCGATCGCCATCTCCTCCGGCAATCTCTCGAGGAAGCACCGTAGTAAAGAATATCGGTTATGTTGTCGGCATAGGCGCCTCCGCCGGAGGATTGGATGCCTTCGAGCAATTCTTCACCAACATGCCTGCCGACAGCGGCATGGCCTTTGTCCTGATACCCCACCTGGCTCCCGAACATAA
>Ga0256865_1000508_pt1 | contig 12964 bp, 12 predicted proteins | sample RVTome_14_FD_187337 | JGI IMG/M metagenome (GOLD analysis project Ga0256865, IMG submission 187337) | Soil microbial communities from uranium-contaminated site in the Upper Colorado River Basin, Wyoming, United States - RVT145D125 HiSeq ... | reverse complement strand
GCAGTGGAATCTCTGGGACCCGGTGCTTCTGAGCCAGAAGATTAGCGCATGTACTTGCCGGGATCAAGAAAATCTCTGCCAGAACAGGAATCTCTGGAGAAGGCCACGCTCCGGCCCCCGTCCCGAAGAGACGCGCCTAACCTCCTGCCGACTCGGGGGGCGGCAGTGGAGCCGCCTCCCTCCCGGAACGGAGGTTCCCAATGTGGAGACGCTTCTCGGCGATCCTGCTCGTAGGATTCCTGGCGAGCGCGGCGTTCGCGCCCGCGGCGCTGGGCCAGTGGGCCGGCCTGGAGATTGAGCCGAACGGTATGGGGATGGAGATGGACCCCAACGGTATGGGAATGGAGATGGACCCCAACGGGCTGGCGCAGCGGGGCGGGCTCGACATCGAGCCCAACGGCTAGGATCGGGCTCTCATCAGGCTCCGAGCTTGAGCTTCCTGGACAATCGCTGAGACCCGATCGATGAGCTCCAGGGTAGCGGTTTCGGCTTGTGCGGCGTTGTAGAACAGCATGAGCGCGGCGCGGGCCTCGCGGTCCGTCTTGAGGCCGCGGAAGACCGGGAAGAGCCGGGCCGCTACCCCCTTCACCTCTTGGGGCCTCCCCTGGGCCAAATAGGTAGCGGCCAGGTGGAGCAATGTGAGGGCCTGCTCGAAGTCAGCTCCCAGCCGCCCGAGGCCCGCGTGAGTCTGCCACAACTCCCGGAGCCCAGCTTCGATCTGGCCCAGCCGAATCGATGTCAGACCCTCGAGACGCTTCAGCTTCAGCAGACTGAGGCTCTCGGTCGGCAAATCGGTATGGCATCGTCGAGCCAGCTCGAGCCACCTCACCGCGAGCTCGTTGACTTCGGGCGAATCGTCAGCCAGGTCGTGGAGGTAGAGGGCCACGTTGTAGACCGCTGAGAAGTAGTTGCGCGGGCTGAGATCCGCATCGAGATGGTCCAGGGCCTCACTCAAGTGAGCCAGAGCTTCCTCATTGTGGCCAGCGCGTCCGAGGATCGACCCGCGGTCGGCCAGAGCACCTGCGAGTGCCTGGACAGTGCCGTGCTCCCGGTAGACGGAAACGGCCTCGTCGATGAGCTCCAACGCTTCCTCGAACCGCTCCTGATCGCGCCGCAGATAAGCGGCGCGCTGGGCGAGGTGAGCGTAGGCGAGCGGATCGCCGTTTCCCCTCAACTCCGGAGAGGTGAGGAAGGCGATCGCGACGTTGAGCGCCCCCTCCGAGTCGCCGAGATGGCAGACCGACCGCAACGCGCTCCCGAAGACGGCCCAGGCGTCGGCCTGAATGGCGAACCAGTTACTGGCGCCGATCTCCTCGCGGTCGAGCGCGGCCACCTGGTCGCGCGCCGACTCGGCTACCAGCAGCGCCTCGCGGGGATCCTCGAAGCGCAGCTCCTCGGCCCGATCGAGCAACCGCCGGCACTGCTGAAGCCGGCTCATGACTCCTCCGTCGGACGGCCGCGGCGGCCGTCGAGATACCCCATCGCCTCGAGCTCGGACACCGCCTGCTCGCAACGGCCCAGGCGCCTCTGCATATCGATGAGCGACTCCACGCCGCCGTCGTAGAGCTCCCGCAGCTTCTCGTCCATCTCGCGGCTCAGGGGCCTCGAGGCGCGCTGAAAGCTCTCCAGGGCGCGAAACCGCGTGGCCGGATAGACGCGGAAGAAGAAGTCGCCGGGATTGTGCTCGATGGCGTCGAGGATGGCCAGCACGTGCCACACCTTGAGGTCGACGTTGCGGGAAAGGAGCTGCGAGAGATAGCCGCTCGAGAACCCGGCGAGCTTCTCGACCTTGCGCTGGCTCAGCCTCGAGCGCTTGATCAGGCTCCGGATCTCCTCCAGGGCCCGCGCCGTCACCAGCTTCCAGCGTCGCACGGACTCGGCTCTGGTCTCGGCCTTGGTCTCGTCCTCGGGATTGCCGTGGAGCTCACTCTCCGAATCGGGGCGCTCGTCGTCGGTGCTGTCGCTCATGAAACGTCCTCTTGTCTGGATCCGCGGCCGATGATACCAGAGACTTCACGGGAATGCGAATATCTCCTCACGAAGAGGCAAAGCCCGCCTGGCTCGTGGGCTCGCCGTCAAGCGCCGATCCCATCCCCGGATCACCGCCGCCGACTCCTCGCCCAGATCGCCGGATCGTGCCGGCAGCGACAAAGGGCGACTCCGGAGCTCATCGGGAAGGTCCGGCAGAGTCTGTAATTGGCTCCCCGGGTTTCCGCGGACGCGGTGCAGCGCTTGCGCCGCTCTTTCGGACTTACCGGAACAGCGGAGCGAGGCTTGCTTCGCCGTTTTGCTAATTGAGAGATTAGCATAACAAGACGTGACCGCGACTTTGGCGGTCTCCGTCTAACCAATGCGAGCTCGTGGCCGGTTAGATGGAATCTCGGGAAGAGGTTTTCTGGGTCTGCTTCGCGACTCTGGAAATGTCGGCTTGACGGGGCCGTCAAGCCGAAATCCGGGAAATTGGAACGTAAGCGGAGGACTCGTTCCAAGTCATTGAAAACAAAAGGCGTGATGGCGTCACAGCCTGGTCTCGGGCGCCGCCGCGAGTCTCGTGCATTGGAGCATCCTGGCAGGCCCGCTCCCGGCCTTCGATCATGGTGCGGGCCAGCCGGCCGCGCCTCCGGGTCGCCCTGCAGCCGGTTACCACGACAGGCCGGGGCCGCGCTACTTGCTCAGGGGCACCACCAGCTCTTTTTCCACCGGCAGCCCGGGCACCGGCTCGCCCAGAGTCCAGACCTCGGTGCCGTCGTCCTCGGTGGTGATCGCGACCCACTGCGCCGCGCGCAGGGTCACCGTCACGCGCAGCTTGCCGTCCGCCGGGGCCGGGCGGCCGGTCTCGGTGGTCCAGAAGTTGTAGAGACGGATCTCGGTCGTCGCGCCGGGCGCCAGGTTCTCGAGGAAGAGCTGCTGGTCGTAGACCTTGAGCTGCGTGCCGCCCAGGGCGACGCCGAAGTCGAGGGCCGAGACCGGCCGCTCGGCGGCGTTCCTGACCACGACCCGCAACTGGCAGAGCGTGTCGGCCGCCGGCGCCGACGGCTCGATCCGCACCGCCTCGATCGCCAGCGGCGGCGGCGCCTCCTTCGCCGCGGTCTCTTGCGCCTTCTCCCGCGCGGCCAGGGTGCCGGCCAGACCCAGGACGACAAGGACCTTCAGCGCGCGGCGGGCGGACAGGGGTCGTGGGTGCATGGCAGCACCTATCCTAACCCGATTCTCCCGGTGTAGGAGCGCACGGCGTGCGCCCGCTGGCCGCGGCGTCCTGATCCGGGCGCACGCCGTGCGCCCGCTGGCCGCGGCGTCCTGATCCGGGCGCACGCCGTGCGCCCCTACACCCGCGCCTGCGGTGTCGTCCAGCAGGCCGGGAACGACCCCGAACAACGCCGAACCTGTTGACGCGGACCCTCCTGGCGTCCTACAATAGTTGGCACTCGCCCCCGGCGAGTGCTAATACAACCCGATTTCAACCCCATGGCCCTTCAAGGAGGTGCTTATGAACGTCCGTCCCCTGCACGATCGGGTGCTCGTGAAGCGCATCGAGACCCAGGAGGAGGTCCGCGGAGGCATCATCATCCCGGACACCGCGAAAGAGAAGCCCCAGGAAGCCGAGGTGTCCGCCGTCGGCCCCGGCAAGCTCGACGACGACGGCAAGCGTCAGCCCATGGACGTCAAGGCCGGCGACCGCGTGCTCATCGGCAAGTACTCGGGCAGTGAAATCAAGATCGACGGCGAGGAATTCGTGATCCTGCGCGAGGACGAGATCCTCGCGGTCATCGAATGACCCGGCCGTCTTCCAGAGATCGAAGGAGATAACGACATGGCAAAACGAATCACCTACTCCGAGGAGGCCCGCGCCGCGCTGCTGCGGGGCGTCAACAAGCTGGCCGACGCGGTGAAGGTCACCCTCGGCCCCAAGGGCCGCAACGTCATCATCGAGAAGAGCTTCGGCTCGCCGACCATCACCAAGGACGGCGTCACCGTGGCCAAAGAGATCGAGCTCAAGGACGAGCTCGAGAACCTCGGCGCCCAGATGGTGCGCGAGGTCGCTTCCAAGACCTCGGACGTGGCCGGCGACGGCACCACCACGGCCACCGTGCTCGCCCAGGCGATCTACCGCGAGGGCTCGAAGAACGTCACCGCCGGCGCCAACCCGATGGAATTGAAGCGCGGCATCGAGCTCGCCGTCAAGGCCGCGGTGGCCCACATCGACTCGCTGGCCAAGCCGGTCAAGGGCGAGGAAATCGCCCACGTCGGCACCATCTCGGCCAACAACGACCCCGAGATCGGGGGGATCATCGCCGAGGCCATGGAGAAGGTCGGCAAGGACGGCGTGATCACCGTCGAGGAGGCCAAGGGCCTCGACACCACCCTCGAGGTGGTCGAGGGCATGCAGTTCGACCGCGGCTTCCTCTCGCCCTATTTCGTGACCGATCCCGAGCGCCAGGAAGTGGTGCTCGAGGACGTCCGCGTTTTGCTCCACGAGAAGAAGATCAGCTCGATGAAGGACCTCCTGCCGGTGCTCGAGCAGACGGCGCGGCAGGGCAAGCCCCTCCTGATCATCGCCGAGGACCTCGAGGGCGAGGCCCTGGCGACCCTGGTGGTCAACAAGCTGCGCGGCACCCTCAAGGTGGCGGCGGTCAAGGCCCCGGGCTTCGGCGACCGCCGCAAGGCCATGCTCGAGGACGTCGCCGTCCTCACCAGCGGCAAGGTGATCACCGAAGACCTCGGCATCAAGCTCGAGAACGTGCGCTGGGAAGACCTCGGCGAGGCCAAGAAGGTCGTCATCACCAAGGACGAAACGACCCTGGTGACCGACGCCGCGGACAAGAAGCATCGCGAGGCGATCGCCGGCCGGGTCAAGCAGATCCGCACCCAGATCGAGGACACGACCTCGGACTACGACCGCGAGAAGCTGCAGGAGCGGCTGGCCAAGCTGGTCGGCGGCGTGGCGGTGATCCAGGTGGGCGCGGCGACCGAGACCGAGATGAAGGAGAAGAAGGCGCGCGTGGAAGACGCGATGCACGCCACCAAGGCGGCGGTCGAAGAGGGCATCGTGGCCGGCGGCGGCGTGGCGCTGTTGCGGGCCATCGAGGCCGTCGACAAGGTCGAGGCCGAGGGCGACGTGGCGGTGGGCGTGGCGATCGTGCGCCGGGCGCTCGAGGAGCCCTCGCGCCAGATCGCGGCCAACGCCGGCCACGAGGGCTCGGTGGTGGTGCGCGACATCCTGGCGAAGAAGGGCAACGTGGGCCTCAACGCCGACACCGGCGAGTACGAGGACCTGGTGAAAGCGGGCATCATCGACCCCGCCAAGGTCGCCAAGAACGCGCTCCAGAACGCGGCGTCGATCGCCGGGCTCTTGCTGACCACCGAGGCCACGGTCTGCGAGATCAAGGAGAAGAAGGACAAGGGCGGCGGCGGCATGCCGGGCGGCATGGGCGGGATGTACTGATCCGCCCTCTCCCCCAACCCCCCTCTCCCTCCCTGGGAGAGGGGTCGGGGGTGAGGGTTCCGGTCGACCTCTACGCGCTTGACCAGTCCGGGTACTCGGCGGTCTGGCCCAGGGATTCCTTGCGCAGCGAGGTCACGGCGCCGATCATGCCGGCGAGGGCGCCGACGCCCACCAGGAGCGCGATCTCGGCCGGCCCCAGGAACTGCGCGGTCAGCACCGACGCCAGGGCCGAGCTCTCGCCGCGCTCGACGAGGAAACGGAACGCTCCGAACAACGCGCCGACCGCCGCCAGCGAACCGACGATGCCCTGCAGGAAGCCCTCCAGATAGAAGGGGCCGCGGATGAAGAACTCGGTGGCGCCCACCATGCGCATGACCGCGATCTCGTCGCGGTAGAGGTAGGCGGTGAGGCGGATGACGCTCGAGATCGTGAAGACGGCGGTCGCCAGCAGGATGGCGCCGAGCACCATGCCGAGGCCCTGGATCACCAGCACCACGGCCTCCAACTGCTCGAGCCAGTCACGGTCGTCGTCCACCATCGACACGGCCGGGTCGGCCCGGATCCGCTCGATCCACGCCGTGAACGCGCCCTGTGCCATCCCTCTCTCCATCCTGGCGAGGTCGAGGCTGACCTCGAAGGACGAGGGCAGGGGCTCCTCGCCCCAGCCCTCGAGCAGGTCCGCCAGGCTGGGGAAGGCGTGGCGGAAGCGCTGGCGCGCCGTGGCCGAGCTCACCAGCTCGACGCCCGTGGCCCAGGGCGCCTCGCGCAGGGTGCCGAGAAGGCTCCCGTGGTCGGCGTCGGCGGCGCCCGCCTCGAGATAGACCACGATCTTCGACTCGGCGCGCCAGCGCGAGATCATGGTCTCGAGGTTGCCGCTCACCAGCAGGAAGACGCCGCCGAGGAAGAGGCTCACGGTGATCGTGAGCACGGCGAGCAGGCTCACCTTCCAGCTTCGCACCAGGCTCTGGCAGGCTTCCTGGAAGAAGTAGGCGAAGGCCTGGGCGAAGCTCAAGACGCGATTCCCGTCAGCGCCGGCTCGGCGAGGCTCCCGGCGAGAAGGCCCGGGAGAGTGCCTTCGAGGACCTGATCGTCCACCAGCGCGCCGCCGTGAAGCGTCAGGACGCGCCGGCCCACCCTGCGGATCAGGTCGCGGTTGTGGGTGGCGAAGACGACCGTCGTCCCTTGCAGGTTGATCTGCAGGAAGAGACGCAGGATCTCCTCCGACAGGTCGGGATCGAGGTTGCCCGTGGGCTCGTCGGCGAGCAGGATGTCCGGCCGGTTGATCAGCGCCCGGGCCACCGCGACGCGCTGCTGCTCGCCCCCCGAGAGCTGCATCGGGAAGGCGTTCATGCGGTGCGCGAGGCCGACCATGCGCAGCGTCTCGAACGCCTGCTTGCGCTGCTCCTTGGCGTCGAGGCCGAGGATGCGCGGCAGGTAGGCCACGTTCTCGAAGACCGTCTTGCGGGGGATCAGGCGGAAGCTCTGGAAGACCACGCCGATGGTCCGCCGCAGGTAAGGGATCTTGGACTGCGGCAGCGACGAGACGTTGCGGCCGTTGACCAGGATCTGCCCTTCGGTGGGGATCTCCTCGCGGTAGATCAGCTTCAGGAACGTGGTCTTGCCGGCGCCGCTGGCGCCGGTGAGGAAGACGAGATCGCCCTTGGCGATCTCGAGCGTGACGTCGACGAGACCCTCCTGGCCGCCGGGATAACGCTTGGTGACGTGGAAGAATTCGATCACGGAGCTCTCCGTCGCGACGCCCGCGGTTCGGCCCGCTTCGCCGACGCGGGTAAGTCTACCGAACCGGGGCGGGGCTCCGGCGAGCATAGTATCCTCACCGTGAGCCCCGGCGGGAGCCCGCCCGCGGCCATGCCGCCGGCGCGCCGGCCCGCCTGGCCGCTATACGGACACCCTGGCCATGCCGATTTCGCCTTGGGGAAAGTGAGCCTCTCTGAATCGTCAAATGGAGGTCGCCTCATGTATGATTTTCGCCTCGTAGCCCGGCAACGACGCTCCGACGAGGGCGGCGGGTCCGCGAGAGCTTCGGAGAGGGTATGAATCCCAGACAAATCCACGGCGCCGAGCTCATCCGTCGCGGGGTGCGGCTCGGGCGCCAGGGCGACCTGGAACGGGGGGTCCTGTGTCTGCTTGAGGGGCTGGCCGCCATCGACGAGCGGCAGAGCCCCCGCCTGGCCCTCAGCGCCTACCACAACCTGGCGCTCTTCCTGGCCCATCTGCGGATGTCGGTCCTCGCCCGCGCCGTCGTCGTACGCGCCCGGGCGCTCTACCGGCAGGTGGGGGATCCGGTCATGAACGCGCGCCTGACGTGGCTCCAGGGCACTCTCGCCGAGCTCACGGGCAATCCGCGGCTGGCCGGCCAGAAGCTGCGGGAGGCGATCGCGATGTTCGAGGGGCTGCAGATGGCCGAGGTCGCGGACAAGGTCCGCGACGAGCTCGCGGAGGCGGAGCGCAAGCCGCGGCCCGCTGCCCGCGCCGAGAAGTAGGGTGCGCACCCTACTCGACGTATCCCAGGGCCCGCATCTTCTCGAGGCTCTCGTCGTCCAGCGGCGTGGTGGGCAGCAGGTCGGCCGCGACCAGCCCCGTCTGCACCGCCGCCAGCCAGCTCAGGAGCGCGGCCGACGCCGACGAGCCCGGGCCGACGCCGTTGTCGTTCTCGTAGGGGTCCGCGCCGAGGTCGAAGACGCGGCGGGCCCTCCCTCCCCGGACGCGGAGGATCTCCTTGCGCCCTCCCTCGACCACGGCGACCTCCAGGAGACCTCTCTGCCGCGCTTCGCCCGACCGGCCCTTGGTCACCCCCTTGTGGGCCTGGTGGTAGGTGATCCGGCCGGCGGGCGGCGCCGCGGCGTCGCGGAGGGCGGCCGAGAAGTCATGGCCCGCGAATTCCTCGGGGCTGGGCAGGCCGATGAGGCCGAGCACCGTCGGCGCCACGTCGAGGTTCGAGGCCAGGGCCGCGATCGAGCGCGGCGCGATCCTCCCCTCCCACGCGAAGCTCATCGGGATGCGCAGCGTCACGTCGTAAGCGTGACGCCCGTGCCCCCAGTAGCCGTGCTCGCCGAGGCTCTCGCCGTGGTCGGAGGAGAACGCGATCAGCGTGCCGGCGCCGCCGCGGGATCGGTCGAGGCCCCGCAGCAGGCGGCCGATGGCGTGGTCCACGAAGGCCACCTCGGTGTCGTAGCGGTCGCCGGCGTCGACCTCGTCGCGCCGCGTGATGCCGAGGCGCCCGCGGAACTGCTCGTGGAGGCGGTAGGGCGCGTGGGGCTCGACGTAGTGGACCCAGAGCAGGAAGGGACGGCGCCGGGGCGCGTCGAGGTGGTCGTCCACCCACTCCAGGGCGTCGTCGGTCAGGTCCTCCGCCGTGGCCTCGCCTTTGAACGTCCCGAGCCAGCGCTTGCGGCTGAAGACCTCGTGGTACTCGTCGAAGTGCTCGCCGAGCCCGCAGAGCTCGTCGCGCAGGGTCCAGTTGCCCACGAAGGCCGCGGTGACGTATCCGCGGGCCTTCAGGACCTTGCCGAGCCCCAGCATCTCGGGACGCATCCTGAGACCGTTGCGCGAGGCACCGTGGTGGTGGGGGTAGCGCGACGTGATCAGCGACACCATCGACGGCCCGGTGAGCGGCTCGACCGCCCGCGCCTGATCGAAGCGGGCGCTCCCGGCGAGCAACGCGTCCAGGTGCGGCGAGGTGGGCCGCCGATAGCCGTGGGCGGAGAGCCGGTCGTAGCGCAGCGTGTCGACGGTGATCAGGACGACGTCGGGACGCGTCAGCCGCTGCCGCGCCTCCTGAGGCGCCGCCGGCGGAGCGAGCAGGGCGAGAACGGGGAGGACGAGGGTGAGCGTTCGCGCGATCGGCGGCGTCATGACCAAAAGGCAAAACCCCCGGAATCCCGGGGGTTGGACGTTCAGAGCTTGGCTCCTCGGGAGGGACTTGAACCCCCAACCCGTCGGTTAACAGCCGACTGCTCTACCGTTGAGCTACCGAGGAACGGACCCGGTAGACGGGAGAGGAGATTGTAGGGGGCGGGGGCGGGATTGTCAATGCGCTAGAATGCCGGCTCCCGTCCGCCCTGGCCTGGAGGAGACATGCCGTCACCCGCGACCGCCGACCGTCGGACCGTCTGGTCCTGGTGCCTCTACGACTTCGCCAACTCGCCGTTTACCACGCTGGTGGTGACCTTCGTCTACGCCTCCTACTTCGCCAACGTCATGGGCGCGGATCACTATCTCGCCGTGGGGTCCGCGACCACCGAGAAGGAGGCCGAGGCCCTGGGGACGGCGCTGTGGGCGCGCGGCGTCACCCTGACGGCGGTCGCGGTGGCGCTCCTGTCGCCGCTGATGGGGACCGTGGCCGACCGCGGCGGCTTCCGCAAGCTCTTCCTGCTGGCGTCGACCGCCGTCGCCGTCGCGGGCAGCCTCGCCCTCTTCCGAATCGGGCCCGATCGGGTCTTCCTGGCGCTGGCGGCCTTCGTGGTCGCCAACATCGCCTTCGAAATGGGCATGGTCTTCTACAACGCCTTCCTGCCCGACATCGCGCCTCCCGCCAAGATCGGCCGCGTCTCGGGTTACGGCTGGGGGCTCGGCTACGCCGGGGGGCTGCTGGCGCTGATCGTCGCGCTGGTCGCCCTGGTCCAGCCGGAAGTCCCGTGGTTCGGCTTCTCCAAGGAGGGCGCCGAGAACGTCCGCGCCACCAATCTGCTGGTGGCGATCTGGTTCGCCGTCTTCAGCGTCCCGATCTTCCTCTGGGTGCGCGAGGACAAGTCGCGGATCTCCCTCAAGGGCAGGATCCTGACGGAGAGCTACCGCCAGCTCAGAGAGACTTTCGTGGAGGTCAGGAAGTACCGCCAGGTGGTGCGGTTCCTGCTCGCCCGGCTGTTCTACAACGACGGCCTGGTGACGATCTTCGCCTTCGGCGGCATCTACGCCGCCGGCACCTTCGGCTTCACCGGCGAGGAGGTGCTGGTCTTCGCCATCGTGCTCAACGTCACCGCCGGCCTCGGCGCGGTGGCGATGGGGGTGCTCGACGACCGGCTCGGCGGCAAGCGGTCGATCGAGATCAGCGTCTGGGCGCTGCTCGCCGCGACCCTCGTCGCGGTCCTGGCGCCGAACAAGGTCTGGTTCTGGGCGGCGGGCATCGTGATCGGCATCTTCTCGGGACCCAACCAGGCGTCGAGCCGCTCGCTCATGGGCCGCTTCGTGCCCCCCGACAAGGAGAACGAGTTCTACGGTTTTTTCGCCTTTTCCGGCAAGGCCACGGCCTTCATGGGGCCGTTCCTGCTCGGCGTGCTCGCGGCGCAATTCGGCTCGCAGCGGGTCGGCATCTCCGTCGTCATCTTCTTCTTCGTCGCCGGCCTCGTGCTCCTGCGGTGGGTCGACGAGGACGAGGGCAAACGCGCGGCGGCCCGTTCCTGAGCCCGGTCCGATATCATGCGGTCATGACCGACGCCGAGCACCGCGCGCTGAGGGACGCCTGCGGGCTGCTCGTCCGTTCCGACGTCCGCGGCCTCGAGATGACCGGGGAAGACCGCGCGCGGTTCCTGAACGGCCTGGTGACCTGCGACGTCAAGACGCTCGCTCCCGGCGCCGGCGTCTACGGCTTCCTCACCCAGGTGAAAGGACGCGTGCTTGCCGACGTGACGGTGTTGGCGCTCGAAGACCGCCTCTGGCTGGCGCTGCCGGCGAGCGAGGCCGAGGCGATCGCCGACCACCTCGCCAGGTACGTGATCGTCGACCGGGTCGAGATCCGGCCGCTCTCGGGACTGCGGCCGGTGGCCCTGATCGGCCCCGGAGCAGCCGCGGCCATGGGCGGCGCCGAGCATGGCTTCGAGAAGGTCTACAGCCACCGCGAGGTCGAGGTCCACGGCGTGCGGACGCGGGTGGTCCGCGAGGCTGACCTCGGGGTGCCGGCGTGGACCCTGTGGACGCCCGAGGACCAGGTGTCGACCCTCGCCGAGCGCCTCGCCGCCGAGCGCCTCGCCGGCCATGGCGCCCGTGAGGTGGGCCGGCGGGCCTGGGAGCGGCTGCGAGTCGAGGCCGGGCGCCCGCTCTTCGGCCAGGACTTCGGGCCCGACCATTTCCCCCAGGAGACCGGCCTCGAAGCCGAGGCGGTGAGCTACAGCAAGGGCTGCTATCTCGGCCAGGAGGTGGTGGCGCGCATCCACTACCGGGGCGGCGTCAACCGTCTTCTGCGGGGGCTGCGCTTCGAGGGCTTCGACGACGAGGCCGCGCCCCTCGGCCAGGAGATCGTCCACGAGGGCCGCGAGGCCGGGACGGTGACCAGCGCCGTCCGCTCGCCGTCGCTCGGGCACGTGGGCCTCGCCGTGGTACACAAGCGCGTCGAGCCGGGCACGCGGGTCGCGGTCGGCGCCGGCGGCGCCGAGGTCGTGGCGCTGCCGTTCTGAACGGGCCGGCGAAGCACGGGCATAGGCTCAGGAGCCGACCATCAACCCGAGGAGCCGAGAACATGAACCGGAGAATCCGTCCCTCCTTCCTCCGCCTCTTCCTCATCGTCCTGACGATCGCGGCGTTGCCGCTCGCCGCCGACCAGGCCTCCTTCGACGGCCATTGGCAGGGCAAGATCCTGACCCCGGGGCCGGGGCTCGAGATCAACGTCGACCTCGAGACCGCCGACGGCGCCCTCGCCGGCGACATCTCGATCCCCGTGCAGGGCCTGCGTGACTTCTCCCTGAGCGACGTGGCCGCCGACGGCCGCGACGTGACCTTCAAGATCCCCGGCATCCCCGGCGAGCCGACGTTCGCCGGCACCCTGAGCGAAGACGGCGCCGAGATCGCCGGCAAGTTCACCCAGGGCGGCGCCACCTTCGACTTCGAGCTGGCGCGCGGCGACGACCCCGGCGCCCTGGCGCGCGACGCCCTCGTCGGCTTCGACGCCTTCCTCGAGCAGGCGGTCAAGGACTGGAACGTGCCCGGCCTGGCGATCGCCGTGGTCGCCGGCGGCGAGACCGTCTACGCGCGCGGCTTCGGCTGGCGCGACCTCGAGGGCCAAAAGCCGATGACGCCCGACTCGCTCTTCGCCATCGGCTCGACCACCAAGGCGATGACCGCCACCGTGCTCGGCATGCTCGTCGACGAGGGCAAGCTCGACTGGGACGAGCCGCTGACCACCTACCTGCCGCGCTTCGCGCTCGCCGATCCCGTCGTCTCCGACCGGCTGACGCCCCGCGACCTGGTGACCCACCGCTCGGGTCTGCCGCGCCACGACCTGCTCTGGTACAACAACAACGAGTCGACCCGCGAGGAGGTGATCGCCCGCCTCGCCCACCTCGAGCTCACCGCCGACCTGCGGGAGACCTTCCAGTACAACAACCTGATGTTCATGACCGCCGGCTACCTGGCCGGCCACCTCGCCGGCACGACCTGGGAGGAGCTGGTGCGCGAGCGTCTCTTCACGCCCCTGGGCATGGAGCGCAGCAACTTCTCCGTCGCCGCCTCGCAGCAGGACGCGGACTACGCCCTGCCCTACCGCGAGAACGACGACGACGCGCTCGA
>Ga0256865_1000506_pt1 | contig 12998 bp, 13 predicted proteins | sample RVTome_14_FD_187337 | JGI IMG/M metagenome (GOLD analysis project Ga0256865, IMG submission 187337) | Soil microbial communities from uranium-contaminated site in the Upper Colorado River Basin, Wyoming, United States - RVT145D125 HiSeq ... | reverse complement strand
TCGGGGGCGAATAATCTTGCTTAGAAATTTTCCTTTTTCATCAAAAAAACTGTGAGTGAAAAGAATATTAGTGAGTAAAAGCCAAAAAGTTGTACCCTGGAAACCTGTAAATCGAATCCAAACCATGGACTCACCCCATAGGCGGAATGCCGCGCCTGGCAAGTGGTTATATACCGGGGGTGAAATGGCAATGGAGATATATTCTACTCCCAACCAGAAAATTACCAGGTAAAAACTTTTCAATCTGCCCAATCTGGTTCCCGAATAAAACCACAACAAAAATGTGAGGGCAGGAGATAGACTTGCAACAAAATCCCGAAGCGAGGGCGTAAAAACCAGGAATTTGAAAAGAGCAGGAATAAAAAAAGTGAAGAAGATAATTATTAGGAGTTCCAAATAGAACTTAATCTTTACCTCATTCAAGTACAGGCAGGCCGCTATAATTGGTACGTACGCAAAAAACTGAAAAAAAGGAAATGGGCTGATAGTCCATGCCAATGTCTGAAGAATTACTGCGGCTCCGGAAAGCTTGAGTAAATATCTGTAATCAAGTTTATCGGTTCCAGCTGACAATCTTTTCCAATTTGCCGGGATCTAAAATTCGAATTTTTCCACTTTTAATTTCTATAGATTTTTCATCCTTGAAATCTGACAGCGTGCGAATTACAGATTCGGGTGAGGTGCCCACAATATTAGCTAAATCTTCCCTTGAAATAGTTAAGGTTTCACCAGGTGTGGTGCTGTTATATTTCTCTTCCAGGTTTATCAATGCCTCCGCAACCCGCTGCCGTACCGAATTATAGGCCAGGTGCAACATTTGTTCTTCCTTTTCCTGCAAGTTATCAGACAGTATCTGGATAAATTTCCGGGTAACATCCCTGTTTGTGTACATCAAAGATTCAAAGTCTTGTTTGGGTATTACATACAGTTCGGAATCTTCCAGGGCCTCGGCGGACTCAGAATAAGAAGTATTAGTAATAAGCGCATTGTATCCCAAAAATTCCCCGGTAGAGTGAACTCCAAGTATTAAATCTTTTCCGTCTTGATTTGACTTGAAAGTCTTTACTCTTCCGGAACTTATAAAATAAAGATGGTTAGGATAGTCCGTCTCATGAAAAACAGAGGCCTTTTTCTTGAACATCCTGAGCTTGTGATTACTTATCAACATATCAATATTTGACACTGTTGCAGCATCTTGAATAAATTCATTAATACCTTCCACGGAGCGCTGGAAATTCTTCTTCATTAAATCTGATTTTCTCAACCGGCTCTCAATGGAATCCAGTAATTCCGTATCATCAAAAGGCTTGGTCAGATAATCGTCGGCTCCCAGGTTCATGCCTTTTCTCAAATCAGCGCGGTCGGCTTTCGCGGTAAGAAAAATAAAGGGAATGCCGGCGGTTTTCTCATTCTTGCTCAGAATATGTAAAACTCCATAACCATCAAGCTCAGGCATCATTATATCGCACACGATTAAGTCCGGCATATTTTTCTGAGCGAGTTCAACTCCGGCACGGCCATTATTGGCTGTCATTACCTTGTAGTTAGCCAATTCCAAAATTTCGGCGGTATTTTCGAGAACGTCCTGGTTATCTTCAATTAGTAGTATTGTTTTCATCGTCGGTTAAGTTATTAAGTAATTTTATCATAAAGGTAGATCCTTTGCCAACTTCACTTTTGAATGATATGGAACCACCAAGCAAATCAATGTATCTTTTTACAAGATTGAGCCCAAGCCCGGTTCCCTGGATATGGATGGAGTTATGTGCTCTGAAAAATCTCTTAAAGAGATGAATTTGATCTTCTTCCGGTATTCCAATTCCATAATCTTTTACTTCAATAGTAACACTTGATTTGGAAGTTACAACTGAAACTTCAATTGGGTCTCCCTCCGGTGAATATTTTATTGCATTCGAAATTAAGTTATTTAGAATATTTTTCAGAAAGGATTTATCAATAAATAATTCATACGTTCGCACATTGAAACTGTTAGTAATGATTTGACCTCTCCTTGTTATCGTTTTCAATTCTGCAATGATTTCTTTTATAAATGAGATTAATTCAATTTTTTCGTGTCTGCTTTCCACCTGCCCGGCCTCCAGCTTATCCAAAGACAAAAAGTCATTAAGTATGCCGGTCATTTCACTAACATTATCTTTTATTCTATTTATATGTTTAATCCTTTTTTCATTCATTTCTTCTTTGTCATACTTACCAATAAGGGATGCTGAAGAGAGGATCGTACTTAACGGAGTACGGAATTCGTGTGAAGCAAGTGAAACAAACCGGGATTTCATTTCGTTGAGTTCTTTTTCCTTCTCTAAGGCAACTAAAGCTTCTTTCTCAGCCCGCTTGCGTTCTTTTATTTCACGCTCCAGTTCGTTATTTATTTTTTCCAGATTTTGCACAGACTCAGCTAATTGTTCGGTTCGGTTTTGGACCCGCCGCTCCAATTCAGTTGCATAGACTATTAATTTTTCTTCACTATTCTTTAGTTCCAGTTCAGCATTTTTGCGCACTGATATATCTATGACAAACGCGATGGCAAACATAACTCCCTCAATTTCAAAATGGCTCAAGCTCACCTCGATAGGAAATTCGGTTCCATTCTTCCTTAAACCCACCAGGTCACGACCTGCCCCCATCACTCTGGGTGTTGGATTCTTATGAAAAGCACCCCGCATTTTTATATGATTCGTTCTTAGGTTAGTAGGTATCAGGCTCTCCACAGACTTCCCAATTAACTCATTACTCCCGTATCCAAATAGAGAGTGGGAGGCAGGATTTGCATCTGCAATAACTCCCTTTTGATTGGCAAGTAATATCCCTTCCGTCGCCGATTTATATATGGCTTTGAACGCGTCGTCGCTTTCGAAAAGCTTCTTGTATGAGTCCTTTCTTCCCATATTGGCTAATTTACTTAGAAAAGTAGCTAAACTTTTCCCAGTGACAAAATACACTCCCGAAACTGATTAATGTCATAAGATACCATCACCCAACAAAATAATTTCGTACCATGGCCAGTGAATCACAATTTCACAAAAGGATTGTTAGCGATATTCTTGTTCCCGTAGATTTCTCTGTTAACTCAGATAATGCACTGATTTATGCAATAAATATTGCTCGTCAGTGCAATGCCAAATTATGGATTCTGCACTGCTACAGGCTCATTCAAACAGTTCCGGAAATGGAAGGGGTTGCAGGGTTCAGCCTTAAAGAGGTTCTGGAAAAGGCCTGGAAGGATGAGTTTGAGAAGCTGAAAAAAAATTATTTTCATGAGGATTTCACCAACTATTCCTTTCTCCTGGAAATAGGGTTTCCGGAGGATGTAATTAAACTTCAAACCAAAAAAATACCAATAGATCTGGTAATAATGGGTACAGCAGGTGCAACCGGAATTGGCGAAATTCTGGGAAGCACAACTTCGAAGGTTGTTGACATGGTTGATTGCCCTGTTCTGGCAATTCCTGCAAGCGCCAGATTCAATGGAATTAAGAAAGTGACTATCGCTTACGATGAAGAGAAGGTAAATGATCCCAATTCGTATAGCATGATTTTGAATTTGGTTCGGAAGTTTAAATCGAAATTGGATATTGTGAACTTTAATACTACCCTGAAAACAGGCGGAAAGGAAAGTGAGGGAAGGCTGTCTCTCGATCCTTATCTGGATGGTGTAAAACATAAATATCATTTCAAGGCTGCCGGGAAAATTGAAAAAGCAATTACAGATTTTGTTGAGGCAGAAGGAACTGATATTCTGGTAATGGTTGCTCATGATCATGGATTCATTGAATCTCTTTTCCATTCAAGCATAACCAGGAAAATGGTGCTTCATGCTAAAACTCCTTTATTAATAATTCATGAATAATTAAATTTTAAATAGTATAGCAATGAAAAACATACTTGTCCCAACAGACTTTAGCGAATACGCGAACAATGCTTTTGACTTTGCGTGCAGCATAGCGGAACATTCAAAAGGAGAAGTTACACTATTGCACGTTCTCGAATACCCTGTGATGTCTGTATTTAACACCACCGGTGAGATCTCTATGGATTCAATTACGGATGCTTACATCGTGAATTTGAAAAAGCGAGCAGATGAAGAACTAGACAAGAAGCTTGTAAATCCAGCATACCCTGATGTCAGGATAAAGAAGCACATAAGAATTGGCAATCCTTATGAGAATATTGCGCGGTTAATTCAGCAATCTGATGCAGATCTGGTTGTAATGGGTACCAAAGGAGCAAGCGGACTCAGGGAATTATTTATTGGATCCAATGCAGAGAAAGCAGTCAGATTTTCAAAATGTCCTGTAATCACTGTACCCGGCAAATTTGATTTCAATGCCATCAAAAAAATTGCGTATGGAATTACATTTGAGGATAATCATAATGAAGCATTATTTGAACTAAAGAAATATCTTCATTTGTTTAAAGCGGAATTGCACCTGGTTTGGGTAAATACCCTATACGATAAGATCACTGACACAGAGGCCAGGTCAAAGATGGATCAGCTGGCAAAATTGCATATGTTGCCAAATTATTCAGTAAATTGTTACAAAAGTTCTGCTGCAGATGACGGCCTTCTGTTTTATGCTGAAGAAAATAATATTGATATGATTGCATTGGCAACGCATAGTCGGAAAGGACTCGCACACATTTTTGCCGGAAGTTTTGCTGAAGATGTTGTTAACCATTCTATAAGACCTGTTTGGACTTTCAGCTTGAAGAGTGAAAATTTAAAAGCTAAAATCAATGAAAAGCAAAAGCAATATCAGTAAAATACTGGTACCTACGGATTTTTCTCCGGAGGCAATTAATGCGATGACCTTTGCTGCCCAGGTGGCCAGATTAACCCAGGCAGAAGTCACCTTGCTTTATGTCTTAAATTACCCGGGGGGGTCCGCCTTTGATACGATGATGTCTGAATATGAAGATCCGTCGAAGAACAAATATGTTCAGGAAGTTTTGAAAGATGTTAATGAGGTTTTTCAGAAATATGAGATCTCCAAGACTTTTAAAGATGTGAAAGTGGTGAAGAAAATTCAGATTGGGAATCCCTTCACTAACATCTCTGATGAAATCTCACAGAATAAGACGGACCTGGTGGTTATTGGAACAAGCGGCCTGGGAAATGCGAGGAATAACAATTTGATTGGCTCAAATACCGAGAAAGTTGTCCGCCGTGCCAGTTGTCCCGTTATTTCTGTTAAAGAAGATATTGATTTAAAGAAATTGAAATCTATTGTATTTCCCACAACCTTTGAAAAAGAATCAGATTCGATGGCTTTATTTCTGAAAGATTTTTCCAAAATGATTAAAGCGGAAGTTAAAATGGTTTTCATAAATACGCCGGCATATTTCAAGACTCAACACATGATTGAGAAAGCGTACGAAAAATATGTGACCAAAAATAAGATAAAAGATTTCTTCTTTATGGTTTACAATGAGTTAACGGAAGAAAAAGGAATCCTTCATTACTCTGCGGATATTGATGCTGATATGATTGCTCTTGCAACTCATGGCAGAAAAGGTCTGGCTCATCTGTTTGCGGGAAGCATCGCGGAGGACTTAACACGCCATACCAAAAGAACACTATTAACGCTCAAAACCTGGAATTAAGATTCAACACAAAACTTTAAACCAAAAAAGACTATGAAAATTCAAGCCCCCGTCTCCCAAATAATGACTCCTGAACCTATCTACGCAGAAGCTGACAATACTTTTAGCCAGGCCAGAGACCTGTTTTTGAAATTTAAAATTCACCACCTGCCGGTTGTCAAGGATGGTAATCCTATTGGCATAATAAGTACCATCGACATACTAAAGGCTTACACAGTTGCCGGGCAAAAGAAATGGGAATGTGATGATGTATCAATGAATAAGAAACTTTCGATAAGCGATGTCATGACCGATGATCCCGTGAATATTTCTCCTGCCACATCCCTTCAACAGGCGATCAGGGTTTTTCAGGAAAGCAATTTCCAGGCATTGCTTGTTGTTGAATTTGGAAAATTAGTGGGAATTTTAACATTGAAAGATATCGTTTCCCATATTACAGACTAATTCCATCAATGTCAATTTCAAAATCTTCGGGCTTATTCAGATTAACGCTCTTTATTGAGTGAAACCCGTGCTAATGGAAAGGAAACACTCAGAAGAAAGATTACATAAAGTAAAAGCCGGCTTTGGCAAATTCACTAATTATTTAAGAGAATTTGTTTATGGAGGCATGGATGGTAGTGTAACAACATTCGCGGTTGTGGCCGGAGCTGAAGGAGCGAATCTGGGATCAACAGTAATCATAATTTTGGGCTTCGCGAATTTGCTCGCAGATGGTTTCGCGATGTCTGTAGGAAGCTACTTGTCCTCCAAGTCGGACAATGAAAATTATGAGCGGCATAAGAAAACTGAATACTGGGAAGTAGAGAATATTCCGGAGGCCGAGCGAGAAGAAATCCGGGAAATTTACCGCCAAAAAGGCTTTGAAGGCGAATTGTTAGAAGACGTTGTGCGGGTAATTACCGCAGACAAGGACAGATGGGTAAATGTGATGATGAAGGAAGAGCTGGAAATGATTCCGGAAAATAAATCACCATTTGCTATGGGGGCTGCTACATTCATTTCCTTCGTTCTGGTAGGGTTAATACCCTTAATGTCTTACGTAGCGGATTCATTTATTTCACTTAACAACACCTTTGCAATTTCTGCAATTCTGACAACGCTTGCTTTCGTAATAATAGGTATGGTAAAGACGAAAGTCACCCAAACTTCAATTTGGAAGGGAGTAATGGAAACGCTCATTCTGGGCTGCTCAGCCGCCGTAGTTTCCTACCTGGTAGGATTTTTACTTGAAAGTTTCGTCCCATAGCGTAATTCAAATAATTTTTGTAAATTAGTATAGATGCCTGGCGGCATATAATTGATTCCGGTCTCCTGAAACAAGGTTGCCATGATTAATGTCATGTTCTTGCTTGATGGGGATCATTTTTGGGCGAACGCGACCCCGTTATTTTTAATCCTTTAATCATTAACTCTGTGATATGAAAAAATTACTTCTAAACGCGGCATTAATTATTGCCGTAACCTTTCTTTTTGGCAATTGCGGGGGCTCGGGAAGTGAAACTGAAAATGTGGAAACTACTCCAAAGCCAAGGCTTGCCGGCGAAGATGCTGACCCCATGGAAAATAAAGGGATTGGGCCTGTAAAGAGCCTTAATTTGCCTGATGCGATAGATCAGGCAATGGCTGCCGAAGGTGCAATAATCTATGTTCAATATTGCACATCCTGCCATAAACCGGGTGAGAAATTTATCGGACCTGCTCCGAAAGATGTCCTCACCCGACGAAGTCCGGAATGGATAATGAACATGATCCTGAACCCGGAACAAATGGTAAAGGAAGATCCCATTGCAAAAAAACTCCTGGTTGAATATAATATGGCTCCTATGGCCAACCAGAATTTAACCGAAGAACAGGCGAGAAAAATCCTGGAATACTTTAGAACTCTTTGAATTAACTAACCAATACCAGTATGAAAACAAATCAATTTTATGCCGCCATTTTAATTACATCCCTTTCCATGCTTTTTGCCTGTAACGGCGCACAAAAAGGTTCCGGAGCTTTAAGTTCAGATGCCGCTTCGCGCGTGTATGTTGCTCCGGGAGAATATGATGAATTTTACGCCTTCCTTTCCGGAGGTTTCAGTGGGCAAGTAAGTGTATACGGCCTTCCTTCGGGCAGACTCCTAAAGGTTATCCCTGTATTTTCCGTTGACGCGGAAAAAGGATATGGTTTTAATGAGGAAACAAAACCCATGCTGAACACTTCCTTCGGATTTATTCCCTGGGATGATTCCCACCACCCGGAATTATCACAAACAAATGGAGTTCCTGATGGTCGCTGGTTGTTCATCAATGGTAATAATACGCCAAGAATAGCAAGGATTGATCTCACAACGTTCGAAACAACCGATATTATTGAAATTCCAAATAGCGGCGGTAACCATAGCTCACCTTTCACTACCATGAATACCGATTATATTGTTGCTGGAACTCGCTTTAGTGTGCCAATTCCGCAGGAAGATGTGGCTATAAGTGAGTATAAAAACAAATTTAAAGGTGTCCTCAGCTTTATTAAGGTAGATGATGAATCCATGGATATAGCTTTCCAGATTCTTGTGCCTGGCTTTGATTATGACTTGGCTCATTCAGGAAAAGGTAAGTCTGATGGTTGGACATTTTTCACCACTTACAATTCTGAAAAAGCGCATACACTAAAAGAAGTAAATGCCTCTCAGAATGATAAAGATTTTATTGCTGCCGTTAACTGGAAAAAAGCGGAAGAATATCTCGCCCAGGGGAAAGCCGTAGATTTTCCAACTTCTTACGTAGTAAATCGATATAGTGAGAAAACACATATGGCAACTTCTGAAACCAGAACTACTGTAAAAGTGCTTCTCGCGTCAGAATGTCCGGGCCTTATTTACTATTTGCCAACTCCTAAATCTCCACATGGTGTTGATGTTGATCCTACCGGTGAATATATTGTGGGAAATGGAAAATTAAGTGCTGATTTAACTGTGCATTCCTTTGACAAAATGATGACAGCCATAAATAATGAAAGTTATGATGGAGAAATAGATGGAATACCCGTTCTTAAATTTGATGAAATAGTAGCCGGTATTGTGCAAAGCGGCGGCTTGGGTCCATTACATACGGAGTTTGATGGCAAGGGAAATGCTTATACATCATTCTTCATATCTTCTGAAGTGGTGAAATGGAAATTAGGAACCTGGGAAGTACTTGATAGAGTGCCTTCCTATTATTCTATCGGACACCTGATGATCCCTGGTGGTGATTCAATGAAACCATGGGGTAAATACCTGCTGTCTTTGAATAAAATTACAAAGGACAGATACCTGCCAACCGGTCCGGAATTAAATCAATCAGCACAATTGATTGATATTTCAGGCGACAAAATGGAAATCTTACTTGATTTCCCAACAATTGGTGAACCGCATTATGCGCAGGCGATAGCCGCCGATTTGGTTATGCCAAACTCAAAAAAAATCTATAATCTGAAAGAAAATGAACATCCTTATGCCGTTAAATCTGAAGGTGAAACCAAGGTGGAAAGAAAGGGAAATGAAGTTCGCGTTTATATGACTTCAATTCGCAGCCATTTTGCTCCTGACAATATCGAAGGAATTATGGTTGGGGATAAAGTTTATGTACATCTAACTAACCTTGAGCAGGATTGGGATACTCCGCATGGGCTAAGTATCATGGGAGCAAATAATGCTGAATTGCTGGTAATGCCTGGTCAAACGGAAACCCTTTATTGGGAGCCGCAACGGCCTGGAGTTTATCCTTTTTATTGTACTGATTTTTGTTCAGCACTTCACCAGGAAATGCAGGGGTACATTCGCGTTTCCGAACGCGGTTCTAACACAGAGTTAAAGTGGTCCCTCGGCAATTAGGTGATTTGGTTGCAAAGGGGTCTTTCGACCCCTTTTGCTTGTTATCCCTTATCTCATGAAAAAAATAAATCTCTTCCAGCTTGTCGCCTCATTCTTGCTGTTTGCTTTGTTTATATTTCCGCTCTGGAAAATTACTTTAACTGCACCTCAATATCCGGAAGGAATTTCTATGTATATCTGGATAAACAAAATTACGGGCGATACAGAATATACCTTGCAAAACATAAATATTCTGAATCATTACGTGGGTATGAAGTACATTGTGCCCGATGAATTTGCCGAGTTTAAATATTTCCCAATCATTGTGGCTGGAATGGCAGTCATTGGAATGATTTTGTCATTCTTTAAAAACAAAAAGTTAGCAATTGGCTGGCTGGTGGTTTTATTGTTCATGGGATGCCTGGGTATCTATGATTTCTACCTGTGGGAGTATGATTACGGTCATAACCTGAGCCCAACAGCGCCTATAAAAGTTCCTGGTATGGCTTATCAACCTCCATTGCTGGGATCAAAAATGTTGCTGAATTTCAAAGCTGATTCATATCCGTATTGGGGCGGCCTTTTTCTTGGAATAACCATAGTGCTTTCAACTTTTTCTATATTCAAAAAGAATAAAAGATGAAAGAGCTATTTTTAACTCTTTGTTGTCTCGCTTTTTTATCTTGTTCTTCCGGTCCTCAACCCATAGCTTATGGAACAGATGGTTGTCATTATTGTAAGATGACAATTGTAGACAATAAATTTGGCGCTGAAATTGTCACAAGAAAAGGAAAAATATTCAAGTTTGATGCGGTGGAGTGCCTGGTGAACTATTCAAAGCAAAATCCAAAGCAGGATGGGGATACTTACTACGTAATTAATTATCTTAATGGTGAATGGATTGTTGCGGAGGGAGCTGCTTACCTGAGATCCAAAAAAATACCAAGTCCCATGGGGCAATATATTGCTTCTTTCAGTGCACGGGAAGCTGCGAAAGATATTCAAAATGAAAATGAAGGGGTAATTCAAACATGGAATGAGTTGATTGATAATTTTGAAATTACTAAAATAGAGAACTTCTAAAGTATTCCGGTTGAAGGTTTGGTCTATGATATTCCTGACAATTGCAGGAGCATGCAAATTACATGCTTCAACCACTGAGGTTTGTTCAAACTGCCAAATTAAAACAATCACTGAAGCAATTAGAATTTCTCGGCCCGGTGATACTCTGCGCGTAATGAAAGGAATCTATAAAGAAGGAACCATAACAGTCGACAAGCCGATTTACCTGCAGGGAATAGACTGGCCTTTGTTGGATGGCGAGAATAAATTTGAAATAATGCGAATCATTTCGGATAATGTAACAGTGATGGGTTTTCGATTCAGAGATGTTGGAGTCAGTTACATCAGTGATAATGCGGCGATTAGTTTGGAGGCAGTAAAGAATTGCCGGATAGCTAATAATAAGTTTGAGAACTCTTTCTTTGGCATTTACGCGAAAAATTCGAGTGAATGCGACATAGTAAACAATGAATTGATCGGCAATGCCTTGGTGGAGATGTCAAGCGGGAATGCAATCCATTTATGGTACAGCAAAAAGATGATTGTTAAGGATAACGTCGTGAAGAAACATCGGGATGGCATTTACCTGGAATTTGTAGATGAAAGCATTGTTGAGGGTAATGTCAGTCAGAACAACATCCGCTATGGGCTGCATTTCATGTTTTCCAATCATGATAAATATTTGGGAAATACTTTTAGCAATAATGGTGCAGGGGTTGCGGTAATGTTTTCGCGAAACATTGAAATGACTAATAACACGTTTGAACTGAATTGGGGAACTGCTTCCTACGGATTGTTATTAAAAGAGATTTATGATGGTAAAATCATAAAAAATAAATTCCTTTATAATACAATAGGTATTTATGGTGAAGGTGCCAACCGGATTGAAATAATGGAAAATGAATTTATGGGAAACGGCTGGGCGCTGAAAATCCTGGGAAGCTGTGCGGATAATACCATTTCTAAAAATAACTTTATTTCAAATACTTTTGATTTATCTACAAACAATTCCCGTAATTATAATAACTATGATGGAAACTACTGGAGTGACTATTCGGGTTATGATCTAAACAAAGATGGGAGAGGGGACATTCCTTACCGGCCAATGAAATTATTTTCTTATTTGGTAAGCCGGGTAGAGCCTTCTATTGTTTTGCTGAGAAGCTTTTTTATTGATATTATTGATTTTGCCGAAAAAGTAACGCCAATGTTTACTCCACCAACCTTGGTAGACAGTGAACCTTTAATGAAGCCCTGGAAAAATGTTGCAGATAATTAACTTACACAAGAGCTTTGGCAAAAACCAGGTCATAAAAGGCGTGGACCTGTCCATAGAGCAAGGAAAACTCACCGCTATATTGGGGCCAAACGGCTCGGGTAAAACCACGATCATAAAAAGCATTTTGGGAATGGTAATACCCGACAAAGGAGAAATTATTTTTGATGGTGAGAATATTAAAAAGCATTGGAACTACCGGAAGAAATTAAACTATCTTCCCCAAATTGCCCGATTCCCGGAAAATCTTCGGGTGAAAGAGCTGCTGGCCCTGGTTAAGGTACTCCGGAGGCAGGAATCTGATGAGCAGGAGATCATTGACAGGTTTGCTCTTGGAAATGATTTGGATAAACCACTTAGAAACTTGTCGGGAGGTACCCGCCAGAAAGTAAATCTCCTTCTGACGTTTATGTTTAACAACCCCATGATTATCCTTGATGAGCCCAGCAATGGATTGGATCCCGTCGCTCTGCTTGCTTTGAAAGAATTGATTTCTTCCGAAATGAAGAAGGGTAAAACTATCTTGTTCACCACGCATATTATGAGTCTTGTGGAAGATCTTGCGGAAGAGATAATTTTCATATTGGAAGGCAAAGTATATTTCCAGGGAACTCAACCGAAGCTAATGGAATTGACATCGGAGCGCAATCTGGAACGATCAATCGCAGCAATTCTAAGTTCGAACGGAGTTAACAAACCATGAAAAAGTATTAAGAACTGATGGTCAAAATATTTAAATACAGTTTTTCAGATTTAATCCGAAGCCGGTGGAGCCTCGCATATTTCGGATTTTATTTGATCACGGCGGTCGCCTTGCTTTACTTAAGTACGGATCTATCCCGTGCTGTTGCAAGCCTGATGAATGTAGTAATAATACTTAGTCCTTTGATTGGAATGCTTTTCGGGGTGATGTATTACTATAATTCAAGGGAATTCATTGAGCTTTTGTTGGCTCAACCCATTAAAAGATCCTCAATTTTTCTGGGTCAGTATTTTGGATTGGCTGTTTCCTTGTCCCTAAGTTTCTTTTTGGGTATTCTGCTTCCTTTTATTTTCATTGGTTCGGGAGAAATCAAAATCTGGTTGAATTTTATTACACTGATTGTCTCAGGAGTATTTTTAACTTTCATTTTTTCTGCCCTTGCTTATTTTGTTTCAATACGACATGAAAACAAGATAAAGGGATTCGCAACGGCCATC
>Ga0256865_1000492_pt1 | contig 13294 bp, 14 predicted proteins | sample RVTome_14_FD_187337 | JGI IMG/M metagenome (GOLD analysis project Ga0256865, IMG submission 187337) | Soil microbial communities from uranium-contaminated site in the Upper Colorado River Basin, Wyoming, United States - RVT145D125 HiSeq ... | reverse complement strand
TCTGCGTACGCGGAAGTGGCTGGCGCGCGAGCCTCCCGCCGAGGCCATGCTCGAGCTCTACCTCGAGCTCCTCGACCTCCAGGAGCCGCTCTACCACGAGGCGCGAGCGGCCGGCTGGAAACAGCTCGACGCGCTTCCGTTTGCTTCCTTGGTGCCGCGCTTCCGGCGCTTCGTACGCGAGGTCGAGCCCGCGGCGACGGAGGTCCTGGCCGCCCGCGCACGGTCCCTGGAGACGGCGGACGCCGCCGCCGCGGCGAATCTCCTGGCGGATTTCCTCGACCGCCATGAGCTCGAGGGCGTCGCGGCGGAGTTCTACCCGCGGGCGTTCCTGCAGCCGATCGCCGAAGCCGTGGTGGAAGACATGGACGACGCCGGCGACGGGCTTGCGCGGCTCTGTCCGCGGTGCGGCTGGCCGCCGCAGGTGGGCGTCCTGCGCGACGAGCCGGAGCTCAAAGGCGCGCGGCTGCTGGTGTGCTCGCTGTGCTCGTCCTCGTGGCGGTACCGCCGCGCCCGGTGTCCCCGCTGCGCGGAAGACGACCCCGAGAAGCTCGTCCACCACCTGAGCGAGGCGCTGCCCCACGTCCGCGTGGACGCCTGCCGGACGTGCAACGGGTACCTGAAGACGGTCGACCTGAGGAAGGACGGGCTGGCCGTCCCCTTGGTGGAGGACCTGGCGACCGTGGAGCTCGACCTCTGGTGCGTCGAGCAGGGTTGGGAGAAGATCCGGCGTAACCTGATGGGGCTGTAGGGATTGCACGGCGAGCCAGCGACGCGATTCAGCCTGATCGGCCACTTGACGCCACCTCAGAAAACCGGTAGCCTTACCCCCGGATTCGTTGACACGGTTCTACCTAGGAACGTCACAAGGTATTCGCACTAACCGCTGGCCGCATTATGGTATCATGCGATTACATCGCTATAGTTTTCTCGGCAGTAGGCGTTTGAGGGAAGATCAGAGCGGGTAGCTCTCTGGGGGATCATCCTTGGCAGATCCACTTATCAGACTCACCCTCGCACGCAGCCTTATTGTGGGATCGGCCGCGCTCTTGGCCCTGTCCAATCCAGTCCTGCCCGATCAAGACGCTGGTGTCGAGCTGTACGAACGAGCTTGCTCGGAAGGAAAGGCTCAAAGTTGCCTAGAGCTCGGAATGTTGTACAAAGAAGGTTTCGGCGTTGGGAAAGATCTCTTTCTCGCCATGCACTACATCCAGCGAAGCTGTGATCTGGATAGTGCTGCGAACTGCACTGCTGTAATCCCTTTATACCAATCCGCCTGTGAAATAGGCCATTACAAAAGCTGCCACAATCTCGCCCTTCTCTATCGCAATGCCGGCCACAGAAATGCCTATCATGATCCGCGTGTGATCGCTCTCTACGACAGAGCATGCGCAGAACAGGTGGCCGAGAGTTGCTTCAATTTGGGTCAGATCTATAGGAAAGGAGAGCTTGGTTTATCCCCCAATCCAGAAAAGGCGACAGAATTCTACAAAAGGGCCTGCGACGCAGGTCTTGCCGAAGGGTGTCACAATTATTCAAATATAAAACACGCCGATATTCTCCACAGAGCCGAAGCGCTTGTGCGAGAGGGAAAGCTTATATCTCACACCGGAAACTATCGCGACGCTATCGTGATCTTCGAAAACGCCCTCGCCCTTTTCGAAGAAATTAACCACCGTGAAGGGCTGTCCATGTCTCTTCAAGGACTGGGCATTTGCTATCGCAATGTCGGTAAACTGGACGTGGCCTTGATCTATCATCAGCGTGCACTGCAAATCGATCAACTTCTCAATCGAGAGGATCTCCTTGGAGCCGATCACTATGACCTTGGTGTCGACTATCTTGAGTTATTGAGGCCTGATGAAGCGCTCACCCATTTCCGAAAGGCACTTCAGATTATCGATGGCCTGTCGGATACCCGCTTCGAGGCAGTCACGTACGGTGGTATTGGGAATGCATATTTCGACCAAGGCCTGATCTTTGAGGCAATAGACAACCATGAGCGCTCCCTCGATCTGTATTCGGAGACCATGGATATCCGTGGGCTTGGAATAGCAAGTTTGAATCTCGGAAATATCTATCTACAGATGGGTGACTACGAAAGAGCGCTCGCAAGGTACGAAGCTGCCTTTTCAGCAAGCGAAAGATCTGAGAGTAAACTAGTGAAGGCTATGGCTCTAGGGAACATAGGAGCGACTTGGCTAGCAATCGGGGATCTCGAGCAGGCGCGTTCTGCGCTCGTAGCTTCGTGGCAGATTCTCGCTAGCTTGCATGCAGATTCGAGGCTGGTTACGATCCTGACCTGGTTGCTCGAGGTCGAGATCGCGAGCGACAATAGGGTGGCTGCCGAAGAAGTAGTTCGAATCATGAATGATCCATTCTATTCCGGCCTTCTGAGCTTCCTATCGGGGGATCTTATGGGCGCTAGAAGAGGTTTTTCCGACGCACTCATTCAGTTAGAAAGCGAGGCGCGGTCAGGGAGCAGTTTCGACACCGAGGTGTCTGCAAGAATAGGTCTGGGCTTAGTTGCAGAGGCCACAGGAGATCTGAAGGGTGCATATCGAGACTTTGCAACTGCTGCAGCCTCACTAGAGCAGCTCCGCAGTCGCGGGCCCGTAACCTCCGGATTCTTCTCTCCTAGATTTCGAGGCTTTGGTAGGTTAGAGGCCTTCGAGGGCCTTGTGCGAGTGGCCCAGGCAGCGGGTGACCTCGAAGAAGCATTTCTCTGGAGCGAACGGACAAAGGCACGGAGTCTTTTGGATGGTATGGCGAAAGTAAACCTCTCAAAAGGCCAAAAGGGTTCTCTATCTGGAGGCTTGCCGTACCGGCCGGTATCTGCGTCTGAACTTGCACTGGCGGCAGAGGAAGTTTTGATTGAATACGAAGTAACGGAAGCGGCAACTCTTGTGTTTGTTGTTAAAAAGGGTGGCATCGTGGCGACACACCGAATCGATGTAGAACGTAAGGAGCTTCAAAGCCTTGTCCGACGCTTCCGCCAACCATTTGAACGCGTGGCTGAGTCGCGGCGACTGGAGGAGCTACGGAGTTTTGATCTCGAACTCGGTCACCGTCTTTATCGTCTCGTACTACGAGATGCTTTGGGGAGCGTAGAGTCAGGAGAAAGAGTCGTAATCGTCCCCGATGAAATCCTTGGACTCCTGCCGTTCGAAGCACTTATCGAAAGGTTGGCGGAAGGACCGATCCGGTGGCTGGACTTCGGATATGGAAAGTACCCGGAGAACATTGAGTATGTGGGCAACCGCAATGTGTTCTCCTATTGGCAGTCCGCAAGTGCTCTTACTGCATTCCGAGCGAGGTACTCTGGGAATCTGAACAATCGTGTATTGGTTATCGCCGATCCCGATACGGATGACAGCAGGCAAGACACCGAAGCTGAAGATGCTGCATCTTGGGAAGCGCGCACTCGAGTGTTGAAGGCAATCCAGCTTCGACTCGGATGGGAACACTGGCCTTCACGCGTTAATCTACAAGACTTTGGCATGTTGTCGAAACAGGAGTTTGGGCGCGACCTAGATCTACTCATGGGTTCTGAGTCCTCTGAGACCACAGTGCGAAAGGCCGTGCTCGAAGAACATGGCCTCGGTATAGTCTTCGCAACGCATGGTATAATCGATGAGCGTATTCCCTATTTAAAGCAGCCAGCATTGGTCGTGGGTAGACCTATGTGGCACCCGAAGGAGGGCGACGCTGCAAGTCCACTTGGAGCCTTCTTTGATGGTCTACTTACCAGCGAGGAGATCATGGAGCTGTCGATTCCAACGGAAGTGGTTGCAGCACTCGCCTGCAGAACGGGGATAGGTGAAATAATTCCTGGTGAAGGAGTCATGAATCTCGCGCGTGCCTTCCAGCTGGCGGGAGCCAGGAGTGTCCTTGTGAGCCTCTGGAGTGTAGAGGACAAGAGCACGAATTCGTTCACTCTCCGTTTCCTGACAGGACTCCGCAACGGTGAAGATAAAGACATCGCTATCCTAGCGGCGCGGAAGCTAGTCCGAGGGCAAGGCTACGAGCATCCCTATTATTGGGCCAGCTTCGCGCTGGCGGGAGAGCGGAATCAGCTAAGCAGAGATTTGTTGAAGAAGTCACACCTCTCTTCTATCCTTGTAGTTGGCATCTTTATCCTAATCGTCTTTGCCCTTATTGCGGCAACTATCGTTTGGGAGTACCGTGATCTGAGAGGCCATAAATAAAGGAAGGTGAGTTCATGAACGAAACGAATCACGTTGATTCTCTCCCTGCCAGGACTCGGGCGACGGATGTAACTCGGATTCTGGGGAAGATGCTGCCTATCGCGATCTCCATTCTTGCGCTCAGTGTTTCAATTAAGTCATATATGCGGCAGGGTGCGGCAGACTTGCCAATTTTAAGTGTCCGCTACTGTACAATCAGCCGCAATCACTTGTCTTCTGATCCAGGCCTTGAAAGCGATTGGTCCCTTTTTCGAAGAAGTCCAGATATGTTTCTCAGCACCTATTTCGTTGCCCCTCTCAGCCGTGCATTTGGTCCTGGTCTACAGGCATTTCTGGAGGCTGTGTCGGAGCCATTTTTTCTCCCCGAGCCACCATCGGAAGTGGAGTTTCTTATGATCGAGAATATCCATCGCGCGGCTGCAGCGTGGATCGAACTCGATGTGATGGAAAGCAGCTCCAGTAGGCTTGTTATGGATCTTGGCAGACCGGTCCGACGACGCCTGCGACTTCCGGGGCTTCGTGCGACGGAAGCCCTGGCTGTTCCGATTCGCCTTCGCGTATGTGATAGTGAGGGAAACATGGTCGATATATACACCTTTGAGGTAGAATCAATTTCGTTTGCTTCCGAGGATGCATCCAAGTTCCTTGTCCTGATACCCCGACCTGCTCTGCAGCCGACTATACTCGTAAGTTCAAGTGGCGAAGATCAGATCGAGATTCGCGATGGGAACCTCACATCCGAAGAGTTAAGGTAGCAGTGAGTGGGAAGTGAGAATATGTAATTACTCAGGGCTTTCATCCGGGCCAATTGCCGCCTCAATCTCCTCTAGAATTCTTCCAGTTTCATCTGGGTTGGCGACGGAAAGCGCTTTCCAATAATCCTGTGATGGTTGTACGAAAACCCCGGTACCGTACTCCTTGATGACTTTATCCCACTCCGCCGCATGCAACTTTCCTGCAAACATACAGATCGCTGCCAGCTCGTCGTTCGACAAGCCAAAACCCCTCTTCAAAGTGGCTGGGTATCCGTCTGGAGGAAATCTGTCTAAAAGCAAGGCTTTTCGCAAGTTTCTATCGGTTCGCACTGCCTCTGCTGCAGCTAGAACTTCCGCACGTAAAGGCAGGGCTTTCTCCCCAAGCTCTTTTAAATGTGATATAACTTGTTCATTTCCAGGCTGATTTCGGTACGCGTTCCTCAGATCATTCACTGCTTCGGTTGTCCTGCCAAGATCTTTGTACACAGTCGCTCGATTAAGTAACGCCCGAAGTTCATTAGGGCGTCTCTCCAAAATATGACCAAAATCGCGTAGCGCCAAGTCGTTTCTGCCCATCAGATGATGAGCCCAGCCCCGTGATCCATAGACATCAAGATTGCTGGGATCCAATCTAATTGCCTCATTGTAGTCCGCGAGAGCGAGTTCATTCTCGTTCAATCTCAAGTATGTGTTTCCTCGGTTGAAGTGAAACTCCGAGCTACTGGGATTTAGGTCAATTGCTTTTGCATAGTCCGAAATGGCTTTGACGTGTTGCCCGTAGGAATTGCTCAAGATTCTAGCACGCGCTGCAAAAGCAGATGCCCTCTGTCTATCGGTGCCCTGCCCAGACTCCAGCATTCTGTCAAAATGAGATACCGCTTTATTGCAGAGATCTGTGTTGTATGCCTTCTCGCAGCTTTCGACATCTGTCCGTACAACGTCTGCCGACGGCCACTGCGAGGCAATCTGTAGATCAGCTGGTATCCCTCGTCGTGCACTGGTGCCTCCACCGCTAAGCTTCATCTGAGCTCCGTAGCGCTTAAGAAGGTCCGTCATACTTACATGGCCGCTGGCGATAGACAGGATCAAGGGAGTTGCGCCATCGTCGCGACGAGCGTTAGCGTCGGCACCATTATCAAGCAATACCCTTGCAACAGCCAGATTGCCGTGGAATGCAGCAGCGTGAAGCGGGGTGCTGTTGGCGGCGTCTTTCGCATTTACGTCAGCTCCTCCCTTAATAAGTAGCTCCGCCACCAGTCCGTGGTCTCTGAATTGTTCGACGTCACTACGAACACCACTTTGTGGTGGCAATTCCGTTCGTCTAAATGGGATCTTCTGACCAGCCCAGGCAGCCCAATGCAATGGCGTTACGCCATCTAGCCTCCTTGCGTTAACGTCTGTTCCTTCGGAGATCAAGCGACTAATGCTTTCAATATCGCCGTTTACCGCCGCTATGTGAAGATCGCTCGACTGGACTTGTCCCGCGGACAGTGAACTAGTCTTATCGTGAGATCCGTCCTCGCGGCCAGTTTCTACTCCACACGACAGTAGGACGAGAAGTCCCACTACTCCCACAGATACTTCAGATACTAGTTGTCTTGCCATGAATCACCTCGATCTATTAGTCAAAGTGTGTTCTGCCTTAGAGAGCGCAACCTGTGTGTTCCGCCCGTACCATTACTCTGCATTTATCGCTCCAGTTCCGGGCTGGGAAGATCATCAGTTCGCCTCCTGACAGGGCCGTCGACGGGCGGCAGCGGACAATCACAAGCATCCTCGTGTCGAGCATTCCGAACAGGATATAGGGCACCGACGACGTTTCCAGGAGGCTTCGGCGAACCTCTTCGTGAGAGAAGACCCGGCCGTGGTCGCGATCCGCAAACGCCTCTTCGAGGGCTTGGGCATCCTCGTCGGTAAGCGGCTCGTCGTCGATGGATGCGCGCTCCAGGGCCCGAAGCACGGGATCGTCCAGCCGGTACGTGAGGAACTCCAGAAACCGAGCCGCCGGCTCGAGCTCGGAGTCCGGAAGCGCCTCGACGAGCTCGTACAGGTGTTCCCTCGCAGTCATACCCTCATCCTACCGGCCGACGCCGGTCATCTCCAAGCCCGCTTCGTCTCCGCTCGCTCGGGGACCACGGGATCCCCACGCTCGAAGGCGGTGCAGGAGCGAGACGCCTGCGCTCCCGGCGACAGTCACTCTCGTCGAGCCACGCGCCGCCGCGGCGCGCGCACGGAGGGCGGCCGCCTCAGTGAGCGCCGGATTGACGGCCAGGCACCCGGAGGATAGGATGCCGGATATGAGATCGGTGGCTGCACAAGACCTCGGGAAGGCGCTTCCGGAGTATCTTCGCCGGGTGGAGTCAGGCGAGAGCTTCAGGGTCGTAGACCGGACGCGCGTGGTTGCAGAGTTACGGCCAGTACCGGCTCCCGTTGCGACGAAGGCCGACGACGTGGAGTCGCGCCTGAGGGTGCTCGCCGAGGGCGGGCAGGTGACCCGTGCATCGCTGTCCAAGAAGGGCTGGGCATGGCGGCCCAAAGGGGCTGGACTCCCTCAAGGTACCGCCAGGGCCCTGATCGACGAGCTGCGCGATGAACGGTGAGCCTCGGTGAAAGTCGTCTACGTCGAGACGTCTGCCGCCTTGAGGGCGATCCTGGAATCCGGGACGACCCCAGAGATCGAAGACGCCATCATTGAGGCCGATCGCTTGGTGACGTCACGGCTCTCTCTCGTCGAGTCGGCCCGTGCGTTTCTCCGCCTGCGGCTTCTCGGTGAGGTTCCGGAGGAGCAACTGACTCGGTTGAGCGCGGAGGCCGACGACCTCTGGGCTCACTGCGACATCTGGGAGCTGACCCCGGAGGTCTGCGAGTTGGCGGCCTCTCTGGAGTCCGATGCCTTCCTTCGGACCCTCGACGCGCTTCACCTCGCGACATTCCTCCGTGCGCAACGAGATCTTGAGGATCTCGATGTCCTTCTGACGGTCGATGATCGGCTCGTGAGCGCCGTCGAATACCAGCGCTCGCTGGCGGGTAGCTTTGGGCCAGAAGATCCGGGAAGTGCAGATCCGCGTGTGGGTTGACTGTTTTTCTCTCCCCTGACGGATAATAGGGTCCCGCCGATGGCGACGACGGCGGGCTATTCGGGGACGCCGCTGCCCAAGAAGCTGGGCATCAAGAGCGGCGAGACGGTGACGCTCCTGGGCGCGCCCGACGACTTCGACGCGACCCTCGGCGAGCTGCCGGACGACGTCCGCGTCAGGCGTCAGGCGCGCGGTCCGGCCGACCGCGTCCTCCTCTTCGCGCGCTCCCTCGCCGAGCTCCGGCGCCGCTTCGCGGCGGCCGAGCGCGTCCTCGGCGAGCGCGGCGCCCTGTGGATCTGCTGGCCCAAGAAGGCCTCGGGCGTGGCGACCGAGATCGCCGAGCCCGACGTCCGCGCCTTCGGCCTCGCCGCCGGCTGGGTGGACTACAAGATCTGCGCCGTCGACGCGACGTGGTCGGGTCTGCTCTTCGCGCGCCGCAAGGCGTGAGCGCCACGCGGGCGGTTGTCACCTGCGGGTCACAGCGAGACTGCCGTCAATATGCACCGCTCCGAGGCCGGACTCGGAGAACGAGCATCAGGATCTGTCCTTCGAGCGTGAAGAAGACCCGCCAATCTCCGACTCGGAGTCGGTAGACCTCCTCTTTCGTGCTCTGGAGTCGACGGACATCACCGCGGCCGGTTCGGGCAAACTCCTCGACTGCCGCGATGATCCGGTCCCGGGTACGGCGGTCGAGTTTCTTGAGGTCCTTCCGCGCCCGATCCGTCCACTCGACTCGGCGACTCACCCTGTCTCCAGGAGGCTTCGGCGAACCTCCTCGTGAGAGAAGACCCGGCCGTGGTCGCGATCCGCGAGTGCCTCCTCGAGAGCTTGAGCATCCTCGTCGGTAAGCGGCTCGTCGTCGAGGGGGGCGCGCTCCAGAGCCCGAAGCACGGGATCATCGAGTCGGAACCTCAGGAACTCCAGAAACCGAGCTGCCGGCTCAAGCTCGGAGTCCGGAAGCGCCTCGACGAGCTCGTACAGGTGTTCCCTCGCAGTCATACACTTATTCTAGCAGCCGATGCCGGTTATCTCCAAGCGCGGTCCGGCCGACCGCGTCCTCCTCTTCGCGCGCTCCCTCGCCGAGCTCCGGCGCCGCTTCACGGCGGCCGAGCGCGTCCTCGTCGAGCGCGGAGGACTGTGGATCTGCTGGCCCAAGAAGGCCTCGGGCGTGGCGTCGGACTTCGCCGAGCCCGACGTCCGCGCCTTCGGCCTCGCCGCCGGCTGGGTGGACTACAAGGTCTGCGCCGTCGACGCGAGGTGGTCGGGTCTGCTCTTCGCGCCGCAAGGCGTGAGTCTCGTCTCCGGGTTGTGGTGCAGGCGTCTCGCCTGCACAGGAGCGGCCGGGACGGCTGCACCCGGCGGTTGATGGTATCGTAGGGCCGACGCAGGAGGACGCAGATGGCGCTGCAAGTCATGGTCAAGCTGGACCTTCCCGACGATCTCGACCGCTTCCGGCTTCCACTTGGCGTCGATGGTCGCCTGAAGATCCTGTTGGATAGGCAGGACCAAGGCGAGGAGCTGTCCGCATCCGAACGACGGGAGGCGGAGGGGTTGGTCGATCTCGCCGAGACCCTCTCGCTTCTCCGGTTGCGAGCGCAACGCGCCGGGGCGCTCGTCCCGAAGGGACGGTGGAGAGGTAGCCAGTGACTTCAGTCACTGGCGGGCGGCCGGGTTGCGGGTCAAGCATGGTGGGTGGTATACATGAGCCATGAGCACCGAGGACGGCCCCATTCTCCAGGTCCTACGGGATATCTACCAGGCGATCCAGGGCACCAACAGCCGGCTGAACGAGACCAACAGCCGGCTCGGATCCCTCGAGAACCGTATGGAATCCCTGGAGAAGCGAGCTGACGAGACGAACTCGTCGCTCGGGAACCTCGAGGAGCGCGTCATCGAGATGATTCACCGGCAGACGGAGTCCGAGATGCGCGTCTCGACCGAGCTCATCAGCGTCGCCAACCTCCTCCGGGAGAAGATCGACGACCACCACCGCGTCGTCGAGCACGAGCGCCGCATCGCGGTGCTCGAAGCGAAGGCAGGATAGGTCGTACCGGGCCGATGGCGACGACGGCGGGCTATTCGGGGACCCCGCTGCCCAGGAAGCTGGGCATCAGGAGCGGCGAGACGGTGACGCTCCTGGGCGCGCCCGACGACTTCGACGCGACCCTCGGCGAGCTTCCGGACCACGTCCGCGTCAAGCGTCAGGCGCGCGGTGCGGCCGACCGCGTCCTCCTCTTCGCGCGCTCCCTCGCCGAGCTCCGGCGCCGCTTCGCGGCGGCCGAGCGCCTCCTCGGCGAGCGTGGCGCCCTGTGGATCTGCTGGCCCAAGAAGGCCTCGGGCGTCGCGACCGAGATTGCCGAGCCCGACGTCCGCGCCTTCGGCCTCGCCGCCGGCTGGGTGGACTACAGAATCTGTGCCGTCGACGCGACGTGGTCGGGCCTGCTCTTCGCGCGCCGCAAGGCGTGAGTCTCGTCTCCGGGTTGTGGTGCAATCGTCTCGCCTGCACAGGAGCAGCCGGGACGGCTGCACCACAAAAGAGCTCGACGCCGCCCGGATCGCGTCCGTGCTATCCTGGTCTCGCAGACCGTGGTGCTGCGACCGGGAGACCGCGATGGAAGACATGACCCTTGAAGAGCTCAAAGCCCTCGTGGCGGAGAACAGCCGCGCGATCAGCAGGCAGGAGAAGCTCCAGGCCGAGCGTGTGGAGCAGTGGCAAGAGGAGCTGCGCGCCTCTCGGCAGCAGTGGCAGGAGGAGCTCGCCGGTTCCCGGCAGCAGTGGCAGGAGCAGCTCGACGTTTCCCGGCGGCAAGGGCAGGAGGAGCTCGCCGGTTCCCGGCAGCAGTGGCAGGAGCAGCTCGACGTTTCCCGACGGCAAGGGCAGGAGGAGCTCGCCGGTTCCCGGCAGCAGTGGCAGGAGCAGCTCGACGTTTCCCGGCGGCAACGGCAGGAGGAGTTCGCCGCCTCGCGTAGCGAGCACGACCGGATGATCGCCCGCCTCGATAGCTCGATGGAGAATGCCAACCGCCAGCTCGGTGAGCTCGGGAGCAAGATGGAGGCTTCCCGCAGGCAGTGGCTAGAGGAACACAACGCCTCGCGCCGCGAGTACGACCGGTTGATCGCCAGCATCGAGCGGTCGATGGACAACCTCAACCGCCAGCTCGGCAACCTCGGCAATCAGGTGGGCGAGCTCAACGAGGCCGCCTTCTACCTATCCCTCGACCGCGTCCTGCGCGAGGACTTCCACATGGATGTCGTCGCCCCCAACGTGCGCGCCCGCCGTCAGGGCGAAGAGCTTGAGCTCGACATGCTGGCCTATGCCAACGGGGAGGTCAACACGGTCTTCGACGTCGAGATCAAGACCGACCTCGACCAGGAGGCCCTCGACCAGATCCTCGACCACCTGCGTCGTTTTCCGCGTTTCTTCGTCGAGCATCGGGGGAAGAAGCTCTACGGCGTCCTCGCTGCCATGAAGGTCCCCGAAGGGATGCGCAACCGCGTCCTGCGCCACGGGCTCTATCTGGCGACGATTCGCGACGACGTCTTCGACATCCTGCGGCCTGCGGGCTTCGAGCCTCGCGCTTTCCCGAACTGACGTCTCGCGGTCGGGCCGACTCGTCCCGAAGGGACGGTGGAGAGGTAACCCACTCCGATCCGTATTGTTCCTGGATCTCTGCGACGGTGAGCAGCTCGCCCATGAATACCTCCTGAATAGCCCTCGCGGCTTCTGTCCCGACGTCCGCGCCTTCGGCCTCGCCGCCGGCCGCCGAGCACGGCCCTTGCGACGCAGGGTTGAAACCCTGCGCGGGTGAGCCCGGGGACGGGTCTCGCGAAGGACGTCCGATTCATCTCGGACCTGATCGACGACCTGGAAAAGGCTTTCAACGTCGACCCCACCAGGATCTACGCCGACGGGCTCTCCAATGGCGGCGGCATGGCGTTCGTCCTCTCGTGTACGCTGTCCGATCGCATCGCGGCGGTCGGAATGGTGGCGGCCGCGCAGTCGCTGCCGTGGGACTGGTGTACGGACCGGCGACCGGTTCCGATGATCGCGTTTCACGGGACGGCCGATCGGCTCGTTCCGTACGAGGGCGGCACGTCCTGGGTAGGTCCCGTCTCGTTTCCCGACGTCTCGCGGTGGACGGCGAGCTGGGCGCGACGCAACCGGTGCGGGCCCGACCCCGTCGAAACGACCGTGGCGGCCGACGTCACCCGCCGGGACTACACGGACTGTGCGGACGACGCGGCCGTCGTGCTCTTCACGATTCACGGCGGAGGCCATACGTGGCCCGGCGGCGAGCCTTTGCCGGAGTGGTTCCTCGGAACCACGAGCCGCGGCGTCGACGCGACGCGTGAGTCGTGGGCGTTCTTTCAGGAGCATCGGCTTGCGAGGCGACGCCCGCGCTCCCGGCGTCAATCGAAAACCGCGCCGACGATCTCGGCGATGACCTCGAAAGCGTTTCCCGCCAGCTCAGCGGTGACCCTGACCACGGCTCCGAGGACCTCGGGAGCGTGCGACGCCACCGCCACCGCCACCGCGGCGCGCGCGCCGTGGCGCGCGGGCGCACGCCGTGCGCCCCTACACCGGTCCTGCGGGACGCGAGCGCGCGCCGTGGCGCGCGGGCGCACGCCGTGCGCCCCTACACCGGTCCTGCGGGACGCGAGCGCAGGGCATGCGCCTGCGCCAGAGGCTCACTCGACGTAGCCGAGGCTCTTCAAGACCTCGCGGATCTCGTCGTCCTTGGGGCTCGCGACGCTCTCGTGGCTCGGCGCCGACAGCGTTTCATAGGTCGGGATGCGGACGGCGGGCGAGGCGTCGAGGAACTCCGCGGTCAGGGCCGCGCGGTAGGCCCCGGTGCGCGCCCCGGGCATGTCGTCGGGCAGCGGCATGCCGAGCAGCCGGAGCACCAGCGGCGCCACGTCGTAGACGGAGAGGCCGTCGACGCGGCGGCCGGCGGCGAAGGCCGGGCCGCGGGCGAAGAAGACGCCGGGCGGCGCGTAGGTGTGGTGGTTGTGCTCGAAGTCGTAGCCGTGATCCGAGACGACGATCACCTGCGTCTCGTCGCCGAGGACGTCCAGGACCTCGCCGAGGCGGGCGTCGTCGAAGCGATAGCGCTCGGCGATGGCGTCGGAGAAGATCCCGCCGCGGTCCCGAAAGGCGTTGAACAGGTGGTGGAAGGGATCGACGGAGTAGAAGCTCGCCGCCGCGAAACGGACGTCGAAGGCCGCGATCAGGCGCGGCAGCTCTTCCGCCACCGGG
>Ga0256865_1000490_pt1 | contig 13295 bp, 10 predicted proteins | sample RVTome_14_FD_187337 | JGI IMG/M metagenome (GOLD analysis project Ga0256865, IMG submission 187337) | Soil microbial communities from uranium-contaminated site in the Upper Colorado River Basin, Wyoming, United States - RVT145D125 HiSeq ... | reverse complement strand
TCGCAATCGGCTGGTCGAACTGCTTGCGCTCCCGGGCGTAGGCTGCCGCCGCCTCAAAGGCACCCTGGGCGATTCCGAGAGCCTGGGCGGCGATGCCGATGCGGCCGCCTTCGAGGGTTTTCATGGCGATCTTGAACCCCTCCCCTTCTTTGCCGAGCAGGTTCTCGCGTGGGATGCGACAGTTATCGAAGACCAGCTCCATGGTCGGCGAGGAGCGGATCCCCATCTTGGCCTCTTTCTTGCCGAAGGAAAAGCCGGGAGCCCCCTTCTCGAGAATAAAGGCACTGATGCCGTGGTGTTTCTGGGCACTTTTGTCGGTGCGGGCGAAGACGATATAGATTTCAGCCTCGCCGCCGTTGGTGATGAAGATTTTCGACCCATTGAGCACCCACTCCTCGCCGTCGAGCACCGCCATGGTCCTGGTGCCGCCGGCGTCGGAGCCGGCCGAAGATTCGGTCAGCCCGAAGGCCCCCATTTTGTTCCCCTCCGCCAGGGGCACGAGGTACTGGCGCTTCTGCTCCTCGGTGCCGAAGAGGTAGATGGGGTTGGCGCCGAGGGAGAGATGGGCCGAGAGGGTGACGCCGGTCGAGGCGCAGACCCGGGAGAGTTCCTCCACGGCGATGGCGTAGCTGATGTAGTCGGCTCCCGCCCCGCCGTACTCCTCGGGGAAGATGATGCCGGTCAGCCCCAGTTCGGCCAACCGGTCGTACATCAGCTTGCGATCGAATCGCTCTTCCTCGTCGCGTGCGGCGGCTGAAGGAGCGACCTCCTTTTCGGCGAAGCTACGCACCGTTTGGCGAATCAGGCTCTGTTCTTCGGTCAGTTGAAAGTCCATGCGCTATCTCCCCGGCCCATAGTCGTAAAAACCCTTACCACTCTTGCGACCGAGCTGCCCGGCCTCTACCTTTTTGACCAACAGCGGACAGGGTCGGTATTTAGCATCGCCATACCCCACATGGAGGACCTTCATGATCGCCAGCACCGTGTCGAGGCCGATGAAATCGGCCAGGCTGAAGGGCCCCATCGGCTGGTTGGTGCCGAGCTGCATCGCCTTGTCGATGTCCGCCACCGAGCCGACCCCCTCGAAATGGGCAAAGATCGCCTCGTTGATCATCGGGATCAGCACCCGATTGACGATGAAGCCGGGATAGTCCTGGGCGACCGCGACCTCCTTCCCCAGCTTCGCCGTCAACTCCAGGGTGACGGCAAAGGTCTCCTCAGAGGTGGTAAGCGCCCGGATGACCTCGACCAGCTTCATCACCGGGACCGGGTTCATGAAGTGCATGCCGATCACCTTGTCGGGCCGACCGGTCACAGCGGCCAGGCAAGTGATGGAGATCGAAGAGGTATTGCTGGCCAGTATCACGCCGGGAGGGACGATACGGTCAAGCTGGCGAAAGAGCTCCAGCTTGAGCTCCTCGATTTCCGGCACCGCCTCGATGACGAAATCACAAGCGGCCATATCGTCCAGGCTGCTCGTGGTCCTGACCCGGGCCGAAGCGGCCGCCACCGCCGATGCCTCGATCGCCCCTTTTTCCGCCTGCCGCAGCAGGTTCCGGCCGATGGCGGCGAGCGCCTTGTCCAACTGGGGCGCGGCCACATCGTACAGCAGTGCTTCGAACCCCGCGAGGGCGGCGACGTGGGCGATCCCGCTCCCCATTTGTCCTGCACCGACAACTCCGATCGTCTTCATCCTGGCCTCCTGGACCCGTTCGAAAATGGCGGAGACCAACCGGCCGCCAACCTGGACGTGGAAACATTGGTCAGGGCACCGCCAAAATTGCATAACAGCGTCCTTATGGCATCTACCGGATACACGCTCTTCATCATTCACCTCGGGTGGTTTAGGCTGTTTATACATTACCCTTACGTTAAAGTCAAATCAAATAAAACAACATTTGATCGCCACCCGAAGGAGGCAAAAAAGGTCAAAAAGGCCGAGATGACAAGGACCATCCTTGTTTTTGTTTGACATGGAAATACCCCGGTGATAGTTTTCAAAAAACTAATTACGTAAAGGTCATATTATGGAAAACAAGGAAAACAAAAAAAAGGAACTCCTGCAGATCGGTGAAGTGGCCGAGATGCTGGGCATCACCACCCGGACCATTCGCTACTACGAGGAGTTCGGAATCATGTCTCCCCCACAGCGTCTCGAAGGCGGCAACCGAGTATACGCCAAGGAGGACATTCTCCGTCTGAAGTTTATTCTCAAGCTGAAGGAACTCGGCATCTCTCTCAAAGAGATGCAGGAGTTGTCCGACATCTACAAAATCCACAAGGATTCAGACAAGATGATGCCGCGGCTATTGCAGATCCTCGACGGACACATCCACCACATCGACGAAAAGATTACCAGACTTTCCTCGCTACGGCAGGACATTGTCGGTTACCGGGGCAGGATCTCCGACATCCTGAAAGAAAAGAATCTGGCGTAATTCTCGCTTGGGCACGGGAGCGACCACCACCTGAAGAGCCCTCGGAGCAGGACCATGACCCTGACAGAAAAGTATGACATCTCGACCGACGTCGAAGTGCGGTTTGCCGATCTCGATGCCTACGGGCATGTCAACAACGCCACCTATTTTACTTACCTGGAAACCGCCCGTACGAAGCTCTTCCTGGAAAAATTCATCGATTTGCTGAACGAAGGATCTCTTCTCCTGGTGGTCAGAGCCGAATGCGACTACCGCAAGCCAATCGGGCTCGCTGATCGGGTGGTCGTTTCCATGACCATCACCCGCATCGGCAATTCCAGCTTTGACATCGACTACGCCATTCACAACGGCAATGGTGTCATCTTTGCCATGGCAAAGACCGTCATGGTCTGCTTCGACCAACAAATCGGCAAGCCCGTCAGCATACCCGAAAGCTTCCGACAAATTCTCAACCGCCGCTGAGAAGCCTGTCTCCCAACACCCTTTCCGCCGCAAACGCTGCCTCAAACCAGCAGCACTGCCCCTACCCTTTCCCCTCTTGCCTCCTTTTTCCACCTTTCCTCCCCAACAGGGAAATCAATTTCCTTCTGGCCCCGCTGACAAAAAAGGGTGTCAACCGCCCCTTTTCCCTGAGCAGCCGGAGAAAGAGGTCCTTGCGCTTCTCCGGGGGCAGCGGGCGTTTATCGCGCTCGACGAGCCTGATGGCCGCCCGTCGGCAGGCCGAGACGCAGGCGCCGCAGCCGAGGCAGCTCGCCTTGTCGAGGGCGGCGAACCGCAAGGCGTTCCCGCGGTCGGGATCAGCCGCTCCCAAGTCGATCGCCTTGACGTTGCAGGCGGCGAAGCAGAGCCCGCAGCCGTTGCATTTCTCCAGATCGACAACGGCAAGAAAGGGGGTCTTGGCGATTCCCTCGCGGTATCCGGCCTGCACCCCGGCGAGCAGCTCGCAGCAGCAGGAGCAGCAGTTGCAGATGAAGGAGGGCTTGTGGCGAATGTTGTCGGTGATGTGGGTGAGCCTTAGTTCACGGGCCCGGTCGAGGACGGCGAGAAGTTCGCCGGTCTCCTTCTGCTCGGCAAATCCCCGGCGAACCATGAACTTCGCCGCCACCCCGAGGGAAATGCAGATCCCTTCCAGCGGCGCCCCCTTCCGGCAGGACTCCCCCAGGTGCTCCTTCTTGTGGCGGCAGTAGCACATCCCCACGGCGCCGAAGTCGGCCTGCCGGATGATCTCCCGGGCGCTCTCATAAGTTGTGATCTCCGAGGTGACGGGGATATGCTCCTGGTAGACCAGCGAGCGGGTCAGTGGTGTCCGGCTGCCGAAGAACTCTCTGGCCATCCCCTCGCGGGGGTTCTCGTTCATGTACTCGGTCATCAGCCGAGCGATTTTCTCCATCGGCAGGTCGGTGCGGTTCTTCATGAAGGTGAACTCGAAAAAACCGATCAATCCCGGCATGAGCAAGTAGTAGGTCGTCCCGGCGTAGGGGAGGTCCATGACCAGCCCCTTGTCGGCCATCCGCTCGAGAATCGGCTGCAGCTCCGCCTCGGGGGTCTTCGACCGGCGGGCGAGTTCCGGCAGGGTCGCCTCTTCCAGCGGAAAGCGCGAGGCGACGAAGGCTTCGCGCTCGTCGAACAGCAGGGTGAGGATCTCCCGAAGCTTCTCGCTATCGACCAATCCAACCGGGTACTTGTTCAGCCGGTCGATGAGCGGCACGATGCTGCTTTTCGAACCGATATGGTGCCCCATGCCTATCCCCCTTTCGAAATACCTGAAACCTGCCTCGCGCCCGTTCGCTGCCTCCGCCCGATATGCAACCGCCTCAGGCGAAGCCTGAAAAGTCTGGCCTGCGCTTCTCTAAGAAGGCGGCAAAGGCCTCCTGCGCCTCGGGAGAGGAGAGCCGCTGCAGAAAATGCCGCCCTTCCTCCGCGATGGTTTCGGCAACGGCGCGTTGACCGCCCCTTTTGAGCAGAGACTTGCTCAGACGCACCGAGGCCGGCGGTTTCTGCGCCAGTTTCCGCGCCAATGCGTAGGCCTGCTGCAGCACCTCGCCATCGGGAAGAACGGCGTTGACCAGGCCGATTTCCTGCGCCCGATCGGCGCCGAAGGGCTCGCCCAGCAGGAGCAGTTCGGCGGCCCGCTGGTGTCCCGCCAACTGCGGCAGCAGCAGGCTGGCGGCCGCTTCGGGGCAGAGCCCCAGGTTGACGAAGGGCAGCTCAAAGCGCGCTCTTTCTCCGGCGCAGACCAAGTCACAGTGCAGTAGCATCGTGGTGCCGACGCCCACGGCCGGGCCGAGCACGGCGGCGACGATCGGTTTCTGCGCGCCGCTGATGGCCTGCAGAAAACGAAAGACGGGGCTCTCTTCGCCGGCCGGCGGTGAGGTGGCAAAATCGTGCAAGTCGTTGCCGCTGGTGAAGCAGCCACCGGCCCCCTCAATCAGGATGACGCGGACTTCCGGGTCGCCGTCGGCAGCTAGGATGGCGTTGGCGAAGGCGTCGTACATCGCCGCCGTCAGCGCGTTCATCTTCTCCGGCCTGTTGATGGTTATGCGCAGGATATGTTCCCGGCAGTCACATTGAATCGCCGGGGTCGGACTGACGAAATTCATGAGGTGCTCTCCCTCTTTGGTTCGTGACCTCAGCCGATGACGCTCCCGGCCGCTCTTCTGGAAAAAAATGGGGGGAAACGGGCCGTTTCCCCCCCCCATCACAGAGAGAGTCCTGCAGGAGGCCTTGCCAGCCCGGTCGCCCCTGGTCGGGTGGAAAAGGGGAAGCCGGGTTTCCGTTATCGTCCAGAAGGTGGGCCGAACCATTCGGGACGGTTTGTGAGGCGTCTAGCGATTCAGGCCGAGCATCCCCTTCTTCAGGTCGTCATCGGCCGGGTGCTCGCCCAGGTAGATGGCCAGAATTCCTCGGGCCAGCGGCAGCGATTCCAGAGTCCCCAGCACCCAGTCGTTGTGCCGGACCTCCACCTTACCCGATTTTCCCAGTTCGAGATCGACGGTGTCGCCGCTGAAGAAATCGTTGCGGAAAAAGGCGAGGAACTGCCCCGCCTCCCTCGTTCCGGACAACTCGGGGGTGTTGCGGGCGAATCCCTCAGCGAAGGCCTCGACAATCTTGTCGCGGCCGACTTTTTTGTGCACGAAGACCATCCGGACCAGTTTGTCGCCGGGGTCGTCCAGCGCCGCCGCCAGGCTGGAGATGGGGCCTGCAGTGTAGAGCGAGCCGACGTAGACGCTGACGAAGAATTTCTTCCGGATGCCGAAGCCATTCAGTTTGAGAACGTGATTTCCGATGCTGGTCGTTTCCGGGATGCTGACCCCGGCCACCTCCAGGGCCTGGACATTGGCCGTCAGCAGGAGGAGCGCGACGAGGACGAGAAACTTTTTCATTCCGATACCTCCATGGAAGGGTTGAGCGTGATATATCCGGGGAGGCCAGGGTGGGAGGCTGGTGCCACAGTGAGAGTCAGCCGCAGGCTTCACCCTCCCCCCAACCCCCTCCCATCAAGGGAGGGGGGAGTCTAATACGAAACGATCTCCCGGCCGGCGTCAAATCCCTGGTGAATGGCATCGATCGCCATGCCGACCTGGCGGGCATCTCCCGCCACCTTAAAGGGGATCCCTTTCCGCACCAGCAGCTCCTGCAGGGGGTTATGGGGACGGGTTCCTACCGCCAGTACGACCGTATCGGCGGGAATCTCCTCCACCTGCCCGTCCTTCTCGACCCGCAACCCCTCTGCGGTGATCTCCAGGGCCCGGGAGGCCGTCAGGGACCGGATGCCGAAGCGTTGCAGGTCCTGCAGCATCCCCCAACGGGTGGTTTTACCGAAATTGCTCCCCACCTTATCGAGCATCTCCACCAGGACGATCTCCTTGGTCCCCCGAACGGCCTGATCGAGCAGGTCCGCGGCCGGCTCCGCCCCGTGCACCAGCAAAAACTTCAGCGCCTCGCCAGAGAGGGTCCCCTTCTCGGCCAGCGCCAGGGCGGTTTCCACCCCCACGGCGCCGCCGCCGACCACCACCACCCGCTGGCCGGTGCGGGCCTTGCCGGCCAGCACGTCCCAGGCCTGTACGACCAAATCGAGTTCCCGGCCAGGGATGGGGGGGACGATGGAGGTGCCGCCGGTGGCGAGAATCACCGCCTGCGGCAGCTCGGCATCGAGAACCGCCTGGTCGACTTCCGTGCCGAGCACCACCCGGATGCGGGCGGCTTCGACCTGGCGGACCAGGTCGCGGGCCAGGTGGGCAAACTCCTCCCGGCCCGGCGGCGCCCCGGCGAGGTGCAGTTGCCCGCCGAGCCGCCCGCTCTTCTCGAACAGGGTGACGGCGTGCCCCCGCTCCGCCGCGGCCAGGGCCGCGCTCATGCCGGCCGCACCGCCGCCGGCCACCATCACCCGCAGGGGGGCGGTGAGCGGCTCCATGGCCCGGCCTGCTTCGTGGCCGGCCTTCGGGTTGCAGAGACACTCCACCGCCTGCATCCTGAACAGGTTGTCGAAGCACCCCTGTCCGCAGGCGACGCAGTGGACAATTTCCCTCTCCTTCCCGCTGCGAGCCTTTTCCGGCAACCGGGGGTCGGCGATCAGCGCGCGCCCCATGACGACCGCATCGCACATCCCGTCTTCAATCAACTCGCGGGCGGTTTCCGGGTCGTTGATGCGGTGGCTGGCGATGACCGGCACCGTCACCGCTTCCTTGATTCCCCGCGCCAGGTAGGCGAAGACCCCACGGGGAACCTTGGTGACGATCTGCGGCACCTGGGCTTCGTGCCAGCCGACATTGACGCCCAGGGCGTCCACTCCCGCCAGGGCGAGCCGAACGGCGAAGGTCCGCAACTCCTCTCGGCCGATCCCGCCCGGCATGAAATCGTTGCCGTTGACCCGCGCCAGCAGCGGAAAATCCTCCCCGACCACCGCGCGCACCGCGCTGACAACCTCGAGGCCGAAGCGCATGCGGTTCTCCAGCGACCCGCCGTATGCGTCGCTGCGCCGATTGGTGAGGGGCGAGAGAAACTCACTGATCAGGTAGCCGGTGCCGGTGAGGACCTCGACGGCGTCGAAACCGGCCGCCTTCACCCGCAGGGCCGCCCGGGCAAAGTGCCCGATGATTTCACCGATTTCCTCCACCGTCAGTTCCCGCGGCGTCTCGCCGGTCAGCCGCGAGGGGACCGCCGAGGGGGCCACCGGCTGCTGGCCGCCGAGCAGGAGGGAGTGGTTGTAGCGCCCGGCATGATTGAGCTGTACCGCGCTCCGCGCCCCACCTTGCCGGATGACGTCGGCCAGACGGGAGAGACCGGGAACGAACGCGTCGCGGTGAGCGCCGATATGGCCCGGGTGTGCCGAAAACTCGTCCACCGCGGCGTAGCCGACGGTAATCATCCCGGCTCCGCCGCGCGCCCGCTCCGCGTAGAAGGCGAGCAGCCGGTCGGTCACCTCGAAGTTCCGGCACATGTTCAGGTGCATCGCCGGCATGAAGATGCGGTTCCTGACCTCAAGACCGCCTATGGCGATCGGCTCGAACAGCAAATCTTTCATTCTCTTCTCCGGGTCATGGTTCAGGCAACCGCGGCACGGATGAACTCTGAACGGTCCAGCAGGCCGATGGCTGCGAGGGATTCCTTCAATCGTTTCGGCTCGGCGAGAAAGTCGCGCATGAAGACGATTTCGGAAGCCTTCAGATAGGCGACGAAGGGATCGGAAAGGGCTTCGCCGAAGAGCCGACCGAGCAGCACGGGCAGGGGGAGATCGGTCGCAAACCCCTTGAGTCTCTCGGCCCGCTCGCACAGTTTGCCGACGTAAAACAGGATGGCCTCGTCCAGGCTTTCGACGGTGAAGCGGTGCCCGGGCAGGATTTGCCGCCCGCGCAACCCCGCGAGCCGGCGCAGACTGGCGCAGTAGGCCTGGTAGTTGCGGAAGCGGCCGGCGAAGGTGTCGAGGTCGACGTCGAGCAGCGGCGCCTGGAAGATGCCGCGCAGCAGGATGTCGCCGGTGACGGCACTCTCCCCGACCAGGTAGACCAGGTCGCTCTGGGAGTGGCCGGGGCAGCCGAGAATCTCGATACCGAGCCGGGCGGGGGCCGACGACTCCTCGACGACCTGAAACCGTGCAGGAGCGCCGGGGAAAATCCGGTTCCGCTCGACGGTTTCCCGAAACCGCCGGACATAATCCCGACCAAACCCCAACTCCTCCAGCTCCGCCTCGATGTGCGCCAGACGCTTTTCGTGGTGCGCGAGTTTCCGGGCATCCTTGCGCGGGATGTAGATCTCGGCGTCGGAGTTCTCTTCGATGAACCGCGCCAGCCCGTAATGGTCGACGTGGCAATGGGTGATGAAGAGATGCTTCAGGCGCGAAAGGTCGATGCGGCTCTGCAGATACGCCTGCGCCTCCGGCGTCGCCGGCCCAGTGTCGAACAGCACCATCTCGCCGGCAATCTCCGTCGAGTAAAAATGCGCCTCCCCCACCATGTAGGGGGTATGTACGGTGTGCTGCTGCATCATAAACTCGTCACGTCATAGGTCCCGGGTCCAAGGTCCCGGGTCCAAGGTCTCAGGTCCAAGGTCCAAGGTCCAAGGTCAGACAGGTGCGACTGGCCTGCTCTGAACCATGGATTTCGGACTTTTGACTCGGGACCTAGGACCTTGGACCCGGGACTTTGGACTTAGAAGACGTACTTCTCCGCCTCGATCGCCGCATCGGCCAGCTTCCGCTTGGCCTGCAGCAGGCCGGTGGCGTCGTACTTGGCGAAGCGCCGGATCCCGCTCAGGATCATCGTCAGTGTGTCCCCCTCCTCGATGTAAAAGGCCCCCTTCTTCGCCGCCGTCGAGAGGATCTCGGTGGCGTTGAAGGCGCAGACCTTGACGGCGGCGGCCAGCAGCTCCCGCTTCCGCTCGCTGGCGGCGGCGAAGACCTTCTCGGCCCGCAGCACCGCGCTCTCTAAGGCGAAGATCTGAATGGCCATGTCGGCGGCGGCCAGCAGGATCTCCTGCTCGTTCTGCAGCCGGTCCATGAACTTCTGCACGCCGGCGCCGGCGAGGATGAGGAAGAGGGTCTTGAGGTTCTTCAGGAGCGCCTTTTCCCGGGCGAAGGGGACGCTGTCGTCAATTTCCTCGAAGGAAGGGGTCATCAGCGACTCGAAGGCCTTCATCGCCTCCTTCTGCAGGGGGAGCTCCCCCTTCATCGACTTGCGCAGGATCATGCCGGGGATGAGCAGCCGGTTGATCTCGTTGGTACCCTCGAATATCCGGTTGATGCGCTCGTCGCGATAGAAGCGCTCGGCCGGGTACTCGCTGACGAAGCCGTAGCCGCCGTGGATCTGCAGCACCTCGTCGACCACGGTGGCCAACACGTCGCTGCAGTAGACCTTGGAGATGGCACACTCGGTGGCGTACTCCTCGATCGCCTTCTGGTACTCCTCGTAGTAGTTGTCGATCCCCTTGGCGATGGTGGCGAGCTTGGTGTCGAGCAGCCCGGCCAGCCGGTAGACGAGGGACTCGGAGGCGAAGATATCGGCGGTCATGTCGGCGAGCTTCTCCTTGATGGCGCCGAAGGAGTTGATGGCCACCCCGAACTGCTTGCGCTCGTTGCCGTACCGGATACCCTCGGCGAGGGCCATCTTGGCGGCCCCCGTCACCCCGGCGCCGAGCTTGAAGCGGCCGACGTTCAGGACATTGAAGGCGATCTTGTGCCCCTTGCCGACCTCGCCGAGGAGATTTTCCACCGGCACCTTGCAGTTGTCGAGGATGATCTGGGTGGTGGAGGACCCCTTGATGCCCAGCTTCTTCTCCTCCGGCCCGACCACGAGCCCCTCGGAATCACGCTCCACCAGGAAGGCGGTGAAGTGCTCCTTGTCGACCTTGGCGAAGACGGTGTAGAGGTTGGCGAAGGCGCCGTTGGTGATAAACTGCTTGGTGCCGTTGAGGAAGTAGTGCTTGCCGTCCGCGGAGAGGGTCGCCGTCGCCCTCGCCCCCAGGGCGTCGCTGCCGGAGCCGGGTTCAGTCAGGCAGTAGGCGGCGATCCACTCGCCGGAGATGATCTTTTCGAGATACTTCTCCTTCTGCGCCTTGGTTCCGTAGTAGACCAGCGGCAGCGTACCGATCCCCGTATGGGCCGCGTAGGCTACGGAGAAGGAACCGCCGGCGGCGATCTTCTCCCCCACCAGCATGCTGGTCGCCTTGTCGAGCTCGAGTCCGCCGTACTCCTCCGGCGCGTCGATCATCAACAGCCCCAGCTCGCCTGCCTTGCGCATCCCCTCGACCACCAGGTCGAAGTTCTGCTGGTCGATCTCCTCGGCGTGCGGAAGGATGTCGTTGGTGACGAATTGCTCGGTCGTCTCGGCGATCTGCTTCTGCTCGTCGGTGAAGTCTTCCGGGGTGAATACCTCCGCACAGGTCACCTCGGCGACCAGGTACTCCCCGCCCTTGAAAATCCTCTCAGCCATGATTCACCTCGAATGGTTTTTTGTTCTTGTAGGGGCGAGGCATGCCTCGCCCTGGGTTTGCCTTCTGGTTACAGGCGACGCATGCGTCGCCCCTACAGTTTCTCGAAAATCCCCGCCGCACCCATGCCGCCGCCGATGCACATGGAGACCATCCCGTAGCGCGCCTTCCGGCGGCCCATCTCGGCCAGCAACGTCGCCGTCAGCTTGGCGCCGGTGCAACCCAGGGGATGCCCCAGGGCGATGGCGCCACCGTTGACGTTGATGATGTCGGGGTTCAGGCCGAGTTCCCGGACCACGGCCAGGGACTGGGCGGCGAAGGCTTCGTTGAGCTCGATCAGGCCGAGGTCCTCCTGCTTGAGACCGGCCATTTTGAGGGCGACGGGGATCGCCTCGATGGGGCCGATCCCCATGACCTCGGGAGGGACGCCCCGCACCGCGAAGGCGACGAAGCGAGCCACCGGGTCCTTGCCGAGCCGCTTCAGGTAGTCTTCCGAGACGACCAGCGCCGCCGCCGCGCCGTCGGTCATCTGCGAGGAATTGCCGGCGGTGACGCTGCCATCCACCTTGAAGGCCGGCTTGAGCCCCGCGAGGCTCTCCAGGGTGGTGTCGGCGCGCACGCCGTCGTCGATGGCGACCGTCTCCCGGCTCTTCTTCACCTTGCCGGAGGCGATGACCACGTTCTCAATCTCGACCGGGATGATCTCCTCGGCGAAGCGACCCGCCGCGATGGCCGCCGCCGCCTTCTGGTGGCTGGCGAGGGCGAAGCGATCCTGGTCCGCTCGGGAGATGCCGTACTTGGCGGCGACCAGCTCGGCGGTGATCCCCATCGAGGCGTAGGACTCGGGCCACTCGGCGACCAGGGCCGGATTGGCGCTGTATTTGTTGCCGCCCATCGGCACCGTCGTCATCGACTCGACGCCGCCGGCGATGATGCAGTCGGCGAAGCCGGCCATGATCCGCTCGGCGGCCAGGGCGATCGACTGCAGCCCCGAGGAGCAGAAGCGGTTGACCGTCTGCGCCGGCACCTGGAAGGGGAAGCCCGCCTTCATCGCCGCCACCCGGGCGACGTTCATCCCCTGCTCCCCTTCCGGGAAGGCGCAGCCGAGAATCACGTCCTCCACCTCGCCCGCATCGATTCCGGTGCGCTCGACCAACCCACGGAGGGCGGCCGCCGCCAGGTCGTCGGGACGCATGTCCTTGAACTTGCCGCGCTTGGCGCGGCAACCGGGGGTCCTATATGCTGCCAGAATATATGCTGTTTTCATCTGGTGTCCTCCATTGTTCATCGGTGTAGGGGCGACCCGCTGGGTCGCCCAGGGCGAGGCATGCCTCGCCCCTACATGTCCAAACTGCTAATTCCGCAGCGGCTTCCCCTTCTTCAGCATATGCTGGATCCGCTCGCCCGTCTTCTTGTTGCCGCAGAGCTTGAGGAACCCCTCACGCTCCAGTTCGAGCAGGTATGGCTCGGAGATCGGGGTCCCCGCCGGCACGTCGCCGCCGGTGATGACGCCGGCGATGATGCCGCCCATCTCGGCCTCGTAGGGGGTGATGAAGCCCCCCATCTGCATGTTCCAGAGCTGGCTTTTGATGCTGGCGGCCACGCTTTTGCCCGGAGCCTTGAGGTTCTCCTCGGGCCGCCCGGGCCGGTAATTGCGGGCCAGGGCGATGACCTTCTGCTTGGCGTCGGCAATCAGGCGGTCGACGTTCATGCTGATGGCGTCCCCCTCGTCCATGTAGCCCATGCCGAAGAGTTCGTCCGCCCCCATCGACACCTTGGCCATGGCAATGTTTTGGAAGTTCTTGAAGATGAAGGGGGAGACGTCGGTCTCGAAGCGATCGGCCAGGCGGATGGCGCGGATCGCCATTTCCTTGGTGCCGCCGCCGGCCGGCAGCAGGCCGACCCCGATCTCGACCAGGCCCATGTAGGTCTCCGCATGGGCGTTGATGGCGTCGGAGTGCAGGCAGAACTCGCAGCCGCCGCCCAGGGTCATGCTAAAGGGAGCCGCGACCACCGGCACCCGGGCGTACTTCACCGCCATGGTCGCCTTCTGGAAGGCCCGCACCGCCATGTTCACATCGTCCCAGGCCCCCTCGGCGATGGCCACGGCGAGCGCCATCAAGTTGGCCCCGACGGAGAAGTTCGCCCCCTGGTTGCCGATGACCAGGCCGATCCCCTCTTCCTCGGCGCGCTTGACCGCCTTGTGGGTCATGGCCAGGATGTCGCCGCTGATGGAGTTCATCTTGGAATGGAATTCGAAGCCGAAGACCCCGTCCCCCAGGTCGACGATGGAGCAGTTGGCGTTCTTCTCCACCACGCCGCCGGCACGCTTGAGGATGTCGAGGTTGATCCGGTCGGGGGAGGAAGGGACTTCGCGGTACTCGCCGGCGATCAGGTCGTAGAAATACTTTTTACCGCCATCGAACTTGTAGA
>Ga0256865_1000484_pt1 | contig 13376 bp, 9 predicted proteins | sample RVTome_14_FD_187337 | JGI IMG/M metagenome (GOLD analysis project Ga0256865, IMG submission 187337) | Soil microbial communities from uranium-contaminated site in the Upper Colorado River Basin, Wyoming, United States - RVT145D125 HiSeq ... | reverse complement strand
TGTGCGTGACCCTCGCGGCATTATTCAAGTCGATTACGACAATTCACCGTAAGGAGGTGATTCATGGCTTTTGATCCCGATGGCCTCCAGCGTATTGGAGGCGCTAACTCTGACTCCCGCGCTCTATGGGTGTATGCGTCAGAAGACGCCGCAGCTACAGTAGTGGCGCAGGACTACTTTATCGACCGAATCACAGAGCTAAAATTGCTCGACATTGTGATTATTGTGGAGACCGACGCCGCTGTGGTTACGATTTCATTTGTCAATGACAATGACGGCACTAACATCGAGCTGGCATCCGGCACAGCAATCGGCGATATCTGATCTAACGCCCCTCTTCGGAGGGGCAATCTTCCGGAGGTCAAGTGGCGACTAAAATTGACATGATCTCAAACGCCCTGATCCTGCTGGGCGACCTCCCGCTGAATGATCTTGACGAGGAGCGCGACGCGGCTGTCTATTCCCGTAACTTGTACGACGGGATAGCAAAAGCCGAGTTGTCCAAACACTACTGGGGATTTGCGCGGAGAAAGCAGGTTCTGTCCGAGCTGGTAGATGCTCCCGCCGACAAAGAATACCAGCGCATCTATCAACTGCCGTCTGACATGTTGGTGTTGATCAAAACCTACCCCAACGCTTACGACTATCAGGTTTACGGCAAGCAGATTTTCACAAATGCCCGTATCACCTCGGTGGACTACATTGCTAATGTTTCAGAATCCCAGTGGCCCCCATATTTTGAAAAGCTGATGGAGTTTGCCCTGGCTAAAGACCTGGCCATTCCGGTTCGGGATGCGGCGACAAGAAAGCAGGAAATGCAAAACGAATATGTCATTCAATCCCGAATGGCGAGATACATGGACTCCCAGCAACACCCTCAGAAGCAACCACAAAACCACCCGTTCATTGATGTGAGATTCTAATGGCGTTCAATCTAGACAATTTATCTCGCGGGTCCTTTATCAACGGCGGGACTGTTTGGCGCTACGCGACAACAGATGGAGTCGCGGATATACAGACAACGGACTATTTCTCGGTCGCATGGCCGGAAATGCATGCAGGGGATATTATCCTAGCTTCCACAGCTAATGGTTTGGCTGTTCTGGATGTGAAATCGTCGGACAAGGATTCCGTCTCCGTTTCTATCAGTGTCACCTCCTCAATCCAGTTTGACACATCGGGAACGGGGTTTATTGGCGAAGGCCAAATAAGCTGGAATGAAGACGATCAAACATTAAACATTGGCACCGAAAATGACACTGTAGTGCAGGTTGGTCAGGAGGTGCTGATGATAGGTCGCAACGTAAGCGGTACGCCTCTTTTAAATGGAGAAATCGTTTTCATCTCGGGCGCATCTGGTGAGCGCCCTGCTATTGACCGCCCGCAAGCGAATGCGGTAAGCGGAGATTCTACTATAGGCATTGTGACGCAGATATCCATAGAAGATAACGCCTCTGGGTTTGTGACACTGCTGGGATTAGTCCGTGACATAGATACATCCGCGTGGAACGAAGGCGATCCGTTGTGGCTGTCGGAATCCGTAGCCGGAGCCGTGACTAACATAAGGCCAGATCCGCCAGACCGTGCGATCCGCATGGGCTTTGTTGTCCGCAAGCATGTGGATAGCGGGGTGATTTTCGCACGCCCCATTCCGGGTTTATCTGTTAATGATTTGCATGACGTAGTTATAACGAACCCAAACGATGGAGATATAATCACATTTGATTCCGCAACTGGAACTTGGGTCAACGAACCCCAGGGGGATTGATCCGTGCCAAGGACGAAGCCTACCCAGAATTCCTTCACTGCCGGGTTTCTATCGCCTCTGCTGAAGGGACGTACTGATCTTAACCAATACTATCAAGCCCTAGAAATAGCCGAGAATGTGATCCTGATCCCACAGGGCGGGGTACGTAGGCGCCCTGGTACTAAGTTCATCGACAAGGCCCCAGGAATCACTGAGCGCAACACCACTGTTCCTACCATGCCGGAAGGCGGTACAGCGGCTGATATCAACGATGGGGACGCGGGGACGACAGCGACCACCACAAACGATCTGGACAGTGCCGACCCCTTTGTAATTGCGCATTACGATTTATTATCAACAGAAATTGTCCCCTATGTCGATGTGCTACAGATCAGCCTGTCTACCGGGACCGAGAGCAGAATAGAGGTTCAGTCGTCCGACGATGATGTAGCGTGGACCACCCGGCAGGTTTTGTCGACCATAACCACAACACCCCAGGATATTCGGGTGCTGGGCGACACGGCGCGCTATTTCCGGCTGGTTAAAATTGGTTCTGGCGGACCGTCTGCGACAGTAACCTTGGGTGAATTCAACATCCGCACCCAGACAGGGCTGTCCGAAGTTAAACTGCATGATTTCCCGATAGAGCGAGACCGGCAATATCTCTGCGCCTTTACCGAGGGCAATGTCAGGATCTACCGGGATGGAGTGAGAGTTTTTGACGTTGCGATGCCCTACGATTCCGGGGACGTGATGGACCTGCGGGTTTCGCCGACTGAAACCGTGATGATCATTGTTCACCCGGATCACGCTCCTCGTCGGCTGGCGAATCTGAACAGCGCCGATGATGAGTGGATCACCGATCTATTCCCGTTTACCAATGTCCCGCAGTTTGACTACAACGACTCTGACAGCCCGACTCCCGTATCCTGTATCCAGACACTGACCTTCTCAGGGTTCGCCAAGGCCCAACAGTTCCAGATCGACGTGGAAGGGGTGCTCAGTAAGAACATCACATTTGCTGGAGACAGTACGGCGGATGAGCAGTCCTCTACTGCCTTCAACATCCGCAAGAACCTGTCAGAAATGCCCAATGTGGGGGATGAGGTGGCGGTTGCCAGAACTGGATCCCTTGAATACGAGATTACGCTATCGGGCGGCACGGCGCGGGATTATGAATTATTCTCAGGCTTTCCGACCACTGGAGAGGCGACGGACGAGCTGAACTTCACCCTTGACCAGGCCGGCTCTCCCCGTGAGGAGGATGTGTGGAGCGCCACCAGGGGCTGGCCGCAATCTGTGACCTTCTTCGAGGGTAGATTGTGGTTTGGTGGCACCAGGTCCAAGAAACAATCCCTGTTCGGTTCTCGGGCCGGGTTGGCCCCTGATTTCACGCTCGGCGAGGCTTTCGATGATGATGCGATATTCATCACACTGGCCACCCGGACACTGAACGACATTACCGATGTATTCCCCGGTCGAAATCTCCAAATCTTTACTTCCGGCTCTGAGTTCACTGTGCAGGTGCGACCGATAACCCCGGCGAGTATCGTGCCAGTTCCGCAGACAAATCACGGCACAAATCGAGTCCAGCCGGTTGATATCGACGGTGCGACTCTTTTCATTGACCGCAATGGTAAGACTCTCCGGCAGTTCCTGTTCAGCTTCAACGAGGACGCCTATGTTGCTGACGACCTATCTGTCCTCTCTCAGGAGTTGATCAATCAGCCAGTAGATATGGCGGCACTTCCCGGCACTTCTTCCGACGATGCAAATTGGGTGATGGTCGTCAATACAGACGGGTCAATGGCTGTCCTAAATACCTTGCGGTCACAGGATATCAACGGGTTTACCCAGTGGACCACTTCAGGGCAAATCACCTCTGTGACTGATGTCGGGGACCTGTTCTACATGGTCAACCTGAGGACTGTTGGGGGAGTGGAATCCTACTTTATTGAGGAGTGGAGCTTTGACCATCAGGTGGATAACGGGCTGATCATTGATCTTGGAAGCCCGGGTACCACGGTGACCGGCCTTGGCCACCTGGAGGGGGCGACAGTGAGGGTGGTGAATGACGGATCGGTCGAAGAAGACAAGGTGGTGGAGGCCGGTGAAATCACCCTGACAAGCGAGGGGCAGATTATCCAAGTCGGTCTTGATTACACGCCTAGATTCCAGCCTATGCCTTTCTCATCTGACGGTGGGACAGGGGCGAATTCGATGCGCAAGAAGAAGATTATTAGGATGAATATCCGCGTCAAAGACACTGTGGGCTTGTCGATCGACGGAATTCCTGTGCCGGTGCGCAAATTTGCCCTAGCCGCGAACTCTCCGCTGGATACTCCACCTCTATCATACAGCGGTATAATCCCGGACGTGTCGGGGCAAAAGGGCTGGGGCCGGGAAGAATCTCCCCTGTTCACGATGCCTGATCCTTTGCCGGGGACTGTGCTGGCCATTGAATATGACGTGGAGTCTCCATGATGTTTTACCTGATCGGCCTCCCCAGGTGCAGGACGGCATGGTTTGCCAACCTGTTTACCTATGGGAGTATCGTGTGTGACCACGACCGGCCAAATGGAGGTGATGGGTATTCGGGGACTGTACTGCTGGATGAGGCCACAAGGGTGCCGAGCGTTTACATCCATCGACCTGTTTGGGAGGTGATGGACAGCATCAAGGCACGATTTGAGTTCCCAGTATGGGCTGATTTTGATGCGCTGGAGCGCGCCCTGGAGGAGCAGGCCAAGAGAATGCGGGAGTGCCCTGGGTTCCACGTGGAACACAAAGATTTGGATATCGGGTCTATTGCTGCAATATGGGAGTTCCTCCTAAAAACTCCGGCTGATTTAGGACGAATTAGGAGAATGATGAATTTCAACGTGCAAGTTAACTACAACAGAATTCTGGATTCCCTCAAGGTATCCCAGGAGGTTTAGATGGCAGTTATCGCAGCAATTGTAGTTACTGTTGCGGCCGGTGCGTTGCAAGCTGATACGCAAATGAAAGCCGCAGAAGCCCAGAAGATCGAGCTTGAGCAGCAGGCAGAACAGGAGAAGTTTGCCTCCCGGGATCGTGAGCTAGAGCGGAGGCGGAGGACAAACCGAGCCCTGGCGCAAAACATCGTCGGGCAGGCGGCTAGCGGAATTTCGGGAGAAGGAACCCCAGCATCTCTAGGACTATCAGCAGCGAGGCAAGCCAGCCTGACGGAAGGTGGCGCCGGTCTGTCCCAGCGGTTGCGTGAGAGAATGCTTCAGCAGCAGGGGCGGACAGCGGTTTCTCTTGGCAGACAACAGGCAGCTGTGACCTTACTGGATACAGCCGCATCAGCCTATAAAGCGGGGGCATAATGGCTCGCCAGCCCAATCAAATTGACTTCTTCTCTCAGTTCACTCCCCCGGGCGCGGATACGGGCGAGCCTGCGCGCCTTCAAAGCCTAGCGAATGTTTTCGGGTCGATACGAAATATGGCGACTCAGGAGCTTGCTGTGGCCTCTCAGGCCAAGGGGAGGAAAGAGGCTATCCAAGATGTTGAGGCTGGCGTAGTCGAGGAGCGATCCCCGTTTACTGTGCGAGGGCAAGCCTACAATCAGGCTGCGATTCTCGGCCACCGGGCGCGGGTTCGCCGGGATACGCGGGAGACTCTAACGCGACTTGAGCGTGAGTATGGCGCCGATCCTGAGGCATTCAGGAACGCGGCAGACGGGTTCAAGCAGGGTATTGTCGAGAACATGCCGGAGGATATGGCATTCCCCATCGGACAGGATATTGATGACGCGATTTCTTCGGTTGGCACTCGGCTGGAAGATGAGTTCTTCAGGCGCCAGGAGCAGGAGAATCTAGCGGCTGTTCAGGATGAAATAGGCGCCATGACTGATGAAGTCCTGAATGCTGCGGCAGACGGGCAGGCCGACCGTGTTGTCGAACTCTCCACACAGCTGGAGGCATTGCAGAATGGAGCAGTAGAGTTCGGCCTGATCGACCAGAGAACCGCCAGGGCGCAGCGTGAAGCACTCGGTAAGGCGGTGACGCAGAATGCGATACGCGGCCAGATACTACGTGAATTCGATCCTCAAGATCCAGAAGCATCATTAGTCGCCCTGGATGAGCTGAAGCGCCCCAAGAATCTCAACCAAGATGAATTCGAGGATTTTGTCCGCGAGACCCAGACCGAAATAAACCGGAAGATTGCTCGACAGCGCAAGATCGACAAAGCCACCAGCGCAGAGATAGCGCAGGCCGCCAGTGTAGAGCGTGGACGACTATTCGCCACTGATCCCAATGTCCCCCCGGCTCCCTTTGGCCAGGATAAGAAGGACGTTGACAACTATTTCGAATCCATAGCCTCAGATTTGGCCAATATGCCGGCATCAGAGGCCGAATCTGCCGTATTGGATATCGTGAAGAATTCCGGTGTTGTGCCTGAAGGCTTGAACAGGACCGTGAGCGCTTCAATGCGCAGCGGCAATCCTGAGCAAGTTTTGGCTATGTCCAATATGATCCTCAAGATTCAGGAGGAAACCCCCGCATCCATAGCCGATGTGAATTCAGAATCCCGCACCATGGCCCTCCAGGTAACGGATGCCATGCGGGCCGGCGTTGACCCTGAGCAAGCCGTGGAAGCCGCCAGGAAGAACGTCTACGGCACCACAGGAGCAGAGAGAGAGGTTATCAAGGCGCAGACCAAGGACGCCGTAGAGAGGCTTCCCAAGACGCTCAGGGAGTTTTCCACACGCTCCCCACGTGAGGGCGGGTATGATGAGGGAATCTTAGGCGGCCTGTTCAACATCGTCCCGCAGATCCCCCCGGCGATGGAAGCAGATTACAGAATCGCTTTCGACAGCTTTATCACGACCACCGGTGGAAATATTCCCCAGGCAGAACAGCTTGCATTTCAAACAGTTAGGGGCAATTGGGGCGTGACAGATACGGGCGGTGATCGTCGGTTTATGAAGCGCTCGCCCGAAAATGTGTATGGGGTTCCGGGGTTTGATAACGATTGGATATCAGACCAGTTCGAGGAAGAGATGGAAGCGGCTGGATACGAGGGTGCGCAGATTGCTTTCGACCGCCAGGTGGCCAGACAAGAGCGTCCGGAATACCCCGTGATGGTGCCCAATGAAGATGGGGTGATGGAGCCGGCTGTGAATGAGCTCGGCGAGCGGATCACCTGGAGCCCGGACTTCAAGCTCACTGAGCAATACAAGGAGCTTCAGGGAATCCCAGCGGAACGAGAAGCTGGGATAGAGACAGCCAGGGAGCGCCGGGAGAGGAAGCTGGAACTGCGCGCAAACGTCATTCTGAGGAAGGTTAGGGCCAGGATGGCAAATAGTACCCGTCTGCGTGGTGATGCGCTTACAGAGCACATGGGAACAGAAGAAGGCCGCGCAGAGTTAACCCGGCAACTGGACAACTTGAGAGCGCTAGGCAAGATAGACGCGGTTGAATACAAGCAGGCCCGAGAAGGCTTTGGCTTGGATGGCGGAATTTCAGCCGAGGAGATGCAAGAGATAGAGCAAAGAGGTACACCAGTGGAAGAGCGGCGCCTTGACGAACTGGCCCCAGAGGTAAGGGATCAGGTAGAGCGGGCAATCAGCGAAGGGGCCTCTATTGAAGACGTGCAGAACATACTGGACAGGTTGACATAATGCCCATCAAGGTCGAAGGCACAGAGCGCCCCGGTGACATTGTTCTACCCCAAAGCGAGGTTGTGGACCGGGAAGAAGTCCTGCCTACTGCCGGCGAGATATTCGGGTCCGCTTTCCGGCTTGAGAACACCGTGGGTAGTTACCTGTCATCTGATCAGACAATCTATGAGCGCGTAGAGGGATATGATCCCTACGACGACATAGGGGGGTATGAAGACTTTCCTGACAGATTTATGGAAGCCAAATCCCCAGAGCATACAGCAGCCATCAAAGCCCAGATTGACCGCGAGAAGCAGGATCAGCAAAATCTCGCGGCTGGAGGTGGGCTAGGGTTCCTGGCAACGATATCTGCCGGGGCAACAGACCCAGTCCTGTGGGCCACTATGGTTGTTCCTGAAGCCGGCGTACTCCGAGCTGGAACTACTTTTACCCGCGCCGCCGCCGCTACAGGGGCAATCGCTGGGGTGTCTGAAATCCCCGTGGAGCTGATTAAGCAACGCACCCAGGAAACCCGCACCGGTACAGACGCAGCGTTCGCTATTGGCGGGGCAACAGTATTCGGTGGGTTGCTTGGTGGTGCTGCTAATGGAATCGTGAAGAGTCAGCGCAGGGCCACCGAGGCCAAGCTTGACGATATGCTGAACTATGTAGAGACCGACGAACTCCCCCAGGGAATACAGATCAGTGACACGGGCGGATCGGTTGGCGCGGCTGCGGCTGCGGACCTATCCGACGCGGATTTATCCTTGGTTGGAGACAGAATCTTCAAGGCCGGCGAGGCTGCCGGGAAAGTTGGGGCCATCATATCTGGCGTTTCTCCCCAGCTTAGAACGCTAACCAGTCGGTCGATAGAGACAAGGAAGATCGCTTCAGGGCTGATGGAATCCACCTTGATCCAGAAGGCGAACACTCGGGGGGAAAGTGCGGTTCCGGAAGGTGGCGCGGCAGAAACTCGGATGAAGGCATGGGATGGGAATCACGCCCGCGCACTCCAGGCCCTGGATGATAACTATGTCAAATACCGTGGAGGACGCGTTAAAGCCAAACTGGCGACGATAGCCAAAGGTGATTACCTTTCCCCTCAGGAATTCAGAATCGAGGTAGGGAAGGCCATGAGACGCGGGGACACGCACTCTATCCCAGAGGTGGAAGCCGTGGCCAAGTCTATGCGAAAGGAACTGTTCGACCCTCTCAAAGATGCGGCGATTGAAGCCAGACTGTTACCCCCTGATGTTGATGTAACAACCGCAACCAGCTATCTGATGAGGGTTTACAACAAGGACAAAATTATCGCCCTGCGACCGGAGTGGAACAGGCGTGTTGAATCTTGGATGAAAGGCGAAGTGGGACGCGCCCGGTCAGCGGATACCAGTAAAATTGATGTTCCGGCACTCACCGCCAAAGCCCAGGCCGCGGATATCACGGCTGATGAAATGGCACAACTAAGATTGGCGCTTGATTCGCAACTGAGGGATGCCGATATATCACAGGTAGTCGATGAGATCACCGATAAAATATTAGGGATGGCTGGAAACCGGAGCGAATATGGAACAATTCCCGTGCCGTCTGCCCGTGGTCCGCTGAAAGAAAGAACATTCAACATACCAGATGAGCTGATAGAAAACTTCCTCGAATCTGATATTGATTTTGTGGCTGCAAGTTACAAGGCAACCATGGCCCCGGATGTTGAGATATCCAGGATATTTTCTGGACCTGACATGAAGGAAGAGATACAGGCGATCAGAAATGAATACTCCACTATGGTAAAGGCGGAGAATGACCCCAAAAAACTCCAGAAATTACAGAAAAGACTTGAACAGGATATCATTGATATTGAAGCTCAAAGAGATTTGTTGCGTGGTATGTACAAGGTTCCGACAAGAGAAGAAACGTGGGCATACAAGCAGCTTAGACGCCTTCGCTCTGTGAACTTTCTGACTATGTTGGGAGGAATGACTGTATCCTCAATTCCTGACGTTGGAAGTATTGTCATGCGCGGCGGGATGAGAAGCACAGGTCGAGCACTAAAGACCATGGCCACCAACTGGAAGAAGTTCGCCGCGGCAAAAGATGACATGAAACGTCTTGGTATTGGGCTTGATATGGTGTTGAATTCTCGCGCAGCTTCAATGTTCGATCATGCGGAAGTTTACGGAAGGCCAAAGGTGGTAGACCAGGCACTGCATGGTGCAACCAGCACTTTCAGCAAAGCCACACTAATGGCCCCGTGGAATGCTGCATTTAAGCAATTGGCCTCCGTGATTACTCAGGATAGAATCCTGAATGCGACCGTCAAATCGGCAGATGGCACGATAAAGAAAGCAGACAGAACCCGGCTAGCTGCCGCTGGTATTGGTAATGATATGGCCAAGCGCATCGCCGCGCAATTCAGGAAGTACGGTGATGATGGAGATTTATGGCTTTCAAATGGTGAGATGTGGGACGACCGGGGAGCGTTTGAGACTTTAAGATCAGCCATAACGAAAGACACCGATACAGCAATTATTACCCCAGGGAAGGGGGAGAGGCCCCTTTGGACAAATCGTGAGATAGGAAAAACGATTTTTCAATTCAAATCGTTTGTATCCTCAGCGCATCATAGAATATTAATCAGCAATCTCCAGCTGCATGATGCGCAAGCACTGAACGGTTTTTTGCTGATGACCGCGCTTGGTTCCGCCACTTACTTCGCCAAGCAGACGGTTTCTGATAGACCAATCTCCGACGATCCAACAAAATTAGTTGTGGAGGCTTTAGACCGAAGCGGTACAATGGGGTATTTCTGGGATATCAATAATGTTACTGAGAAACTGACAAGGGGAACAGTGGGTGTAAGCGCTCTCACTGGCGATGAACCAATGAGCCGATACGCCAGTAGGAACCTTGTAGGAGCCCTGGCCGGACCCAGCTTTGGTACAATATCGGAAGCTGCGGTCGCCATTGGCGCTGCGACATCTGGAGATTTTCAGGCATCGGATGTGCACAGAGTTAGGAAGCTATTACCCGGGCAAAACCTATTTTATGTACGAAACCTTTTAAACCAAATTGAAGAAGATATAGCGAGTGATCTATGAGCGACATTGCAGAAGTAAAAGACCTTCCACCTCGCGTCCAGTATGTGGCATCTGGCGGACAAACTGTATTCATCTACCCCTTCCCAATATTCGATGAGGGGGATTTGGTGGTGGAGCAGAACGGGACAGAACTTACGCTCGACACTGATTACACTGTGTCAGGGGTGGCGGCGGAAGATGGTGGGAGTGTTACATTTACATCTGGCGCGACTGCTGGTGATGTTATCACGATCTATCGAGACATGGCGTTTGAACGTCTGATCGACTACCAGCAGAATGGAGATTTCCTGGCCCAAAATGTGAACCGCGATTTTGACCGTTTGTGGCTCGCCATCCAGCAAGTCAACGGGGGATCGAGTGGTGGTTCTTCAATCGCCAGAGCCTACAGAGCGTCCCCAAGTGATCCCGTTTTATCGGACGAAGACCTCATCATTCCTGATGTTTCTGAGCGGGCAGGAAGACTCGTAGGCTTTGATGGCTCAGGAGAGTTTACTTATATCGTCCCAAATATCAGCATTTTTGATGGCAAACAATACGATAATTTAGCGCTATTGAAAATGGATACAACTGTACAGGTTGGACAATTTGTTCGAATCCACGGACGTTTTGCAGCGGGAGACGGGGGCGATAATGATTATGAAATTGTAGCCGCAGGCACTGGCACAGATGATGGAGGATCTTTTATTGACCTTTCTGGCAGTGGGTTGCAGGCTAGAGGGCTATTCCCATCTGGCGAGGCCACAATTAGGCAATTCGGTGCTGTAGGAGATGGCATAACATCTGATAGGGATGCGTTTCTAGCAGCGGAATCCACATCCTTTACAGCTATAGACTTACTTGGTCTTAACTATAATGCTGGAATTAATACAAATACAGAGAAGGGATCACTCACAAAAAAATATTTCAATGGAACTTATTTTGGCCCTAATTCCATAGAAGCTGAAACCCTAATACAAACAAAGACTTCAACGAAAGATTATGAAATAGAACGCCCGAGAACCAAAACCCCTGAGCTTGCCTGGGAGGGCAAAAGGATATTGTGGCTCGGAACTTCTATTCCGCATCAAGGAGTTGGCACAGATAGCTATCCCGAGCTTTTCGCAGAAACGTTGGGATGCTCTGTGCGCAATCTAGCATGGTCCGGATCTCACGCCTTTTACGACGTTAATGGCGATCCTTTCGCGATAAACACCGTAACCGCCCTCTCGATGACTGAGGATGACCGGCTTGCTGGTCTGGCGCTTCATGGCCCAACATCCGCATACGACGATAGCTTTGATCCTGTAACTAAAGCGTCTCAAATGACAGCGGATTTTAGAATAGCACAAAGATTTTCTCAAGGTGCATTTGACGTGGCTGTCTTGGATCATGCTCATAATGATAGATTGAGAGGTGAGGGAGAATTAAGCCCCAGTCCCGTTCCGATTTCCGATATTACAAAAGGAGGCACCACTATAATTAGTCATAGTGGCTCTCAAATTCCAATAGGATCTAGTGTGTATATCGAAGTGGAGGGTATTGCTAGTTTACATTATGCCGCCGCGAGAGTTCAGGCGTCTACCGCTGGCTCTATTACTTTGAATATTAACAGCGACGCCTATAATGGAGTGTTTGAATCTGGCAATATTTTTGTAGTAGATAAAAATACAATATACGGAGCCTGGAATTTCTTAATAGCTTATATTAAGAATCAATCAATTGTTAAAGGTACCGGTTCCGTTAAAATTATTCTTGCCGGAGCCCCCTCACAGCACACAAATGATGTCGACATTGACTTTGCGATCTGGTCAATCGGAGAGAGGATAAAAAATATAGCTGGGAAATGGGGCTTATCGTTTTTTGATATAGGGTTCGTATACGACGTCAAGAAGCACGATCAGCTTACCTTTTTCCCAGATGGCGTGCACCCCACTACCTTTGAGACTAGGGCGGCTATTGCTTCGCAATGGACTGCGTGGGCCTCTGGCGGTGAAGGGCCGCCGGTTAACCGAAATATTTTTCTGGAAAAAGCAAGAACTGCCGAGGTTGATCAAAGAGAGCCTCTATATAGCAAATATGATCAAAAATATGGCATACGCAGCCAAATAATAGAGCCTGGCGCAACCATTATTGATGATGACTTCTCTGGAGGTCTGGGTGCATGGACCCTTGAGGGTAATGCGCCCACTGTCGTTGCCGCCCCGTGGGGAGGGGGGGGGAGTGCGGTATTGTGCCAGTCAACGGTCGTCGAGCCAATATCCAGGATTGTGCAAGCTGTTGCATTAGGAGATCATCCGGCAGCTGAGTTCGATTTATGGTTGCCTGAAGACACCGGGCTAACACCGGGGCCTTTGACGGCGACAATTCCGATATGCGAACTCAGGCCAGCCGGCACTGCATACACGATGCAATTGCTTGTTAAGCCGGACGCTATCTCCACGAGAGTGCAGTACTTTAAGTCGCCTAATTCTGATCTGACAACACCCCAGCAGATTTTTGCTAACCTAATTAAAGACACCCGGTACCGATTATCTATAGATGTGGTAAAGTCAGATGGGAATAATTCAGGGTTCTTATTGTTCATCCTGGATGGGGAGGTGCTGTGCGCGCAGCCAATTGATAACGCCAATCAGGTGACGCTCACCACAGTAAGGCTCGGCGCCATTTCGTCAAACACTGGTCAGGATTTAGACCTCTACCTTGGGGATGTACTCGTGCAGTCCAAACTGTCGCATGACTACACCCAGCGATTCACGGGCAGTTTCGTTGCTCAATCAGGGGAAACGGTGACCGTCGTGAACGGGGTGATAGTATCTGCCTCATGACAAGGATATAGCAAATAGTTGATTAATGGGATTGACCGGGAAAGATCTATAATATTACGGCCCCATATAGGGGCCTGGATGTTGCAAATCAAACCCACGGCCTG
>Ga0256865_1000483_pt1 | contig 13385 bp, 10 predicted proteins | sample RVTome_14_FD_187337 | JGI IMG/M metagenome (GOLD analysis project Ga0256865, IMG submission 187337) | Soil microbial communities from uranium-contaminated site in the Upper Colorado River Basin, Wyoming, United States - RVT145D125 HiSeq ... | reverse complement strand
CGAGGTGACTTCACCGCTGGTGGATGACGAGGAGCTCGAGACCCAGATGGGGCGCATGCTGGAGCAGTACGGGACCGTGGAAGAGGTCGACCGGCCGGTCGCGGCCGGGGACTTCATCTCGGTCGACGTCGCGGCTTCAGGGGAATCCGGCCCCGTGGAGGAAGCGACGGCGACCGAGCTGCTGTACGAGGTCGGGTCCGGATTGTTCATCGACGGGCTGGACGACGAGGTCGTGGGTGCCTCGGCCGGCGACGTGGTCGAATTCGTGGCTCCCTTGCCGGCCGGGTTCGGCGAGCGCGCCGGGGACGATGTGACCTTCAAGGTGACCGTCAACGAAGTGAAGGAGAGGACGCTGCCCGAATTCGACGACGTGTGGGTCGATGACAACACCGAGTTCGAGACGGTCGAAGAGATGCGGAAGGTCCTCCGGGGTCAGCTCGAGCAGGTGAAACAGGAGGCGGTGTCCCGGCAGTGGGCCGAGAGGGCCGTGGACACCCTGGTGGCCCAGGTCGACGTGGACCTTCCCGAGGCGCTGGTCAGAGCAGAGATGGACAGCCTGCTGCATCGCTTCGTTCACCGTCTCGAGGAGAGCGAGTTGACCCTCGAGGACTACTTCCAGGCCACGGGTATCGAACAGCAAGGCTTCGTCGATGATCTCAGGGCTCAGGCTGAGACCTCGCTGCGCAACCAATTGGTGCTGGAGGCCGTGGCCACCGCTGAGGGCATCGACGTCACCGAGGATGATCTCGCCAACACCCTCCAGGCCCTCGCGATTCGGTCGGGGGACCCCGAGGCCTACCTGAAGGCGTTCGCCGAGAGCGGTCAGGAATTGGCGCTGGCCAGTGATATCGTGAGAAACCGGGCGCTGGATGCGATCTTGTCGAACGCCAACCCGGTCGACGAAGCCGGGAATCCGGTGGATCTGAGTTTGCAAGTGAATGAGGTCGAGGCAGATGTCGTGGAGGCGCTCCCGGACGACGACCAGTCGGTCCCGGTGGTCACGGCAGAGATCGTGACGGACGAATTGGAGGAAGAGGAATGAGAGCCGACAACTACGTGGTACCCACAGTCTTCGAGCAGACCAGCCGGGGTGAGCGCTATTTCGATATCTACAGCCGGTTGCTGAAGGATCGGATCATCTTCCTGGGCACTCCGATCGACGACACCGTGGCGAACCTGATAATGGCCCAGCTGTTGCATCTCGAGTCCGAGGACCCGGACAAGGATATCTTCTTGTACATAAACTCACCCGGAGGCTCGATAACGTCGCTTTTCGCGATCTACGACACCATGCAGTACATCAGACCCGATGTGAACACCGTGTGCATGGGCATGGCTGCTTCGGCGGCGGCGGTGATCCTCGCCGGCGGCGCCCCGTCCAAGAGGTACGCCTTGCCCCACGCCAGGATCATGCTCCATCAGCCGCACGGCGGTGCCTCGGGCCAGGCCTCGGACATCGAGATCCAGGCACGGCTCATCGTCCAGATGCGGGAGCAGCTCAACGAGATCCTCGCCGAGCACACCGGCCAGAAGCTCGAAAAGATCTCCCTCGACACCGAACGCGACTACTGGATGCTGGCAGAAGAGGCAAGGAAGTATGGCGTGGTCGACGGAATTCTCACCCGTCGCGAGCTCGCCGCTGTAGCCTCCTCGTAATCCCTGGAGGTCTCTCGAACGATGGCAAGACTCGGCGAAGGTGGTGAGTTGCTCAAATGCAGCTTCTGTGGCAAGTCCCAGAAGCAGGTCAAGAAGCTCATCGCCGGTCCCGGCGTCTACATCTGTGACGAGTGCATCGAGCTCTGCAATGAGATCATCGAGGAGGAGTTCTCCGTCACCGAGGAGGTTTCGTTCACCGAACTCCCCAAACCCGTCGAGATCAAGTCTTACCTCGACGACTACGTGGTCGGCCAAGAGGACGCGAAGAAAAAACTGTCGGTGGCGGTCTACAACCACTACAAGCGGATCCGCGGCGGCGACATCCAGCGCGATGTCGAGCTCCAGAAATCGAACATCCTCCTCATCGGTCCCACCGGTAGTGGGAAGACCCTCCTGGCGCAGACGCTGGCCCGCCAGCTCAACGTGCCGTTTGCGATCGCCGACGCCACCAGTCTCACCGAGGCGGGCTATGTCGGAGAAGACGTGGAGAACATCCTGCTCAAGCTGCTCCAGGCCGCGGATTACGACGTCAACCGGGCCCAGCAGGGCATCATCTACATCGACGAGATCGACAAGGTGTCGCGCAAGGCGGAGAACCCGTCGATCACCCGCGACGTGTCCGGGGAGGGCGTGCAGCAGGCGCTGCTCAAGATCCTCGAAGGCACGGTCGCCTCGGTCCCGCCCCAAGGTGGGCGCAAGCATCCCCACCAGGAGTTCATCCAACTCGACACCACCAACGTCTTGTTCATCTGCGCCGGCGCCTTCGGTGGGTTGGAGGACATCATCGGGAATCGTGTCGGCAAACGGGGCGTGGGCTTCGGTGCCGATGTCCGATCGAGAGACGACCGGCGAGCCACCGAGCTCCTGGCACAGGTGATGCCGGAAGACCTGATGAAGTACGGGCTGATACCGGAGTTCATCGGTCGGCTTCCCGTCATGGCCACGGTGGAGGATCTCGACATCGAGGCGCTGATAAGGATCCTGACCGAACCCAAGAACGCGCTGACCAGGCAGTACGCCCGGATGTTCGAGATGGACGATGTGGAACTGGTGTTCACCCCCGACTCATTGGAGGAGATCTCCGAGCTCGCACTGAAGAGAGGGACCGGTGCCCGGGGCCTCCGGGCGATACTGGAAGAAGTGCTGCTCAACACCATGTACGACCTGCCATCTCGGGACGACGTCCATCAGGTTCTCATCGACCGCGACGTGGTCGTCAACAAGGTCAACCCGACGCTGGTACCGGCCCGGGAGCCGATCGAGCCGACGGAGAAGTCCGCCTAGTTGCCAGGAATGGTTCGGCGGACCTAGCGAATAGGTTGGCAATTCCGGTTGCGTTTCCCTATGTTGCCGACTAACGGCGAGATTCTCGAGATCGCGCCGATTGCCCGTTGACATGGAGCGGAGCAGCGGGCACTATGAGTGAACAACGACCACTGTAGGTGTGGTCAACACAAGGGGAATATGGGAGGCTTTGAAGCCACGACCCGTTAATTCGGTCACCTGGGTCTGGTGGAGCTAGTGGTGAGACCGGCCTGTCCCGATGCGAAAGGGATAGGGAAAAAAATGGCGACTAGCCGAATCGATGGGCGGGCCATCCTTGCTGGGATAACGTCTCTGGCACTGATCGGATCATTGTTCTTGGTCCTCCGCGCCCCCGCCGCGCTGGCTGAGGAGCAGAACAACAACGAGTATCCATCGGTGCCGTGCGGCACCGGGGACACGCGGGAGGAGGCGTGGCACTGGGTGCACAATCAGGTGCCCGACGGCGTGACCAGCGCAACCCTCACCGCCAGTTTCGAGGTCCTGACCGGACCGGATACCGGCTCGATAATCCAACTCCAGGTGGTCGGTGAGATCGGCAACGGTGTCATCCACTACGACCTGTTCTATCCCTACGGGTTAGAGCTGCTGCCGACTCCTTCTGACGACGTCACCGGTGGACAGCTGGTGCTCAGCCACTGGCCGCAGTGCTCCGACGACACCACCACGACCACGGAGGCGACGACCACGTCGACCACCGAGGCGACGACCACGTCGACAACCGAGCCGACGACGACCTCGACCACGGACCCGTACGTGACGACGACGACGCAAGCGACGACGACCACCAGTGAGCAGTCGACCTCGACCTCGACCACGGAGGCGACGACCACGACCACGGAGGCGACGACCACGACCACGGAGGAGGAGACCACGACCACGGAGGAGGAGACCACGACCACGGAGGAGGAGACCACGACGACGACTCTTCCCGACGAGGTCTCCGATTCGGATGTGACCACCACCACCGAGCCGGACGAGGTCTCGCCGACAGTGTTGCCGTTCACCGGCATCGATTCTGATTCGATCTTCGTGATCGCCTTGATCCTGATCTCCACGGGAGTTCTGACCGTGGTGTTCGTGAGAGGCACGAAGGAGTGGGGGGAGAGCTAAAGGCCACCAGGCCCGGCTCAGAAAATGGGGGCCTTCGGGCCCCCATTTTCACGTATAGCTGTAGAAACCGGATGGTTGACATTCCACCCATCTCGACCATTATGAGTGGCGATTGACCACGGTATGTGGTCAGGGGCATATGGGAGGCGACGAAGCCAAGACCCGTTAAATCGGTCACCTGGGTCTGGTGGAGCCAGTGGTGAGACCGGCCCATCCTGAACGAAGGGATGGGATGTATGGAGGGGCAGACGACTCTGGTCGTCGGGCATTGGGGCGACCGCGTACGACGGCTACTGGCAGTCGTGGCGGCAATGACCCTGCTGGCCGCGCTGATGGTGGCGTTCGCCGAGCCGGCTCGGGCTCATCACCCGGAAATCGACGCCGGCCAGTCATGCGTCGACGGCGTGCTGGTGGTCACCTACCGGGCAGTCAGTTGGAAGACCGACGGCTCGTCGGGTTCGGGGCACGACGACATCAGGATCGAAATCAGGCTCGACGGCGCCGGGTCGTGGCATGAGGTGGCGTCCGGTGAGTTCTCGGATGGGAACGGTTTCCAATTCGAAGGATCGATACCCGGTGGCCCGCTCTGGGGTCATTCGGTTGAGCTCCGCGCCCGGGCCGACGGCCCCTGGGACAATGGCAACGCCGGTGGTCAAACCCGGTCCACCTCCCCGTTCGAGGTGAACCGTGACTGTTACCAGGAGGATGACCCGGTGACTGTGGCCATGGGTCACGAGAGCTGCCGGTACGGCGACGAGGGCCGGGGCGGCCTATGGGTGGTGGTGGATCCGCCGGGAGGAGCCACGGTGACCGTCGAAGGGCCAGGCGGCCCGTACGTGATCACCGATTCCGCCGATCTCGATCTCGCGCCCGGGCTGTATTCGTGGACCACGGAGGCGGCGTCTGGCTACGAGCTCCTGAGCGCCGGGTATGGCGATTTCACGATCCATCCCTGTGAGGTCGGTGTGACGGTCGATCACGGAGCATGCTCGGCCGACGGCGGATACTTGGGTTTCGTCAGCGTCGAGATCGATCCCGAGGGGGTGGCCACGGTCATCGTCGAGGGCGAGGGCGGCCCCTACCTGTTCACCGGGGCCGGAGGCAACCAGAGCCTGGCCCCCGGGAGTTACATCTGGTCGGCCGTGGCGAGCCCGAACTTCGAGATGACCGGCGATTCGGCCGGCGAGTTCACGGTCGCGCCGTGTGATGCGTCGGCGCTGGTCAGCCAGGGCAGCTGTTCCGTCCCAGGCGGTGTCGAGGCAGGGTTCGTCGAAGTGGCGATCAGCCCTTCATCCGGCGCCACGGTCATCATCAGCAACGACGACGGCGAAGTGGCCTCGATCAGCGGTGAGGGCGGAAAGAACGACCTCATTCCCGGCGAATACACGTGGCAGGCAGTCCCTCGCGACGGTTTCGCCCTGACTGGAGACACTTCGGGTGCCTTCACCATCGACGACTGCGGGGAAGTCATAGACAATGCGCTGACCAGTGTGCAGGTCTCGGGTGTTTGTGAGGAAGGCTCCGGCATGGTCACCGTGACGATGGCCAACGGCGTCGAAGAGGTGATTCTGACCGTCGGCTCCGACGAGATCGTGGTCACCGAGAGTGGTGACGTCGGTGTTGCCATCGGATCGACGGTGACCTGGTCGGCAATTGCGAGCGACGGGTTCGCCTTTGCCGACGGTGGCGACTCCGGGACGTTGGAGATCGGAGTCTGCGACGAGGTCGAAGACCAGGAAGTCCTCCCGTTCACGGGGCTCGACAGTTGGGTCCTCGGCGGTCTTTCAGTTGTATTGCTGGCTGCAGGTCTCACCTTGGTCCACATCGCCCGACACAGGGAGGAAGGCGAGCTCTGAGCACCGTCTTCCTGAGGTGAGGGAGAAAGCCCCGGGACTAACCTCCCGGGGCTTTCTCATGGACTATCCCGCCTCCATCGAATATCTCAACGCCCATATCGCTCTCGGCGTGAGACCGGGTCTCGACCGGATCAAGCTGCTCCTCGAAGCCATGGGGGGGCCGGAGCAGGGATATCCCGTCATCCACGTCGCCGGCACGAATGGAAAGACGTCGACGTCGCGGTTGGCGACATGGCTGCTGATCGCTCACGGATTGACGACCGGCACCTATACCTCCCCCCACCTGCAGAGGGTCGAGGAGAGGCTGGCGGTGAACGGTCGATCCGCAACGGAGGAGCAGTTCTCACTTGCGGTATCCGACGTGGCGGCCTTCGCCGATCTCCTCGAGACTCGGACCGGGGAGGCCAGTACCTACTTCGAGCTGACCACGGCGGCGGCGTTCGCCTTCTTCGCCGACCAGGCGGTGAACACCGCGGTCGTCGAGGTCGGTCTGGGCGGCCGTCTCGATGCGACGAATGTCGTCGGTGCCGAGGTCTGTGTCCTGACCAGCATCGGCATCGAACACACCGAGTACTTGGGTGAGGACATCGCCACGATTGCGGGGGAGAAATTGGGCATCGTCACCCCCGGCTCGATCCTGGTCTCGGGCCCTCTGCCCGACCCGGCACTGGAGCGGGCCGAGACGACCGCCCGGGATCTGGGCATCCAGCATCGTCACTACGGAAAAGACTTCTCCGTCCTCGACGGCGAGCGGGGCGTCGGGGGATGGTTGACCACGATCGAAGGCGCCGAGACGACCTACGAGGACATCTTCCTTCCGGTGCACGGCAGGCACCAGCTGGTGAACCTCGCGGCTGCGGTGGCGGCAACGGAGGCATTACTGGGGAGGAAACTCGACCGTGACGCAGTGGAGGAGGCGTGCGCAGCCGTGACCCTTCCCGGCCGGATGGAGCAGCTGGGGACCAACCCGATCGTCCTCGTCGACGGCGCCCACAACGCCGACGGGGTGGCGACCCTCGCCGAGTCGATCTTTGAGGAGTTCCCCTCGGCGTCGTGGAACGTCGTCTTCGGGGTCATGGGTGACAAGAACCTGGATGCGATGCTGGAACACCTCCGGCCGATAACCCGCGGCGTGGTAGCCACGGCCGCCCGGTCGGAAAGGGCGGTCCCGGCTCAGGTGCTCGCCGAGAAAGTGGCCGAGCACGGGATCCCGGTGGTGATGGCCGAAGACGTCGGCGATGCCATGGACATGGCGCGGGCCGAGGCAGGCACGGAGGGTCATGTCCTGGTAGCGGGTTCGTTGTACCTGGCCGGAGAGGTTCGCGACCTGGAAGTCGGCTGACCTCGCCGACGGGTCCCGGCTTCGATAGCCTGAGCTGATGGCTGTCGAACACACCTTCGTAATGGTCAAACCCGATGGAGTCCGGCGCGGGCTCGTTGGCGAGATCATCTCCAGATTCGAGCGGAAAGGGCTGGGTTTGGTGCGGATCCGGACACTGACCATCGATGACGACCTGGCCCACCGCCACTATGCGGAGCACGTCGAGAAGCCATTCTTCCCCGAACTACTCGCGTTCGTGACATCGGGGCCGGTGGTGGCGATGGAATGGTCCGGGGAAGATGCGATCACCGTTGGACGTGACCTGATGGGGGTGACCGACCCCAAGAAGGCGGCACCGGGCACGATCCGAGGCGATCTCGGCCTTGCGGTCACCGAGAACCTGGTTCACGGATCCGATCGGCCGGAGAGCGCGGCCCGCGAGCTCGAGATCTTCTTCGGCGACCAGTAGCGCAACGCTTGCGGCAAAACGCATAACGCACAACGCTTCTATACACTCCAACCGTCTTCGCGGGAGATCTCGTCGGCTATGGCTGAAACCCTTCTTTCTTTTGCTGGCCAGGACATGGCCATTGACCTTGGCACCGCCAACACGTTGGTGTATGTCCGGGGCCGCGGCATTGTCCTCAACGAGCCGTCGGTGGTTGCAATCAACTCCAAGAACGGCAAAGCCCTGGCAGTGGGCATGGATGCCAAGAGGATGATTGGCCGCACCCCGGCACACATCACCGCGATCCGGCCCCTTCGCGACGGTGTCATCGCCGACTTCGACGTGACCGAGAAGATGCTCAGGTACTTCATCCAGAAGGTCCATCGGCGAAAGTGGGCTCGGCCCCGGATCGTGATCTGTGTTCCTTCGGGCATCACCCCGGTGGAGCGCCGCGCGGTGGAGGAAGCGGCATATCACGCCGGCGCCCGCCGGGCATACACCATTGAGGAGCCGATGGCCGCAGCGATCGGCACCGGTCTCCCGATTGGCGAGCCCGCCGGCTCGATGGTGGTCGACATCGGCGGCGGGACGACAGAGGTAGCCGTGATTTCTCTCGGAGGCATCGTCGTTTCCCGGTCGATTCGCGTTGGTGGCGACGAGCTCGACTCGGCGATCATCGACTGGATCAAGAAGGAGTACAACGTCCTCATCGGCGAGAGGACCGCGGAGCAGCTCAAGATGGCCGTCGGGTCGGCATGGCCCTACGCCGACGAGCCGTCGGCCGAGGTTCGGGGGCGGGACCTGGTCACGGGCCTCCCCAAGACGATTCTTCTCTCCAGCCAGGAGATCCGCGAAGCCATCGACGAGCCCACTCAGGCCATCGTCGACGCGGTCAAGTTCACCTTGGACAAGACACCTCCCGAGTTGGCGGCTGACATCGTCGAGCGCGGAATCGTGCTCACTGGGGGAGGAGCTTTACTGGTCGGGCTGGACCATCGCCTGGCCCATGAGACGGGGATGCCCATCGTGACCGCGGCCAAGCCGCTGCAGTCGGTGGTGCTCGGCTCGGGGAAGTGCCTGGAGGAGTTCGACACGCTGCAGGACGTGCTCGTGTCGTCATCCCGGCCATGAGACCCGGATCCCGTCGCATCCGATGCTGAGCCGAGACCGTCGAGACCGCGCCCTCCCCACATTCGTCACCCTGCTCGTCATCGGCTTGCTGCTTATGACCTTCGACGTCCGTCTCGAAGGTGGTGGGGTGGTCGGCTCACTTCGATCGGGGACGCAGACCCTTCTCGCGCCGGTACAGAAGGCGGCGGCGACGGTGGTCAATCCGGTCGGCGACCTGATCGACAGCCTCTCCAACGTCGCCTCGTTGCGTGAGGAGAACCAGATTCTCGAGGCGGAGCTGGCCGCGGCCATCGCCGCGCTGGTGGCGGTGCAGGATGATCTGGCGCGGCTCGATGTGCTGGAGCAGCTCTATTCACTCGACATCGGAGAGGCCTCGATAGGCAGGACCGAGGCCAACGTGATCGGCCGGCCGGACGCTTTCGATCAGGGCTTCATCATCGACAAGGGGACCAGGGACGGCGTCCTGCCCGGTCAACCGGTCATCGATGTCAACGGGTACGTGGTGGGCAGGGTCAAGGACGCATCCCCGGCCACGGCCACGGTGGTTCCGATAAACGTGTCCCGAGCGGGCATCGCGGTGCTGGTCGGGGCCCAGATCGGATCGCTGACACCGCAGCCGCTCACGTCCGACATGCGTCTCGACATCAGAGAGGCCCGCGAGCCCATCCTCGGCGGCGATCGGGTGGTCACCTCCTCCGCGAGTGCGGCATACCCGGCGGGCCTGGCGATAGGGGAGGTGATCGAGGACGCGGCACCCCAGAATGGATCCCTCACGGCCGAGGTTCGGCCGTTCGTCGAGCCTGGCGCCCTCCGGGTGGTGGTGGTGCTGGCATGGCCACCCGACCCGATAGCCACTGTCACCGACGAGCCCGAAGTGAGCACGTCCACAGCCCCGGGGTCGTCGACCACCGGCGCCGGCGACGCCTCGAGCACCACGGGAGGAGAGGGCCAGTGAGGCTGCGCCCCCTGATCTCGGTTGGGTTTCTCATCCTCTTCGCCGTGGTGATCCAGACGACGCTCTTCGGCAGGATCGAGGCGATCACCCCCGATCTCGTCATGCTTTCGTCGATCCTGTTCGCTCTCACCCGGATCCGGCCGGAGGCGGTGCTCGGCCTGGCGTTTGTCTCAGGCCTGATCATCGACCTGATCGGAACATCACTGCTCGGGCTCCGGGGGATCGTGTTCACCATCGTCGCCTACATCGCGGTCCGGACCCGTGACCGGGCCGACATTGGGAGGGTCGTGATCGGGTTGTGGGCCGGGCTGCTCTCCCTGGTAGGTGTCCTGGCGATCCTTTTCATCGGAACGCTCTTCGGCCAGTCCACGCTGTTGGGTAGCGGCACCCAGTGGGAGGTCCTTCTGGTTCCGTTGTCCAACACGGTGATAGCCATGCTGGTGGCTCCTTTGTTCGTACGGCTCGTCGACGGTCAAAGGCCGTCACTTGGTTTTGTATGAGATTCGCTTACCGACTCACCATTCTCGGAGCCGTGTTCATCGCCATGTTCTCGGTCATCGGCCTCCGGCTCTGGTTCGTACAGGTCGCCGAGGGGCCAACGCTCGCGTTGGCCGCCGAGGAGCTGACCTGGATCAAGCAGGCCACACCGGCCGCCCGCGGCGACATCTACGACCGTGACATGAATCTGCTGGCCACCAGCCGTCTCACGCCGGCGGTGATCGTCGACCGCACCTTCGTCCAGCCAGAGCAGAGAGAAGGACTGGTGCAGCAGCTGGCGGTGATCCTCGGGCTCGAGCCCTCCGAGATCGACGACATGTACGAGAAGGCCGGGACCAACGGTCGATTCGAGGTCTCGACGGTCTCCCCGGAGACAGCGCTCAAGATCACCGAGAGCCTGGACCTGCTCCCGGGGGTCGAGGTAGTCAACGTCCCGGAACGCATATATCTGACCGGGCCCACGATGGCCCATGCCATCGGTCACCTCGGGCTCCCCAGCGCCGCGGATCTGGAGGAGAACCCCAACCTCGACCCCAACCTGAGGATCGGGAAGCTCGGCGTGGAAAGTGTCTACGACGAGTACCTGCTCGGGACACCGGGCACCGTCGAATACCGGGTTCGGGAGGGACGGATCATCGCCATCCGCGATCCGGTGGAGCCGCAGCCGGGGAACTCCCTGGTCCTGAATCTCGACCTCGAGCTGCAGACGCTGGTGGAATTGGCCCTCGAAGAGGGAGTGGCCCTCTCCAACAGTGTCAAGGACGCGGATCGCGCCGAAGGCAAGCCGGTCTTCAGCGTCACCGAGCGGGCGGCCGCCGTCGTGCTCGACGTGAACACGTTCGAGGTCCACGCCATCGCGTCGTTCCCGGATTTCGACCCCGAGTTGTTCGTCAGCGGCATCGACGATGCGACCTTCAACAACCTCACCGAGACGTTTGCATTCAACAACCTGGCGGTGAGCGGCCTCTACCCGCCGGCATCGACGTTCAAGGCGATCACATACACCGCCATTCAGGAGGAGAATCTTCCCTTTCCGGAGGACATCGAGGGAATCGACCCCGACGCCCGAACCGTTCACTGCGACGGGCAACTGGTCCTGCCCGAGCTCGCAGACGGTTCACCTCAGGTCAAGACCGACTGGTACAACCCCAGGGACTTCGGATGGCTGAACATCCACGACTCTCTGCGCCAGTCGTGCAACATCTTTTTCTGGTCGGCGGCGCTCGGGACCTGGCAGCGGTTCAAGGAGACCGAGAACGAGAACATCATCCAGGACTGGGCCAAGTCGGTCGGCTACGGCGAGCCCACCGGAGTCGACCTGACGGGTGAGGCGGGTGGGATCGTCCCCACTCGGGCGCTGTTCGAGGAGTGGGCGTCGTACCAACGGGAGAATCCCGACGAACCGCCCCGGCTCGACTCCTCCCGGCTGGAGCTGGCCTCACCGTTCCTGGGTGGTGACCTCATGGACTTCGCCATCGGCCAGGGAAACTTCACCTCGACACCACTCCAGGTGGCCATGTCGTATGCGGTCCTGGTGAACGGGGGCAGGGTGATGGAGCCGAGGATCGTCAGGCACGTGATCGACAACGACGGCAACATCGTCTTCACCCCGGAGCCGACACTGGTTAGGCAGATCGACATCAGCGAGGCGACCCGGCAATCGCTTCTCACCGATCTCAATCAGGTTGTCACCAGGGGCACCGCGACCACCACCTTCTCCGGGTTCGGAGACGGTCTCGACAACGTGGGAGGCAAGACCGGGACCGGGCAGTCGACCAAGACCGCCGACAATCACGCCTGGTTCGTCGGAGTCACCCGGATCAACAACCCCAAGTACGTGGTGGCAGTCGTGATCGACCAGGGAGGCTCGGGCGGGCAGATCGCCGCACCGGTCGCCCGTCACATCATGCAGTACCTGATGGGGAACGAGCCGACTCCAATAGTCGAAGGGCAGGAGGCCCAGTAGTGGCCCTCCTCAACCGAATCCGTGAGGTCACGGTCGACCGTCGCGACAACCGGTCGGATCGGATCATGTTCGGGGCGATGCTGGTCCTCTCGGCGGTAGGTCTTCTCATGATCTACTCGGCCACCCGAAGCCAGGGCTTCGCCGGGATGGAACGCCAGCTCATCTTCGTTACGGCCGGACTGATCGTCTATCTGGTCTTCTCCAACATCGACTATCGGGAATACAGGAACCTCCTCCTGATCATGGGGCTGGCGACACTGGTGGCTCTGCTGGCAGTCTTCGCCTTCGACCCGGTCAACGGCGCCCAGCGCTGGATACCCCTCGGGTTCTTCAAGCTCCAGCCCGCCGAGTTCGCCAAGGTGGTGGTGATTCTGACCCTGGCCGCCCTGCTCTCACCGGCGACCAGGGACGAGCTCGGCCGCAAGAACATCACCTGGACCGAGGTGATCCAGGCGATGCTGGTCGTGGGGATACCGGGCTTGCTCATCCTCAGGGAGCCCGATCTCGGGACGACGCTCGTCTTCGGCTTCATCCTCTTCGCGCTGATATTCGTCGCCGGCGCCACCTGGAGACAACTCGTCGCCCTCGCCGCCTCGGCCGGTGTGCTCATCGCATCGGCATTCCAGTTCAGCTGGCTCGCCGATTATCAGCTTGACCGGATCCGGGTCCTTTTCGACGCCACCATCGACCCTCAAGGCATCGGCTACAACCTGCGCCAGTCTCGTTTCGCCATCGGTTCGGGGCAGTTCTTCGGAAGGGGGGTCTTCGAAGGGACCCAGACCAACTTCGAGTACGTGCCCGAGCAGGAGACCGACTTCATCTTCACCGCGGTGGCCGAGCAGCTCGGGTTCCTGGGCGCGATCGTCGTGATCCTGGGGTTTGCGGTGATCGTGTGGAGGCTTCTCGTGATCGCGGCCAACGCCAGGGATCGTTACGGTGCGCTGGTAGCCACGGGAATGGCGGCGATGATCGTGTTCCACGTCTTCGTGAATATCGGGATGACGATGGGGATCATGCCCGTCACCGGGTTGCCTCTGCCGTTCCTGTCCGCCGGCGGGTCGTTCTACCTGGCGATGACGATGGGGCTCGGGATCGCCAACTCGGTCTGGTTGCTGCGG
>Ga0256865_1000482_pt1 | contig 13481 bp, 6 predicted proteins | sample RVTome_14_FD_187337 | JGI IMG/M metagenome (GOLD analysis project Ga0256865, IMG submission 187337) | Soil microbial communities from uranium-contaminated site in the Upper Colorado River Basin, Wyoming, United States - RVT145D125 HiSeq ... | reverse complement strand
GGACAGGTGCTGTGCATCGTCGAGGCGATGAAGATCATGAACCAGATCGAGTCGGACACCACCGGCACGATCGCCGCGATCATCGTGGAAAACGCGCAGCCGGTGGCGTACGGGCAGGCGCTGTTCCACGTCACCCCGGAGTAGGGAACCGGAATGATCCACAAGGTGCTGATCGCGAACCGGGGCGAGATCGCGGTCCGGATCCTCCGGACCTGCCGGGAGATGGGGATCAAGACGGTCGCCGTCTATTCGACCGTGGACAGGAACGCGATGCACGTCCGGATGGCGGACCAGGCCGTCTGCATCGGCCCGCCTCCCGGGGCGGACAGCTACCTGAACGTCCCGGCGATCCTCTCCGCGATCGAGATCACCGACGCGGACGCCGTGCATCCCGGCTACGGCTTCCTCGCCGAGAACGCCGCCTTCGCGGAGATCTGCGCCAATTACGGCGTCCGGTTCATCGGGCCCTCTTCCGAGGCGATCCGCCTGATGGGGGACAAGATCGAGGCGCGGCGCGCGGTGCAGAAGGTCAAGGTGCCGGTCGTGCCGGGGAGCGACGGGGCGGTCACCGAGGAGGAAGAGGGGCTTCGGGTCGCCAAGGAGATCGGGTTCCCCGTGATCGTCAAGGCGGCGGCAGGCGGCGGCGGCAGGGGGATGAAGATCGTCCACAGCCCGGCGTCCTTCATCAACGCGTTCCTCACGGCCCAGTCGGAGGCGCTGTCGGCCTTCGGGGTTCCCGACGTCTACATCGAGAAATATTTCGACAACGCGCGCCACGTCGAGGTCCAGGTGATGGGGGACCGCCACGGGAATGTGATCCACCTCGGGGACCGCGATTGCTCCATCCAGCGCCGCCACCAGAAGTTGATCGAGGAATCGCCCGCTCCCGCCCTCCCGGCACGCGTCCGGAACCGGATTTGGAAGGCGGCGGTCGACGCGGCCGTCGCCGTGAATTATGATAACGTGGGGACCGTCGAGTTCCTCTATGTACCCGACGGCGAGTTCCACTTCCTTGAAATGAACACGCGGATCCAGGTCGAGCACACGGTGACGGAGATGGTGACCGGCATCGACATCGTGCGTGAGCAGATCCGGATCGCGGACGGAAAGAAGCTGCGCTACGCCCAGAAGGACGTCCCGATGCGGGGCCACGCGATCGAGGTCCGCATCAACGCCGAGGACCCGGAGACCTTTCTTCCTTTCCCCGGTCCGATCGATACGTGCATTTTCCCGGGGGGATTCGGTGTCCGCGTCGACACGGCGATCTACCCAGGCTACGTCGTCCCGTCCACCTACGATTCCCTCCTCGGAAAGTTGATCGTGCACGGCGACGACCGGAATGAGGCGATCATGCGAATGCGAAGGGCGCTCGACGAGGTCCGGATCGAAGGGGTGCGTACGACGGTGGCGTTTCACAAGAAGATGATGGTCAACTCCGACTTCGTCGAGGCGAGACTCTCGACGAACTTCCTCGAGAAAAACAGGCCCTGAAGATGGGATTCCTCGATTCCTTCAGGAAAATGTTCTCGTCGCAGGAGAAGGAGGACCGGGCATCCCTCTCCCGGAAGGTCCAGACGTCACCGAACGACCCGCATGCCCGCCAGAAGCTCGCCATCTTCCTGATGCAGCAGGGGGAGGTCGTCGAGGCGCTGGACCAATTCGCCCGCACCGCCGTGCTTTACGAGAAGGACGGGTTTTCCAGCAAGGCGATCGCGGTTCTGCGCCAGATGCAGAAGCACGATCCCGGGAACAACGACTTCCAGAAATGGCTGATCCGGCTTCTGGCGCATGAAGGGCTCTCCTCGGATGCCCAGGCGGAACTCCGGAAGGTGGCATCCGATCCGGCGAGGTTCGCCTCCGACGAGCAGCGGCTCGACTTTTTCCGGCAGACGGCGGAGTTCTTGAAGAGGAGCCCCCTGCCGCGCTTTTACATTTGCGATATCCTCCGGGGCCAGAGGAAACTGCGCGAGGCGGTGAACGAACTGGAAAAGGCGGTCCCGCAGACGAGGTCGAGCGGGATGTACGCCGACTTCTCCGAGCGCTTGCGCTCCGTCGTGATCCTGGCAGGCGACGACCTGGTTGTGCTCGAGCCGTGCGGTTTCATGTGGCTCGCGGTCGGAATGCCGGAGGAGGGTCTTCCGATGCTCGACCGGGTCGCCGACGCCGAGTCCGCCAACGGCGACTCCGGGCGGGCGGCGACCCTGCAGGGGGTCCTCGACGCCATCCGCGGCGGATGGGATGTAGGGGCCGCCGGGGTGTTCTCCTTCACGGATGCGGCCAGGGAGCTCGCCGGGCCGGAGCCGCTTCGGGGAGAGCCTCCGCCGGTGACACCCGTTCCCCCGGTGGAGGCACCCGGGGAGGACCCGACGAAGGCCGCCTACGGGGGGTACGAGCAGGAGGAGAGCATCGTACGGAGCGCTCTCGGCCGGCTGCAGGCGAAGGTCGAAGAGGAGATCGGGGACACGGACCTCGAGGCCCGGTACAACCTCGGGATCGCCTATAAGGAGATGGGACTGCTCGACGAGGCGGTGACGGAATTTCGGCTGGCGATGCGCAAGCCGGAGCTTTTCGTGGGGGCGGGGTCGCACCTGGCGGACACGCTGGCCGACCGTTCCGACTACGACGGGGCGCTCGCCGTGCTCGAAGCGATCCTCGCCGCATCCACCGGGGGGGAGGAGGTTGTGCGCGACGTGCGATACCACAAGGCGGTGCTCCTGGAGAGCGCGGGACGGCGGAACGAGGCGCGGGAAATCTTCCGGGAGATCCAGGAAAAGACCCCGGGGTACCGGGACGTCGAAACCCGTCTGCGGACCTGAACCCGTCCGGTTGCAAACCGGCGCGCGCTTGTGGTAGGAATATCAGTCGTGCGGGCGTAATTCAGGGGTAGAATGCAAGCTTCCCAAGCTTGACGTCGCCGGTTCGAATCCGGTCGCCCGCTCCACCCTCCTTCCTCTATAATTGGATCATGTCGATGCGATGGATGCGTTGGACCGGGGGCGGCCTGTTGCTCCTCCTCCTTTCCGTCGTCGGGTGGCGCTTGTCGCTCGAGATCCCGGAGAGGGTGCGCCGGGCAGGGGATTCTCTGGTCGCCGCGGCCGCCCGCGAAGGCCTCGCGGTCCGATACGACGGGTTGAAGCTCCACCTGCTGCATCTTCACGTCTCCATCGACAATGTGGTCGTGCGCGACGCACTCGCGGATCTCCCCCTCGGAACCGCCCGTTCGGTCGACGTCTCCCTTTCACCGGTGCGATTTCTCTCCGGGGGCCTTCCCGTCTCCAGGATCCGGATCCGGAATTTCCGCCTGGAAGCGGGCGAACGAAACCGCGCGCTCTACGATCGTTTGACTTCGACGCGAGGGGAAGGGACCTCCTCCTCCCTTCCCGAGATTCTGCTCGTGGACGGCTCGATCCACCTTACCCTTCCGGGCACGCTTCGCAGGTTCCAGGCCGGCGTGCGGGAAATTCGGGTTCGCGAGGGACGCTTTCTCGGGACGCAGGTCACCGCGTCCCTCGATCGGTCGGAGGGCGACGTGGCGCTGCCGGGGGACGCGGGCGGCGTCTGGCCGTTTCCGTCGGTCGAGGCGGAACTTTCCTACAAGGAGGGAGTTCTGCGCGTCCGGAAGTTCAAGGCGGCAGGGGATTCCGCCGCGCTTCGCCTCTCCGGATCTCTCGATACGCGGAAGCGGATCGCATCCGCGAAGGCGTCGGGGGAGCTGGAGATCGCTTCGTGGATCGCTGCCGGCGCTCCGGGGGTTTCGTACGTGCGGCGCGTTGCCCGGGAGGGGAAGGCGGAGTTCTCCGCCACCGTCGACGGTCCGTGGAGCGATCCGGAAGGGGCGGCCCGTCTCGTCTTCCGGAACGCGGGATTTCCCGGCGCCGCCGGGGCGGAGGGGGAGGCGCAACTCCTGCTCCGCGGTCGTGTCCTTCGACTGACCCGTGCGCACGCGAAACTGTGGGGGGGGGTCCTGGAGGCAGACGGGCTGTTTCATGCCGGGACCGGGCATGTGGAAGGGAAGGGATCCTTTCGACGGGTTTCCCTCGCCGTGGTCCCCTGGAAGGCCCTCGGCGTTCCGGTCTCGCTTGCCGGGACCGGAGACGCTTCCGTCCGGCTTGGCGGAACGGTGGATCGTCTCGAGGGGTCTGTGTCGATTGCAATTCCCGGCGGCATCGAGCGGATTTCCTCGCCGGGGGGAAGCGGTCCGGCGCTGCGGTTCCCGATGTCGCTGGATGCGGGCGGGTCCGTTTCCGGCGGGAGGGACGTGAGGGTCGATTCGTTCCGCCTGCTGGCGGGGAAAGCGGAATCGCGCGGGGACGGCGAGTTGTCGATCACCGGGGGAACGTTGCGTCTGCGCGGAACTCTTTCCATCCCCGCAGGGAAGGCGGACGATTACGGCGTCGACGAACGACTCGCCTGGGAAAAAGTCGCAGGGGAGTGGGAAATCTCGGGCCCCTGGTCCCGCCTTCGCGGGAGTGCGTCTCTTTCCGCGTCTGCGCTCTCGGTTCGCACGCTCCCCCCCCTTCCGTTGGTGCTGAAGATCGACGGCGTGCCGTCCGAGTCCCTCCATGTATCGGCCGGCGTCCCTGCGGAACGCTTCAAGGTCACCGCCGAGGGGACGTGGGCTTCTCCCTTCGACCCGTCACGGTCCGTTTCGGAATGGACGGTGGCGGCGCGGGAGATCGACCTCTCCGATACCGCCCGTTGGGTTTCCGCGGTCGCGGCGTCCCTGGGAGCGGACGCCGGCGAGGCGTCCCGCTATCTCGCCGGCATCGAGGGGAAAGGGGAAGCGGACGGTAAGGTTCGCGTCACGGCGGGGAAGGTCGAGGCCACGGGAAGATTCCAGGCCGCGCGCGTCGAGGTCCGCGGGATCCCGCTGCGGGCCTTGCGGGCGGAAGGGAAGATCGGGACCGCGGGATCCGCCGGCCGCTGGGACGCGAACGCGGAGGGGAAATTCGGCGACGGCGCGTTCCATGTCGCGGCGAAGGGGGACGGCGGAAACGGAACTGCGATCGAGGGGAATGCGGAGGGAATCAGGATCGCCCAGGTCTTCTCCCTGCTCCACCGCGATAACCCCGTGGGAGTGGGGGGAACCGTCGACGCCCGGTTCGCGGCCCGTCGGGGTCCGATGGGGTGGGAGGTGCCGCGGTTCACGGCCGGGACGGAGGAGCTCTCGGTGGGCCCGGCGCGGCTGTCGGGCGTGCGCGCGGAAGGCCGCCTCGGCGCCGCCGACGGGACGTTCTCTTTCCGCTCCGCGTCGCCGCCGGTGCGGATCGACGGAGAGGCGCAACGCTCCGACGGGTGGCCGACGAAGGTGTCGTTGACCGCGTCGGAGGTCCCCACGGCGCTTCTCCTCGTCGCCGGTGGGCGCCCCGGGATCGCTTCCGGCGGCGCGTGGAGCGCCGAGGCCGGCGGCGTGATCCGGCTGGCGGACATCGTGGAGGGCGCCCCCATTTCCCCTGGGATCTTTTCCGCCGTGCACGGCTCGGTGCTGGCGACGAATCTTTCCGTCGGCGAGGTGCGCTTCGGGGAGTTCCGCGCCTCCGGCAGGAAGAGCGGGGACGTATTGGAGGGAGAGGTCCTGACACGGACCCCCGACTCCCGGCTCGCATGGTCGGTGACCCTTCGGGAGCCCTTCGGCTTTCGCCTCGAGGGGCCGTTCAGCCTGAGCGACCCCGGGAACGGGACGGCAAAACCCGGGAACCGCCGCTTCTCCCTCCGCGGCCGGGCGCAGATCGAGGGAGCCCTCCGCGCGGTGGAGAAGACCTCGGGGACCCTTATCGTCGAATCGCTCACCTATCGGGAAGGAGAGTTCGACCTCTCGGGGAAGGACCTTTCCGCACGGATGGATCCGGAGGGGGTTCGGTGGACCGGCGGGACGATCCTCGCCGAGGGGCAACCCGTCCGGATCTCCGGGAGAGTCTCCTGGGGCGGAGCCCTTGACGTCCGCGTGGATGGGAAGATGCCGGCGTCGGCGGTCCGCCTTGCCGTTCCCTCCGTGTTCGACCGCCTCGACGGCACGGTGACGCTCGACGCCCGGATCACCGGGAACCGGGACGCCCCCTCCATCGTCGGGACGGGACACCTGGAAGGCGGCACCCTCTCGTTCATCGGATACAACCAGCTCTTCGAGGGGATCCGGGCGGAGGCGGTCCTCAGCCGTCAAAAGATCGTTTTCGAACATTTCGAGGCGAAGAGCGGGGGCGGCTTCATCGACGGTTGGGGTGAGGTGCCCCTCAAGATGGACGCGGGGCAGCGCCTGTACTTCTCGGTGGATTTCCTCGACATGCGGTATCCTTACCCGGAGGATTTTCGGCCGGTCGTCCAGGGGCGCGTGGAACTTCTCGGACCTGTGGACGACCTGCTGGTCACCGGCGACCTCGAGGTGCAATCGGCCAGCTACACGAAGCCCTTGCGCCCCGAAAAGGCGCTGATCGATTTCCGCAAGCGGCTGTTCGATGTCTCCGCGCGGCGGGAGAAGTCCGCCTTCCGCATACGCCTCGACATCAACGCGATCGCGGACGGTACGATCCGGATCCGGAACAACCTCGCCAACGCCGTCGCGAAGGGGGAGTTCCGGATCGTCGGCGACACCTCCCGGGTGATCGTCCTCGGATCGTTCGACGTCGTCGAGGGGACCGCGGAGTACCGCGGGAACAAGTACGAGCTCAAGCGCGCGTCGGTCGATTTCCAGGATCCCCGAAGGAACAACCCGCGCCTCGACTGGCGGGCGGAGACGACGAAAGGGAATGTGACCGTGACCGTCACCGTGACCGGCATGCTCGATAAATACGAGGTCGACCTGTTCTCCGACCCGCCGCTGGGGAAGAACGATATCATCGCCCTCCTGTCGCTGGGGGCCACGACGCAGTCGCTGGCGGGGCAGGAAGGGGCCGTGGGATCCGCCGCCGCCGCCTCGATCGCCCTCGGACCGTACCTGGGAGGCGTTCAAGAGAGGATCCGGGGGGTCGTCGGGCTGGACCGGTTCGCCATCGAGCCGGTGTTCTCCTCGACCACGAAGACGTTCGAACCGAAGTTCATCGTGGGGAAATCGTTCGGGGAGCGGGCTTCCGTTTCCATGGCCACGAGCGTCGGCGCGTCGGCAGACGGCACCGCCACCGCCGAATACAAACTTCGCGAGCACGTCTTCCTGCAGGGGACCTGGCAGAGCGCCACCACAACCCAGGAGGGGGACCTCGGCGGCGACCTCAAGTTCCGTTACCGGTATCGACAGTGGAAGGACTTCCTCCGTGGAAAGGAGTGATCGTCTCCCACTCCTCCTGGCGGCAGCGCTCCTCCTTCTCCTTCGCGGGTTATCGGCGGCGGACGAAGCCCCCTCGCCGGCAGCCTCCGGTCCCGTCATCTCCTCGATCTCTTTCCAGGTGGCGTCCCCGTTCCTGATCTCCTACGAGGAACTCGCGGGGCTCATCAAGGTGCGCCCGGGGATCCGGCTCACCAGGGAAGGGGTCCGAGCGTCGATCCGGGGACTGTCCGAGAAATTGATCTTCCGCGAGGTCTCCGCGTTCACCCGCGAGACGGACGGAAAGGTGGATCTCCTCTTCTTCCTCAGGCCGTTCCCCCTGGTCGTGGAGATCGAAGTGGCGGGGGCGAAGCGGTTCACCCCGGCGCAGATCATCTCGGCGTCCCGACTGAAGCGCGGCGCGCCCGTCGAGGAAAAGGACCTTTCCGCCGCGGAGGAGGCCGCGAGGGCATTTCTGATGCGGAAAGGTTTCGTCCGGGGGATGGCCACCGTCTCGGTGACCTGCAACGTGGAAAACGGCGGTGGGAGGCTCCTTGTCACGGTTGTCGAGGGAGAACCCGGGACCGTGGGGAATCTCCGGTTCCCGGGCGCGACACGGTTCACGCCCGAGGAGATGGCGCGGTTTCTCGACGCGGAAGCGGGGAAGCCGCACGACTTCCGCCGGTGGGAAAAGGGACTCACCCGCCTGAGGAGCGAGTACAAGAAGGCGGGATTCCTCACCGTGCGCGTGAGCGACACGGTCGCGCGGTGCGAGCCGTCTTCGGATCTCCTGTGCCCGGCCGTCCAGGTCGAGGAGGGGCCGCAGTACGACGTGCGCTGGGAGGGCGTCGCCGCCTTCACGCCGGCCCGCCTCGCGGAGGTCGCCGGGCTCCGGGGAGACGATGAGATCTCCGAAGGCGCGCTTCAGCACGACCTGCGGGAGCGGTTGGTCGCGTTTTACCGGGAACGGGACTACCTGCTGTTCGACGCCGCCGTCACCGTGGAGGAGCCGTCCGCGGGCCGGACTCCTCTCATCGTGTCGGTCGTGGAAGGGAAACGTGGCTACATCAAGGAAGTCCGCATCGTAGGGAATCGGGGTTTGGGCGAGAAGGAACTTCGCGGACAGATGACGACGAGGCGCCGCGGAGTCTTCCATCGGGTCACGGACTCCGGGAAATACCGCGAGGAGGAGTGGAACGACGACATGAACGCGGTCGTCGGGTTGTACCAGAAGTCCGGGTACGCCCGGATGAAGGTCCTGGGAGTCGACGATGCCTGGGACGACCGGGGGGGGATCGTGAAAACGGTCCGGGTCGAGGAGGGGCCGCGATACCGGGTCCGGGAAATCGTCTTCCAGGGAAACGACCACTTTCTCCGCGCCGAATTTCTTCCGCTCATCAGGAACAAAAAGGAGGGGGAATACCTCGACTACGCCGGGGCGGAGGCCGATCAGGAGGCGGTGGCCGCGCACTATCGCGACGCCGGCTACCTGGATGTGGCCGTGGAGTCGGAGGTGCTCTTCGACACGGACAACACCTCCGTGCTGCGCTTCGTGATCGTCGAGGGACCCCGCTACCGGCTCGGGAACATCGTGGTCCTGGGGACGCTCCTCACCCGGGTCGCGGCGATCCTTCGCGAGAACCCGATCGCACCGGGAGGGACGACCGGTGAGAAGGACCTGTTCCGGTTCCAGCAGGCGGTCTATGCCACGGGGCTCTACAAGAGCGTGCGGGTCCAGCGCGTCAAGCGCCCGGAGGAGGGGATCCTGGACCTGGTGTTCGAAGTCGAGGAGGCCCTCTTTTTCGAGGTGGAGTACGGCGGCGGGTGGGGCACCGACACCGGTTTCCGGGGGCTCCTCGGGGCGAAGGAGAAGAACCTCAACGGCCTCGGGAGGAGCATCTCCGCGCAAGCCATCCTGAGCCAGAAGGAGGAGAGGCTGATCGGCTGGCTCCGGGAGCCGTGGATCTTCGGCAACCGGTGGAAGTGGGAAGGGGGGCTCACGGGATCGTACCAGAGGGCCGAGCGCGTGAGCTTCAACCTCCGGAAGGCGAGCGTCGTCGCGAGCATCACCCGGAAAGTGTTCGAACGATCTTCCGTGGCGCTGCAGTACGAACTGTCGCGGGACGAGGTGTCGGAGGTTGCGCCCGGCGCGGTCCTTTCACCCGAAGACCAGGGATCCGCCACCGTCGCCGCGGTCCGCGCGCTGGCGGTGCTCGATTTCCGCGACGACCCGTTCAACCCGAAGAAGGGGACCCTTCTTTCCGGGTCGGCGGAGGTGGCGACGCTGCCGCTGGGATCCGAAGTGGACTACTTCAAGCTGTCGGGCCAGAGCAGCTTCTACTTCAGCGTGTACCGGCGCTTCACGTTTGTTCTCTCCGGCAGGGCAGGCATGGCCCGCTCCTTCGGGCGAACGGAGGAGGTGCCGATCCAGAAACGGTTCTTCCTCGGGGGGCGGAGCACCGTTCGCGGCTTCAAGGAGGACACGTTGGGGGCCATGGGAGTGGACGGAGCGCCCACCGGCGGCGACATGATGGTGAACTTGAACACCGAACTGCGCGTTCCCCTTCGGTACGGGTTGATCGGGGCGGTGTTCGTCGACGCGGGGAGCGTCTGGTTTTCCAGCGACGCGGCGAACGGCTTCGACCTTCGGAAAACCTCCGGCCTGGGCCTGCGCTACGTGACGCCCGTCGGGCCCATCGGCCTCGATTACGCCTGGAAACTCGATCGCCGCGAGGGGGAGGCGGCGGCGGAGTGGCACTTCAGCATCGGCTCGGTGTTCTGACGATACAGATAAGAGGGATTCGTGGTAATTTCGCTTCATGCCGGAAGGAAACGACAGGGGCGGGGGGATCTTCCGGGATCGTTCCGGGTGGCGGGGGGGGTTCGCGCTCTCCTGGTGCGGCCTTCTTGCGTTGACTGCGGCAGCGTCCCTTTTCCTCGGGGGTTTCTCCACGGCCTCCGGCGGGTTCCTGGCGGGGGCCGCCGCCGGCGAATTCGTTCTCGCCGTGGCCAGTTCCGTCCTCCTGGAGCGGATCGTGTTCCGGCATGTCCAACGGCTGCGGATCGCCGTGGCGGATGGCGCCGACGGGCCCCTGCCGTCGGTAAAAGGCCCACTTGCCCCGTTGGCGGAGGCGATCTCCGCCCGGCAGGAACGGTCGGTTGCAACGCTTCGTGAGGCGGTCCGGGATCGCGACCTGCGCCTGGCGCAGGTCGAACGCCTCCGACGCTCTCTCGAGGAGGCGCGGACAAACCTCGAGTCGAACGTCCAGTATCTCCGGACGATGGCGGAGGTATCCACCGTCATCGCAGGTACTCTCGATCCCGAGGAGCTTTACAGGATCCTTCCGGAACGAGTGATGGCGAAACTGGGCCTGAACGACTTCTGCATCATGCTCTACTGCCGGGAGACGAAGCGCCTTGTCGCGAAATCCGTCTCGGTGGGCGACGGAGGGACGATGCCGGAGTTCACCCTCGCACCGGGGGAAGGGATCGCGGGGAAGGTGTTCGTCACCGGGGAGCCCGCCTGGATCCCCGACGTCAGATCCTCCCTGGACTTTCTGCACTACGGGGGGCGTCGTACGGACGTCCGCTCCTTCATGTGCGTCCCCCTCGTCTCGAAGGGGCAGAACATCGGGGTGCTGATGTTCAACCACCCCGAGCCGAACGCCTTCGAACCGGAGCTGCTTCCGACGATGCGGGTGCTCGCGTCCTACCTCGCCATCGCCATCGAGAACGCCGGGATGTTCGGGTTGGTCAAATCCCTGGCCGAGAAGGACTCCCTGACGCGGCTCTACAACCACGGGTCGTTCCACGAGAAGCTCGCCATCGAGCTGGAGCGTGCGAACCGGTACCTCCGGTCGATGGCGGTCATCATACTGGACCTGGACAACTTCAAGGAGATCAACGACCTGTACGGTCACACGACGGGGGACCGCGTGCTTGCGCTGGTGGCGGGCGCATTGGGCGCCCAACTTCGGAAAACGGACATCGCGGCGAGGTACGGAGGGGACGAGTTCGCGGTGATCCTTCCGGAGACCGACCTTTCCTCCGCGGCGGTGATCGCGGAGCGTATCGCCGAGGGAATCTCGAACGTCCGGCTGGACATCGGCAGGGAGAGTGTCATCTCCTTCACCGCGAGCGTCGGGTACGCCTCTTGCGGCCACGACGCACCCGGGCGGGGAGAGATCCTGAACATCGCCGACCGCCTCATGTACGAATCGAAGCGGCGAGGCCCCGGAGGCGTGCTCGGGATGCAGATCTAGGAAACGGGAGGTCCGATGGACCGGAAGGCCGTCGAGCAGTACCGGCTCGCACTGTTCGGGCGCATGGTGATGGGCGTCGCCCACGAGATCGACAATCACCTGAGCGTCGTTCTCGGATTCTCCGAGTTGATCCAGCTGGCCGCGGGGAAAGAGCAGAAAGTAAGGGACGGCGCAGGAAAGATCCTGTCCTCCGGCGAGAAGATCGGGGCGATCGTCCAGCGGTTCTCCCTGTATGTGCGTCCGCACGCTCCCGCCCCCGAGCCGTTCCTCCCCGGGGAGATGATACCGGAGATCCTTATGTTCTCGCGGTACGACCTCGGCCGCGACAATGTGACCGTACTGCCGGGTCCGGAAGTTCCCCCGGGATTCCTTCACGCCGATCGACGGGATTTCGGGTTGGCGCTCCTCTCGCTCCTTTTCAACGCGGCGGAGGCCATGTCGGAAAGGGGAGGGGAACTGTCGATGCGGGCGTCCATCGACGCCGCCGGGTGGAAATTCGCCGTGAGCGACCAGGGGCCCGGGATTCCCGCGGGGCTTGAGGAGAAGATCTTCGAGGTCGGGTTCACCACCCGCACGGGGCCGGTCCACATGGGCATGGGCCTCCCGGTCGCGCGGCACCTCGCGGAGGAGGCGGGGGGGACGCTGCAACTGGCGAACAGCCCCGGAGGAGGGTGTGAAGCAACGATCCGGTTGCCGATGAAAGTGACGCCCTGATCGCCTCCGTGCCTCCCTTCATGTACTCGTAAATCCGGAAACGGAAATATCCTGCCGGTACTTCCTTCCCGGGGGTTGGTGGGCTACCCGTTCCAGGCACACCTCTCGGCAAACATTTTCCCAATAAGGCGCAGATTCTTCGCCGGAAGCGAGGACCGAAAGGATTAATACATGACAAATTGAGGACTTACGTTAACCTCGCCAGTAGGTCTGAATATTGCTGGTATACCGGCACCGGTTTTTCCGCAGCCACAGACGGATCTTAAACAGGAAGGAGGGGAGTGAAATAACCTGGCACCAATAAAGGGGGGGCCATGGAAAATTTCTTTGGTACTTTAGGGAGATTGCTGGATTCTTTGGGTACTTTGGTTTTAGTGTTATTGTTCACGGCTTTGGCGTTTTCTGTTGGATACCAAATGGGATTCACTACCGGATTAGATACCAAAGTTACCTTGGTTGGGGAGAGGTACACCATGAAAGTAACAGGGAACGACAAGAGATGAGGAAAGCGGAAAATACATAAATGAAAACGGGAGTCATCTTTCGATGACTCCCGTTCGGTTTCTCATGGTGCCGAAGGGGGGATTTGAACCCCCACGTGGTTGCCCACACCAGACCCTGAATCTGGCGCGTCTGCCAGTTCCGCCACTTCGGCACGCATCCCGCGGAAGTAGAAGAGTAACGCAAAACCGGCCGTCGCGGCAATCCCCAAAAAGCGAACCGTAAATTATTCCTGCCGGTATGTATGATGGGGATACGATTTCGACGCGAAGGAGACGCGGATGCGCGACCAGGCGTATTGGGAACGGTGGCTCCGGCAACGCCCGAAGGCGGTCGAGGAGTCTCGCGCGTCGGTGAAGGAGTGGTACCGGGAGGCCGGCGTCGAGAAGGGCGAGCGCCGAGCCTTCAAGGCCGCGCTGAAGGCGCTGAACCCGGACGGGGTGAAGGGAAAACGGGATAAGAAGCCTCCACGGCGAGGGAGGGGACGGCTCCCCGCGGAAAGCACTCCGTACGGCGCTCCGCGGGACCGCCGCGGAGGGGACGGGGGCCGGACCATCGAGGGACGCCTCCGCTTCACGCGCGAGGGGCGGCCGATCGTGATTCCGTCCGATCCGGAAACGCCCATTGTGCGGATCCCGGGACACTCCCTCTCCGGTGCATGGCCCAAGGACCGGGTGCTGGTGCGGCTCGATCGACGGCGGGCCGGCGGCCCGTCGTATGGCCGGGTCGAGCGGGTCCTCGAGCGGGGGATCCGGACGTTTGTCGGCCGG
>Ga0256865_1000481_pt1 | contig 13490 bp, 8 predicted proteins | sample RVTome_14_FD_187337 | JGI IMG/M metagenome (GOLD analysis project Ga0256865, IMG submission 187337) | Soil microbial communities from uranium-contaminated site in the Upper Colorado River Basin, Wyoming, United States - RVT145D125 HiSeq ... | reverse complement strand
CTTCCCCCTTCCCCCTTCCCCCTTCGGATTACGACACGCCCTCCAGATGGCGAGAAGTACCACATCCCTCCAAATTGGGAGGTATCTTCTAAGTAGTTCGAGAGCCGGCACCGATGGTTACGCGTCTAGGCTCAAAACATCTAGCGACGGTTTTGAAACACAGACATTTCATCAGGAGCGCTTTCTACCCTAGCTCTCATGATCGGTTACGACCCTGGCGGGAATGGCAGGTTGCAATTATGAAGAAACCGCAAATAGTCTTTGAAGATCGCTCTACCGTAAGAATTCAAGTCGCCGGGCAGCTTGACACCGCAGAGTTTGAAGATGTATTAGCCCGCGGCTACAAGAGGACGATGGGCCTGCTCTCTACGAAGACCATTGTTTTCAACTTCTCTGGGCTAACATGGTGTGAAGTCTGGCCACTTAGCCTCCTCGCGATGTGGATCCACGAACTTGTCGCACTCAATGGCAAAGTGATCGTGGAATATCCCATGAAGGGTGATACTCGGGAATTCCTCTCCAAGTACGGCCTCACCCAACTTCTCAATCGCCTTGGCGTCGAGGTCATAGACATCAGCGGAGACTCCTCTGACAGGCTACCTAACGATCTACTACGAGCACCCTTTTTCCCATTGACCTTCTTTTCAGAGCAGGACTTTAAGAATCTACTTGCGGAGCTTCAGGACCAAGATCACTTTCGCCTTTTGTTCGCAGATATTGAAGATAACGATCTCATAAAGACCGGAGCCATTAGAGATGTAATAATCTGGGAACTCGGAGATAATCTATATAGATACGCTGAAGGTCGATTTGGGAATATAGTCATGACCAAGATCGGGTCTAGTCTTTCGATTTCGAGAGATCAATTGAAAAGGAGGATGGTCCCCTCTGTCAGACACTTCGAGCGGTCCTTTCTTCGACATATCGGTACAGGCGGTTACATTTCCATAGTCATCTCAGATAAGGGTCCTGGTATCAGACGAACGCTTCAGAAATCATACTCAGAGCATATCGGCCATGGCAAGAGTACAACCTCGCAGGGCGGAGAGTGTGATGTAATCGAGTATTCATTCGACTGCTTTTCTACGAGTAGATCAACAGATGAGAGGATTGGGGCCATAAGAGATGCAATATCTGATCAGCATTCCAATCGCTTTAAACCAGAGACTGGTCTCTTCCGACTATTTCAGACAGTTCGAGATGCACACGGTCTCCTCCTGGCGAGAAGTGGTCGGTCACTTGTAGCGTACAATTTCTACTTAGACCCCCGGCAGCCGAAAACCTTTAGATCCTGCGACCATGAAAGTGACCTAGCCAGTTTCGGCGGGACTCAGTTTAAGATATTGCTTCCAGTAAGGCGGCCAATTAATGAAACCTCAATTCGGTCGAGGATTGCTGTCAATAAATCTCCAAAAGAGCATCCAACACGCTACTATTTTTTATCAGCAAGTTTTGAGAACATCGGCGTTGATGATTTGCAGCGCCAGGCGGAGGCCCTTCAGAACTTTTTGTACCATGTACAGAAGGAGCGGCTGACTGCGCTGAAATCGGATCCGGTTCACATTCTCGTAGCTAACTTAAGTCGGTGTAATCACCTGGCACCAAAGGTGATCCCGTACGTTCTTACAAGGCTCGGCGAAAGTGCGCCTTCGAAAGAGATCACCGTATTTGTCGATGTACCGAGCAACGTCTTGGAGAACACACGGATCAATTTCGATCAGTTCGTTACAGAGAACAAAAACCCAATCCCAGTCTTCGATGAGTACGGAGTACCGCATCTCATTGGCGCCAGCAGTGAGGTGGAGAGTATGTTCACCAATCTGTATAAGAATCCGGATTACAAGCCAGGAGAGGATGAAACTGCTGCTAGGGAACTCGTGCGAAAATATCCAAACCTCTTTCAGTATGATTTCAACTCAAGTCGCCTACAAGTACACGATGGAATCTCTATTGCGCAATCCTATAAGCGTCCCTTATTGAAGGCAGCGCTGAAGGAAATGCTGGAGTCTCCGCAGATCGGTGTATTTGATGCCCATGCAAGAGTGCTGCTGCCTTCTGAGGTTTATTGTGAGGGGTACTTTGATCTCACGCGGATTCAGGACAATTCCAGATATCGAGCTCTTGTACTGGACTGGATCAACACATGGATTTCGGAGCTGGAGCCCACGATCCTCGTTAGTATCGGTAGGCGTCTCGGCCACATACTCGACGAGATTTCTGGCCCTTTGAAGAGGATCAAAATCGCCACTGGAAAGCGCCCTCTTATACGGATAAAGGATGTTCCCGATATTCCTCCCAATGCTACTCTACTGATCGTTGTTGACGTTATTGGTACTGGCGCCACTTTGGAGCAACTGATACCATTGTTGGCGGAAAGCGTGGTTGTTAATATTATTTGTCTTATTAATGCACGACCTGGCGGCCTTTCAGAGTCAGGGTCGTATGCTCGCTTTCTGCGGGATTCAGTAGTTCAGCGTGCGCTGCATTACTTCTACCATTTGCCGAGGAACTGGCTTTACACAGATGTTCATCAGGTGGACCCCTATACTCATGCTCTTGTTAGGCCGCAGTATTCTTCTGCTAGATTCCTCTGGAAGGGTTTGACACAATCAATCTCAACTGTCGGAGGAAGGGAGGTGTCCTATACAATCAATTCTTTTCTTGACGATGTCGTTCTGCCTTCTGCAAGCGCGCTGTCGGGCCACTTTACACTGCGGGACAGCCGTCACCTTACGTATATTTTTAACCCTACGATACTAACGGAGAGATTCGCTTTTGAAATGTGCGAGGTGATTCGGGGCGACGTCAACCTGCTTCTCGCCAAGGTAATCGGACGTGATATCACGGTCTCTCATATCGCCTTTCCAGCATTCAATGCGGGTACTGAGTGCGTAGCTAAGCGACTGGCGGCTATATTCCGCACGAGTAAGCTTCACGCCATTGACATGGCTGTCCTTCGGAGCCAATTCCCCTCCGCGTCCAGGCAGATTGAGGGAGTAGATGCGGTAATACTGATCGATAGCGTGTTTGAGAGCGGAGCGACCCTCATATCGATGTTGGATTATTTGGAGCAGCGCGGGGCTCAGTATATTTTCGCCTACCCGATCATATGCCGTGCGAATGAATCTACCGTTCGGAGGTACGTGAATCTCACACGATATAACTGTACGGAAGTTCACATACAGTTTCTTGCCTCAGTTGAAATACCAACATTCCCTCAGCACGATTGTCCTGTATGCGCTAGCCTTGCGGAGTGGGAGCGAGTTCGCGAGGAGTTTTTGTCAATCACATCGGTACAGTCCTTGGCCGAGAAAGAGATAGCAAGACTTTCGCCCAAGTCTGTGGAGAATATCACAAATGAGCAATTGCACCTGCCATTTGGAGCCTTGTCATCTGATAGAGAGTTGGATATCGAAATCAGATGGAGGCTTCAGCTGTCTCTAAGGTATCCAGGGGAAAGGCATTGGCTGGATCGGCTGGTTCGAGAGTACTCAAGTAATGACAAGAGGAGGCGCATTCTCTCGCTTTTCTCTATTATTGATCACGAGAGGTTCTTCCAGCGTCTGGATGAACCCATGAGAGCATTAGTGTTTCACGATGAGTTTCGCCGGCACATTATCGAGGCCTCAAAGTACTTTCTGGAAAATCCCAAAGAGCTGGATGTCGAACATCTCGAGAGTGTGCTTTCCGTTATGAACCAAGTCGATCCCGAGGCTCTACTTTCCCGCTACACAAAAGTACTTCAAGCATGTATAGATGACTGTGAGCGTCTGTTAAGAGTAGTTTCCTTCGGTGTGAGAGAGAAGAAATTTTTTGACTATCCGAGGCGGATCTGCGAAGCGCTTAAGAGAGTAGACCAACAAGTGTTGGGCAACGATGAACTGAAGCATTTATTGGCTGAGTTTATTCACTTTTGGCGAAGACAGGTCACAAAGACAGAAAAGCAAGCAAGGAGCGCGATCCACTGCTACCGTGAACTAACAGGCGCTCTTTTTCACGAATTGGGACATGAGAAGGACGACCTGTTGACGATGTTACAGAGTGACCCTCTTGGAGCTATGCCGGTGAAACGAGCTTGGGATAGACTCGAGAGTGAGCTCTTGTATGAAGTCTTCCCGCTTCTGCGAGCGTTTCTTCGTGCTAATCTTCCCTGCGAACTAACAGATGATCTTTCGAGATTGCTTGAGTTACTCGTATTTCAGGTAGAGCACGGTGGCGAGACAATGCGAAAGCTACTTTGGACCGAGGAATCGCCAAGAAGTGACGGGCTCATGGTTGCCCCAGTTCAGCACAGAGATGTAGCTCGTGAACTCGGAGCTGTCGTAAGTAGAGTATATGAGCTCATTTTCGCAGAGGGAGGCGTGAGACCAATTCTCTTCGAATTGAGGCAGAATATCAAAAGAATAATAAGTGAAGTGATTGGTCAGTATGAAGGCAAATTCACGCAAAAGGAAATATCGGTTGATCGAGTATTTCCAGAGGAAGCATGCTTGGTGTTCGGGTACGAAGGCTCTCTGAAGACTATTATACACAACATCGTCGAGAATGTCTGCACTCACTCACGTGCCCAAAGGTTCGAAATTCGATGTAAAATTGACGGGGGGGCCGAAGCGATAGAAATAAGATTCCTTGATAACGGTGGTCTTCGGACACCGCTTAGAAGCGGAACTGGATTGAGCACGTCGATGAACCTCGCAACGCGCTACTGCGGTGAACTCTCGGTTAAGAATGTAAGAAGGAACAGTCCTGACTATATGAGAGGTTTTCGTACTGTGGCATCACTAAAGCTTGCTTCGTTGGCGGAGGATGTAAACACGTGAGGTAATGCTGTGAAGAGCACGCTAATAATTGTAGATACCGACCAAGGATTCATTCAACGCTTTATGAAGAAGTTGAGTGAAGAGATAGTTGAGGATTCTTACGTCATCTTGCCTTTGATTCCCGATACGACATGCGAGGTGAAGACACTAGCAGAGCGTATCGCTTCCGAAATTCAGTCGTATGACATGCAAGAGAGGGTCGCGGGCGTCTTTGTTGACATTGTCATATATGAGAAGAGAGCTCTTGACACAGCGGGATTTGAGATTGTCAGGGAAATCCGGAAGCTGTTACCTAATCTTCCTCTGTTTTGCATAACCAGCAAAATCCGCGGAGAGCAAGAAGAACAGATTTTTTCGCGAGCGACCTTGGAGGATGTTGAGGGTGTATTCTCCAAGGACTACCTTGACGGCGAGCAAGCCTCCTCGAAGCGACTCCGCATGATTCTTGAACGTGGCACTGCTAAGAGACAAGCGCGCTTAGGACTTGTTAAGGCTAACGACGAGATTGTCGCGCAGCCAAACAGTATCTTTCTCTCTTTCAGTTACAAAGAGGAGGATACCGAGTTGGTTTCCGGGCTCAAGCGCCATTTGGAGCGGAGCCGTTATAGCGTGGTCACGGGCGAGCAGAACCCGCTCGGATCGGTTTCAAAAAGCATTCTGAAGAAGATCGCGTCCTGCGGGATGTTTATTGCAGTAATGACTCGCCGCGACAGAAAGGAGAACGGTATGTACACGACTAGCAGCTGGCTCCTAGAAGAGAAAGGCGCAGCATTAGCACTGGGGAAGAAATGCCTCATGCTCATAGAGGATGAGGTGGACTTGAGTGATATCGGAGGGCTACAGGGCGACGATCAGCGGCTTCAGTTCAACAGGAACAACTTTGCGAGCAGAGTATTGGATGCTCTCGAGATGCTGGCCGGATAGGGTTTGCTCCTTTGCCTGGTTAGGTCCGGGCGAGCAGCCAGAGGGTAAGGTGACAGACGTTTCTTGGCCCCTAAGCTCTACTCTGGTGGCCGCAGAAGGGCCCCGAGGTGCGCCCGGCGGCCTGGGCGAGAGAGACTCTAAGCGCTTGATTCAGAAGCGCTTATACGCCACCCGCTCCAGATCTTGCAGCGTTCGGCCCATGACCGAGTCGGCCTTCCCATTTGACAGGATTCGCTGAATTGACAAGAATCGCTGTCAAATGGAGACCGCCCCCGATCGCGAAGAGGCCGCTCTGCCGCTCGTCGAGATCATCCGCGACGCCGCGACCGCCGCTGCTGCCCTGAAGTCGCCTCGTCCTGCCATCCTGGCCGCATTACGGGAACCGGCCTCCGCCAGTGCGCTGGCCCAACGATTGGGCCTGCCGCGTCAACGCTTGAGCCACCACATACGTGAGCTGGAGAACGTCGGTCTCGTGAGGCTCGTCGAGCGACGGCGGCGGCGCGGTTGTGTCGAGCGCGTGGTGCAGGCCGCGGCCCGACGTTACCTCCTGAGCCCGGATCTTCTCGGCGAGCCCGGCCCTCAAGAGCCCGAAGACCTGCTCCGCCTCGTTAGGCGACAGACGTGCGAAACGGCGATGTCCCCGACCCCTGAGCTCCGCGAAGGCGGCGAAACGGCGGTGCTCGCCGGCGCTCAGTCGTCCCACGTGCCGGCCGTCGGGGGCTCGCCGCCGCCCTTGCCAACCCGTCCCAATCAAGGTACGATCGTTCCCACCATGGGAACGTCCGCGAATCCTCCCACCGTGCCAACGGCATTGGCCGACGCCCTCTTCACACCCGTCCAGCAACGGGTGCTCGGTCTGCTCTTCGGCCAACCTGCTCGGCGCGAGGAGGTACTTGAGCCGGTTCCGCTGGACGTCCGACTCGTCGCTGACGACGACCGCGTCGTAGCGTCGAGCCCACAGCGCGCCGGTCCAGTCTCGGAGACGTCCGACCTCCTTGGAGCTCGCGATGGAGCCATGCCTTGGCCAGGCTCCAGTCGAGCTTGACCGTGGCCGGCGAGACCCCGAGGACCACGGCCGTCTCGTCGACGGTCAAGCCGCCGAAGTAGCGCATCTCGACGATCCGGCTCTGCCGCGGTGCGACCTTGGCGAGCGCCTCGAGCGCCTCGTCGAGGGCCAGATCGGGCTCGCGACGATCCGGGACGCCCAAAGCCTCGTCAAGAGCCAGGACGACGGCACCCCCGCCGCGCTTGGCGGAGCGCTTCTTGCGCGCGTGGCTCACCAGGACGCGGCGTATCAGGGTCGCCGCCACGGCGAAGAACTGCGCCCGGTTCTGCCAACAGATGCGCTTGTGCTTCGCCAAGCGCACGTAGATCTCGTGGACGACCTCGGTGGCCTGCAGGGTGTGTCCCGGGCTCTCGCGCTGGAGGCAGCTCTGAGCGAGCCGCCGGAGGTCGTCGTAGACCAGCGGCACCAGACGCTCGAGAGCGTCGAGGCCCCCGGAGCTCCATTCGAGGAGCAGCCGGGTGACGTCTTCAGGGGGCGGGGAACAGTGAGCCGCCGCTCTCGCGGCGATGGTCGCTGAGGCGATGGGCGTCAAGGACAGACCTCCTTCGATGGCGGGCAGTTGATCCGATGGCCCATGTCTTTAGATCCAGTGAGACGGAATTGGGTTTAGTCGCGCCTTCGAGATTGCCTTAGACGTTTCCTGGTCCTTTTGCGCGTATTGGGCGAGTGCGGTCAATCCTGGCCGCAGCTCCTTGCGGATGAGATCGGCAGGCCTCGCCTCTGTCTGATGGCAGGTGAGGCCTCAGGATCTGAATCGGTCACTTTCAAGGAGGTGGAAAATGTCTCGAACATTCTGCGCTGCCTTATGGCGAGGACCCAAGAGGGGCACATGGATCGGCATCGTCTCTGGTCTCCTGGCGATGCTCGCGCTCCCCGGAGCGAGCTCCGCCGTCTGTCACTGCTGGTGCGCGGTCTCTACGGTGGAGGACTTCACGGGCAAGGGCACCCTGCCGGGTGAGGTCATCGACTACGGGCAGCTCAAGCAGTGGGGGAACTGCACTGTCCAGGCGAAGAAGAAAGAAGAAGAGTGTAACCATCTATGTAGCGTGAAGGCGGCGTCGGATGGCGAACGCTACTTGAACGATGCCTGGTGGTGCAGCACTCTGAACCGTCCTTTCGACGGCTGGGTAACGGCTTATTCGCATATTGGCACTCGGCGCTGGAATGCCGTTCACAAGCGTCAAGTGAAGTGCGTCAAGTCCTGTAAGTGTCCCCAAGGGTGGTATGATCCCAACCGCGACAGTTGCGTCACCGGCACCGACTGCGACGTGCCCGGCATGCCCGACGGCGACAAGGGAGGTGGCTATTTCGCCTGGCACGAAGATCTGTTCCTGAACATCCCTGGCGCTTCCGACTGCGTCATAGAGCCGCCGAAGAAGGAGTGCAAGTGGACCGGTTGGCTCAACCGTGACGCCCCCGGCGGTGCCGGCGACTACGAAACCCTGAAGGACTTCATCCAAGCGGGCCAAGCATGTTCCCAACCTGAATCGGTGGAATGCCGAACCCGGCCAGGGCACCAGGATTGGAGCCAGACGGGACAGACCTATCACTGCACCGCGAACCAGGGAGGCGTGTGCGTCAACAAAGAGCAACCGACCGGACAGAGCTGTCTTAATTACGAAGTTCGTTTCTGCTGCCCCTGACGGTCCTTGGGCGGGCGACGAGCGGCGGACGAGCGCGGTCGTTCCTGGACCTCGACGCGTAGCGTCGGGGGGAGTGATGGTTGGAGGGTGGCAAGCGTCCTCAACCCGGACGCGGGAATTCAAGACATTCAGGAACTGACTAGCCCGATAGTTGTTCACAGACACTTATAACTTCCCCAGATTCAGCCACTTACGCCCGCCACGGCGCCTCGCATATCGGCGAGCTCTCGTCCGGCGGTCGGCGTAGGAGGGTCCAAGGCGGAATTGGGGCGTATCGGGGGTGAGAATCGACCAGGCGGCGACGAAGGCGGTCGCTCTCATGCGGGCAAGGGACACCTCTCCCGTGGACGCTGACCGGCAGCGTCCCGATCGGGTCGTCTATTAGCGGGGGTGAGTCAGCATCCTGCCGGCGACGGCCGGGCCAGCCGGGAGCTCAACGGACCGTGGGCCGTCACGTGGGATGGTCCGGTGACCCGGACCTCATTCTCCCTCCAACCTTCACGACCGGGACCGCTCCCCGACCGACGATCCGCTTGACTTCCTCGGACCTCCTCGATCTCCAGAGGCCGCGTCGGCGGCAACGGCGGCCGCGGAGGCGCCGGCATGCCCAGGAACGGCAACTGCGGACGGTAGCTGCCCCTCCGGGAACATACAACCCCGTTGGGGTTGGGGAGTGGCGGCGCCACGACCCAGGACGGCGCTTCGCTTGTCCTGGGCTTCAGGATTGAATCCCGTTGGGATTCCGGAGGTTGGGTTGGGGGTGAGGGTCGCCCTGAGGAGCTTTCCAGAGCCTACTGGAGCCGCGCGTAGCCGGGGGTTTCAACCCCCGGCTCCTGGCGCCGACCGCCGCCGGGGATTAAAATCCCCGGCCCAGCGGGCTCAGAACTAGAAACTCGCCCACCAGAGTCTCCTCGCTCGTCAGGCGCTCGCACCGCTCGTCGAGGGCCTGGAACTCGGCCGCGAAGGCTTCGCGGAACGCCTCGCAGGCTTCCCGTGACTCCCAATGATCGATGGTGACGTAACGCCCGCGGTCGAGGTCCCGGAGCAGCTCGGTTCGACGGTAGCCCGGATGGCGCCGGAAGAGCGCGGCCCAGTCCCCCTCCGGCCCGTAGACGCGCTCGAACTCTGGCGCCGTCTCCGCGGGCACCAGATATTCCCAGAGATAGGCGTATGCCGCCGTCATCCTCGTCTCCTGGCACGTCAGTGCGTCAGGGAATAGACGGCGACGTTGAGCGCGATCTTCTTCGCGTCCTCGGGACGAACGCCGCCGCCGACGTTGCACGAGCCCTCCATGGCGAAGCCGCAGCACAGGCCGTCCTCGCCGAGGACGGCGACCAGGTCGCCGTCCATGAACAGGCCCTCGAGGTAGACGTCGCGGTCGCCGTTGGACGAGTGGATGCGCTCGAGCTTGTAGAACGAGCGGTAGATCAGGTGCTCGTAGGGGATGTCGCGGACCTTCTCGCCGGCGAAGACGCGGCTCAGCTCGCGGCGCCAGGCCTCGGGGAACTGCGGGTTTTCGCAGCATCCCGAGGCGAAGATGAAGCCGCCGCGCAGGAAATACTTGCGCAGGTTTTCGAGCTCGGCGTCGGAGAGCTGGAAATCGTTGTGACCGTTCATGAACAGGAAGGGCGTCTCGAAGAGGCCGTCGTCGGAGAGCACCAGGTCCTTTTCCTCGCGCACCTGGATGGTCGAGGCGCGCGAGACGAGCTGCACCAGGTCGTAGCCCACGTCGCCGCAGTCGTTGCCGTGGTTGTCGCCGAAGGCGAGGCGGCCGACGAAGAAGGTCGAGATCTGGTCCTCGAGGTCCTCGGCCGGAAGGGCCGGTGCGAAGAGAAGAAGGGCACAGGAGAAGAAGACACGGACGGCTGACGCCGTCCAAATCCTCCCCCCAGCCCCCTCCTTTCTTAAAGGAGGGGGAGCCGGATTCCGGGCTCCGGTTCCCCCCTTTAAGAAAGGGGGGTTAGGGGGGATTTCTCTTGGTCTCATGGCAGGTTCCACCTTTTCCTCAGCGCCCATTCGCCGCCCAGGCAGGCGAGCAGCCAGCCTAGCACCCAGCCGTTGACGCCCACGGGCACGCGGCGCTCGCGCGAGGCCCGCAGCGCCTCGGCGCGTCCGCGGATCTGCGCCGTGAGCTGCTCGAGGTCGCGGCAGGCCTCGATCGGCATGGCGATCCCCTGGGTCAGGCTCGCCCACTGTCGCAGGTTCTCGAGGTCGCGGCCCGTACGTTCCATCTCGCGGTCGACGCTCCTGATCTCGAGCGGCCGCGACGCGAGCTGCACGCCCTCGGCGTCGTGTACCTTGACGGCGTAGACGCCTTCCTCGTCGGCGCGGAAGCGGATCTCCGCCGGCCGCAGCGGGGCCAGCTCGAGCTCCTGCTCGAGGACGACGCGTCGCGACGGGTCTTCGACCTGCACGGTGACCGCGGACGTGGCGGCGCCGTCGCGCTCGGCCTCCGGCCGCGGCCGGCGTTCCACCAGGGCGCGGATCTCGCGGCCCGGGCCGCGCTCCGGGTCGAGGAACTGCACCGAGATCTCCTGCCCGCCCGCCTGGCCGAGGAAACGCAGGAGCTGCTTCCAGAAACGGTCGAAGTGGGCGGGATCGAGGTCCTTGGCCAGGCGCCAGCGCCACAGGTTCTGCACCGCGATCACCGCCGACACCCCGGCGCCGTAGTGTTGCGACGCCATGAGGATGCGGCGGCCGTCGGGGCCGGCGTCCTGGGCGTGCCGCGCCCACACCGTGGCCCCCGGCTTGGCCTCGCGCACCCGGCCGTAGTGGGTGAAGGTCGGCAGGCCTTCCCACGCCTCGCGGTTGCCGCTCTCGGCGAGCTGGAAGGCGGGGTGGCCGAGGGCGCGCTCGGTGAGCCGGAGCTGGAAGGGACGGTCGAGGCCGAGGACGCCGGGATCGTCGTCGAAGGTCACCGGCAGCAGGCCCTCGAGACGGCTGCCCTGCCACGAGGCGTTGAAGGTGGCCACGCCGCCGATCATCAGCAGGCCGCCGCCGAGCTCGCCCACGAAGCGGGCCACGGTCTCCTGCTGGCGCGGCGTCAGGTCGGCGGGGCCGAGGTCGGAGAGGATCAGCACCCGGTAGGGGGCGAGCTCGGTGAGCTCGCCGGGGAAGCCGTCGAGCAGCTCGCCGGCGCTCTCGACGTTCTGGCGGAACATCGACTGCTCCGAGGTGCGCGAAAGCCCGGTGAGGCTGACCCCCGGATCGCCGCGCAGGGCGCGGCCGATGAACTTGAAGTTCCAGGTCAGGGCGCCCTGGGCGAAGAGCACCCGGAACGTCGTCTCCGCGCTCACATTGACCGGCGCCGAGGCGCGCGTCGACACGGTGACGAGATCGTGAGAGGGCGGCGCCTGAAGCTCCACCGTGTACTCGTAGAGCCCCGGCGCGGTCTCGACGAGCTCGAAGGTCTCGGTCCACACCCGCGAGCCCTGGTGCGCGGCGACGCGCCTGGCCTGCGCCACCTCGCCGTCGCGCAGCAGCACCAGGTCGAAGGCCGGGACCTCGCCGGCGCCCACCGCCTGCAGCCGCGCCGTGAGCTTGAAGATCTGGTCGGGGGGGACGCTGGTGGGGCCGCCGAGCCCTTCGAGCGACAGGCTCGCCACGCCCTCGTCGTCGCCCACGCCGATGCCGATGAAGGGGATCCCGGCATCGACGAGGCCGAGGAGCGCCGCGCGGTTGTGCTCGGCGACGTTGGCGGCGCCGTCGGTCACGGCGACGACGGCGAGCGGCGGCGCGGCGGCTCCGCGCAGGGCGTGGACGAGGGCGCCGCCGAGGTCGGTCGCCGGTCCGTCGACGATGGCCTCGCGGCGCTGGGCGGCGCCGGCCGCGAAGGCGGCGTCGGCGAAGAGCAGGGCGTCCACCTCCCAGCCCTCGCGCTCGAGGGCCGGGATCAGCCGTCCCTCGGCAAGCTCGCGGGCGCGCTCGTAGCGGCTCGCACCCTGCTCGCGCAGCGCCATGCTCTTGCTGCGGTCGACGAGCAGGGTCACCGAGCGCCGCGCCCGCGGATCCTCGCGCGCCACGGCCACCGGCCGCGCCAGCAGCAGGGCGAGGGTGGCGAAGGCCAGGAAGCGGAGCGCGAGGAGGACGCCGAGACGCCCCGCCGGCATCCGCCGCCGGCGCCGGGCCAGCGGCACCAGGCTCGCCAGCGCCAGGGGAAGGCCCCACCAGAGCGCCTGGGGGAGGTCGAAGGAGAGCTCGCCGGGCACTATCTGCGCTCCGACAGCTTCTTGTAGTAGCTCTGGATGCGCTCCCGGTACTCCGCCGGCAGCGCCGAGGGATCGACGTGGGCGAGGTCGAGCTCGAGCTCCTCGACCTCGACGCCGCCGAGCTCCGCGGCGACGCGATCGAGCTCCGCGAGCAGGCGGCGCACCTTTTCCGGATCGGCCTCGGCGTCGTGCTCCAGGGCCTCCTCGATCTCCGCGATCATCGCGGCCATGCGCTCGCGGTCGCCGAGGGCGCCCTCCAGGCCCAGGCGCAGGTTGCCGAGGGCCTCGCGGGCCAGCGCCTCGCGGTCCGCGCGCGGGAGGCGGCCGTCGCCGCCGGCGCCGAGGAGGGCTTCGAGCTGGCGCCGGGCGCTCTCCAGGGCCTCGGCGTCGCCGGGGGTGAGGGCGTCCTCGGAGCGGAGCCGGCGCACCAGCGCCGGCGCGCTCTTCTCGAAGGCGTCCGAGACCGCCTCGAGCCCTTCCCGGGCCGCGTCCGCGGCGCCGGCGCGCGCGGCCTCTTCCGCCGCCTGCGCGAGGGCGTCGAGGTCGCGCTCGAGGCGCTCCTGGCGCGGGTCCGCGAGGGCTTCGTGGAGCTCGGGGCCGAAGGTCTGGCCCGCCGGCGAGCTCTCCACCATCTCCTTGAGCTCGCGCGTGATCTCCCTGGCGGTTCCGGCGGCCCGCGCGGCGTCGTCCCGCGAGTGCTCGACCGGGCGCGCCGCCATCTCGCCCATCTCGGCGGCCTGCCGGTCGAGGAGCTCCTTGAGCTCGTAGGCCTCGCCGAGGAGCTCGTGGGCTGTCCGCTCCTCGTCGCGCAGCTCGAGGATCCGCTTCA
>Ga0256865_1000478_pt1 | contig 13551 bp, 12 predicted proteins | sample RVTome_14_FD_187337 | JGI IMG/M metagenome (GOLD analysis project Ga0256865, IMG submission 187337) | Soil microbial communities from uranium-contaminated site in the Upper Colorado River Basin, Wyoming, United States - RVT145D125 HiSeq ... | reverse complement strand
GGCGCCGATCCGGTCCAGAGTGATGGCCATTCCCAGCACCACCTCCGGCCACAGCGGAGTGAGGATCTCCATCTGATACCGCAGATACTTGACCCGTTTCCGCCACTGGTGGAATCGGGCCGGGCTCGGCGACCTGTAGGCGGCCACCATCTGATGTCTCCCTTTGCGGAAGGTCTCGGTGAGACCGGGACCGATTGCCTCATAGCTGTCGCGAACGCCGGTGCCGTAGATCCGTCGTGACTCCTCGTGGGTGGGCCACGACGAGTAACGGGCGTGGGCCCGCTCCAAACGCTCGACGACGTCTCCCACCAGCATCGGATCTTCCATAACCCGGTTCTCCAGCCGCAGGTGCATGAGCTGCAGCCGCTCACCGAGATCGGCGAAAGTGTCCGGCGCCAGGAACGAGCCGTACAAGTCGCGAAGCAGCGAGACGTTCTCGACCCGAACCGCAGACGACCTGACATGCGAGATCATCGCCGAGATCCCCCTCATCTCGGCGTCCTCGAACCGGTACGCCTTCTCCCCCACCTCGGATCGCACCAGCCGCAACACGGAACGAAGCTGCTTGGTCGTCTTCCTCGTCTCGTGAACCGCCATCCCGAAGGCCTCCTCACCGTCGTAGAAGCCGGACATCGCAGTCTCCAACGAGTCGAGGCTGAGTCGTTTCAGCCCGACGGCAAGCGGCTCGCCGGCCTCGAGCCTGAAAGTCGGCAGCGGAACGACGATGGCGTCGGCCTGCGGAGCCAGCTCGGTCGCGGGAAGAGTCACAAAGCCAGCGTAATGTCGGGCCCTGTGAGATCCGCGGGTCTTCTCCCCTACCGGTACGACGACGAGTTGGAGGTCCTGATCGCCCATCCCGGCGGGCCATATTTCGCCCGCCGCGACGACGGGTGGTGGTCGATCGTGAAAGGCATCGTCGAGCCCGAGGAGTCGGATCTGACGGCGGCCCGCCGCGAATTCACCGAGGAGACCGGATGGGCGGTGCCCGACGGGTCCTGGGTCGATCTGGGTGAGACCAAGCTCAAATCACGGAAGGTGGTCACGGCATGGGGGATCGAGGCGGATCTCGACCCGTCTTCGCTGGTCCCGGGCACCTTCCAGATCGGCCCGCGGCACTATCCCGAGATCGACCGGGTGGAGTGGATGCGACCCGAAACGGCCCGGACCAAGCTCAACCCGGCGTTGGGGGTCTTCGTGGACCGGATCGAGGAACACGTGCTCTTTAGGCACACATAACCGCCGATTTGGCACAATGACACCATGACAGACGTATCCAAGACCGACATGCCCCAGACCGAGCGGGAGTGGAAGAACAAGCTCAATCCGGAGCAATACCAGGTCCTGCGTCAGGCCGGGACCGAGCGAGCCTTCACCGGCAAGTACTGGGACACCAAGGCCAACGGCACCTATGCCTGCGCCGGATGCGGGACCCAGCTGTTCTCTTCAGACGCCAAGTTCGAGTCAGGGTCGGGATGGCCAAGCTTCTACGCCGCCCTCGATCCGGAGAAGATCGAGGAGGTGGACGACAGCTCGTTCGGGATGGTCCGCACCGAGGTGAGATGCGCCACCTGCGGAGGCCATCTCGGTCATCTGTTCCCCGACGGTCCGAACCCGACCGGGATGCGCTACTGCATCAACTCGGCGGCACTCGATCTTCAGGAAACATCCGAGGCCTGACCGCCTGGACGGCCGTCAGCAACTCGACGAAGTCGCTCCCCCGTTCCGCTCCCGGTAGGTCGGAGACATCGACGACACCTTGGATGGTCCCGCCCTGTTCAATGAGATCCATGGTGGCGCCACCGGCCAGCGTGAGCACATGGCGATTGGCGGCGTCCACGATGAAACAGAATCGCTCGACGCCGTTGTGTCTCGCCGACGCCACCAATGCGGACAGGAGGGCGCGGCCCAGGCCCCGACGCTGATACTCGTCGACGACGGCCACCGCCACCTCGGCACAGGAGCCGTCGGGCACCACCACGTACCTGGCGATCGCCGCAGGTTCGCCGTCGACCCGGGCGCCCCAGGCGACATGACGCACCTGGTCGACTTCGGTCAGGTACGTGAGCTCCGTCTCGGTGAGGTGGTCGACGGCCATCCCGAACCTCGCGATGCGGCCGGCCATCGACAGCTGATCGAAACCGGCCGCGACCAGTCCGCGGTCGGCGGGGACGACGGGTCTCAGCTCGGCGATCGCACCGTCGTTCAGCTCGACAGTGACCACTGGCGGCTCGGGGCTCGTGGAGAGGCTCACTTGCTTGCAAATGCAAGCATATCGCTGTCTGTTGGCGAATCGAGTCGATGCATTCCTGCATTGCCGATGACCGGGACGCCCCGCGGGTAACTTCGTCTGGATGCCAAAACAGCGGTTGGCGACCGTCACCTCGGATTTTGGGTCGGGCAAGCGCGAGTCCCACGACTCGTCGCCCTTCTACGCCCGTTTCGCACCGCCGGCGATATCCCACGACGACACGGTGGAGACCCCGGCCGTCGTCGACCAAATGTTCCTCGGGGACGCCCGGGAGATGACGGATGATCAGGTGGCCGACCGCTCCGTCGCCCTGATGGTCACATCTCCCCCCTATTTCGCCGGCAAGGAGTACGAGACCGATCTCGCCCGCGGCCACGTCCCAGCCAGCTATGCCGAGTATCTGGAGATGCTCACCGAGGTCTTCGCCGTGGCCCTGCGCAAGCTGGAGCCTGGCGGCAGGGTGGCCATCAACGTCGCCAATCTCGGCCGCAAGCCTTACCGATCGCTGTCTTCGGATGTGATCGCGATACTGCAGGACGAACTGGGGATGTTGATGCGGGGCGAGATCATCTGGCAGAAGGCGCGGGGGGCCGGTGGGAGCTGCGCCTGGGGCTCGTATCGGTCACCGCAGAACCCGGTATTACGCGACATCACCGAACGGGTGATCCTGGCGTCGAAAGGCCGATTCGACCGTGCCGTCAAACGAAGCGAACGCCAGCAACGGGGTCTTCCCCACGAACCGACCATCGAAACCGACGACTTCTTGGAGTCGACGCTCGACGTGTGGGAGATCCCGTCGGAGCGGGCCACCTCGGTGGGGCACCCGGCACCCTTCCCGATCGCACTTCCGAGGAGGCTCATCGAGCTCTACACCTATCGCGACGATCTCGTCCTCGACCCCTTCATGGGATCGGGCTCCACGGCTCTGGCGGCCAAGGAAACCGGCCGTCATTATGTGGGCTTCGACACCGAGCCCGAGTACGTCGAGCTGGCGAGGCAACGCATCGCGGCCTCGGAGTCAGGCGTTTGAGAGTCCTCGCCGTCTGCGCCGGGAACATCTGCCGGTCCCCGGCAGCCGAGGCGGCGATCAGAAGGGCAGCGAGCAAGCACGGCCTCGAGATCGAGGTCGAGTCGGCCGGAACCGGTTCGTGGCATGTCGGCGACTCTCCCCACCCCGAATCGGTCGCCGCCGGGGCCAGGGCCGGGCTCGAGATCACGGGGCGGGCCCGAAAGTTCATCGTCGACGATTTCGATCGGTTCGATGTGATCGTGGTGATGGACCGGGCCAACCTCAGAGATCTACATTCAACGGCGCCCAACGCGGAGGCCAAGGCGAAGGTGAGGCTGTTCCGGACCTACGACCCGGAGACCGACGCAGATGAGGTGCCCGACCCGTGGGGCGGCCCGGTTGCCGGCTACGAGGAGACGATTCGCATCGTCACCGCCGCCGCCGACGGTCTGGTCGCCACCCTCACCACCCATGAGCATCTCCTGTCGCCGTGACCTGAGGTGCGCCGTCTTCTTCTGATCGCAACCATCCTGGCGGCGGTGGTGATCGGCCTGGCCGTGATCGGCCCCAGCCTGCCGGAAGGCAATCCCCTGCGCACCGTCGGAGAGAGCATGCGTGACATCGGGGAGGGCATCGCCCGCGGCTTCGGCGGCGGATACGGAGAGCTACCTGCGGGCGGGGGCTAGCGACGCTAGATCTTCGGCAGCCTGAAGCCGGACTTGGCGATGACGTAGTCCCTCGACTCGGCGGCCATCCGGCGGACGGCATCCCAGTCGACGTGGAGGAGCTTGCCCCCCTGCTTCATCACCCGGCCGGCGATGATCACCGTGTCGACGTTTCCGGTGTCCATGCCGACGACGATCGCCGTCGCCGGGTCGTTGAGAGGCGTGACGTTCATTCGGTCGGTGCGGAGCATGACGATGTCCGCCTTCTTCCCGGCCGTGAGCGTCCCGACCTTGTGATCGAGCCCGTTGGCCCGGGAGCCTTCCACGGTCACGTACTCGAGGACCTCGCGGGGAGAGACCGGATTCTTGCCTTGGGCCGAGGCCACCGACCTCTGCAGCGCCAGGACCGATCGCATCTGGTTGAACATGTCCCCCGGCACGTTGGTTTCGACATCGACGCTGAGGCTGGGACGCAGGCCCCGATCGAGGAACTTCTGGATCGGCGGCATGCCATGGCCCATCATCATCTCCACCGGTGAGGCCAGGGAGACCGTCCCGCCGGTGTCGACGATCATCTGAATCTCGGTGTCGTTGAGCGTGGTGCAGTGGATGTATGTGGTGTCGGGCCCTAGGAGGCCGGCCTCGCCGAACCGCTGCACCTTGGAGTCGAGCCCATAGGTGCCGACCCCGACGTGGGTGGTGATCCGGGCGTCGGTCTCCCGGGCCAGCTTCCAGTGGTCGCGTGACACCTCGAAGTCGGTGAACTCGGGGCCGGGAGCAGCCAGGGCGAGAGTGAGCATCTGATCCTTGGTGCTGAAATGCTCGGTGGCAGCGCGGACGAACCAGCTCGGCTGCCGCTCCTCCCACTTGCCCCACCACGGGAACCCGTAGGCGAATACGGCCCTCATCCCCGAGTCCTCCAACGCCTTGATCACGGCATCGGTGTGGGCCGGTGAGCCCTGGATGTGGGACCAGTCGAGCAGCGTTGTGATCCCGGCGTCGATGGCCCCCAGGGCCGAGACCAGGTTCCCCACGTAGGCGTCCTCGGGTCGGAAGGCAGGCGCCAGCTTGTGGAGGACGAAGGAGATGTAGCTGGTTCGGCCTTCGAGAGGGACGTCGGTCCCGATATTGCGGAGCAGGCCCTCCCAGATGTGACGGTGACTGTCGACAAACCCGGGCATAACGATCATCCCGGTGGCGTCGATTACTTCGGCGCCGTCGGCGGCCAGACCGCGCCCGACTCCGATGATGGTGTCGCCCTCGATCAGGACGTCGCCACCGGCGAGATCTCCCGAGGAGGGCTCCATCGTCAGGACCGTGCCCCCGGAGAGCAGGATGCGCCCGGTCGGCGGGACCGAGAAGTTGGTGCCGGACGGGTAGAAATCGGGGATGTCCGCCGCTACTCGCACCTTGCTCCCCAGGATCAGCCTACGGGCCCGCCGATAGTTGCGTTTCACGAGCTCTTTGAGATCGCCCACCTGGAACAAGATCACCCCGAGCAAGACGAGCACGCCGATGATCACGAGTCCGTGGTCGGCGGTGAGCCCGAGGAATGGCAACGCGGTGAGAATCAACGCCAGCAGCACCGAGGCGACGGCGCCGCCCACGAAAGTCGCCCGGCCACCGGCGAGTGAGGCTCCGCCGAGGACGGCGGCGGTGATCGAATTGAGGGCATAGCTCGAGCCGGCCGTGGCGCTGCCGACCGGGTTCCGGGCCATTACGAAGAACGAGGCCGCGGCGGCTAGGACGCCCGAGAGCAGGAGCGCCCGCACCCGGAGCAGGTTCGTCCTGGTGCCGCTCCGCTTCGCCGAACGCTCGTCGTAGCCGGTGGAGCGGAGGGCCAGGCCGGATCCGCTGGCCTGCAGCCAGACATCGAGCAGGCCCACCACCACCAGGAGGACGATGAAGGAGACGGGGATCGGTCCAACCGAAGTGGTGAGAAAAGTGGCGAAGCCGCTGTTGATTGCTCCCTGTGCCGTGGGCCTCAGTGTCAGCGAGATTCCGTCGAGGATGCTCAGGGTGGCGAGTGTGGCGATTATCGAAGGGATCTTGACTCCGCGGACCAGGCCGGCGTTGGTCAGCCCGATGACGATGCCGACCCCGACGATGGCGCCAACCCCGACGATGATCTCGCCACCGCCGGCGTCGGAGCCGATCAGGAACGAGCCGATCACGACACCGAGGCTGATGGTGGCGCCGACCGAGAGGTCGATGTAGCCGACGAGGAGAGCGTGAGTCTGGGCGATGGTCGCGATGGCGAGCGGGACCGCGAGAAGCAGGATGTTCCGAATGTTGCTCTCGTTGATGAACCCGGGGAAACGGGAGCTCGTGTACCAGAGGACACCGACGATCAGCAGGACCTGGAGGGCGACCGGCATCCACAGCCGCACCTTCACGATCCTCCGCCACCGGTTCTTGTCACGCGCCTCGCGGATGATCTTGCGAGCTCGCCGGCGGGCGGAGTCGACTCGGGAGGTCATGAGAGGTTCGGCCCCGATTGTGCCTTGGGCATGGCTATGCCGAGCGGAGAACGACCCGCCTTCGACAGGCCGGGCCCGCGCACGATCGACTCAACGATCCGCTCCTCGTTGAGTTCGTCTCCGGGGATCTCCTCGACGAAGGTGCCCCGAGACATGACCAGCACCCGATCACACAGGCCCGAAAGCTCCAACGGGTCGCTCGATTTCACCAGCACCGCCGAACCGGCGTCACTCCGGGCTCGCAGAGCCTGGTAGATATCGAACCTGGATCCCACGTCGACGCCCTGGGTCGGCTCATAGGCGAGGATCACCTTCGGTTCTTTGAGAAACGAGCGGGAGACCGCCACTTTTTGCTGGTTGCCGCCGGAGAGGAATTCGACGGGCTGCTCCAGCGAAGGGGTTCGTATCTCGAGTTGGTGGACGAGACCGGTCACGGCCTGACGCTCCGACCTCCTCCGCAGAAGGCCGAAGAGGCTGAACTTCCTCAGTGATTGCACCGTGGAGTTCACCCTGACTCCGAGCACCGGCATCAGGCCCTCGTGCTTGCGGTCCCCTGGAAGCAGCATGACGCCGGATCGGACCGCCTCCTGCGTCGAGACGAGATTGAGCTCCTCCCCGTCGCACATCACAAGCCCCGCCCGGGGAGGGACGCTCCCGGCGAGACACTCGAAGAGTTGAGGCTGCCCGTTCCCCTCGGCTCCGGCGATGCCGACTATCTCGCCGCTCTGAAGCGTGAAGGTGACCGGCCCGAACGATTGACCCTGGAGGCCGTCGACCACCAGAACGTCGAAGGGCTCGGCAAAGGTCGGTTCCGCCGTCGGGAATGCCGCCTCGAAGGGTCGCCCCACGATGAGCTCAACCAATTGGGGCTCGGTGGTCTCCCGGGCCTTGAATGTGCCGCGGGTGCGACCGTCGCGGAGAACGGTGATCCTGTCGGCGACCTCGAGCACCTCGGGAAGACGGTGGCTGACGTAGACGACACCCATGCCCTGATCCCGGCAAGCGACCACGGTGCGATGGAGGGCTTCGACCTCGTACGGGCCGAGCGCCGTGGTCGGCTCATCCAGGAGGAGGACCTTGGGTCCCGAGACCAAGGCCTTGGCGACCTCGAACAGCTGGCGCTCGGCGAGGGAGAGGAACCCGGTAGGCACGTCCGGGAACAGCTCGAGGTCGAGATCGGATTCGGCGAGGATCCTTCGCGCCCACTTCTTCCTGCGCCAGAAGGGTGGCCGCTCCTCGGGAGGCGCGGCCATGTACAAGTTGTTCTTCACCGGTTCGGCGGCGACGATCGATGTGTCCTGATAGGCCATGGCCAATCCCAGCTTCCTTGCCAGCGCCGGGGAATCCCGGCGCAGGGGTTTGCCCCCGATCGAGACGGAGCCCCGATCGGGGTCGACAAACCCTGACGCAATCCCGAGGAGGGTCGATTTGCCCGACCCGTTCTCCCCGACGAGGGCATGTATCTCACCGGCGCGACAGTCGAAACTGACGTTGGTCAGCGCTCGAACCGTCCCGAACTGGCGGGACACGCCCTCGATCTCGAGGACGAGGTCGCCTCTGATCGACCCTCCTTCGGAACTGCGATCCGTCATCAGCCGAACATCAGCTCCAACACCGAGTTCGGCGCCAGCGAGGTGCCGGATACGAACGGGTTGACCCGATCAGGGTCGCAGTCCGCTTCCGTCACCTGACGCATGACATGCGGCACGACGACCTCACCCGGGATGGTGGCGCCCTTGATCGACATCACTGCGGCAGTGACCCCGATCCGCGCCTGGAAGTTGCCACCCGCCGAGAAGAAGATGTTGTACGTCGGCTCATTGGCGTCGGCCCAACTGCAGAACAACGTCTGCTCATCGGTGCGCAGGGCGACCGTGAGGTTCTGGATCGGCCCGTCATATGCGGCGAATGCCGAATTGAGGCCATCCGAGTACTCGTAGGCGTAACCCTTGATGTCGGGGTCGGTGGACAACCACCCCTGGACGACCTGCAACGCGTTGTCGTTCAACCAGAAGGTGTCACCGACGGTGGTGTCGTCGTTCGGAGGCGGGTTGATCGGCTCGACGCCATCGGCCAGCGCCGGGAAGAGGCATCTCTGCCATCCCAGGGTGAGGGCGTTGCCCGGTGAACCGCCGAGGACGCCAACCGTCCCCTCGCCGACTCCGGTATTGAGCACATCGGCGAAGCTCTCACCGAGAGCACACAGATCCTCACCGACCACGGTGAGATAGTCCTCACCCGGTGTCAGCGCATTGTCCTGGTCGGGCAGACCCACCCATCCCGCTGAGAACGAGACGTAGGGGATCCCGGCCGCTGTGGCCTCCAACACCGCCGGCGCGACCAGCGCTCCGGAGTCGGGGTAGCCGACGATGAACCCGGATCCACCGTTGGCCTGGATGTCCTGGATCAGGAACCTGATGTTGGCCATCTCGGGGTCGGGCCCGGCGAAGCCGGCCTCGGTCGAGACGATCCTGCCGACCTCCGGGTAGGAGAGCGCCTGGAGGATTGCCTCCATGTGACTCACCCCTCGCCACACGTTGAAGTGGCCGCCACCGTCGGCATAGCCCATGGTGAGCTCGCCTCCGGTCCCGGTGTCACAGGATGGATTGCTCCAACACTCCATCGCCTTGTCGACGATGGTCTGATCCGGGTTCTGGTCGGCACGGGCGACGGCGGCGAGGATGATGTTCCAGCTGTCTGTGTCCGATGGTTCCACCCCCGGTCCCAGTGCCTTCTCCACCAGACCGAGATCGGCCGCGGTGGGATCCTCTCCGTACTCCGCCAACGGGTTGTCACCATCACCGCCAGTGGTGTCGGTCATGCCCGTGGTGTCCGGGCCGCCGGTGTCGCCGGTGGTGCCAGGACCCGCCTGGGTCGTGCCGGTGTCGCCGTCTGTCGTGTCTGATCCACCGTCGCCATTACAAGCCGCGACGATCAGAACCAGCACCGCCATCAGGCTGATGATTTTGGTTCGTTTCATATTCCTCCTCCGGGGGCCATTCGGCCCTTTATTGCCTCGTTGTTGTCGAGTTTCGGTTGTGAATCTCCTTTCTCAACCTTCATTCGATTGAGCTTTCTGTGTCTATCGCCCCGGCGCGGCTCGGTCCTCGACGCTCGCGCAGCACCCGCTCCACGGCCTTGATGATCCGATCCCCCGAAACCAGCATCCCCCCGATGATGACCACTCCGAACACCACGAACTGGAGCGAGGTGGGAAGGGCCATAACGCGCATCATCTGGTCGAGCCCGGCGAGAAAGAAGGCCGCGGCGAAGGTCGACACCGGACTGGCCAGGCCACCGGTCAGGGCCGCACCCCCGATGACGACTGCGGCGATGGGTCCCAGCAGATATGGCGCCCCGATGGTCACGTTCGGAGTGCGGAGCAACGCCGCGAGCAGGACACCGGCCACTGCATACAGCATCGCCGCGACAACGTAGGCGCCGATGATGTTGAAGGTCACCCTGATCCCGTTGACCCGGGCTGCGATCGGGTTGGCGCCGACGATTTGAAACCGCCGTCCCAGCGCGGTGTACCGAAAGGCGACGACCAACGCGACGGTCAGTGCCACCGCGACCCAGAAGGTCCGGGTGATTCCGAGAAAACGAGCCGAGGTCCACTGACCCAGGCCGTCTGGGACCGGGCTCTGGATCGTGATCGTCTTCTGATACCTGTTGACGAAACCGGTCACCACCTGGCCCATCGCCAGGGTGACGATCAGGGCGTTGAGCTTGAGACCGCCGATGAGGATCCCGTTGACCAGGCCGATCAGTGCGGCGACCGCCAGCACCACCACGAGGCCCCACCCGATGCGATCGTTCATCTGGTCGGCCACCCCCACCATGACGATGGCGCCCATCGTCAACGTGCCGGGGACGCTGAGATCGATGCCCCCGGTCATGATGACCAGCATCTGGCCCAGGGCGGTGATGGCGAGATAGGCGCCGAACGGTGCAATCACGCGGAACGCCGACTCCGACAGCGTTGCAGGAGCCCAGATCGAGGCGACGATCGCGAGCAGGATCAGGGCGAGGAACACCGGCATGTACCGGGAGGCCACCACGAAAGAGGTGAGTGTCGACGACCTCGTCCGCAGAGTGGTCATGGCCCGCCACCTGCCGGGGTTGTCAGAGCCACCCCGACCCTGCCCCAGGACGACTCGGCCCGCCGCCGGGCATCGGCGACGTCGGCGGTCAGGACGCCGTTCTCCATCAGAGCCACCCCCCGGCTGAACACCCAGTCCACGTTCGAGGTGTCCATTCCCCAGACCACGGCTCCGATTGGGTCGTTGATGGGGAAGATGTTGGGGCGGTCCGTCCTCAGGATCACGATGTCGGCTTCCTTGCCTACTTCGAGGGATCCGGTGACCGACCCCAGGCCCACGGCTTCGGCTCCGTCGGTCGTCCCGGAGCGGATGACCTGCCGGGTGCCGAGAAGGTTGGGCAGGCCGCCCTTCCCGGCCAGCTTGAGGTCGAAGTAGGTGGCATGTTGGACCGAGATGAGGGCCCGCATCTGGGCGAACATGTCGCCGGGGGCGACCCGCTCGTCTCCCACGCCGAGTCCGGGACGGATACCGGCATCCATCAGTTCCCGCACGGGTGGTGGACCGGGACCATCTGCCATCTCGCTAGCCGGAGCCAGAGCTACGGAGGCGCGAGCGGAGCTGACCGCGCTCATCCAGCCCGGCTCGAGTCCGGAGCCGTGGATCACTGTTAGGTCCTCGCCGAGGATCCCATCGAGGGAGCGGCCCGGAGCGGGCGATCCGCCGGCATGGACATGGATTCGGAGACCCGAGGCCCGAGCCGCGGACGCCGCAGCCGGGTCGATATCCGCCGCCGAGAAGCCCCGAGCCCTGGTGATGGAGCCGTCGAGAGGCAGGCCCGCCGAGCCGGTCTTTCTCGTGTCCACCAGCACAGTCCGCAAGCCCGAATCGCGGTGGGCTTCGGTAACGGCCGAGAACTGCTCCTCGGTCATGGCTTCGGACCAGTCCACCACGGTGGTGATTCCGGCCTCGATGGCTCCGAGGAGGCCGATCAACGTGGCCGTGTACAGGTCATCCGGCCCGTATGACTCGATAGAGAAACGCCGGGGCGAGCCGGCGGATCCCGGAGAGCCGAGATTCTTGAACAGTGAGCGGGCCAAATGGCGATGGGTGTCGACGAAGCCGGGCATGACGATCGCCTCGGTTGCGTCGACGACCACCGACCCCCGGGCCCGCAGACCGCGGCCGACCTCGACGATACGGCCCTCGTCGACCAGCACGTCGGCCTCGTCGTGGTTGGAGGTCTTGGCGCCCAAGGTGAGGACGGTCCCCCCTCTGATGAGATAGCGGCCGCTCATCCCGACCTACCCCCGCTGTCGAGGCTGTCGAGCACGGTGCGTCGGATCCTCTCCACCGACGGGATGGCGAGATCCTCGAGACTGGCCGCCGCCGGGAGCGGGATGTGGGGCGTGGTGATCCGGACCACGGGCCCGTCGAGGTCCCAGAAGCTCTCCTCGGCAACGATCGAAGCGATCTCGGCGCCCCACCCACACAGCCGCGGGTTCTCCTCGACGGTGAAGAAGTTGCCGGTCTTGGCCACCGAGGAGAGGATGGTCTCGGTGTCGAGGGGGACCAGGGTCCTGACATCGATGACCTCCGCCGAGACGCCGTCGCCGGCGAGAAGATCCGCGGCCTCGACAGCGCGGGGGACCATCAGGGCGAGGGCTGCGATGGTCAGGTCCGAGCCGGGACGGACCACCTTGGCCTGCCCGAGCTCCTGGACCAACTCCCCGGGCGGAATCTCCCCCTTTGCCGACATTAGGGTCTTGTGCTCGAAGAAGACCACCGGATCGGGGTCCCGAACGGAGGCAGCCATCAGGCCCACGACGTCCTCCGGGGTCGATGGAGCGACCACCTTCAAACCGGGGATCATCATGGCCCAGTTCTCGACGCTCTGGGAGTGCTGGGCGCCGAATCGAGACCCGCCTCCGTTGGCGGTGCGAATCACCATCGGGAAATTGACCTGGCCGTTTGTCATGTACCGGCTTTTGGCGATTTCGTTGGCAACCATGTCCCAGCACACGGCGAGAAAGTCGGAGAACATGATCTCGGCGATCACGGGCACACCCGTCATCGAGGCGCCCATGGCTGCGCCCAGGATCGCCTGTTCCGAGATCGGCGTGTCCCGCACCCGCTCCGGACCGAACTCGTCGAGCAGCCCGACCGTGGTCTTGAAGACCCCGCCGGCGGCGGCGACGTCCTCACCGAGCATGACCAGATTCGGGTCGCGCCGCATCTCTTGGGCGATCCCGGCCGCCACCGCCTCGCGATAGGTCAGTTCCGCCATCGCGAGCCTCCGTCGGCGTAGACCTCGGTGAGCAGCGACGACTCGCCGGGCTCGGCGCCGGCCTTGGCGAACTCGGTGGCGGCGTCGATGGCGGCCGCCACCTCACGCTCGATCGAGCTCAGCCGCGCCTCGGGGACCCCCAGGTTGAGAAGACGGTCGTGATAGAGGGGGATCGGATCCCTCTGCTTCCAGGCTTCCACCTCCGCAGCGGGCCGGTACTTGCCCGGGTCTGCTCGTGAGTGCCCGCCCGACCGGTAGGTGATCGTCTCGACGAGGGATGGCCCACCCCCGGTTCTGGCACGGTCGAGGGCTCGTTGCGCCGCGAGGTACACCGCGTCCGGGTCGTTGCCGTCGATGACGATGGCCTCCAGCCCGTATGCCGACGCCCGGCCCGCCGCCGGATGGTCGACGGCGGTGACCAGATCTATCGGCGTGTATTCCATGTAGAGGTTGTTCTCGCACACGAAAACCACACCCAGATCCCAGATGCGGGCGAAGTTGAGCGCCTCGTGGAATGCGCCGATGTTGGTGGTGCCGTCACCGAAGAAGCACACCGCGACCTGGTCCGTCCCGCGCATCTGAGCCGACCAGGCCGCCCCGTTGGCGACGCAGAGATGGGCGCCGATGATGGCGTACGAGCCCATCATCCCCTTGCTCACGTCGGTGAGGTGCATCGACCCGCCCTTGCCGCCGAGGATCCCGTTCTCCCGTCCGAGAAGCTCGGCGAGGGCGGCGCCGAGGTCCATTCCCCGCGCCAAGGAGTGGGCGTGGCCCCGGTAGGTGGCGAACGAGTAGTCGTCGGGGCGCATCGCGGTCCCGAAC